>Ga0268357_100065_pt1 | contig 198287 bp, 149 predicted proteins | sample BioMet10_FD_192466 | JGI IMG/M metagenome (GOLD analysis project Ga0268357, IMG submission 192466) | Sewage microbial communities from Oakland, California, United States - Biofuel 10 (Illumina Assembly) | ecosystem: Engineered > Wastewater > Sewage > Unclassified | place: USA: California...
GGCAGTCATTTATATTTGGCTGCAAAGTTACATAATCAAGTCCGTTTCATTTCAAAATACAGCTTAATAGACTATATTTCAATTATTTCAAAGAGCAATTTATTCACTTTAATGGGACATTAATGATGTGTGGTTAAGAATTATATTTACCCTTGAAGAAATTGTTTTTCAAATCTTATTCATCACTTGTTTTACATTCTCTGCGAAAGAATTATTGTACAAGTGCGGAAAAATCTTTCTGTTTATGCTCACTCATTTATCGGCTCACATATGTGGAACGATCGATTCATATTATATGAGACGGTCGATTCATATTATATGGAACGATCGATTCATATAATATGAGACGATAAAAATACAGAGAGGTTTACAGAAATATATCTTTACGATTACTAAATTTCAATCTATTACAAGTACAAAAGGGCCCAATAGAACAATAAACAAATACAGTATATCAGCCATTTGTTTATGCAATAATTCCGCCTTTGTTTGTATACATAAAGATCTTTCAGAAACTCAGATCAAAATCATTAGCTTTCACCATATTTTTATTACATTTGCAGCTTCTAAAAAAATAGCGAACTCTCTTATATTATATAGAAATTTCAAAGATATCACCTATGGCCAACGCTCTGTTACAAAAACTTGTAGGGTTCAATCCGCAGACAATGAAAGTCCGCACCGAGATTATTGCAGGACTAACGACTTTTCTCACCATGAGTTATATACTGGCTGTTAATCCGGCAGTACTCTCATCAACCGGAATGGACAAAGGAGCGCTCTTCACCTCCACGGCGCTTGTTTCGGCAATTGCGACATTGCTGCTGGCCTTCATGGCAAAACTTCCGTTTGCCCAAGCACCAAGCATGGGTCTTAATGCTTTCTTTGCCTTTACACTTGTTCAGGCCATGGGTTACAGTTGGCAAGAATCTCTAGCTGCAATGTTTGTTGAAGGCCTTATATTTATTCTGATCACTTTCTTTAATATTCGGGAAATAATTCTCAACTCCATTCCAGCGAATCTGCGACATGCCATCTCTGCAGGTATCGGGATGTTCATTGCATTCATCGGACTCAAAAACGCCGGAATCATCGCAGCCAACCCAGGAACATTCGTTACTCTCGGACAGTTTACTCCTACCTCTATTCTTGGTATGATCGGTATTGTATTGAGCGGTGTACTGATTGCAAAAAACATAAAAGGAGCATTATTTTACAGCATTATAATATGTACGTTAGTAGGAATTCCTTTAGGTGTCACTAAAATACCGGAAGGATTCATGCCCGTTTCGATACCGCAACCTCTAGATCCGATATTCTGGAAGTTTGACTTCTCGCACTTTTGCTCGATAAATATGGTTATCGTCATCTTCACTCTTTTGATTATCAATATTTTTGATACAATCGGCACACTGGTAGGATTAGCTACTAAAACCGGGATTATCAAAGAAGATGGCTCGATTCCGCATGTAAAGGAAGCTATGATGTCGGATGCCATTGGTACAACACTGGGCGCTATCTGTGGTTGCTCCACCATAACAACTTACGTTGAAAGTGCGTCAGGAATCACCGAAGGAGGACGCTCAGGGCTCACGGCAGTTGTAACCGGGAGCTTATTTCTTTTTGCGTTATTATTCTCACCTATATTCCTACTCATTCCGGGTGCAGCCACAACCGGCGCTCTGGTTCTAGTTGGTGTCTTCATGATTGATTCCATCCCCAAAATCAACCTGCATGACATATCCGAATCGCTTCCGGCGTTTATTACTATTATCATGATGATTCTCACCTACTCTATTGCAGACGGAATCTGTCTGGGAATGCTTTGTTATGTCATAATCAAGCTCTTCAGCGGTAAATTAAAAGATATCAACCTCACGATGTACGTCTTGGCTGCATTATTCATCATTAAGTTCATTTTCAGCTGATATTCCGTTTACGAATCGAACAAATTTCAGTTATTTTATGTATCTTTGAAGCGGACAAATTTATCCGACGATCATGAGGACATTAGAACATACTGGTTTAGAAGATATAGAAGATATCATTCACAAATGTGATATTTGTTTCGTTGGTATGGCTGACACTGACGGAACACCTTATGTGTTACCGATGAACTTCGGCTATTATGATGGAAGTATCTACCTGCATTCGGCGCAGGAAGGGCGAAGCATTTCCATTTTGAAGAAGAACCCCAAGGTTTGCATTACCTTTAGCACAGATCATGAACTGGTATTCCAACATCCAGAAGTAGCCTGCAGTTATCGTATGCGTTCAAAAAGTGTTATCTGTTGGGGAAACGTACGTTTTGAAGAAGATTTCAATAAGAAAATTAAAGTATTAAGCATCATCATGAAACAATATTCCGACAAAGAATTTCGCTATTCTGATCCGGCAGTAAAAAATGTAAAAATATGGGTAATCAAAGTGGATGAAATGACATGCAGAGAGTTCGGTGTACCTCACAAGAGATAAATTTCACCCCATCAAACATGGAAACACAAATAAAATAAGCAGTAGAAATGAAATAATTGTTTGTTGCCAATGGTACACAATCAATTAAATTGTATTTTTGCTGCGTAATAAAGATATATCTAAAAATAATGGGATTGCAAAACCATAGCAATGCTTTGAATGATATAGTTGATAAACTCTCGGACGAAAGTTCATATAAACAACTGTTTCATGCATACCGAGATGAAGAGGCACTTCCTTCAAGTGAAGTGTTGAAAGATATCGTGAATTTATGCAGGGCTGTCCTTTTCCCCGGCTACTACGGCAATGCCCGTGTCAGCAAACAAACTATACGGTTTCATACAGGTGTAAATATTAAGACATTATACACATTGCTCACACAGCAAATTTACGCAGGCCTTTGTTTTTCGAACCTCAATGACGAAACTTGCGAGAAAGACCATACACAGATGACAGCAGAGGGTCTGTCGGAAGCCTTCATCAGTACGCTTCCTGATATGCGTTGTTTTCTTGCAACCGATGCGGAAGCAGCATTCAATGGTGATCCAGCCGCGAAGAGCACCAATGAAGTAATCTTCTGTTATCCCGGTTTCAGAGCCATATGTAACTATAGGATTGCTCATCAGCTTTATATATTGGGAGTTCCCTTCATTCCACGTATCATTACCGAAATGGCTCATTCGGAGACAGGCATCGATATTCATCCAGGAGCGCAGATCGGACATTACTTTTCTATAGACCACGGAACAGGGACCGTTATCGGTGAAACCAGTGTAATTGGAGATCATGTGCGCATCTTTCAAGGTGTCAGCCTCGCAGGCGAAAAATTGCTTCCTGATAAAAATGGCAATACAATCCGTAACATTTCACGCCATCCTATATTGGACGACTATGTCACAGTCTATTCGAATGCGACACTTATTGGACGTATACATATTGGTAAAGGAGCAACGATCTGCGGCAACGTTTGGGTAACCAACGATGTGCCGGCAGGAGCAAATATTTCACAGACAAGGACCGACACCGGACGGTCAATGGAGAAATCAATACAATGAGTATTAAAATAACTGATTATATAACAAATTTAAAACAGATTTACTGATTTACAATGGAAAATGCAGCAGACACGACATTGTCAACTGTCAACTGTCAATCGCCATCTTTCGAAATGGTGGCCAAAACCCTTTATGGGTTGGAAGATGTCTTAGCCGAAGAGCTTAAAGCTCTAGGTGCAAAAGATGTGGAGATTGGACGCCGAATGGTATCATTCACCGGAGATAAAGAGTTACTCTACAAAACTAATTTCAATTGTCGTACGGCACTTCGCATCCTCAAACCGATCTACCATTTCAAGGCAAATGATGCTGATATCGTTTACCGTGAAGTGAAAAAAATTCCATGGGAAAACTATATGTCGTTGAAAACAACTTTCGCTATCGACTCCGTAATCAACTCGGATGATTTCAATCACTCTAAGTTCGTTGCCTATCGGACGAAAGATGCTATAGCAGACTATTTCATGGAAAAGGAGAAAGCTCGCCCCTCCGTGCGCGTTAGCAACCCTGATCTATATATCAACATACATATATCCCACAACGACTGTACAATCTCCATCGACAGTTCGGGTGAGAGCCTGCACAAACGCGGTTACCGTGTTGAACAGACCGAAGCTCCACTAAACGAGGTTCTAGCGGCCGGAATGATACTAAAAACCGGATGGAAAGGCGACTCCAACTTTGTCGATCCTATGTGTGGTTCGGGTACTCTACTTATTGAAGCAGCAATGATTGCTCTCAATATTGCTCCGGGCGTATATAGAAAAGAATATGCTTTCGAAAAATGGCTCGACTTCGACCGCGATCTGCTGGATCGCATTTACAACGATGAAAGCCACGAGCGTGAATTCAAATTCAAATGCTATGGTTCGGATATCAATCCGTCAGCTATTGAAATTGCAGAGAAGAACATTCGTAGTGCAGGTCTGATGAAATATATCGACCTGAAGATAATGCCATTCCAACAATACACAGAAGCACCCAAACCGGGAATTATGGTCACTAACCCTCCTTATGGCGAACGAATTACTTCGAGAGATTTGCTGGGATTATATAGTATGATTGGTGAACGCATCAAACATGTATTTACCGGATATAAAGTGTGGATCTTAAGCTATAAGGATGAATGCTTCGAAAAAATCGGACTCCATCCAAATGAAAAGATAAAGTTGATGAATGGTTCTCTGGAATGCGAATACCATTGTTACGAAATTTTTGACGGGACAAACAAAGATTACAAGAGATCACTTAACGAACAGGGGAAAGACAAACCAACGCCCCGCTTCAATAGCAACGATCATTCAGAAAAACGATTCAACAACCGCAGCGGAAACTACAGCAACAAACCGGATCGCCCAGAACGTCGTTTTGCAGCCAATCACGGCAATAACGACGATGAACAGGATTTAGGAAATGATCTATACCTCAAACGTCCCGATAAAATGCGTTACGAAGATGATGACAAGTTCTATAAGAAAGATAAGTTTCGAGATAAAAAATACGATCACTCATCATTTAAGAAACCATTTAAGAAAAAGGGGAAAAATGACTATGGGGATGAAGAATAGGTTATGCCTGCTGATTGTAATGATTTCACTATGTATCAGTCCGGCTATGCCCCAGAATAAACGATTTACGTTGCAGGATGTGATTCCAGGGGGTAAAAGTAATTGGACATTTATCCCCCGCTCGCTGCGGCAAATGCTTTGGTGCGATGACTTGTTCCTCTATGCCAAAGGAGACAGCCTGCTGGGGAGTATCCCATTGCAAAAAGAAGCTGTTGTTTCAACTTTGCAGCAACTGAATGAAGCATTGAATGCCGCCGGGCAGGAGACAGTTCGTTCTCTACCCTATTTCAGTATTCCTTATAATAACAAAACAGTTTTAGCTTTTCGCTCTAGAAGCCACCTGTTTCATTATGATTATGTCAAAAAGAACATTATTCTTGACATCAAACTAAACAATAAAGACTGGCAAAACTTTGATTTTTCACCAAGTAATGATTATTTGGCTTTCACCGAAGGCAATAATCTGCGGATTATTTCTCCCAAAAATGAGATAACGAAGGTAACCAACGAAATAGCTGACGGAATTGTGTGCGGTCAGGCTGTTCATCAAAGAGAGTTTGGTATTGACAAAGGTACATTTTGGTCGCCCAAAGGTACAGCTCTGGCTTTCTACCGAATGGACGAAAGTATGGTTTCTGATTATCCATTTGTCAATATCGACCAGCGTTGCGCCAGACCTGAGCCACACAAATATCCCATGGCCGGAATGAAAAGTCATGAAGTAACAGTTGGCATATTCTACCTGGCAACAGGCAAAACTGTCTGGTTAAAAACTGGGCTCCCTAAAGAAAAATATCTGACAAATATTGCCTGGAGTCCTGATGAACAAAATATTTATATAGCTGAACTCAATCGAGATCAGAACATAATGGACTTAGTGCAATACTCGGCCATAAGCGGCGAAAAACTAAAAAAACTGTTTACTGAAACCGACGAGCATTATGTCGAACCATTACATCCGATGAAGTTCCTTCCAAATGATAACACTAGGTTCGTCTGGCAAAGCGAACGCGACGGCTACAATCATCTCTATCTATTTGATATCAACGGCAAACTAATTAAGCAACTAACTAAGGGTTGTTGGGTCGATACTGATATGCTTGGCTTCGATTCAAAGGGAGAAAATATATATATTACTTCTACACAGCCACATCCATCTACAGGGTCGGCTATTGGAAATCCTATGAATAATTCGGTCTGGAAAGTAAATATCAAAAGTGGAAAAAGTACCTGTATGAGCATAGAATCAGAAGGTATACACAAAGCGATGCTGAGTCCTTCCGGCAAATATTTACTCGACAACTATTCTGCTCCTAAAATTCCACGCATCATCAGCCTTCTCTCAACGAAAGATGGAAAAAGAATAAAAACGCTTCTTAAGGCCAACGATCCGTATATAGACTATGCCATGCCGGAAATTATTGTTGGGACAATCAAGGCTGCTGATAATGTCACCGATCTGCATTACCGTCTGGTGAAACCTGTTGGTCTGGACGAAAACAAAAAATACCCGACAATCATATATGTCTATGGCGGACCGCACGCTCAACTGATAAACAACGGTTGGATGAATGCCACTGGCGGCTGGGATGTTTATATGGCACAACGCGGATATGTTATGTTCTCCCTCGATAGCAGAGGTTCTGCTAATCGTGGTCATGCCTTCGAAAGTGTTATCCATCGCAATTTGGGTGTTAATGAAATGGCAGACCAAATCAAGGGGGTAGAATTTCTGAAGTCGCTGTCATATATTGATACGGCACGTATTGGTGTGCATGGATGGAGTTATGGCGGTTTTATGACAACGAATCTGATGTGTAGTTATCCAGATATATTCAAAGTAGCTGTTGCGGGGGGCCCGGTTATCGACTGGAGCAACTACGAAATCATGTACGGCGAACGTTATATGGATCGTCCGCAAGACAATCCAGAAGGCTACAAAAATGCTAACCTAAAGCTTAAAGCAGGGAACCTGAGAGGCCATCTGTTGATTATTCAAGGCGACATCGACCCTATTGTAGTGTGGCAGCACAGCCTCGGATTCTTAAAGGCATGCGTCGACGAGAACACTTACCCCGACTATTTTGTTTACCCAAGACATGAACATAACGTCATCGGCAAAGATCGTCCGCATCTATACGAAAAGATTACGCGGTATTTTGACGACTATTTGAAATAAATATAAAGTATGAAAATATTATTATTAGGTTCAGGCGGTCGAGAACATGCGTTGGCATGGAAGATCGCCCAAAGTTCTAAAGTCGAAAAGTTATTTATAGCACCGGGCAATGCCGGTACTGCCAATGTCGGCAGCAATGTGAATATCAAAGTGAATGATTTTAAAGCGATCAAGGCTTTTGTTGTCGATAACCATATTGAAATGATTGTTGTAGGGCCGGAAGATCCGCTGGTAAATGGTATCTACGATTATTTTAAAAACGACCCTGTAACAACTCATATTGCTGTTATCGGTCCGTCGAAAGACAGCGCACAACTCGAAGGAAGCAAGGATTTTGCCAAGGCATTTATGATGCGTCATCATATCCCAACAGCGGAATATAAAAGCTTCACAGCCGAACAATACCATGAAGGTGTAGCTTTCATGGAGACTCTGCAACCACCGTATGTATTGAAAGCAGACGGATTGGCTGCCGGAAAAGGTGTACTTATTCTAAACACTCTCGACGAAGCAAAAAAAGAGCTAAAAGAGATGCTAAACGGCATGTTTGGCGATGCCAGCAGGACCGTACTCATTGAGGAATTCTTGGATGGCATCGAATGTTCTGTTTTTGTCATAAGTGATGGCAAAGATTATAAAATACTACCTGTAGCCAAAGACTACAAGCGTATTGGTGAAGGGAACACAGGTCTTAACACCGGTGGAATGGGTGCTGTCTCACCTGTACCGTTTGCCAGCGAAGATTTCATGAATAAAGTCGACGAGCATATCATCCTTCCAACCATCCGGGGATTACAGGAAGAGCATCTTGAATATAAAGGATTTATCTTTCTGGGTCTTATTAATGTAAAAGGAGAACCTAAGGTAATTGAATACAATTGCCGTATGGGTGATCCGGAAACCGAAGTGGTTATGCTTCGTATCAAAAGCGACTTGGTTGAACTACTCGAAGGCATTGCCAAAGGAGATCTTGGTAAGCGTCAACTTGAGATTGACCCGCGTTCAGCCGTAACAGTGATGCTTGTCAGTGGAGGTTATCCTCAAGCCTATGAGAAAAATAAAGTGATCAAAGGTCTGGATCAAGTTTCACCAGAAAGTATCGTATTCCATTGCGGCACAAAGATAATCGACGGACAGATTGTGACAAACGGCGGACGTGTTATTACTGTCAGCTCTTTCGGTAATAACAAAGAAGAGGCACTGGCTCAATCGTTCCTCGGTGCTAAAGCCATTACATTCGACAATAAATATTTCCGCAGCGATATAGGGTTTGATTTGTAAACATGAGAGACCTTTACAGCAGCTATTCGCGCAAGCTTAATCTGTCCACCCCGCAGAACATCATACCGGTATTACTCGTCTGTGCCGTCTGCTGGATGGTCAGCTATTCACATTCGGTAGGCTATCCCGTCTATGGAGAGGTGTCGGCCACGCCTTTATGGAACAGCTTCTGCAAGATACTACCAGGCAAAGAGGTGACCTACATTATCGGTATCCTGCTGATGGCCGGAGGGGCGTTCCTGCTACACCGTGCCAACTACATATTGGCTCTCATCCGCGAAAAGACGTTTCTCCCTTTCACCTTCTACATTCTCTTCATCAGTACCAACCCAGACTTCTTTCCGCTCAAATCGACTACGCTCGGCGTCTTCTGCCTCATCTTGGCGATGTACGAGCTGTTCATCTCCTATCACGAGGAACGCGCGGTAAGCAAAGCCTACAATGCGGCGCTGCTCATCGGCATCGGCAGCCTGCTATGGGTGCACCTGCTATGGTTCATGCCGCTCTTCTGGATCGGGATGTACAACTTCCGGTCGCTCTCACCGCGAACGCTTGCCGCTTCGATTGTCGGCGTAGGGACGGTGTACTGGTTCCTCTTGGGCTGGTGCGTATGGCAGAACGACTATACCGTGTTCACCATCCCCTTCGCCTCACTGCTGAAGATGCGTCTACTCAACTTAGACAACTTCACCATCGTCAACTGGATCAGCATCCTGCTGATTGCCTTCCTGACGGTGACTGCCTCTGTCAACATTATCACACACGACTACGACGACAACCTGCGTTCGAGGCAGTTCCTGTCGTTCCTCATCCTGATGGCTATATGGGCGTTCTCCCTCTACTTCATCTACGAACAGAACTCCGAAGAGTTTCTTGAAACAGCCTGTGTGCCTGCTTCGATCTTAATCGCGCATTTCTTCACCGTCGGGCGCAAGCGTATCCTTCAGTGGATGTTCTATGCGATCGTCCTCATCATGGTCGCCCTCCTATTCTACCGGATATGGAATTCCTTATAGCCTACGGTTACATCGGTGTATTCATCGCTGCGTTCTTGGCGGCTACGGTGCTCCCCTTCAGCAGCGAGATCGTGCTCACCGGCGTGCTGTTGGCAGGCGCGTCGTACTGGCCTTGCATGATTGCGGCCACGATAGGCAACTTCCTTGGTGGCATGAGCTGCTATTGGCTCGGGATGTTGGGCAAGACCGAATGGATAGACAAATACCTGAAGTTAGACCCTGTGAAGCTGCAGAAGGTGCAGAACTGGGTCAGAGAGAAGGGGGGAATCATGGCGTTCTTCGTCTTCCTGCCGGGGATTGGCGACTTCATCGCCGTGGCTACCGGATTCCTTCGCTGCAATGTGTGGGTGGTAGCCATCTCGATGTTCACCGGCAAAGCGATGCGCTACTGGGTATGGATGGAATTCGTTTATAAGGTCCAATCAATGGTTCAATAATTTCATTATACTATTCAAGATTGAAATTTACGTTTACCAAAAATAAGCATGTCATTACATCTTATGAACAATTCAATTCATAAGATATAATGATAAACTAATAATTGTGAATCAATACTTCCAACTGTCTTGCCAACGAATGATCGGTTGTTCGCCTTCAAAAGTAATAAGCAGCCAGACATAACGTCCATCAATGGCATTATTAGGCGTCCAGCGATCGCCCATATAAATATACTTCCCTGTTTTTCCTGGAACAGGTAAAACGTAAGTAGCCTGCGAATGGAAGGAGGTGTTGTTATCTTCGCCGACAAACGGATTGGATAATTCTTTCCACGGTCCCCAGATTGAAGTAGCTACAGCCGAACGACCGGCATTAGGCGCCCAGCCAGTACATCCAGACATAATCAAGTAGTATTTGCCATTCTTTTTAAACATGGCCGGTGCTTCCATAAAGCGTCCTACAAAAAAACGAGCATATTTTCCGGTACTCGCGGTGTAATCATCAGTAAGCTGTGAAATCTGTAAGGCACTATTTTCCTCAGAAGCATAGATATGGTAGGCCGTGCCATCATCGTCAACAAAAAGATTCATGTCACGAGCCATCTGTCCGCCTTTCATGTCGCGGGCAAAAATTTTCATGGAATCAGATGAAGCTGGAAGTGATGAACCCGAAAAGGACTGATCCTCAAAAACACGCTTGAATATGCGATCAGTCTCAGGAACATTCAACGGCCAAAAGCCGGCATTCGGACGTTTAGCACTCAACAGCTTATAAGGACCAGTGATTTTGTCGCTGACCGCAACTCCACTCTGGGCTCCTTTATAACCAGCTCCCTTAGGTTCCAGATGAAACCACATCACATATTTCTTCGTCTTCTGATTGAAGATCACTTTCGGACGTTCCAAAATACAGCCTTTTGCAATCGGGCTCTTCGGATCATTGGATACGGCAAAAACAACTCCTTGGTCTTTCCAGTGATACAAATCTTTCGACGAATAGCAATGAACACCCACCTGTGCACGATTGCCTTCATCGCCTGATGTCTTATGCTCACCAAACCAATAGTAGACATCGCCTTTCTGGCATATTCCACCTCCATGTGCATTGATGTGCACACCTTTGTTATCAGGCCAAAGCTCGCCCGGCTTAAACTGACCATATATCTTAGAAGAATATAAAGTCAATACAACAAACAGAGACAAAACATATATAACCCTTCTGTCCATAAACTATATGTCACATATACGAATACATTTTTCAAGAGAAGCTATCTTGTCGGCCTCTTTGGGAACGAACTCCTGTCCGACGAAACCTTTATAACCTGTGGCTACAAGAGCCTTCATGATAGCGGGATAGTAAAGCTCCTGAGTCTCATCAATCTCGGCGCGACCGGGTACACCTCCCGTATGAATATGCGAAAAATATTGATGATACTTTTGAATATGATCAATCACATTCCCTTCCATAATCTGCATGTGATAAATGTCATACAAAAGTTTAAAATTCTCTGACCCCAGACGACGGCACAGTTCGGCTCCCCAAACGGTATGATCACACAGATAATCTTTGTGACCGATACTATTGAGCAATTCCATGGTGAGGACAACGTGATACTTCTCCGCCGTTGGAATCAAACGACTCAGGCCTTTCTCGCAGTTTTCCCACCCTTGAAGGTCGGTCACACCATTACGGCGCCCAGCAAAGCAAATCAAATTCGTTAATCCCGCATCGGCAACCATTGGAATAACTTTTTCATAACTGGCTACCAACTCATCGTGCAGCGAAGGATCATTGAATCCTTTGTCGATTCCCAAACCGGCTCCTTGCGCCATAGCCACTGTCAGACCGTGGCTTTTAACAATTGACCAATCTTTAGGATCAAGCAACTCTACTGATTCTATGCCTATCTTCTTGCAAGTCTCACAAAATTCATCCAAAGGTACATCCCCAAAACACCACTTGCTAACAGAATGGTGGATATTCCCCTTTAATGGTTCGGGAGCAACGACTTTCTCTTTTTTCTTTTTCTTGCCCGTTACAGCAGCATCAATGCTTGTTACTGCCAATGCAGCACTGCCGGCAAAGACTGTCTTAATTGCCGTTCTTCTTGAAATGTTGTTCATAAACTTCATGTATTGTTTAATTAATGACTTTAATATACTGCAGCCACTTCTGAATCAAATCCAGCGTCTCATCGTGATAAATAAACTCCGTGTGAGAACCAAAACCATGAGCAGCATTAGGAAACATATACAGAGCAGCGGGAATATGATGTTCATTCAAGGCCGTGTAATACAATATGGAGTTGATAGGCGGAACAGTTTTGTCATCATCGCCAACCAATATTAATGTCTTCGGTGTCTCGGCACTCACCTGTTTCTCCAACGAATAGTGATTCACAAGCTCCAGATTATTGATATCACTCCCCAGCAAATTTTTCTTAGTGCCAGCATGTGTAATTTTATCATCAAAGCTGATCACCGGATAATACAAGATAGCAAAATTTGGACGGTTAGCATCAGAAGCAAGTGTACTTAACGAAGCTGCCAGATGGCCTCCGGCTGATGAGCCTACAACGCCTACTCGCTTTACATCCAGATTCCATTTCGTTGCATTACTACGAATGATAGACATAGCCTTCTCAGCGTCTGTCAATGGAATAGTATTCACGCCATGCGGCATACGATATTTGAGAACAACTGCTACAAATCCTTTTGAAACATACCATTTAGCCATGTTATGTCCTTCATTATCGATAGCCAAACTGCCATAACCTCCACCCGGACAAATTAATATTGCCGGAGCAGGATTAACCGTTTTTACCGGATGATAGATATACATTTCGGATTCAGCCGTCTGATTATCTGGCCATAATTTCATTGTTTCAGGTTGTTGAGCCCATAGAGACGGAGCAATCAAAATAAGGAAAATAAAAAAAATACGTTTCATAATGCGATTACTATTAAATGATTACTACTTAATATTAAAAAATATACGAGTGACAAAAGGCAGACAAGTGTATAATGCCGAATGCCAATATTCCCAGTCATGAACGCCATCACGTACACGGAACTGTAATGGTACATTTTGTTTCTGCATAGCCTGGAAGAACTCAATATTACGTTGAAGCAGAAAATCGTCATCACCACAATCAACAAACCAAGCAATGCTCCTTAGCTGCTCTTTAGTCTTCTCATCAGCCCTAAGTATATACTGAATACAGTCATACTCTTGCACTGAGTTTGTAAGCAGCAGCATCTTGTCGCTGGCTTTATGAGGTGACCCGTTATTACCTCCATTCGTCTGAGGTATAGACATTAAAGCACTCATCGCATAAGCGGCTCCATACATATCACTGTGACGTTCAGCATAGCTTGTTGTTCCACCACCTCCCATTGAAAGACCAGCAATAGCACGATGTTGCTTATCTCCGATCACACGATAAGTTTTCTCTATATAAGGAAGAAATTCGGTGTAAAAGAACGTTTCATACTTCCAGCCAGGCATATCGAAATAGCCATTCCATTCACCTGCATAAATATCGCCACCAGCATTCGGCGTAACGATAATCATTTCACAAGCTTCACCATTGGCAATCTCATGATCGGTGACATCTTTCAATTGGGCTTTTTCTGCCCAGTCCGTATTTGTGCCCATCATTCCATGAAGCAGATAAAGAATCGGATATTTTCTGTTAGTATCCACATCATAACTCTTCGGCAGATAAATAGTGTAAGCGCGCCAAGCGTTCAACACACTACTGTGAATTGAATCTGTTACAATCTTACTCTGAGATCCCTGCCCCGGAAATTGCGCATAAGCAAACATCGTGACAAACATCATACACATTGTTAATAATTTTCTCATGATACTATTTATTTTGTGCGTCGTTTACGCTTTTGACAAAGATATTAATTATTTCTTCACGCCAATGACATCTGTTATATTAATCATTATAAGTTTATTCGCTTAAGCGCACATATTTTAGTTCTGTTTAAATGACAGTTCCAACTGGCCATTTATAGGTTCAATACACAAAATACTGCCATTATCGTGATTGCGAGTATCAACAAAGCGACCACGAGTACATAAAACCTGATAAGAGAAGCTTTTTTGTATAGCTTCCACTTTATGCGACGTTATGGAGATAAATGGAAGTTTTATGTCTTGTAAGGTTGTCAATTCCAATTGCCAGTTTGCTAATCCGGGGCAGGAAACAAGCATTTTATCTTCCATAAAAGTGATGGAAAGAACTGTCTTATTGATCAACGGCCATTTGACAATAAGGTTGTTGCCCTTTTCTATAACAGTCGGTACTGTTCCTTTAGCTTCTACCATCTTTCCTGTAAGATCTCTATATTTTAAGCGCAAACCGGCCAGTTGCTTGACTGAACTCCACAAGCATCCATCAACAAAAGGCAAAGTAGTGTAAATACATTGTGTTGACGTTCCAGCCTTGTTCAAGTAATCTGACTGATATGCCTCATTAAACAGATGAATGTCGCGAAAACGAAATGATGATTCATCCCACAACAGATTCGCACGATAGTAACGACTATTGTACCAAACTGTCTTTTTGCCGTTTGACCTGAAGTCAGTCAAAGTTGTTACAGCTGTTGCGGGCGTTAGCGGAAATTGCATCTTAAACCAACTGCCGACTTCTGATAATGTTGCTACCTGAATTTTTTTTTCTTTCTGCAATTTGCCTAGTAACGGAATCTGTATCTTGAATCCTTGTTCCATAGCATTCCATGTAAATGAGTTTTCTTGACCGACCTGAGTATAACCAAAAGCCAGACAAGGTTCTTCAAAGAGAGACTTGAATAGCCATTCTACCCATTTCTGCGAACCTCCACCTTCTTTATACACGGGCTCAAGAGAAACAACCGATTGTCTGGATCCTCCCAATCCACTGTCATATTGATAAATCGGATCACTGCCCAGCATACGAAAAATGGGCACAGAAATCTGTCCCTGTTCTGTTTGTGCCGGCATATAAGCATTTTTCTTGCTTGGATAATAAGCCTGATTCCAATATCCTCCCCACATAGTATAACCGTCTGTACCAACTTGATCTTTACAATTGCATGAAGCAATAACATGGTATTTGTCTGCCATATAGGCCAATGTATGTGCATCAATAAACCACGAACCGATAGATGTTGGATACTTACCAAAGATCTCCTTGAACTTTGTCATATATACATCTACCAGCTTTTCACGTTCGGCAGGTGTATACCCCGTAGCAAAACCCACATTCGCATGCCAATCCCATGAATAACGCCCACGCCATTTGAGACTGGCGGCCTTCACATGCGGTTCTGTTATTTCCCACCAACCACCTATTTCTGTACCGGGATAAACTTCTTTCGTCAGAAGTTGCTGATAACGCGGATTAATTAACGCATCATATTGTAACAAAAAAGTTCCTTTAAGTTGATGGTCTTTAAGAATCTCCACCTGCTTGACAACGGTCTGATAAAGGACATCGTCCGTAATAGCAGAATCACGTGGTTCCACATTGCGGATAAAATTAATAATATTTACTATACGCGGTGCCGCTATTTTTATTTCGGCCTTAACCAATAATCCGAAGCAAAAATTAGCACAAAAAGCAGACACTGTAATCAGTTTGATAATCTTCTTCATAAATGCTACAAATAAATGATAGCTCAAAGATAATGGTTATGACAGAAATATACGCGCTCAAAAGCGAATTTTTCGTTCAACCACTCTCTCCATAAAACAAATAGGAGGAAAACGATTTCGCCTTCCCCCTATTCTATAATTAAACTTAACGTTTAAAATTCCACATCCGCCATGACCGGACAGTGATCAGACATAAAATGTCCATACAAAGTATCGGTCAAAACGCCATACTTCAATATCCGAATGCCCTTGGTTACAAAGATGTAATCAATACGGGTCTTCATCGGTGAATTAAGTTGGAAATCCTGGAACGTTCCTTCCGGCCCGTAAGGCGTCTTCTCAGAAAGCGCTTTCGAATCTTTAAGCAAGCCGTCGGCCAAGATAATCTTTATCGGCTCCGATTCCGGTGACGCATTGAAATCGCCTGTACAGAATACCGGCATACTCCCTGCTATGGCCTTGATCTTTGAAAGCAACAGTTTGGAAGATTCGCGGCGTGCCACTACCCCTTGATGATCGAAGTGTGAATTGAAGAAGAAGAACACCTTTCCGGATATCTTATCCTTAAACTTTCCCCATGAACAGATTCGATTACAGCAGACGGCATCCCAACCTTTACCAGGGACATCCGATTTCTCGGCATACCAGAAGTCGCCGCTGTCTAACAATTGGAATCTATCCGTCTTATAAATGATAGCCGAATGTTCGCCACCATCTTTCCCATCATCACGTCCTTTACCGGTGTAAGCATATCCGCCTCCCACCAAGATGTCATCCAACATCGATTTGAAACCTTCCTGTGTCCCAAAGATGTCGAAATCATGGAAACGCACGAACTGTGCAACAGCCTTAGCCCGCTTCGGCCAGGCATCTTCTCCATCGCCAGGATTATTCTGTCGCAAGTTAAAGGAGGCGACACGCATGTCGCACTTGCCCTTAGCTGTAGCTAAAGATATAAACCCGAACAGACAGAGGACTACAATCAATAAATTATTATATTTTCTCATCTTGATATGAATTAATTACCATCATTCGAAGCACCGTCTTCCCATCCCTTGTTCTGAGTGATGTTCGGATTCTTTACCATTACCAAAGAAGGTATAGGATAGAGATATTGCTTTTCACCAAAGACACGTTTATAATCGTTTGGCGTATCCCACGTCAGATAATATCCGGCTGCCGGATTACCTGCCTCCACTTCTTTTACCTGTTGCAACTGATTAGCGCCACCAACGACCAAGATCGGTGCACACGTCTTGCTGACTGTTTCCCAATCCAATTGAGCCTTTGCAGCAGCCAAATTTGCATCCGAATCGTAGAACAAAACATCATAGGTACCATCATGATCCAGATCCATAGGAACATTCAATTTAGGTACATACATGCCATCCCAACTTATGTTCAATAGATAACCGCACTTCCAACGACGGATATCATCAAAGCGGAATCCTTCGAGACAAAGCTCGACAGCACGTTCACGACGAATCTCCAAAATCGACGGATCAGTAATCGACGGGAAATATGTCTTCTGGAAATATGTATCAATACTCGTCGGCTTAGCGCTTATTCCGCCAGTAATGCCGGCACGAGCACGAATAGCGCCAACCGTCTTTGCCCAATCGTCATCAGTCAACGTACCCAATTCAGCCTTTGCTTCAGCATAGTTCAACAAGATCTCTGCATAGCGGAACAAAGGAAGAGCATTGGTATTCAGATCGGCATTATCATATTTCTTTCCATCCAAACACAATTTCAACGGCTGATACCCCGTCCTTACATATCCCAAGAAATCAGGAGCAGTAGCTGTCCCGTCGCGGGTATAACCCGGAGTACGAATAGTTTGAGCTAATCGAGCATCACGGTTCTGACATTCATCATAAAACGTTTCTGTCTGCCAACCTTTGCGCGAAGTATATGGCGTACCATCGGTTTGCAGATAGGTATTAATAAATGTGCGAGTGAAGCTGAAGCGGTTGCCATATGTAGGCGAAGTCCACTTCCAGTTTGCATGATGCAACACACCTAAATCGGCGCTCGAACATACAGCCATCAGAACCTCATCGGTTACAGGAACATCATTCGTGAATAATGCCCTATAAGATTTTGAAGCGCCTAAAGCCGTATACAGTTTCTTTCCGGAGTTGTCCATAAGATATTTCGACATATCGATAGCTCTCTGCAACCAAGTGTTTGCTGAAGTAGACAAACTCAGATTATGATATTTGCGATAGGTTCCTTCAAACAAGCAGATACGTGAAGCCAATGCATAAGCGACCCATTTCGTAACCATACTTCCCGTTGCGTCAGTCGTCGTCGTAATATTATTACAAGCGAATGTCAAATCTTCATACACATGTTCCATCACTGTCTCACGTGAATCACGAGCAGCATACAATGCCGGATCATCCTCGGTCAAAGGTTTATCGATCCAAGGCACATCACCGAATTTACGAACCATACCATAATAGAAGTATGCGCGGAAAAAGCGTGCAATACCTATATAGTTGTTGCGTACCGATTCGCTTACGTTCGGATTCGTACAGTTAACGATAAAATAGTTGATACGACGCAAGTTTGTCCACGTCCATCCACTTGAGTTCACCTCACTGTATGCATTTTTCACCTGAAAGTCAGGCAGATTATTGATAGCACCGAAATCCGTCAATTCAACTTCTATCTGGTTTAGATCACTTCCATCTGGAAGGATCTTCTCATAGAAAGAATAGACGTACGTTTCCAGACCAGCTTCAGAACTGAAGACTTGATCTTTTGATACAGAAGCCTGAGGTTCTTCATCCAAGCTGCAAGCCGCTAAACAAATAACCGATAACAGGGCAAATAAATATGTTAATCTTTTCATTGTAATCATGTTTTAAAAAGTTATTGATACACCCAAAGTCATACTCTTCATCACAGGATAAGAATAAAAATCGCCACTTGTCCCTGAAGTCAAGTCGGGATCAGAACCGGAAGCATTCGTTACATCAAAGTCTTTTGTCCTCTTATACAACGGCGACCAACAGAACAAGTTTTCACCGCTTACAAAGACTCTTACATTCTGCATATAAGCTTTTGCCGTCAGTTTATGAGGCAAAGTATATCCGAACTGCAGGTTCTTCAAACGCAGATAAGCTATATTCTGCAAATAACGTGTCTGTGGAGTAGAAAGTTCACGTCCACCCAAAGCTGTATAACCAGAATAACGTGGCAGATATGCACCAGGATTATCTTCTGTCCAATAGTTATCCAAATGCCATGTAGGCAACTGGTTATACGGACGGTTGAACTGTCCCCAGAATCCTGATTCAGCACTCGGATACCAGTTCTGTTTACCAACACCTTGGAAGAAGGCAGAGATAAAGAAGTTGTTCCAGTCTCCATTCAACGTAAAGCTATAGATATAACGAGGCTCCGTATTACCAATAATTTTCTTATCACCCGGATTTGTTACCGTATTATCTCCATAATCTATTTTTCCATTTCCATTCAGATCTTCAAACTTAACATCGCCCGGATAGACTTTCTTATTTGAAGAAGAAGGAATAATTGTATTGATATACCCTTCGGTTTCAGCTTCTGACTGGAACAAGCCATTTGATTCATAGCCCCAGATTTCACCGACAGTCATTCCTTCATAATAATCATCCAAACTCATTGTCGAGTTGTTGTAACGATCGATCTTTGATTTATAATTAGCCAATGTAGCGTGGATATCATAATTGAACGGCTTCCCTGCCAGATTGAATTTATCGGTATAACTTAATGAAAGCTCCCAACCACGAGTAGTCATATCGGCATAGTTTCCTTTAGGAGAAGTTGCTCCAAACACATCTGGAAGCGTAACACCTTTCGTGTACATATCCGTAGTTTTACGAATATAATAATCGCCTGATAATCTCAGTTTCCCATTAAGCAATCCCAAATCGCCACCAAGATCTGTTGTCGTAGCGGTCTCCCATGTCAGCGACTTAGGTCTTACTTCCGGCGTATCAGCATATTTATTCTTAGCCCCATTAACAATATAACTTGACGTGTTAATCGACATCAGTTCCATATAACTATATGCATCAACATTACCATTGCCTAACGAACCATAAGACCCACGCAACTTCGCATCAGATATAATATTCTTGTCTACCTTCCAAAATGGTTCTTCAGAGATTCTCCATCCTGCAGATACCGACGGGAAGAATGCCCACTGTTGATCGGTCGGGAATTTTGATGAACCGTCGTAACGACCATTAACCTCTAAAAGATAACGGCTTTTATAATCATAGTTTGCACGGAAGAAATAGCCGGCAATACGCCACTTCTGGTAATCACCCGATGTAGTAATTGCATCACCCAATGCCAAATTCAAGTTCTCAGAATCTGACAGCAACAATCCATTACGTAGAACTGACGAAGATTCATATTTAGATGTTTCATAGTTGTAGCCAACCATTCCTTTTACATGATGTGCATTAGCAAAAGTATCCTCATACTCGGCATACAGGTTTGTGGCCATATACAATGTGTTACGGAAAACTTTCTGATAATCATTGTATTTTGAACTCAAATAAGTAATGACACCTTGCTTTGTGCTGTAAGGTACCGGGACACGACGCCTATTGGAATTGTTATCGAAATTACGGAAAGTAAAATCGCCATTAACTCTCAACTTATTGCTCAGGAACTTGGCAGTAAAGCCAGTGGTATTCTTCAGTTCTTTCTTGTGAGTGTCCAAGCCATTCTTGCCATAGATAAAATCACCTACCGTATAAGCAGCTGACATAGTCAATGAACCATCCGGGTTAAATATGGGAGAAGAGGGATGTCCTTCATCGGCAATGTTTCTCCAAATCGAACCACCTTCACCGACATTAATAGGATTATGATAGCTCATGTCTGAATACTCCATGTTATTTGTTAGGCGCAACCAGTTGGTAACCTGCAAAGAACCTTTGGCACGGATATTCATCATATCATAATTATCGGTATTATAACGGAACAAGCCATTATATCCATAATAACGGCCGGAGATATAGAAATCGCTCTTATCGGAACCTCCAGATATATTGATATTGTGGTCTTGTGCAAATGTTTGATCTTTATACAACTCATTATAATAATCAGTACTCCCGTAATAAGAATATGTACCATCATCACCCACTGCAACTTCTTCCATGTTACCAGCTTCACGACGCGATTTGAATGTATCCAACCATGCATCTGAATATTTTTGGCTCTTATTGATCTTACTTGGCAGAGAAGCGTAATTGTTCCATGCATAATAGGCTTCGCGGAAATGTTCTGCATAAACCAAACCATCGGTCACAAAGTCCGGCACGGTTGTAGGTTTCTGCAGTGAAACATTGCCTGTATAATTTACAGAGACTTTGCCTTTTTGAGGATCTTTAGTTGTAATCAATACAACACCAAACGAACCGCGAGCACCATAAATAGCAGCCGAAGCAGCATCTTTCAATACAGATACACTGGCAATATCGTTCGGATTCAGCAATGCAGGATCACCTTCTACGCCATCAATCAAGACCAATGCGCTACCGCCTTGACCGATAGAGGTCGTACCACGAACATTATATGAAGCTGTACGTGTTGGTTTACCATCATCCAAAGAGATGTTCAAGTTTGGAATCGTACCTTGCAAAGCCTGTGTCACATTTGATACAGAACGATTATTAAATACTTTATCTGTAACTTGGTCGACAGCACCGGTCAAGTTGACCTTCTTCTGCGTACCATAACCGACAACGACAACCTCTTCCAAAGCTTGCAGATCTTCCGTTAATACAACTTTAAATTTACTTTGTTTGCCAATAGGCATATCTTTTGTTAAATATCCAATGTATGAAACTGATAATGTAGCTGCATTTGCAGGAATTTTAAGATCGAAATTGCCTTCTGCATCAGTTATTGTGCCGACAGTGGTTCCTTTAACGGTAACATTTGCTCCTGCAACGGGAACACCCTGCGCATCTTGCACAGTACCTGAAATCACTTTGTTGTTTTCTTGTGTTGTGCTTAATACCTTAGTAATAATAATATGTTTTCCTACAATCCTATATGAAAGATGATTATTTCTTGTAATAGCATTCAATACTTCTGAAGCCGTCTTATCTCTCATATTCAACGTATACCGCTGACTATTGTCAATTTCCTCGCTCTTATAAAAAAACATGAATTCTGATTGCTTTTCTATCTGCGAAATAATATCATAAAAGGTTCCATTTTCAACTGCAACAGAAATATGATGCTCTTCAGCATACGATGCTGCAGACACTTGGATTATTCCCATTAAAAGGAACACCATCGTGATTTTCATAACTCTTCCAATCTTTAAGGAAAGAATAATATCACTTAGTTTATTTTCCATATCGTTAATGTGTTATTAAATATCTCATTTATATGGCTCTTCATGCCTATCTAAACTGAGAAAGGTTATTAAAAAAAAACAAGAATAAGGAGAGTATGATCTCCAAACTCATTAAAAAGGGTTCGTTTTTATACTTATTTCATAGGCTATTAAATTTAAATTGTTCAACATCTATTTCTTCTTTGCAATAAATATGTCTCTTTTAGTATGTTTAAAGGTAAGATTCCCTTCATAATCAATAATTTGTAATACATCCATAATATTCTGATCCAAGGAAAACGTCCCAGTATACTCAATCTTATTAATTTCCGGATCATCTAAGTGAATATCAACATCGTAATAATTTTCCAAGCGTTTCAATATGATTCCAAGCGGCTCATCTTTAAACTTATATTCATTGTTAAGCCATGACTTAGTCAAAACCTTATTCGCACCCTGAACCATCATATATCCTGTTTGATTATTGCATACGGCTGTTGAATTTGGATTCAATACAATCTTGCTCACTATATCACCTTTATTATTGAATGCCCGTAATGCTATACGTCCGGATAAAAGCGTAATCGAACTAAATGCTTCCTTACTATAAGCCTCAACATTGAAAACAGTTCCAAGAACTGTAATATCCTGTTTCTTTAATTCTACAATGAATGGGCGTTTCTTATCTTTTTTTACCTCAAAATAAGCTTCTCCATCTAAATATACTCTGCGCTCATTAAGACTAAAGCTTGATGGATATCTCAAAGTTGTTGCAGCATTTAAAATGACTTTCGTACTATCAGACAGAATGATTGTATTGGCTCGTCCTCCTTTTTCAACATGAATCTCATTGTAAGTAGGTGCTTTTTCATAAGCACGAAAATGCTTTATATCATTTACTTCACCTACTCCCCATCCAACAACGAGCGTGATAACTATTATAGCTGCATACTTCAAATAATGGGGCCATCGGTTGAAATCCTTTTTATCAGATTTTACTTTACCCACCGCATTTATACGGGCAGACATTCTTTTCCAGCTTGATTCTGAAAAATCATTTGTAGAAGTAAAGGAATGCTGACAATCATCAGATATTCTCTTTAATTGAAAAAAATATTCCTTATTTTTGGCATCAGCATTTAACCATTGGTCTAATAAGCGAAGGTCCTCTTCACTTATCTCCTTTTGAAAGAAGCGAATAATCAATTGTTCTATGTCTTTCTGCTCTGTCATTCCTTTTGCTTTTAAATAAAAACGATTTGCTATACCAATTTACTTACGGATCTCGTAAAAAATTTCCAATAATTAAAGCATTCGGACTCAACATCAACTCAACAAATAGCCAACAAAAAAAGAGTTACTCCTGACAAGACATCACGTAACGTTTTCAAAGCCTTATACAATTGTGCTTCAACAGTCCGCTGAGAGATATTAAGCAGTTTTGCTATCTCCGGCGTCTTACGTTCTTCCATATACGACATTGTAAATATATCCCGGCAACGTTCCGGTAGCTTTTCTACTTCATGGTAAATCATTTGTAAACGTTCATCTTTATTGAAAAGTGACTTAGGGTCATCATTAAAATATATCTCTTCAATCTTCAGCTGCTTGATCACCGATTCAACGTAACTCTCCTTAATATCTTCTCTTTTGAGACAATCCAGACAAGCATGTTGAACAGAACGATAGAGATAAGTAGTCAAACCTCCATTAAAAAACAAAAAAGTCCTTTTTTCCCATATTTTAATAAAAATGTCTTGAACAATATCTTCGGCTGTATCCGAATCAACATATTTCTCGGCATAAAAAATCAACCGTGGAGCATTTGTTTTATACAAATGTTCAAATTGAATCATCTCACTATTCTCAGTTTCTTGCCTTTTCATCTAAAAATGGAAATCATAAGATAATAAACGATTTCATGCACCAATTTACTTAAGAAGTCATAAATAAAATAACTTCATTACATTACAAAAGTAAAGAATTGTTATTACAATTCTATGACAAAGTTGCATCAAAAGCAAAGCAGTTCATAATTATTATTTACGATACCCCGATTTCATCCTACAAAACAATATATAGAAAATATAAGTAATTAACAAAAACCATCTTCTACTTAAGAAAAAGGAGTAAAAACTTGAACTATACCCTATAGTATGAGATCAATAATATGATAAACAAATATTTGCATAATAAAATCACACTTAATAATAAAGAAGTGACTGACAAACCTAATTCGATCTCTCAGTACTTCACAATATAGATTTTAGATAGAGAATAACAACTCACTTTTTACTGAAAAGACGTATTATCAAGTCAAAATCCGAATCATAGGAGGATGCTTCCCAAGGCGCATTATCAGCTTGTTCGCTAAAGCCTGAAATGAATTGAGCGGCCTTGGAACTATTCCCATTATAAATCGCCGTACACCATTGTGCCATACGACTATCTGAATGATTCTTCAACCACGAAGCAGCCAAATTATCGGCTTTCGCTTTCCTTCCTATTTTGCGAAGAGAAAGAGCTGTCAGTAAATCGGCAGAATCAAACTGATCCTCCGGATGCGAATACTTAGCCACCGATTGTAACAAGGTCTCGGCTTTCTCCTTCTCTCCCATTTCTGTGCGTATTACTGACTCAATATAATTTTCCAAACGGCTGTCAATAAGGTCATCATAAGGTTTCCCCACGCCCAAATTCTCCGGCCATTTCTTTGAAGCATCCAAGGATTGTAATGCCGCTTTATAATCTCTGCCCGCCAACTGTTCCATCGTCTGATAAAGATTCGCCTTTCGGAATACAGCACGACCGGCTTCTGATCCTTCGCTTGGCAAAACTTGCATCTTATCCAATAAAACTATACATCGTTTATACTCTCCTATTTCACATAACGCAGTTGCATATCTCAGACCAATCATGTAGTTGGAGGGATAAAGCTTCATATATTTCTTTCCTGCCTCAATTGATTTCTTCCACTCTTTTGCTGCATTATAATAATTTATCAATGCATATCCAGTGCGCCAGGAAGGGCCTAATTGTTCCGCTTTAAGCAAATCACTCAGGCGTTCTTTGCCATTTTTCATCGATGCACGACAGAGATAAAATGGAATATACCCGGTTTCTCCACAACTATCCATCAGCTCAAGAGCCTTTGTCTTGTTTTGATTTGCCCAATTGAGCAATGCTTCATAGTAGGGAATTTTCCAATTCCAGCTAGTTGTTTCTGCCCATTTCAGTGCTTTCATCGTTGACGGACGAAACGGAAATACAAACTCAGGAGATTGCCTGTTAGCTTTCTCAAGCACGTCTTTACTTGCTGTCTCATTACCCTGATTATGCAAAATGTAAGCCGCACGATAATTGGCAATTGGACTAGCCCCAGCACAACTGAGTAATTCGAGTGCTTCATCCATGCAACCTACTGCCTCATACCATTCGGCCATCTCTATGTAAGTCTCATGCGGAAGCTCATTACGAATAAGCGAGGTAAAATCTTTTTTTGATGATTCTTTAAGCAGATACCGTTCAAACCAAGCATAATGATAAAGCGGAAATTCATCCAGAAGAGATGTCAATAAAACTCTTGCTTCTTCTGTCCGACCAGTTTTGCGATAAGCAACAAGCAGTGCCTGACTGGCTGTAAAATTGCGCTTGTTCTCATCAAGACTCTTCTGTGCATAATGTACTGCTTTATTCCAATCTTTATCCAACAGAGACATCTCCGCCAACTTTTCATAAGCCGCACTACGCACTGATGACGTATAAGTTGCTACGGAAAAACCATCCTTCGCATCTGTCTTCTTTCCAAGTGCCATATTGCACAATCCATATATATAGTTGGCATTACTATCATACGTATTCAGAGACAAGGCGGTGCGACATAATGCCAGCGATTCATCATAACGCCCTTCACGATAATATAAAGAAGCCAATGTATTTAAAGCCGGTGAATAATATTTATCCTTTTCCAATGCCAATGTCAAAAATTTTCCGGCTTTGACAAAATCTTTCATATACATATATTGTTGGCCTTGCATACAAAGGCCATTAAGCGAATTCCAATCAAAATCAAACGGAATCTGCTTCGGACGATTGGTGACATTATCTTCAGGTACTTCTGAATAAACTAACAAATCGTCACCAACAACCACTTTCAAGTGACCTTCTGTTACAGCATCCTGTATAGGAACAGAATCTTTCCAAGTTTTAAGGACATCTGCATTCAACGGAAACAAACGTATAAGCTTATCCCCATCATACAATTTCATCGTTGTTTCCAACTTCTGTAACGGAGAGAAATAAAGTTTCAAGTAGTTCCCATCACGCAGCACATTTAAAGCACCCGTTTCATTTGCTTTAGCTACTCCCCTTGTCTCTTTTACCGGAAACCAATATTCAACCAACTGATCCGTAGCCTGCGGTTCGAAAGGTATCTGTTTATATGGTGAATAACTACTTTCGGTAGCCGACTGATTAAACATTCTTCCCGATTGCAATTCGATATATTGGCCATCTGTATCAGTCAATAAATTTTCCCAAATTCCGCCTTCGCGCGACAAACCCCAGAGAAATATTTTCATCCCCAATTTATCATCATAAGCTGCATGATGAATCGATCCATAATCATCATCATGCCAGTATGCACCATGAAAATCATTATATTTTCCTAACACATGATACGATTTTGAAGGACCAAAGTTATTTTTCTCATACCATGAAATATCGCGTCCCTGCTCATCGAACGGAAATGAATGCAAACTGCCGTCATGACCTATATAGTTCGTCCCCGGGTAACAGAACTGTACATTGCCTGTTGCACGATATGCTGCATTCATCCACTGATAATAAGGTTGATCAATAGATGAACTGTTATGCCATGTTGTACGTGTAGTGAAATATGCTTTATCTTTAGGAAGATTAATTTCTACTGTCCAAAGTGTATGAGTCATCAGATCGTAAGAAGCAATGTAACAACTAACACTGCCATCAATCTTCGTACGTGTCGTATAATCGATAGGTGTGCTTGTTGTCGGATCATGGCCTATGATTCCGAAATTAAACTCAATACCGCCGGAAGTCCACGGACCACGCATTGCTATATCCCTGAACTTCACAACATGGTTATGATAAAGAAATTCGCGATTTGATGTTTTATCGTATGCGCTCCACAACTTTCCTCCAATCTCAGGAAAAACAGTAAGGCGAATATATTCATTTTCCAACGTCACCGTCTTCCATTGCTTATCGTTCGCTTTAAGAGCAAAGCCATCAAAACGAAAATAGGGATAAAACAAATTAGATGGATTAGCTACCGGATTCGGATCCGAGAACGGATATGTCTTTACCGTCTGTACCGATTCAATAACTGTCGCTTGCTGCTGGGCCGTAGCAGAGAAAGCAACAATTGTTGCAAATAAAAGAATAAATGTATGCTTCATAGATAATCTATTTTCATCCAAAATCACTCAGTTTACGTCAATGAAATTTTTTTTCAACAAGGAGAAGTAATCCTTTACCTTGAGGTACGGTAATCTCATCATCCACATTCCATGTTGCAGCTGCCTGAAAGTCATCCACTGCCGGAGCATAAAGAGTCACCTTCTTTGGATCAAGACCCAATTCTTTCCAATCAATCGAAAGTTTAACCTTAGCATCGTTCTTTGCCCACGTAGCCAATGCTATAAGCGTCTTATTTCCTTTTTGGCGATAAATAGTGGCCAAGGTTTCCTTACTATTCGTCTTGACCGGATTATCACTAACCCAATAACCTATCATCTCACTGTTCTGAATGCCGAATGTGTCCCACACGTTCCAAAGTGGACGATTATCGACACCATAACCAGCGCGTCCAGTCATGCCATAAAGCATTCCGCGCCACTTGTTCCCGCCGTCTTGAAGCATTTCGCCCATTGTCCCGTAAGGAATGCCTGAAACTTCAATCAGGAAAAACTCCGGCGGCAAGTTGTAATCGAAATATTCGCCAAACCATATACGATCAAGATATGCCATGTGTTCCAAATACAAGTTTGCGCTGTTAGCGTATCCATCACGCGGATTAAATTGATTTGCAGAATGCAAATCAATTAATGCTCCCGGGTTGGTACAATTCAATACTTTGCGTACTCGTTTCATCGTCATACGATCAAAAGCCAAATCATCAATATATAATCCATCAATACCAACATTCTTCACTAACCAGTCCAAACCTTCCAAATAATAATTGTGCCAACGTGAAACGCCACTGTTGACTATCGATGCATCTTTCAATTGTGGAACGAACCACGCACCGATATAATTCTGATCCAGATGTTCTTGCAACCAAGAGAAACCACCGCCCGGACCTTCAGAAAATATTTCATTTCCCAAACTACGCAAAGCAAACATCTCAACACAACTGTTTGACAACTCGCGAACGGTATTGTATATCTTAACCTTCATACCCAAAGCATGCGCGCCATCAATATACGCCTTCATCTCTTTCGGACGAAGGAACGGATAGTTGATAAACGGATTAATGCTTGTCGCATGATGAATATTAACTACATTCGCTCCGTACTGATGAATTTTATCAATAAAATCATAGCTGTGATAGAAGCGGTTATGCCAGTGTTTTTCTGTATCAATAGTACGAAAAGGCGTTATTGCCAAGTTAAAATAATAATACAATTTATCGCCCTTCTTTACCTCTCGCTTTCCGGAAAAAGCATTAATCAGCGTGTTGTCTCCGTCTTTACAAATATCAATTCCACCATTGCCACTATTGCACCAAGAAGCAGGCATGATGAGCGGTTTCTGATGATAAAAATTCGTATTCAAAGGGCGCTCATACTTATTATCATACAGACGAATTTGCAACCCTGCATTCACATCACCGACCCATGGACCATCCTGATTCTTTTCAACATCCCATTTCCAATTCAGATGATCAGGGCAGAATCCTCCACGTTGGCCTAAGCCCATCATATAATGACCAATACCCGAAGCCAGCTGCGCGCGAAGGGCAATATCATTTACTGAACCACCCTCGCGGGCAATCAACGTTACCTTATAAGCAATATTGCCATCCGATTCCATCTCGCCTTCCACCTCCATCAGGAAACGACTATTCTGATTCAACGCCTTCCAAGCAATAGCTCCTTGTTTTTGCTTGGTATATTCAAAAGTCAGATTCTCCCAAGCTCCTCCATCTGCCATAAAATTCATTGGAGAGGCAAGTATCTGACGTCCATTCACACCAATATCCGTTACAGTCTCTTTAAAATAACTGATAATTGAAGAAGGAAATCCAAAATCAGACAATTCCACTTCACGCCCCAGGCAACTTATCGTTTTGTTTTTCAAAATTAATGGCGTATAAGGTGCGACCACCTCATCATCTAAAGCAATTTGAGAATTCAGCCAACGCAAACGCGAATGGCGCCAAGGTTCATTATCTCCATGATTAGCAATCTGATTTTCGGAGATATGAATAGTTAGTGTAACAGCCTTACTAACTGCATTTGCAGCCGAGACCGTTACTGTCCCCGTATAATCACCCGAAGAGATATGTTCCGGAAGCATCACACCAATCCACAGTGGCTGTATCTTTCCCCTGTCTACAGAACAATCTTTGATGAAAACCGATCCTGTAACATCTGTTCCTCCCGTATTGAAGCATGTAAATGCAGAAACAGGAATCTTCTCCCCCGTCTGTTTATTTACCAATCCCGAATAATCGACACTTAGTGCTTTAATATCCTGACGAACAGCCCATACACCCAACTGGAATACATAATATTCACCTTTATCGGCACTCCCTGTAAAATAATCATGACGATTATCAGCAATCCATTTATAAGGAATATCTGTCGTCATTCGTATCGGATACTTACGATCTTCCGTAAACAAGATATAAGAATCATTCGGATTCATATTCAACAACGTTATTGTCTCAGCTTTCGTTGCGATCACTTCCATCGGATAGAAACTGTTCATCTGATTAACAGCCTGAAACTGTACGATGCGTGCTGCAGGCAATTGAGGAATTTTCTTCCCCGAAAGCTTATTTCTTTTCAGCCACTCGGAAGAAGCGGTATTTTCAAAATGAGGATATTTAACCGTTGGATAGTAGCGACTTCCACTGGTCAAATTCTTGAGATAATAAACATAATAATTGCCTGGAACTGTCTGTGGCTGAAACACGATCTCGCCTCTCTCTCGGCTGATTTTAAAGTGACAAACATTGGTGATCCGCTTACCTGTAGTTGCATCTACAATAATCAGATTCTTATCTTCCGGATTCATATCACGACGACGCCATTCAATATTTGCTATAACAGCATCAGTCGGTTTATCTACTGCCACAACAACACGATGATTACCTAAAGAGTCAGCATCCCAACGTCCTAAACCATACAATCTTTCAGAAGGAACAGACTGAGCTTGCAGATTAGTAAAGCTCAATAGACAAAACAAAATAAATACGACTCGTTTCATACATTCAAATCACTTCCTATATATAATCAATTTTTGTCAATAATAAACGGCAATGGACTCAAAGATAGATATATCTTCTAAAAAAAGTTCATTAAGAAACTTATTTATATTATTTTTCATAATTACTGCCTTAGCTGTAATCGGTTCTGTTCCCTATACTTCAATAAGCGTTTTTATAGAAAGACCACTGTAGTCAATTACAAATTGCACCCTTATTATGATCTTTTTAATCCTATAGAAATAAATCGGAAAATATTCTTTAAAGTTTTTCTTTTATTTCGTATAAAATTCTATAACAGTTGGTTTTCCTGTTATTACTTATTCAGTTCGCGCAGAATATATCTGCAACTGATCACCTTTTCAATCAAATCGCCCGGAACGAACCAATAATGGTTGGAAGCCTCAAAACCAATACATGAATCTTCTTTAGATAGGATATATAGATGTTTTGCCAACACCAGCCATATAAAAGCATACATCCTATTTGGAAAATGAGGGATTGCTTCAGCGCTTATGCCTGACACAGCAGGAAGCTGCGTAGAATTAACTCCTTCCGCAAATACATCGATTGCTCCCATCATCCAGATGAAAGCAATCAAAATACATTTATAACATTTTCTCTCCAGCAAGATGATCTTCATTAAAAATCATTTCCAAAATTCCATATTGACAGGTCCGACTAATCCGGCCTTTTGCAGTGGAGAATCCTTTCGATAATAATACCATACGGCAAAAGCTTTTCTTCCCTTTTGCGGACGAGGTTGTCCCTTCAAAAACCACTCCGGATAACCTTTCATCGCACGACCCAAAGCCGCACCGCGGTCTTTTCCCCATTCAAAATCAGCAGGATACTGTTCGTCTCCTATCATCCGGTTTGCCCAGTTATTGGTGACAAGCACTTCTATTGCATTTTTCCCCTTCTTCAGATACCTAGTGATCTCGGTACGATACGGTGGATACCACAGCGTATCTACAGATATACCATTGATTTTCAATACGGCAATGTCATTCATCGAATCCAGATCAAACCATATCTGTGAAGCTTCCGATAGTTTATTTTGTGATATAGTTATCGTCTGACGGTAAGTTGCCGTTCCTGTGAAATATTTCACTCTGTCGTCTGTACTCAAGCTAAAATCCGACAAGGTATCCATCTTCATATCAAAGGCCTTATCCAACTTTGGCTCGAAATGAACATTCCATCCATTACGTAATTGGACAGTTGAAGATTTTGTCAAAGTCGGCTTATCTGCACTCCCCGTCTTTATCTCTGCCTCTGTCGCTTTACGCCGCATAATAATAAAATGAGATTGATATGGAAACAGAGTCATACGAATGAGGGTACGATTATTTTCGAAACTCCAATAAGCCCCCTTCACCATATTGCTCGAATTATCAATATCCTTCATATTATCGATATGTTCTATAATGCCTGTTTGCGTATTCCACAACTCAGGATACATATCTTTTATCCTCAACGAAACCGTCACCGTCTGCTTTTTGTCTGTCAGGTTCCCTATATAATAGATTTCTGCTTCCGGTGAATGTCTGTGTACAATATGAGCATCTCCCTCAAACACCTGATAGTCGGGGGGCAGACACAAAGCCAGCATAGCATCTTCGCGTTTCGAGAAAATCTGTTTACCGGCATATTTCTTCCATAAGGTTTCCGCCTTGGATTTAATATATTCATCACATGCGGGATAGTTAGTGAGACTAAGCGATTCTTCCGGTTTTTGTGCCACGATAATTGCACCATGCTCCAGCAATTCTCCAATCTTGTCAAGCACTTCAGGCAACATGGATTTACCTTGTGAAAATTGCATCAGCGCATATTTTCGACCTGAGGGAAGAACAATATGTCTGTCCTTTACGTTTACTTCCATTTTCAAAAAATCTATCGTTGCCACAGCATCTGTTATCTGATCGGATACTTCATCCAGAGCCAAGAAATCGATCACTTGTTCACCTTGCTGTAACAGATACTGACTTCTTGTTATATATTCAAAAAAGGCCTTCCCCGGTTTTATCCACGGCTGATGACGACTAAAATGTGTTCCCCACCAACCCATTCCCATTCCAGGTTGATAACGATCGTCAAACGGTTGAAGTACCCATTGATGCATAGCCATGTGATTCACCCCTGAGGCAAATGCACCTTCGGTTGTTTTCTTTAGAAATGCCGGATCTTCAGTCCATTTACTATTATCCGGACTTGACGTATAAGCTTCAGCACCGATCACCGTATGTCCTCCTGCGCGTCCTCCGGCAGGAACATTAAAGTCTACTTTTCCATCACTATGTGTCCAAAATTCGCCCATTGGTAAGTCGTCTAAAGCTGCACCGGCAGCTATTGAGAACGGGCCCCAATAAGGTTCATGCTGCAACTGCAAATTCATGGCTGCAATCTTGTCTTTTGCCACTTTCCAGCCGTAAAGCTGATACATTCGTGCCACCACATCATTAAAATCCCATTTGAAGCGGATGGCTTTTATTGTATCCACCTGCAACGTATCGCCTTTTTCCAATAGCAGACAAGGCAACCATTCAACAGGATCATATCCTTTCCACTTCATGAACGTTTCGCGGAATCCTTTTGTCCAATTCTGATTGCCGGCCTCATAACTATCTATTAACAAATGTTTGAAACTTTTTCCGAAATAGTCACCCACATGTTCTTTCAAGGGGTTCAACACTTGATCCCAGTGAAAAGCCGTTAAAGCAGAATCAATCTTATTTACTTCCAGTGTCTTTCCAATCAAATCATCAGGCACCGGATGAGGAGTAGCCATTGATGACGCATAGCCGATTCTGAAGATAAACCACTCACCGCTAGGAGCATTCCATACTATATGTCCTTTATTGTCCTGATTCGATTTCAGATTAAAAACCTTCCCTTCCAAAGTGTTTCCTTTACAAGGAACAGCTAATACGGCGATCTCATCATATTTGTCAGGAATTATCTTTCCCGCCGCACCCCATCCGGGATAAGGAGGCAATACAGGTTGAGGCAAATCGACCGAGATCTCTTTTCCTCCGGCAATTTTCACCTTTCTGCTTACCAGATGCTTCATTCCCTTATCTTCATCAATCCAGGGACCTCCGGTGGTAGAATAACCTGCTGTATTATGGAGTCCGATCTCCATTCCGAGACGTTCGGCCTCGCTGCAAGCGAAACGGATCGCTTTCCAATAAGCCTCACTGCGGTAGGTCTGTTCAGGCCAGGGGTTATTTGCTGTAGGAGAAATACTTTCCTCCACTGCAGAACACAAATTAAAGATAGTCGCTCCACCTATACCGGCATCTCTCATCGCCTCAAGATCTTTAGTGATTCCCGGCAAAGAAAAATTAGGTCCCATCCAATGCCACCACACATAAGGTCTGTACTGCATCGGTGGATTTTTAAAATCCTTTTCTAAACGCTGAGCACTTAAGCCATTCCCACTTGCGATGAATATAAGCAAGATCAAACATCCTATTATCCTTTTCATTCCTATTATCCTTTTATGCTTTCGTTATTAATGAACCAAATCGAAATCTTCCATTAACCCATAGTCTTTCAGCAAATACTGAGAAGCAGGAATAGGCTTATCGATGCGTTTCCAAAGATCCGGTGAGGCCAATCCCGGCGACGGATCACGATAGTGGGGACCTATCAGATTGCGCAGGCTTCCAATGATACGAACCTCTACCTGATTAAGCCCTGATTTCAGTAAAGATGAAATATCCAGGCGATACGGATTGGAATATATAATGCCTGCCTTTGCTCCATTAACATATACCTCAGCTACAGTTCCATTCCATTTATTGAGTTGGACGGCATAAGCCCCTTCTTTCTTAGTGATGGTATAAGACTTACTATAACTCATATCCCATGAATAAAACGGTTGCTTCTGATCTTTCCAACTGCCTAAAGCAAAAGACATGACAGGCGCACTGATACTCCATCCCACAGGTTCAGGAACGACAGAGAAGTTTCCGGTGATATAAATCGGTTCTATCTCAGCGTAGACGCTCATCGGGCTCGCACTCACTTCAACGATATTCTCTCCTTCTTTCACCAACCGTTCAATATTATAAACACCAAAAGAACGATCCAGCCACCATTCACCAGGGATCGGTTTAATAACCGTCCCATTTATCTTGACAGTAAATAATTCTGGACGTTCGGAGACCATCCGCATCCCCGAATAATTAAAGGCTTCATTGACCTTAAAATGATAGGTTGCCGTAAAACCTCCTTCTCTGAAAGTATCTCTATCAACTATATTCCGTTTATATTGTACAGACGTATTCCAAGGGTTACCATTTGGAAACCCGTAAGCTTTATAGGCTATATTCGCCGCATTCGAGAAATAGACATTTTCGTGTGTTTCTCCCTTCACGGTTACATCGCAGAAATCAATGGTTAGAGCATTATCTTTCAAGCGCTTCACAACCGTTTTAGTAGATGCTGTCAACTTTTTATCTCCAGCCTGTGGAGGCAATTTGGGACAAGCCATTTTCGGGTTTGTTTTCAAGGCATAAAGAATAAGACTTCCAGCTGGTTCAACTTTAAACGAAGCGGTTAGTTTTCCTGCTTTCACAGTCGAAGGATAAACATATATCTTCCCCGTTTGTGCATCAAGTTTCATTAGAATCTTGCCATTGACAGATACAGAACCTTCTACCGTCTCTTCCATTGATGAATTGACCAGAGTAATCATTTCACCGTCGCCCATCTGACGACGCTGATGATAAAGATCACCATGATTAAAATCAATTAAAAAATCATCATCGTGGAAATACTTGTCAATAACTTCAGCAGAAAGTTCGCTCAACTTGACAACCGAAGATCGAGCAAGCAGCTGTGAAAGGTTATTGCTATCTTTGCCATCTATCATTGTTGGCTCCGAGAAAACGACTATTTTGCCTCCTTGCGCAACAAATCGTTGTAATAAATCGAATGTAGGTTTGTTGAGTGTTTCCATTAACGGAGGAATAATAACCATATCGTAAGAGACTTTACCGACATTAAATCCGTTTTTAGACACACGTCCATGATCCTTGATTATATTTTCCGAGCCCAAATCGTATTCCACTTGTGCCTTCTCAAGTGTAGTGATAAAATCCTGAAACTTATTTCCCATCTCCATCAGTTTAGGAGAACTGCCAGTGTGCGAATAATAACTCCAAAGCGTAGAATTTGGTTCGAGAATCAGAATATGATTCTTTTGCGTACCCATACTCATAAGCATTGAAAGACGTCCGAAATAATCATTTATCTCCTTATAATCTTTCCACCATGGAGAAACATAAGTAAATACAGGAGGATAGTCATACTTCCGTGCACCCGTAAGCGTCATGTGAGCCAGATGCTGATTCATAAAGTTAACGCCAAGCACATATTCCCAGTCGCCAAGCCGCTTGAAATCCTTAAAAGACTCATCCCAGCCTCCGCCACCATAAGTCTCGCTAAGCGTCCGGACATAGCCCATCTGATTTGCCACGCTTCGCAACTCCTTTACCGAGCGGATGTTGCCGAACTGCGCATTCGGACTTTTCTCATCAAACTGATTGAAAAGCATATCTATAGCGGGCATCTGATGCCAAGCATACATAGCCATATTGTCGGGCCCGTCATTCATCTGCGGCCAACCATGTTCCCAGTAATGACCTGTCCATTTCAAATTATTCGAAACGCAATACTCACTCCATGGTTTTGACCAGCGATCGATAAACATCTGCAACAAAGTCTCCATATAATTGTGGCGTACTTCTTTCCAATTAGCTGTTTCTTCACCAAGTAGAGGAAGCAAAGGCTTCAAGTCATAACCCCACTGCTGCTTGAATACAGAGAATAGGTCCGGCGACCAACGCAAACCACCCGGACTGCTGATATTAGGTTCGTCGGTAAAGATACCTAACACCGATGTTCCAAACTCGCTTTTCAATGTCTGTTCGTAGCCATTCATTGTTGTCTTAATAAACTGTTGCGTTACTCCCGGAGCCAACAAATCCACATACGAATAACCCCCATACCAATCGGATTTGCCCAAGTATGTTTTTTTATACAGATAGTATTCGCCTTTTGCATCCTTATACGTAGAAGCACTCGAAGTAATATCAATCCATTTATTACCGTCTTTCTTCAGACAGATAAAATATTCGTTTATGTTCTCAGGCAACTTGTCCACTTTGGTCAGTTCCAATCCCTGACCTTGATTATATGACTCCGGCATATCATGAGGAACATGTCCTCCCGCAAAACCACTAGGATACGAATTTTCGTCATATATCCATATTGTCAGACCGGCTTCCTTTCCTTTCTGTACAGCATACTGATAAAGTGAATACCAGTCGTCCGACATATATTCGGTAATCATTCCCGGACGCGGATGAATAAATGCAGCTCCGCAACCTGCATCTTTGAAGTCTTTAATCATCCGGTCTATTTCCGCCTTTGTCACCTTTCCATTCCAAACCATAAATGGTGCCGTGCGATATTCTGCCGGCGGATTAGCAAAAGCAGTCTGTATGGAACTGAAAATTCCTTTAACTGCAGTTTGACCTGATAATACAGTCGACGCAGCGAACATCAAAAATCCACTTGCAAGAATAAAACTGAGATGTCTAATCATCTTATATGCTTCCATGATGCAATAACTATTTCTTTTTAAAACTCAAGTTTATGTGTTCCTCCTTTGAGATCAACAACCTTATCGCCCACTTTTACTGTAGCTTCTGTACCAATGGGAATCGTAACTGTAAGAGCGACCTTTGTCCCTTCACGTTTCCATTCACTGCAAATATAACCATTTACAGAATGATATTCACCTTTTGCCCAATTTAAATCATTCACGAAATGAGGTATGATAAGAATACGGCGAAAACCAGGGTTGTTCGTATCGTAATTAATACCGGCCAGCCAATTCATCATCCAAGCAGATACATCTCCCAGAAACACATGATTAAGAGAACTTGCACAACCCCAGTCTTCCGGTAATGTTTTATAATTCATTTTCTCAATCCAATAACCCCATGAAGGCTTATCAGTCTTTGTAATCATCTTCATGGCATCTTCAATATAACCATATTTGGCAAGCATGGCCGGAACGGTTTTACTCCCCAACATGCCAAAGTCAAGAAAATAGTCATTAGTTCGAACCAATTCATGCAGTTTACCAGCGACAGCTTTTTCTTTATCTTTTGGAACCAGACCTAAATACAAAGCAACAGCTTGTCCAGCCTGAGTCCCTTCGGCATAAATATTCTTCGTTGCGTCAAAATATTTGTTATTAACAAGCTTCTTTATTTCTTCAGCTTTTTGTTGGTATGGCATTGTATCCTTACCAAGTAAAGAAGCAAAACGAGCCATCAATACGTTGTCCCAATAATAATAAGCCGATGATGTATAATTCGTATTTGTAGTAGCTTTCCACGGAACCCAATCACCAATACCATAATTCATCAACCCGTCTTTCTCCCTTGAATTCAAATATTTCAAATAGCGTTCCATCGTTGGATACAAATTTTGAATACAGCGTAAATTACCATAATAATTGTACATCGCATTAGGAATAATAAACAAGGCTGCGTCCCAAACCGGACCGATCCAATCGTCATACCCCCACGTATCAGAAGGAATAATACCTGAAATATTACCTTGTTCACGCTGATTATCAATAAAATCATTCATCCACTTCTCATAAAGTGTAATGCCATCGAATCCCCAAGTACCTAAATCAACAGACACATGCGCATCTGCCGTCCACCCATTTTTTTCCCGTTGCGGACAATCCGTAGGAATGCTATATAAATTACTTACATAGGCATTCATTGACGCATCCCAAATCTTATTCAATAATGCATTTGAACATGAAAAATGTCCTACAGGCTGAACATCCGTATGCATAAACAGTCCGGTCAGACTCTCTTTAGTTAATTGAACAGGTTTGGAGGATTCTACTTCCACATACTGAAATCCATGATAAGTAAATGACGGCGTAAATGTTTCTTCCCCGTTCCCTTTCAAAATATAAACATCGGTCTGGAATTTTTCAGTCGTATCCACAGGATGGAAATATTCATTAATAGGAATAATTGAAAGATGTCCTTTATCATCAATTCGTTCACCATGTCTGAGCTCAATCCGGGTTCCTGCTTCACCCTTAACTCTCAAACGACAAACTCCTGCGAAGTTTTTCTCAAAAGTAAAGAGATAATTATGGTCATTAAACGCCGTCATGGCGATCGGTTTCAATTCTTCTGATACACGAATAGCGGGCATCTGCTGTGCAACAAGCATTTGTGTCGGACATTTTGTTTCTATTGCAGGTTGCCACTTACTGTCATCAAAATGAATATTGTTCCAGCCTGATTGTTCCAGATTTGCATCATACCAGTCGCCACTATATATATTGTTTAAAACATATGGTCCCGTGGATGTCTTCCATGATGCATCCGTTGTTACTATCTCTTTAGATCCATCCGTATAAATGATATGTAACTCACAAAGCAACGAAGGTCGTCCGCGCCAGCGAGCCGTTTCAAAATTCCATACAGCTTTCGACTGCTCATTATACCATCCGTTACCCAAAACCCCAGCAATCATATTCTCTCCTTGCTCCAACAACGATGAAACGTCATGTGTCACGTATAATAGACGCTTGTCAAAATGGGTATATCCGGGATCCATATAATTTGTCCCCACTCGCTTGCCATTAATATACATTTCATAATAACCGGCAGCGGTAACATATAACCGAGCCTTTTGTATTTTTTTATTTGCATCAAAAGCTTTTCTCAGCAAAGGAGCCGGTCTGAAATCCTTATCATGATTATCCGTAATCCATTTTCCAGACCAGTCCGACAAAGAATACATACCTGTTTCGAAAGTTGCTGTTTTTGATGTCTCCGACCGTTTACCTTTAACATCCCAAGCCGTTACATTCCAATAATATTTCGTTCGCGGCTTAAGCACCATCTCCGACGAATAAGGCGTAAGTTGTTTGGGGTTTGTTCCAATCAACACCTCATTCTTTAAAGGAACAAAATCCGGACAATTCCCCTCATATTCCCAGCTAAAGTTAGGACTCTTCGCATCAATTCCTATCGGTTCATGCAAATACTCCGTCCGTAAGTTAACAGGTATGACCGCAACTTCATTGCTTTTGCAACCCAAAAGCGATAGAAAAAATAAAAAGAAAAATAGATTACGTTTCATCGCATTCTTCATTTAACTGTAAAATTGTACGATCCTTGTTTAGCATTTACCACATAATAATCACCGTCATATCCAATAGCTTTTATTGAAGACGTTTTTGCTATTTCCGTTCCGCTTTCCTTTATGATTGCATTTATTTTCTTTGTCGGTATATATATCGTTGCGTGACTTCCTACAGGTACCGTAACATTCATTTCAATTGAATTCTGATGATTTCTAATCTCAGAGACTACTTTCCCATATGGTGTCATATTGGAGTAATATACGTCTTCTACATCGGAAATAATAGGCTTGATAATAAGATGTTTGTATCCCGGTTCATTCTCATCGGCATTGACCCCTGCCAATATACGGTAGAACCAAGTTAATCCGCCGCCAAGCATCGGATGATTACGTGAATCCGTTCCGTTCCATTGTTCCCACGTTGTTGTAGCTCCTTGTTTGATCCAATTGCCATAACTCGGGAAATCCCGCTTGTTCATAGCTTCAACGGCCAAATCATTCATATCATTGGCAGCCAGTGTCTCAAAGAAAAACTGTGTTCCAAGCATGCCCGTATTCAAGTGCCCTTTATATTGTTGTACTATCTCCGTACGCAAAGTACTTTTAACATCATCCAGACGTTCTTGAGGAACACCAATCTTCAAGGCATAAATATTACTTCCATAATCTCCGTACGTTTTATTTTTAGCATCATAAAATTTACTATTGAATGCCTGTTTTACTTTATCCGAAATATTACTGTAATATTGATAATCTTCCATTTTACCTAATGCCTTTGCCGCCTTTGCCGTATAATCCGCACAACGCCAAAGGTAGAATGTATGAACCAACTCATCCGACGGGTTTTTATATGATGGAGCCCAGTCTCCCAAGTTCAGCCAGTACAAAGGTTTCGTTTCGTTCAGATTTGTTTTCTGCTGATACATCGTTCCTTCTTTTGTTTGCCAGGTCAACATGTGGCGAAGCTGTTCTTTCATTGCAACATAGTTTTCTTCAAGCATTTTCTTATCGCCATAATGCAGATAGAACTCCCATGGCATAATGTTCATTGCAGCTCCCCAAGCCACACCACCTCCGCAACCAGGTTGCCATGGCGCGCCGTTAGGAACGTAACCTGTTTCCATATTTTGGGCATCGCGCATATCACGAATCCATTTTGTATAGAAGGCTGCTGCATCGAAGTTGTGCATCACGGTGACGCAAGCTACTTGCCCGTCACCCGTGTAAGGCGAACGCTCGCGATGAGGACAGTCGCTGGCTATGCATCCGTGCATATTATCCAACTGCGAACGTTCCCAAATCTCGTTAATCTTGTTGAATAGATCATTGGATGTCTTAAACACAGATGATATTCTGACATCAGTATTGACGGCTTCAGCAGTCAACATGTCGTCTGTCAGATTACTAATTCCACTGATGACAGCCTTACTGAAAACATACCAAGTAAACCGAGGCGCATAACTTTCGACTGATCCTCCTTTGAAGATATATTTTTGTACACCAAGGGGTGATTCGCAAACATATTTAACGTTCAGCGTATCTCCTTTTGTTCCCCGTATGTTCTTAAAGTGAATCCATCCTGAAATTTCTTTTCCGAAATCGACTGCGTATGTACCGTCATTCTGCTTTACCACAGAAAGAGGATGAAGTACTTCGGTCACTTTATCAGTTGGAGATGTATTTGCCTTCAGTTCTCCGCTCGGTGCCTGGCGTAATACCACCGCTTCCCATCGCGAATCATCGCAAAGCGTTGTTGCCCAATTGTCAGTTTCTCTATTGGCATCATATATCTCACCATCATAAACGCCGTTCATGATGATTGGAGATGCTTTGACTTTCCATGTGTTATCGCTATATACATACTGCTTCTTGCCATCTTTATAAGTGATTTCTATCTGACACAAGAAACGGGGAGAGCCAAAAGACGATACCCAGTGTGAAGTGCAGTCATAGAATCCATCACCAACGATTGCTCCTGCCACGTTTTTCTTTTGCAACAGGCTTGTAATATCATACGACAGATACAGAACGCGATATCCGCGGAAATTGTTGTCGATAGCAATGCCGGCATTCTTAAGATCGTTGCGGACGGTATAATTTGTAAAGTTTGGGACCAGGCAATCATTCCCCACTTTCTTTCCATTGATATAAAATTCAAAATAACCAAGTCCGGTTACGAATGCTTTTGCCGATTTTATTTCTTTATTGACTGTAAATGTTTTTCTAAAAAGAGGAGCCGGATAGGACGGGTAAGTCTGTGGCTTAATCTGCTCCTTTTCTATAATTTTCCTAGGTGCCTCTCCTTGCCAGGGTGCTCCAATCCACTGAGCCTTCCATTCTCCGGGAGAAAGTAATCCCATTCCCCAATAAGAAGTTTCGCTCCATGATGATGCCTTGTCTTTACTGTCCCAGACCATAACTTTCCACCAGTAGTCTTTTGAAGAGAGTAGCCTACACCCCTTATAAGAAACAAGATAAGAATCTGAAGAATATATTTTTCCACTATCCCAAGCATCGAATTTGCTTTTCTGTAGATTCTCTTCGGATGATGCAACAACGATCCTATAGGCTTTCTGGCTTTCACCTCTTACTGTTGCTGTAGTTACTTCGTTAATCCAGGATAGACGGGGGGATTGAACATCCACTACTCTCGGATTCTGCATATATTCACACGTTAGTGTTGTAGGCCTGATATTACTATTACCTGTACAAGGAATAGAGATAAACATCATCATACACATAAAACTGATAATAGTCATTAAGGAAAATCTCTTGTTTCTCATGCGATTCTATTTTTTAATTTTTATTTCACTACCTCTTTTATCCTTTTAAAAGAATCTATAAAAATCCCTTATGACCAAGAGCTTAATACTCTTCTGCCATAAGGGATTAACAAAATTAATATCCGGGATTCTGTGTCAATTTATTATTTATTTCCAACTCTCTTGTAGGAATAGCATAAATCATACGAAAATCGTCAATCTTAAAGCAACCATCATTATTAGTTGATTTAACCCAAGGATATTGTTCCTTAATATATTTACCATATTCGGTCATTACCGATTTAACCAATCCAGTACGTTTAAGATCACTCCATCGTTGATTTTCAAACGCCAATTCATGTTTCATCTCGTTGGCCACTGCAACTAAATCACAACTGTTCAACGGCTGTAATCCGGCGCGTACACGGACTTGATTAATATAAGGGAGTGCTTCAGACGCTTTTCCTTCCTGTACCAAACATTCTGACAAAAGTAATAATGTACCGGCATAACGATAAATCGGGAAATTCTCATTAGCACGCAAACTGTAAGTATATGGTGGATGATAATATTTCTTTACCATATAGCGATAATCCTTCCCAGTCGGACAAGTATAATTCTTCGCATCTGCAATCTTCTCATAATAGAAATTGTCACCCTCAGAGTGACCTTCAACTACAACAATCGAAGCAGGTAAACGCAAATCACCTTTCTCATAAGAATCAACCATCCTTTTAGTAGGAACAACCCAGCCACCGCTTGTACCAGCATAGTTTGAGCCACTTATACCCATCATATCGACCAAATTACTACACTTCGGAGCGAATCTCCAGGCGAACGTACTGTATTGATCAGATGAGCCATCTTCTGTGTATTGAACTTCAAAAATTGTTTCTTTCATATTCTTATTTTTCGGATCAAAACACTCAGCATAATCGCTCAACAAACCGTAGTTCATTTGCGTAATTGCTTTCAAATCTGCTTCTGCTGCTGAATAGTCCGGAGTCGACTTTGTCATGTTCACGTAAGCGCGCAGCATCTTTGCTGCACCCATGGTAGCGTGTCCACCATTATCATCCGGGAATTTTGCAGGGATTGGCAAACCCAAAGAAATCGCATTATTTACATCATCTAATATCTGAGTATAACATTGCTCCAAAGAAGAGCGTTCAAGAAATACACCCTCTGCACTTGTCACTTCATGCAAAGTCAAAGGAACACCACCAAAGCATTTAACTAAATCAAAATAATAAAAAGCTCTCAAAAATAAAGCTTCTGCTTTGTATGACGACTTATCAGCATCCGACATTTTTGAAGCTTCTGCTCTGTCAAGTATAGTATTCAGTTTTGCAATATTTGAATAATCAACGGTCCAACGATCACGAATACATCCGGCATTAGCAGAAACCTCATCATCAATAAATAATGCCGGCTTTTCATAAGCACTATACGGACCACGATCGCCGTAATAAATGGTGTAAAATGCATTATCGGAACGCTGTTCGTCCATAAACATTCCATCATTTACAATGCTGCGCAAACCCGTATAAGCTGCATTCACTGCCTGCTCAAACTGATCTGCAGTCTTATAGAAAGATCCCGACGTAACGGAAGTTTCAGGATACAATTCCAAAAATGATTCACTGCAAGAGGAAAAAAATAATCCTCCTATCATTACTAATATAATTGATATCTTTTTCATTGTATTCATCATTTAAAATGAAACATTAAGACCTGCGGTATAAACACGAGATACCGGATATGATGTATGATCTACACCGTAATAGCTCAACCCACTCGTGCCACTACGGCTAACTTCCGGATTCATACCCGGATATTTAGTCAATGTCAACAAGTTTTGTCCTGTAACATAAAGTCTCACTGACTTTACATATGGATTATGTTTCAGCGGTATCGTATAACCAACTGTCAGATTTTTTACCATCAGATAAGAACCATCAAACACCCAACGAGAGTTTGTGAACCTAAACAGTTCGGTTGTTCCAGACATCGTACGCGGGATTTCGCCTTTACCCGGATTCTCCAACGAACGCCAACGATCGGCTACGCATTTGCGAACATTAAATACACCATCGATATTTTCTGTCCATTCATATGTCCCATCAAGAATATCATTTCCTACCGAACCAGCAATAACCAAACTTGCATCAAAGTTATTCCAGCTAAAATTATTGGTTATACCATAGATGAAATCCGGATTAGGATTACCAATGTAAGTCTTATCTTTTGAATCGATAACGCCATCATTGTTGACATCTTTCATACGAACGGTACCAACAGCTGATGAAGCATGTTTAGGTTGGCTATCATATTCCTGTTGAGTCATATAAACCCCATCGTAAACATATCCATAAAACATACCCAACGGTTTACCTACTGCAGTGCGGTTATAATCGACCTGATTATTATATCCTCCAATAGGTGTGTTATTAGTGCCTAATTTAACGGCCTTGTTTCTATCGAATGAAATATTAAAATCGGTACTCCATTTTAACTTACCGGTCATATTCTTCGTCTGCAAAGTAAATTCATGTCCCCAAAAATGGAATTCACCAATATTTGACTGAATGCTTGAGAAACCTGAAGAATAAGGAATATCTATCTGATACAATAATCCGTTTGTTTTCTTATGATAATAATCATACATAAAGTAGATACGATCATTAAACAAACCCAAGTCTAACCCTATATCCCATGATTTAGTCGTTTCCCATGTCAAATCACTATTGCCAATGCCATTCAACTGACGACCGGCAACAATTGCTCCGTTATTGACATAATTCGTTGTTGAAACAGAAGCTATAGAAGGATAATTACCTATATTATTATTACCGACTTTACCCCAGCTGGCACGTAATTTCAAGAAACTGATATCTTCATACTTTTTCATGAAATTTTCTTCGCTCATTACCCAACCGCCAGATACAGACGGGAAGTTTGCCCAGCGAGCATTTGACCCAAATCGAGAACAACCATCACGACGGAACGATAACGAGAGAATGTATTTATTTTTATATTCATAATTCAGACGAGCCAACCATGATGCCATAGCCCAAGCAGATTTATCACCGCTGCCCACCTTTGTTGTTGCAGCGTTAAAAAAGCCTACCGCGTCATCCGCATAGTCAGAAGCATTAATGGTAGACGAAATATCATTCGATTTCTGAGCAGAATAACCCAATAATACATCTACATCATGCACTCCTAAGAATGTTTTCTTGTAGGTCAACATATTTTCGACCAACCATGTATAATAATTATATGTATAGTAAGAACCATATGCCGGATTAGGTGGAGCAGAAAACATAGCACCACTTACCCAAGAAGGTACCCATTTTTCCTGCGATACATTTCCTACATCTCCATTACCGCTGATACGATACTTTAATCCATCAAGAATCTTTATCTCTGCATATCCGGTAGCTGTTCCACGAATTCTTTTTATTGGATTCTCTCTATCACGCAATACCAGATACCAGTTAGGATTACCAAACATGCCCGGCTGACTGAATGAGATAGGATAAGTTCCATCATCATTCTTGTACTTCAGTTGGGGATCCATCAAAAAGGCAGAACCAATAATTTGACGATCAATGCCCAAATTATCCTGAATCTGTTCTTTGATATATGATCCCGATAAATTCAACCCAAAGGTAATTCTGTCACTTGCTTTAAATTCATTATTCGAACGCATAGACAAACGCTTTGAATAGGAATTGATTACCGTTCCTTCTGTATCATTATAGTTAACATTCACGTCAGACTTAACAACATCTGTTCCTGTCTGTAATCCCAAATTGTAATTTTGCGAATGAGCTGTACGAAGCAAAACCTTATACCAGTTCGTTCCGTCCTGTACAGAAGACGGATTAGTATAAATACTAGGAACGGGAGTCGTTGATCCTTCATATTTTTGTGCATCTTCATAATACTCTTTCTTAAACTGAGCAAATTCCTGAGCATTCATAACATCAGGCATCCCTCGACTGGAAACAGATTCGATACCATAATTCGCTGTCAGCGTAATGTTCGTTTTACCTTTCTTTCCTTGCTTTGTTGTTACCAAAATAACCCCGTTAGCCGCACGCGAACCATAAAGAGTGGTCGATGCTGCATCTTTCAAGATAGAGATTGATTCGATTTCATCAGGTGACAATGATTCAAGACCTGAGCTTGTAGGAAATCCATCGATAACAACCAATGGACTGTTGCCTCCATTGATAGAAGCCTGACCGCGAATACGGATTGACAGGTTTCCATTTGGTTCTCCGGAATTATTTAGAATCTGGACACCGGAAAACTTACCTTGCAGTTTTTGTGTAATATTTGAGACCGGCATATCATTCAGCTCATCAGTATTAATTTTGCTCATTGCGCCTGTTACCGAACGAGCTTTCTGAGTACCATAAGCAACAACGACAACCTCATTTAATGCCGTCGAATTATCTTTCAAAATTACGTTTATGCTTGTTTGATTTCCGACTTTAATTGTCTGAGTCGTTAAACCAATAAAAGAATACTCCAATGTTGAATTGCCGGAAGATACATTTATGCTATATTTTCCTGCGGCATCCGTTATTGTACCATTTGTAGTTCCCTTTTCAACCACATTAGCACCGGCAACAGGTTCTCCCTGAGCATCCGTAATAACGCCTACGATTCTTTTAACCTGTTGCAAAGCTTCAACAACCTCACGAGATTTTGTATCTTCCTTATACAATACAATATGCTTATCACTAATAACATAATGAATGTCGCTATTAGAAAACAGATTATTCAAAATTTCTATAACTGTCTTGCTATTCACATTCACAGAAACTCTACGTGTTGCATTGATTTCTTTCACATTATACGTAAAATAAAAATCACTTTTCTGTTCAATCGTCGAAAGGACATTCTGAACGGTTGTATTTTCCATGTTTAATGAAAATTTTGCCGTTTGAGAATATGTTAACTCAGCAAAAGATTGCAAAGTTCCAATCAACAAAAATAGAAGCATACATCTCATGATAAATAGGCTCTTTTTTAACCATAGTAAATTATTAACTTTCCATGGTATTCCTTTAGAAATAAAATTCATACTTTTGTAATTGATTAGTTTGTAATAAATTTAATTAGTTTCAATGTAATTACTTATTAATCCGAACCGGAGATGTTTGCGGCATCTTCGGTTCTTTTTCTTCGTTTATACTTTCCCCATAGGCATATTATTTTTAAATTTGTATACAATTATTTGTCCGTTCTTAAAAGAATAATCTAGTTTCCGTGTTTCTTTCAACAAAGTCATAACCTGCTCAATAGTAGCTGACCCACTAAAATGGCAAGTAAATATGTCTTCTGCCAGTTGTTGATCTGTAATAGTAATCTTCACATTATATTTCCGTTCAAGATCTTTACAAATAACAGATAAGGGTTTATCCATAAAAGCCAATTCACCTTTCGTCCATGATTTTGAAATCCCCACATCCACTCCCTTAGAAAGAGTCATTCCTAATGATTCCGAATATGTTACTTCTTCATTTGGATGAAGCGTCATTCTGTTTTCCTTGTTAGCACTTTCTATTTCTACTTTCCCTTCTGACAAAGTAACAACAGAATTTTCATTGGGATAAGTACGCATATTGAATTTCGTTCCTAATACCCGAACCTGTATTAGCTTCGAGTTAACCACAAACGGTTTATTAACATCATGGGAAACATCAAAAAAGCCTTCTCCTATTAATTGTACGCTTCTGAATTTTTCCGAGAAATGACTGGGATATATAAATTTTGTATCTGAATTCAATGATACTTTTGTACCATCCGACAAAATAACTTCTACATGCTCTCCTTTAGGCACTTTAATTACATTCATAAGTCTAGAAGTACTCTTATCTTCACTAACGTTTCTTGAAATCTTATACAAGTTAATTGACAAAAGAGAAACTATCACAATAATAGCTGCGTACTTGAATATTTGATAAAATGCAACGTGTTTGTGTTTTTTCTTATCGATCTTTCCTATGAACTGTCTGAAAGCTTTTTTGATCTCCTGCTTGTCGGAAAAGCGAAGTTCGTCTTTTAGACTCCAGATACGTTCCATTTCGAACAACCAATCGGCATTGGCTTTGTCGGAAACAATCCATTTATCCACTTGCTTCAGTTCTTCTATAGAACAAGTGTGAGTAAGAAATCGTATGAGTAGTTCTTCGTTCATGTCTTTCATGTTATACATATAGAAGACAACTGAACTTGAAAAAACTACGTGGTCAAAAACAAAGATTTTTTCAAAATATGTTGTAGAACATGGCAAACAACAGCAATAGATCTTTCAAGTCTTCACGAAGGAAATTTAAAGCTTGCTGAATATGTCCGTCAACTGTTCGAGGAGAAATGCCCATCAGTTCGGCCACTTCTTTTCGATCGACATCATGAAAATAGCACAAACGAAAAGCCTGAGCACATTTAGGAGGAAGCTTTTCAACTGATTTCTCTATGATTTCACGCAAATCACGATTCATTACTTGCTCAAGAACATGGTTATTGTCTGTCGTCTCAGCAAGATACGCAATTCGAGCTTCAGCAATACGAACACGCGATTCATACTCTTCTTCAACCATCTGATGTTTAAGAAAATTCAAACATTTATTTTGAAGACATTTAAATAAGAAAGACTGAATATTATCAGCATGAATACTCTTTTTTTGTTCCCAATAAGAGGTAAAAACATCTTGCACTAAATCGTCGGCTGCTTGTTCATCAACAAAGCGACAAGCTAATGCTTTCAGTTTAGGATAAAAGGCCTCAAAGAAGCTTTGGAATACCTCTTTATCGCCCTCTCCGATTTTATCAATATCAAAATTTAACTGCAAAATTTCTCAAATTCAATAAATGTCCAAGCCATTTCTTATCAGAAAAGTACAAAGATAGCACAAACTGAAAGCACGATTCTCAAGCGAACTTGAGAATTACGCCGAAGTTCAGCCTATCTTCGCGTATTCAGAGCAAAGATAATCAAAAAGAGTTTCAAAGTATATATCAATCATAATTATCCTTTTTGATTTTCGGATTATGGCAACCTGAACATCCAGTCCAAAACGAGAACAAAGCAAACTCACATACTCACTGATCCTGCAGATTATTCCACATCTGATATACACGTGAAGGCACAAAAAAAAGTGCGGATTATATAGATGTTGCAAAGCCTGCACATGCAAAACTTCGCCTTTCCGTATAATTCGCACCTTTTATATCTATGATCTATGATCAAGAATGCGCTGCCTGTTCGTCAACCGAGACCACCTCCAGCTCGAAGATCAATGTAGAATAGGCCGGAATTGTTTTTGCATCAGTTGTTCCTGACTTTTTTGCGGAGCCATAACCCAGCTGCTGCGGAATCCAGATTTCATACTTGTCGCCTTCAACCATATTCTGCAAAGCTACGCCCCAGCCTTCTATGACTGACATATAACCACCAGGATTGTATGAACTGTTATAATTCGCATAATAAGAACTTACTGCACATCTGAGCGGCGTTCCATCATCAAAAAGACGAGAATCAAATACGGTACCGTTTATCATCCACCCTTTATAGTATACAGAGATTCGGCTGTTATAATAAATCTTCTTTCCGGTCCCTTTGGTGATCAGTTTGGCAAAAACATAACCGTCATTTGCCTGCGACATCCATTTCACGTATGAAGAATCACTAGCTTTCGCCTCAAAAGCGGCATCGTTCTTCTGTTTGTAAGCTTCCTGCTCGATTTCTTCAGTATTATCCTTATCGCCCTTGCAAGAGGGAAGAACAAACAACAGACACAAAAATATTCCAACAACAGACAAATATTTATTCATAAATCACTCCATTACTTTTTTCAACAAATTTTTCATATCCACCTTTTCGGCAATAATACCATTCAGCTTGTCGATAGGTACGCGTTCCTGCTGCATTGTGTCACGATAACGAATCGTTACGGTGTTGTCTTTCATCGTATCATAATCAATCGTAATGCAGAACGGTGTACCAATAGCATCCTGGCGACGATAACGCTTGCCGATGGAGTCTTTCTCATCATACTGGCAACGAAAATCAAAACGCAGCATATCTACAATCTCCTCGGCTTTCTCCGACAGACCGTCTTTCTTTACCAACGGCAATACGGCCAGTTTGATCGGGGCAATCTCTGCCGGCAACTTCAACACAACGCGTGTCTCGCCGTTTTCCAATGTCTCTTCACAATATGAACCGGCCATAACACTCAAGAACAATCGGTCAACACCGATAGACGTCTCTATATCATACGGGGTATAACTCTTATTCAGTTCGGCATCGAAATATTGAATTTTCTTGCCTGAGAACTTCTCATGCTGACTCAGATCGAAGTCGGTACGGCTATGAATACCTTCTACTTCCTTGAATCCGAATGGCATTTCATATTCAATATCGGTGGCAGCATTAGCATAATGAGCCAGCTTCTCATGGTCGTGAAAACGATATTTTGCATCGCCAAGACCCAGTGCCTTATGCCATCTCATACGTGTCTCCTTCCACTTTTTGAACCACTCCATCTCTTCGCCCGGACGAACAAAGAACTGCATCTCCATCTGTTCGAACTCACGCATACGGAAGATAAACTGGCGCGCAACGATCTCGTTGCGAAACGCCTTACCGATCTGAGCGATACCAAACGGGATCTTCATACGACCGGTCTTTTGAACATTGAGGAAATTGACAAAAATGCCTTGTGCCGTTTCCGGGCGCAGATACACTTTCATTGTTCCATCAGAGGTTGAACCCATCTCTGTTGAGAACATCAGATTAAACTGACGTACGTCCGTCCAATTACATGTCCCTGAAATGGGACAAACGATCTTGCAATCGAGAATCAGCTGACGCAGATCAGCGAAATCGCTTGCATTCATATCTTTCTTATAGCGTTCATGTATCTGATTCCACTCCTCCTGATGCTGCAGAACGCGCGGGTTTGTTGCACGAAACTTTGCCTCATCAAAAGCATCACCGAACTTCTTGGCAGCCTTCTCGACCTCCTTGTTCATTTTCTCTTCAATCTTTCCCAGATGATCTTCGATCAATACATCTGCACGATAGCGCTTCTTTGAATCTTTATTATCGATCAGCGGATCATTGAAAGCGTCAACATGACCGGAAGCTTTCCAGATAGTCGGATGCATAAAGATGGCCGAATCCAAGCCCACAATATTCTCGTGAAGCAGCGTCATACTGTCCCACCAGTATTTCTTCAGGTTGTTTTTCAGCTCTACACCATACTGTCCGTAATCGTACACTGCACCTAAGCCGTCATAAATCTCTGACGATGGAAATACAAATCCATACTCTTTGCAGTGAGAAACCAATTTCTTAAAAACATCTTCCTGTGCCATAATTATTTATTTGCCAAATTATTACTCCTCAAATGAGATGAATTGCGTCCTCGCATTTTCGAACACCTACTCATTGAAATTGCAAAGTAAATGAATTTTTCGGGAATATGTGTCTTTTTGCTGTGCTTATTAACTTTATTGTATTCAAAATGACTTAAGTAAAGCCACCTGTCAGATTATAAACAAGCACGTTGCTCTCATTTTATAAGATTCATTCACGTCTGCAACCGTTGCTGCAAACGGAACTATTCCACCCTATTATCATTTTGACATTTTGTCAAATGAAGTCGCTTACAATAAGCCATATAGCAGAGATGTACAGGCTGCCGTCTTTTATTCAATTCTCCGGGAGTTGAAATTTGACACATTTCTTGTTTCTTTACAAAGTGGCAACAGAAAGGCAACAACAACAGAAAAACAAAATCATATTTCTATCAAGAAAGTATTTACACTTTCAAATTAATAAATAAAAAAAGACCTTCTCCCAATAGCATCCGGATATTAAATAGAAGAATATCCGTCTTTTTGTCATACAAGAAGAAAGTTTAATTCGATTTCCCCAAAAAAAGATCCCTTTTTATTCGGATGCAACGACCTCTTCATTCGAATGTAGTGACCTTTTGTTTCGAATGTAAGGACTTTTTGTTCATAAAGTATATACTTCTTGATTCGAAGGTATATACTTTTATCTCCAAATATACCCGTCAACGAGATCAAAAGTATAGAGATAGCGTCTTGGAAGCAGCTACTTAAGAAACCTGCGCGTCAACAATTTCAGCCAATAACCCACATAATGACAGAAAAAAGAACATTACACATTACATAATATCAAAAGGCAATAGAAACAAATTGGCGTAAGCATGTAAAAAATCATATGACACATTGGGGAAATGCATATTTTGGATCGAACAAGAACCGTCAACAGTCAGATTTTGATAGCCACACTAAAACAAAACAGGCAAGCATCATACGATACTTACCTGTCAGTGAGTCGGGATGAGAAGACTTGAACTTCCGACCTCCACGTCCCGAACGTGGCGCGCTAGCCAACTGTGCTACATCCCGCTCTATTAAATTACGGCTGCAAAGGTACAAATAAATTCTAAAAGGCAAATGTTTTCTTATTTTTTCTTGGTTAAAAAATTAATTTATCTTGAATATGTTTGGAGTATAACAAATAATATCTACCTTTGTCGTCGCAAAACAAAAGGTGCCATAGCTCAGCTGGTAGAGCAAAGGACTGAAAATCCTTGTGTCCCTGGTTCAACTCCCGGTGGCACCACTTAAGAAAGAGTGGCAAAATGAATCAAGAGCCTGACTAAACTTGTTAGACAGGCCCATGATTATCAAAGAACTAAAAGTCTTCTTTGCGCTTTTTCACTTCATCCACCATCTTTGAAAAAGACTTGTCTCTTTTCCGTTTCTCGTGTTCCGAAGCAGAAAAATGCCATGCTTCCCGTCTCAATTTCAGATAGCTTTCATAAACTTTACAATCCAGCAAGCCATTGTTTACCGCTTCTAAAACAGCACAGCCAGGCTCATCTATATGTTTGCAGTCTTTGAAACGGCAGGATTTCGCATAATCTGAAATCTCCATTGTTTCTGCAAGCGAATCGGGATGATTGAAAGCCAAACCAAATTCACGAACACCAGGAGTGTCTATAAGAACGCCCGAACCGTTCATCAATACCATTTCACGACGAGTAGAAGTATGCCTTCCTTTTCCGGTTGACGCACTTATATCAGAAGTAAGTAACACTGGCTTTTCGCAAAGTTCATTTACCAAAGAACTTTTCCCAACGCCCGAAGAACCAACAAATACAACCGTTTCGCCTTTTGTTACAAATTCCCGTAATGGGAAAATCGTTTGAGGATGATGAATACTTGTTATAAACACAGGCATTTGATGAAGGAGGTGACTGACTTGTTCTTCTATTTTATGCTTGTCATATCCTAAGTCGGCCTTGTTAAGAATCAAAACAGGCTTGATATTGTCTTCCAATATCTGGACCATGAAACGCTCCGCCCTACGGAGATTAAAGTTATCATCAAGACTTTGTACAATAAATGCCTTATCCACATACGACGCTATGGCCTGCCTGTCTGAAACTGTTCCGCTTTTCTTGCGATACAATGTTCGTTCACGAGGCAACATATCAACAATGATCCCCTTATTTGTATCATAAGACTGGAAAAGAACCCAATCGCCGGTACAGGGATATTCAGAAGCATTCCTCCCATAAAGCATATTACCTGTCAGCTCGCAAGTGAAATATCCATTTTCTGATACTACTTCATAACAAGTTCTGTGAGTAACCATTACTCGACCATGCATAAAGGCTTCTAACTTCAAAAGCTGTTTTTGTCGGAACAATTTTTCATTCCAGCCATATAATTGTAAATCAATCATTGCTTTTCATTTTAAATTTTCTTTCCGATATAGAACACATAACCATAGAATGCCTTATACTTGCTATACAATTCTTCTTCGTGATGTGAATACTCCACAAACTTTTCGGCGATTCTGTTTCCAGCATATTTATCAAGAAACATCTTCCGTGTTTTGACCAATGGCAGATAATAATGATCTGTCCAACAACTTTCGGGTAAAATAAACGTAGCAACAGGAATATATCCGGCTTTCTGCATTTGTGATACTTTAATAGATATCGTGTCTATTTCCGGATAACACTGCGTCCAAAAATCAGAAATCTCTTTCGGGCGCTCTCGGGTAAACCACGAACTCTCAGAAACAGCAATATATCCACCCGTCTTCAAAAAATCATACCATTCGTTTAACCCTCGTTCAAAGCCGATGTTATAAATAGCCCCTTCCGACCAAATCAAGTCTATGGATTCTTTTTCGAAAGGAAGCTTTTCCATTGACCCTACAATACCTTTCACTCTGTCTTGAAGATTCAATTCCTCAGCATTACAATTGAATTTATCAATAAATCCAGGGAAAAAGTCAAGTCCTGTAATACATCCGGATACATTTTGTGCTAATACCATGGTCTGACCACCCGTTCCGCAACCGATATCTGCAATAAGAGATTTATCGGTCAGATTCTCAATAAAGCTAAGCGCCTTAATAGTTGCTTCCGGGCTTCCGGGACCTTGTCGTTCTGTGTTGAGAAAAAAATCACATATTAAATTAACGTCAAATTCGTAAATTGTATTATTATCGTTATTCATTATATTCATGTATTATGCCTACACGTGAAAGCATAAGAATACCTTCTACACTGTACGCAGATTAAAAAATAAAATATAAATACATAGTAAACACTCTCGAAAAGAACTATCCGAGAGCAAACGAAAAGACAATCCGCATCCAAAATGCAGATTGTTTACAATACAATATCCGAATTATAAGTCTTCTTCATGGCTGCAAAGATATACAATATTTGATTTATCTGAAAATTAATAACAAAAAAGAAAGCTAACTATACATGTTTTACAAAAATAATTATCTTTGTGTGATTACTGTTTTATGCTGTTAACGAAATTTCTTTACTTAATTAATCGGACTAATAATGAAAACACTTCCCACACTATTATTATTATTATGCTTGACTACGGCTTTACATTCCCAGGAAATTACGATTCCTAGAGATTCTGCGGAAAGATTTGTTCTGACAGATACTGCCAATGAGGCCATTTACTCGGCCTATATTCAAACGGATCGCCAAACGTATTATCCTGGAGAAATCATAGCTTTCAAGATTTATGCTTTCAATTTTGGAAGTTTAAGTCATAATACGGATTCTGTTCGTATAGGATTATTTAATTCACATGATTCTTTGACTCAACAGATTTCCCTGCCCAATCTTAGTCAAGTAAACTCCGGATACTTAAGATTGCCAACCGATTTGCCTTACGGATACTATTCACTGAAAAGCGAATATCCTTCATCAACAAAAAGAATTCAAGTAGGAAAAGAGGGTGACGATTTTATGATAACTCCCCAGAGTTTTACCATCTCATTCTATCCTGAGGGTGGACATCTTATTGACCATTCCATGTGTCGTGTGGCTTTTAAGGCTGAATATCAGAAAAATCTGCCGGCTGAGATAACAGGAAATATCATTGATGACGAAGGGAACACCTGTGGTACGTTTGCAAGCACACATAACGGAATAGGATGTTTCACTTTTATGCCCGATTCAAGCAGAAGCTATTATGCACTCTGCATGGATTCATACAATCAGCAACATAAAATAGAACTTCCGATTATAGAAGAAGAAGCCTATTCTCTGGTGGCCGTCATGAAAAAAGGAAATCTTGTCATCACACGTCATATGCCCGTAGCTCCTATTGACACGACTTCTCAATATATTCTTATTTACACAGGCAAACAGATTATATATTGGAATCAATGGAAACTCAATATACCCAACCTTTTACTAAAAAAACAGCAACTGCCGGCTGGATTATTAAAAATTGTCTTATTTGACAATCATTTCAATGCATTAAGTGCCCGCAACATCCTTTCTGTAGATAAGACGGCAGAAGCCCTAACTGAAATAAGACTCCGCTCAGTGGACAAACGACTATTCCGGTATATATCTGGACAATTGGTTATTACGGATAAGTCAGGCAACCCTCTGCAATGCAACCTTTCTCTGTCAGCTGTCGAACTCCCGAATTCCTCGAAAGTAAACGATACGGAATCGCTGTGTTCTTTTGTCAATCTGCCTTATAAAACTGTTACTCCCGATGCTTTCTATTTCAATCCGAAAGAAGAATATTCAGGTGAAGCTCTGGATGATTTGATACTGACACAACAGGAGAGTCGTTTTTATGTACAACATAAAGACAGTGACATTGCCAAAGAGATTATGCTCCCGCAATTGGTTGTTAAAGCAAATGCCCTTAATAAAAAACAAAAACTATCATTCTATGCCGCTTTCTCTGATCGTCACATCGATCAGGACGAGATTCAAAAGCGGAAAATCACAAACGTTCTGCAGGCCTTCAGAGGGCTTCCGAGCCTTCAAATTATGCCGGACAACACTATTCGCATCCGTGGGGCACGAAGCACACCATTGATTGTCATTGACGATATTCCACTTAGTTATACAACGTCCATTGAACGTTGGAGAGACTTCCCTCCTCTGGAAGGATTACAAATAGATGATATTGAAAGAATCGATGTCTTAGAAGGACCTAGGGCTGCTATTTTAGGGATGGACGGAGGAAACGGTGCAATCTGCATCACGACAAAAGGAGGTCATTTGGATGATGAAAAAATCACCGGTGTAAAAACCGAACGGACACTTTTCTGGCAATCGGATTTACAAAGTGATACAAATGGAACAGCTGATTTCTCGTTTATTATACCCATGTCTGTCAAAACGATCCACTTCTCGATAGAAGGAGTTTCAAAAAATGGAGAAATTGTCTCTTACAAAAAAGATATTGAAGTGGATGAAATCAAATAAAGAAAAATGGAACGACAGCGAAAACGCTACTCAAATTCTTTATACCTTTGCTATGCAATTTGATAATTAAAAATTATGAGAAATTTGTTATTCGTTGGGGCCTTATTAATAGGGTTAGGGTTCAGTGAAAATATCTTTGCACAAGAAAAAAATAGTGTTCTGTTCAATCATTTATCAATTGGTGCTTCCGCTGGAACAAGTGGCATCGGTTTGGATTTAGCTATGCCGATGAGCAATTATTTGCAGATGCGTGTCGGTGTCGATGCGATGCCAAATATCAAATACAACACTTCATTGAAAATAAACGCACCAGACAAAGTCAACGTATATGGACAAGAAATAGCCGTTCCTAATAAAGTAGATATCCAAGCTAAAAGTAATCTGTTCAATGGTAAACTTTTGCTCGATTTTTATCCAAGCAAAGGCATATTTCATATAACTGTCGGCGCCTATTTTGGCAGTAATAAAGTGATGAAAGTATACAATAAAGAAAATGGCTCACTAATGGATGTCACCACAGCCAATAAAATGATTGATGTTTATAACCAAACACATCCTTCAGACCAGATTCAAAAAGTCGGACTTGAATTAGGGGATTATTTGCTGACACCTGATGCAAATGGAAACGTTGAAGCAAACATCCAGGTGAAACGCTTCAAGCCTTACGCAGGTCTGGGTGTCGGAAGAGCCGTTCCAAAAAAAAACATAGGATTTATGCTTGAACTTGGTTGCCAATTTTGGGGGACGCCGAAAATATTCACTCAAGGCCATGAACTAACGTCCGAAAATGTAGGAGGAAATGACGGGGGTGTTGTTAAGAACATCAGTAAGATATCTATATACCCTATGCTAAACTTCCGTCTTTGCGGAAAATTATTTTAGTTTTATTTTATAAGAGAACACCATACTAATAGACTCTGTGTAATTCGCTCCTTTTGAAAAGTATTATAAATAAAATACAAAACATTTGTAGATAAGAAAAATTTCCTACATTTGTGTGATTAATAAAACAAGCAGGTGTCTGCGCAAACATTTAATAAATAACATATAACCATGAATTCAGATGATATCTCTCGCCGTTCTTTTCTGAAACGGGCATTAGCAATTTCGGCTGCTACAGCCATTCCTTCATTTTGGATACCTACAAAGGCTCATGCAGGAACATCTCCGCATTTTGTCAGTCCAAACGACAAAGTAAGAATTGCATTTATTGGAATCGGAAACCGAGGAGAAGAAGATGCACTGGAATTTATCAAGACCGGTTTATGCGACGTTGTCGCTCTTTGTGATGTAGATATGGGTGCAAAACACACACAGAAAATCATGTCAATGTTTCCAAAAGTACCTCACTTTCAAGATTTCCGCAAAATGTTCGATCAAATGGCCGACAAAATCGATGCCGTCTCTATTGCTGTTCCCGATCATGCGCATTTTGCAATAGCTATCGAAGCCATGGCTCATGGCAAACATGTATATTGCGAAAAACCAATGGGACGTACTTTTCAGGAAATAGAACTGATGATGAAAGCTGCAAAAAAATATGGTGTCATTACACAGATGGGCAATCAAGGACATTCTGAAGCCAACTACTTCCAGTTCAAAGCATGGAAAGAAGCAGGTCTTATCAAAGACGTCACAGCTATTACTGCTCATATGAATTCACCCCGCCGTTGGCATGGATGGAATCCGAATATCAAACACATGCCTTCGGGTGAACCTGTTCCGTCAACATTGGATTGGGATACATGGCTGGGTGTACGCCCGTTCCATGAATATAATCATGATTATCATTTAGGCCAATGGCGCTGTTGGTATGATTTTGGTATGGGCGCATTAGGCGACTGGGGTGCACATATCCTTGATACAGCACATCAATTTCTTGATATGGGATTGCCTACAGAAGTAAACCCGATATATCTGAAAGATCATAATCCATTCTTCTTCCCGATGTCGTCAACAATTTTATTCCGCTTCCCAAAACGCGGAGATATGCCGGCTATAGACGTTACATGGTATGATGGATTAGACAATATTCCACCTGTTCCAGCCGAATACGGTTCATCGGATATTGACCCGAATATTCCTACAGTTGCCGGAGGCAAGCTTCAACTGACAAAATTGAATCCCGGTAAGGAAATCTATACAAAAACACTCACTTTTAAGGGTGGATCTCACGGAAGCACTCTTTCTGTTATTCCTAACAAGACCGCCAAAGAGATGAACCCTACACTTCCAACATACGAAAAGAGCCCGTCCAATCATTACGTAAACTTCCTCCACGCCATCCAAGGCAAGGAAGAAACACGTTCGCCATTCTCAATAGCCGGCCCGTTGAGCCAAATTTTCTGTCTCGGTGTTATGGCACAGCACATGAACCGTAAAATTGTATTCGACCGTGATTTGAAACAAATCACCAACGATCCCGTATTGAACCAGATGCTTGTAGGTGACATGCCACGTAAAGGGTGGGAAGACTATTACGACATTTAATGATTAACAACGCTATTTAATTATTTAGAGCTATTTTGGCAAGGGCAGGTTCTCAGTTAACCTGCCTTTTTATTTTATTGAAAATATTGACTCCTATTAAATTATTGCATACTTTTGATGTATCATCACTATTACATATTAACACATAAAAAAAACAAGTATGCAAAGAAGAAAATTTGTCCACTCTATCGCATTGGGAGGCATTGGCATCGCATTAGCCCCGATAGTAAAAGCGGGAGCACCTGAAAAAGCAATAGCGGTAAAGCCAACATCTAACATCCAAGATGCATTGAATATTCCTCGTACAAGCCTCTCAATGCCTGGAAAATTTCCTGGTAAAGTAGTTAAAATAAACCATCCTGACTGCTTTATCAATGGAAAGCCTTCAAATGATATTGCTTACGAGATGGTTAAAACCTCCATGCAGAAACTCACAGAAAAAGAAAACCTGAATGAAGCCTGGTTACAATTTGTAGACCCCAAAGATATAATCGGGCTAAAAGTTAATCCTATAGGAGGGAAACTTCTTTCAACTTCGCATGCAGTAACTAAAGCTGTAATTAAACAACTCACAGAGGCAGGAATACCTAAAGCAAACATTATTATCTGGGACCGTAGAGGCGAAGATCTGGATAACGCAGAATTTACAGCCGAAAACTACCCGGGAATAAAGATAATGAGCACTGAATATAAAGATGCAAAAGGGAATCTGGCTGATGAAAATGGAAAATTCTATAGCGAAAATGAAGTAGACAAAAATCAATATTTCTATGTTGATGTTGATGGAGTCTATGATAAAGAAACAATGCCTTATATGACAAACGGAGGTAAGAACTCGTACTTTACAAAAATTTGCACTGAAAAAGTAACAAAAATCATCAACATCCCGATAATCAAAAATGCAGGAGCATCAATTACTGTTTGCATGAAAAATCTGGCTTTTGGTTCAATCACCAATACAGGACGACTGCATCAAGCCATGTGGCACGAAACGTGTGCTTATGCTTGTGCCTTTCCACCGATACGCGACAAAGTCGTCCTCAATATTGCAGACGGTTTAGTCAGTAATTTTGATGGAGGTCCCGGTGCTGATCCTCAATTTATCTATCATGCAAACACACTGGTTGTAGGAACAGATGCTGTTGCAGTGGATCGCATCTGTTATGATATAGTACTTAATAAACGCATTAAAGAAGGCGTTCAACAAAAAGAGAAAGAAGGTGCACGTATATTCATGGACATTGCTCAAAAGCTAAATTTGGGAATTGCAGACAAGGCTAACATCAAACTAGAAGAGATAAATCTGAACGTATGAAGAGAAATTGGACGACACCCTTATTCCTTTCGCTGTTCCTGGTCATCGTACCCACTCTTCTTCTCGGACAGAATCCAGAAGTGAAACGCGAGAGGTCTTTTACGGGCAATGGGCTTTATGGCTTTATGGATGGTGGAGCTGAACAATATCTGGAATATGGCGTTAGCAAACTTGTTACACGCGATATAGTATTCAAAGGGGAAGAATATACAATAGATATCTATGATCTGCCGACGGCAGAAGATGCTTTTGGAATCTATTCACTCCACATATTCAAGTGTATAGATAAAGACATGCAGGGCTGCATTGACTGCCTATCAACCTATCAAATGCAGGCAGTTAAGGGGAATCAATATGTTTCCATTGTATTTCCTTCAGGCACAGAAACGGCCAGAAAGAATGCAAACGAACTGATCCGATATTATGTAAAAACAGACCAGAAACATACTCTTACTCTCCCAGCAGAGCTCAAGTTAACAATGCCTTATTCACTGAAAGTAAAATATCTCCGTGGTCCCATAGCTCTTTCAGAAGCAAGCCTCACCTTATCCAAACAGTTGATTGGCGTTAAATACAGCAAAATATGGTTTATTCCTGAAAAAGAAACCAAAAGCTTTAAAGCTCTCATCTATTTGGTAGACAAGAAAGAGCTAACAAAGCTGAAGGCGGAAACAAAAGAATCGAACATAATAAATGAAGGTAACAATTTCCTTTATATAAAAGGCATTGAAGCAGAAGACGACAGCCAGGAGGGAAATCATGATGGTTTTGGATTCTAAAAAGCTAAATAGCCCCAAAACATATAGCACATATATACAAAAAAGAAGCGGCCTAATTAGAAGTCGCTTCTTTTTTGTATATTTATTATATGAATATCTACTTCACCATTTTCAGTTCATTGATCAGACGAGGACATTTACCCCATTTATCTATCATAAACAAAACATAGCGAATATCTACACCAATCGTACGCTGTAGTTCTGGCTCGAAAGCTATATCTCCACTCATAGCTTCCCAGTTTCCATCAAAAGCAAGGCCAATCAAGCGTGCATTCTTATCGAACATCGGACTCCCGGAGTTTCCACCCGTAATATCATTATTTGAAAGGAAACAAAGTTGAAGATCACCTTTTTTATTGGCATAAGGTCCAAAATCCTTATCACGAACCAACTTCAAAATATCCGGTTGAACATAAAATTCATCGTTATCAGGGTCTTCTTTTTGAAGAATTCCTCGTTGCGTTGTAAAATAATCATACCATGCTGCGTCATAAGGATGATAGCCGCCAATAGAGCCATAACTAAGCCGCATCGTAAAATTAGCATCTGAAGAGAGTGCCTTTTCAGGATGCATTTCTTTCAAAGCAGCAAAATACAAACGTTCCCCTTTCTCGATTTCATACTGGAAATCGCTAATATTTTGTTGTAAATCAAAAAGCGAGATAAGAACCGACAGACTTAATTCTGCGGCCGGATCATTCTTAAGTTTTGCATACTCCTTCGGATCACGAAGCATTTTTTCGACCTTATCTAAAGACAAAATAGACGTTCTCTTAAATAAATCGGCTGCATATTTGTCATAATCACCTTTGTACTTTTTATCAATTTTCTGATAAACTTCCGGCAAAAACTCAGGCGAAATATGTTGTTTTGCCACTTTCATCATGGCTGCCAAAACAGACTGGTCTAGAGTTGCATCATAATCTTTAAAGAACGGTTTCAAATTATCTTCAATGAATTCATCAATTTCTTTGGGAGTGGAACCTTTTACATCCACACCCTGTATCATACGAGCCAAATGGATGATCTCTGCTCCATTAGCAAATGTTTCAGCCAAATAGGTAATGTTCTTGCGGTATTCATTTGAAGATGTATACCCCTTCTTTAACAAGTCCAATACTTCTCCATACTTTGCCTTCCGCTCAGGCGTCTGTTCAACCCACTTCGCAAAAGCAGCTTCTTCTGCTTCTTTACGAGCTACGACATCCAAATTAATCAACCCTTTATTCATTCCAATAGAGTTCTTCCAATAGTTTGAACTTCCTTGATATTTAGATGCATATTTTATACGTGTAGCTTCATCAGCATCCATAGCCTTTTTCCAGATGGCCTGCTTTATTCCCCTAACTTCAATCCGAGGCTTGTTGCTGTCTTCCATACGCTGTTTAACTCCCCAAGAACTTAAATAGCGTTCTGTACTTCCCGGGAAGCCCAAAGTCATCACAAAGTCTCCAGATTCATAACCTTGCATAGAAATCTCAACGACATACTTTGGCTTATAAGGCTTATTATCTTTACTGTAACTTGCCGGTTTATTATCGGCATTGGCATACACACGAAAAACCGAAAAATCACCGGTTTGACGCGGCCACATCCAGTTATCTGTATCTCCTCCGAATTTTCCTACAGAACTTGGCGGAGCAAAAACCATTCGAACATCTCTATAGACGTCATATACAACCAAAAAATATTTATTATTATTATAGAACGGAATAACATCAGCTGCCTGAAATTCATTATTACCTATCGAATCGGCTATAACCTGACCCAAAGAATCTGCCATAACTAAACGCGTACGTTCGTCTTTTATGGTGTCAATAGCAGCATTAATCCGGGCACTGACATCAACTGTCTCGCGAAGATAACGAACACTCAGCCCCGGGACCGGCAATTCTTCCTCTTTATTCTGAGTGATAAAACCATCTTTCAGATAATCATGTTCAACACTACTTAACTGCTGAATAGAACCATATCCGCAGTGATGATTAGTAAAAATAAGACCTTCATTGGAAACTGTAACCCCTGTACACCCCCCACCGAAAATGACTACAGCATTAGCAACACAAGGATCAGTCTCACTATATAATTTATCATAGGACGGGACAAATCCCAGCTCCTTCATTCTTGCCAAATTTTGCTGATTCAATTCTTTCAGCACCCACATGCCTTCATCAGCAAAGACTTGGCCAGAAGCGATTAAAAGCAGTAAGACTGCCCACAATTTTCTCATTACACTCATTCTATTTTTATTCTATTATTAGTTTTATATTCTTTGCATTCATCCGTGCCGCAAGCCAATTTTGCATTTTTTGCTGCTCGGCTGCACGTATCTTAGTTACACTCTTTATATACACTAAAAGTACAGAGTCCGTTTGCGTTGTAGCTGTATTCATCAGATAAGTACGCGAACAGGATACCTGATCTACACCAGGAAACAATACCTTTAATTCAGGAACCAATTTTGATGTCATCTGATCATTGCTGTAATACCAGTTCAAACTGTGCTTCAAAGAATCAATCAGCAACGACTGCTGCCTAAGAACCTCTTCACTGTTATGATACAAATCCTGAATCAATAAACTCTTCAGCTGATTAATGTCCGTCGCCTGATTAAAGCCTTGCTGAACTAATAAAGAAACCTCCTTTAATCCATAACTGGGAAGTTTGGATTTTGCGCGAGCAATCATTTGATCAGGCACTACATCTCCAATTAAAATCACTTTCAACTCCTTCAAATTATGAGTAGTTGTTACCTTCTTACTTAATACTTGTGTGTTAGGAAAATTCAATTCTTCAGCAACAAAGGTACGCACACGCTCATTAAAATAACTTGTCCTAATCAAATTATAACTTAAGAAAAGACTAGGCACTATGGTAAAAAAAACAATCACTCCCACATAACGCGTTACTTTCTTTTCTGCTTTTTTATCTAGAAAAACCTTTTTCGGATATTTCAATACTCTAACCACCAAATAAGTAGACAAACTGATAAAAACCGTATTTATAAAGAAAAGATAAAAAGCTCCGAAGAAATAATACAAATTTCCGGTTGCCAAACCAAATCCGGCAGTACATAGAGGAGGCATCAATGCTGTTGCTATAGCAACCCCTGGAATAACATTTCCTTTGCTCTTGGTTGAACTGGCCACAATACCCGCCAAACCACCAAAAAAAGCAATAAGTACATCATATAATGTAGGCTGAGTACGAGCAAGAAGTTCACTTTGAGCTTCGCTGATAGGAGTGATTAAAAAAAAGACAGTCGATGTAATCACACTTAAAAGAACTGCCATAATAAAATTACGAAATGCCCGCTTTATTAATTCAAAATCAGAGATTCCCAATCCTAAACCGAAACCCATTATCGGTCCCATCAATGGCGAAATCAACATTGCACCGATGATAACAGCTGTCGAATTAGTGTTTAATCCTAAAGAAGCGACAAATGTGGCAAAGATAAGTACCCATAGATTGGTACCCTTGAACTCAATCCCCTTCTTGATAAATTCGATTGTTTCAAGTTCATCCTCTTTATCTTGGCGCACATCAAAATTGCGAATAAAAAAGTCTTTGATGGCTCTTTGCAATATTCCTTTCTCCATAACTTTTTCGTTTGAAAACTGCCGTTTATACCTGGATACATTGATTTTTACCTTTACAAGTGCAAACGAGCGCAAAGATATGAAGAAAAACAGAATGAGTAATATTTGCAAGGCTATAGGTTAAAATAAATAACTATTTTTGATTATATTAATCATAAAAAATATACCTTTGTATGACATACGTTATGACATAATAGAAAAGAAAGAATGCAAAAATGTAAGAATGGGGGAATTGAAGTATGTGGAATTATACTAATAATGTTACCATTGTTAGTGAATCATATTACAGCCTCTACCATTGTTGCATCTTCAGAAAAAAAATCACTTCAAAACACTTTATTATTCGCTATAACACCAAAGCAAAAACTTGAAGCCCTTACAAATCTGATGGATTTTACCCATCAACAAGAACAAAGGACCTACGCAGAACATCTATATCAGGAAGCGCTTAAAGAGAATAATAATTATTATAAAGAGGCGGCTTTAACTGAATTACTTCGCTACTATGTCAACAACGACATTAAAGATACAGCTGCTATTTATTTAAAAGAAGCCAAAAAGGTATTACCAAAAAAAGCGGCTGACTTTCTTTGTACATACATGAAAACAATCATGGATGTCAGAGTCGTTTTTTATACACATGGTAAAAAAAGAGAAAAACTCATCAAATATTATAAGCTAAAAGAAGAAACCGAGCCTAATTTAACAGTATTAGACAAAATGTCAATCAATTATGTGCTGGCTATGAGTTTCACACAACGAATTGATCCTGGTAATGAAACCGCCTGGAATAGCCAAATCTGCTATCACTTTAAAAAAATAATTAAGTTATCAGATAATATTCCTCTCCGTTATTCCTATCAATTCCGTTTGAACCCTCTCAATATGCTTGCCTTGTATTCTTTGACAAGGAAAGAACAAGTAAATTATGCTTTCATCTATTTAGATATGCAAAAAAAGTATTTGTCGACAAACGAAATGAAAAAGAGACCATATGTATCAAAAAGACATTTACTTAATGCATACTCACTCCTATCGATTGCAGTTGAAGAACTCGGTAAAAATACAGCAAGCCAATACTTCCGAGAATATAAAAAACTAATGAAAAAATATCCGCAAGATGACCCAGTAGGTGAATATAATCTCTACTTCACCTCTTGCAATTATTATATGAAGATTAAAGATTTCAGGAAAGCGACCAATTACTGTGATTCCATTATTCATTATCTTAAATATGGCCCTCTAAACTCTACACTATCCGATAATGTAATACAGATTCTCAAAGATAAGACAAACTGTTTGGACAGTCTTCAGGACTATAGAGGAGCTTATGAAACCTATAAACAATATGTTTCTCTGCTTGACTCTGCCAGAGTAAAAGACATGCAAAGCAAAATCAATGACTTGGAAATAAAGAAACAAGTAGATCAGATTGTAATTGAAAAGAAAGCATTGGAACTAGACTTGCAAAAGAGTCACACCACGCTTTATCTGCTTATGACACTATTTATATTATCTGTTGCAGTCGCTATCTACGTTTTTTTTAAATTAGGAAAAATCCAATTACTATACAAAAATCTACATAAGACAAATAATCTGCTCAAGATAACTCAAAAAAAAGCAGAAGAAAGCGAACAGATGAAAAACTCATTTATCAAAAACATGTGCCATGAAGTAAGAACACCTCTCAATGCAATCAACGGCTTTGCAGAACTAATTTCAGACGAAAGGACAAGTCCTGAAGAAAAAAAAGAATTCAGTAAAATCATCTTTGCAAACTGCAATGATATCATATCGATGATGAACAATATACTAGTTATTTCCGAAATTGATAACAACCAAAGTATGTTTGACATGGCTCCTATTCATTTGGATGTAATCTGTCAATATGAGATGATGAACTTAAAAAAACTCAAAGCAAAAGCAAATATATTGTATTCCATAGAAGGAGATAAGAATAATGACCTCGTCTTTTCAGCGCAAAACCAGCTTTCTGTGATTATAGCCAATTTACTGGATAACGCCAATAAATTTACTGAGTCCGGTGAAATAATTCTGGCATATAAACATGATGATACTGGAAAACGAATGAATATCAGTATTTCTGACACTGGCTGTGGAATACCTACTGACAAAAGTGAATGGATATTCAAACGTTTCACCAAGAATAATGAATTCATCCCCGGATCTGGTCTTGGTTTATATATGTGTAAGCAAATTGCCTTACATTTAAGGGGAAGTCTTATTTTAGACACAGTCTACGAGGATGGTGCACGCTTTATCCTTTCATTACCCTTACCAGAATAATAATAAAAGACATCACCTCACTTTCTAAAAAAACGCCCAACATAAGGCAATTCTTTTAATGGCATATCTTTCTTAACAATAATACTCAAGAAAAGAACAAGCAATACTGTACGATAAGTCAGTCTCAAAGCCATGGAACTAATATGAGGAATTGTTCCTGCCACATAAAATACAACCGCAAGAATACCATAAAATACAGCCGATTTGATATCATACTGTATCGGATAATATTTCTGCCCGATAACATACGAGAGGATCATCATCAACAAGTTACTGGTGAAAGAGGCCCAAGCACAAGCCATATATCCGTAAATCGGGGCAAAAACCACGATGATTAGGACGGTGACTACACATCCAATAGTTGAAAAATAAGCTCCCCATTTGGTCTGGTCAATGAGTTTATACCAAAAAGAAAGATTAAAATATATACCAAAAAAGAACTCTCCCAGCATCACAATAGGCACGACACGAAGCCCTGGATAATACTCGCTAGCCACAAAATGCTTCAGAATATCCAAATAGTAAATAACGCTAATAAAGATGACTAGTGAGAAGATAATGAAATATTTCATCGCCTCAGAATAAGCTCTAGTATTGTCGCCCTCACTCTTGTTTTTGGCAAATATAAACGGTTCATAAGCATAACGAAAAGCTTGTATAAACATCACCATAACAACAGCCACTTTAAAACAAGCTCCATAAATACCTAATTGTGTATTTGCTTCCAGTTTATCTTCAAACAGAAATGGAAAGAGAATCTTATCGGCTGTTTGATTGAAAATTCCAGCAATGCCTAATATTAATATAGGGAATGAATACTTTAGCATCTGCTTCAATAACGAAAAACAAGCCTTTTGGCGAAAACCAGGAAGCATGTCTGGCACTAACAAAAGAAGGGTCACCAAGGAAGTAATAACATTAGCAATAAAAATATAGCCCACTTGATAATGCGGTTTATAAAACCAACTAATAGTATTAGGCATTTTTTCAGCAATAATCGGACAAATAATCAAAAAGAAAATGACCAATATGATATTGAGAAAAATATTCAACAGCTTCAAGCCTGCAAAACGCAATGCCTTCCTTTGAAAGCGAAGAAATGCAAACGGAATGCAACAAAACGCATCTACGGCAACAATTCCTGCCATCATTCCAACAAACTCTGGATGAGCCTCATACCCTAAAGAATGACTTACAGGTATCAGTGAACTGAATATAATCAGCATGAAGAAAATTGAAGTAGCACCAATACTCAGCATTGTTGTTGAATAAACCCTCATCGGCTCATGAATCTCCTTCTTATTCATGAAACGAAAAAAGCCTGTCTCCATACCATAAGTAAGAATCACCATCAACAAAGCGGTCCATGCATACAAATTAGTAACAATACCAAAATCACTTTCCGACTCCAACACTCTAGTATACATCGGGACAAGCATCCAGTTCAAAAATTTTCCTATGATGCTACTCAACCCGTATATTGCCGTCTCACCAGCGAGACGCTTCATTCCTCCTGCCATACTTTTTTCAATCAAATAAATTTGCCTGTTTGCCTCCTACCGGAGTACGACCTAAATGAGTATATGCTAATTCTGTCACTTCTCTACCTCGGGGTGTCCGCTTCAAAAATCCTTCCTTTATAAGGAACGGCTCATAAACTTCCTCTACAGTTCCTGGATCTTCGCTTATAGCCGTTGCAATCGTTGTCAACCCTACAGGACCTCCATTAAATTTATCTATCACGGTTGTAAGCAGTTTGTTATCCATCTGATCCAAACCGTACCGATCTATATTAAGCGATTCAAGAGCGAAGCAGGTAATGGCCTTATCTATAGTTCCCGAACCTTTCACCTGTGCAAAGTCGCGCACACGACGAAGCAAGGCATTTGCCACGCGAGGTGTTCCACGACTACGAGAAGCGATCTCACGGGCAGCATTCAATTCACATTTTACCTTCAAAATATCAGAACTACGAAGCACGATCTTGGTAAGCGTATCAGTGTCATAATATTCCAGATGCAGATTAATGCCGAAACGAGCACGAAGCGGGCTAGTCAACAAACCGCTACGTGTTGTTGCCCCTACTAATGTAAATGGAGACAAATCAATCTGTATGCTTCGGGCGCTTGGCCCTTTATCAATCACAATATCAATGCGATAATCCTCCATAGCTGAATATAGATATTCCTCAACGATAGGGCTCAACCGGTGTATCTCATCTATAAAAAGCACATCATTCTTCTCCAAAGAAGTAAGTACGCCGGCTAAATCACCTGGTTTGTCGAGGACAGGTCCTGATGTAACTTTGAATCCCACACCTAACTCATTTGCAATAATATTGGAAAGTGTTGTTTTCCCTAAGCCTGGAGGTCCATGAAGCAGGACATGATCAAGTGGTTCCTTACGCATACGAGCTGCCATAACAAACACCTTCAAGTTTTCGACGACTTTTTCCTGTCCACTAAAATCATGGAAAGAAAGCGGACGTAAAGCATTTTCATATTCTTTTTCGTTTTCCGGAATCCGGGCTTCTCGTATGTCAAATTCGTCTTCCATATCTCTACTATTATGCGACAAAGGTAAGCATTATTTGAGAAGAATAAACATGAGGGTTAACGTAATATAAACTTTTGATTATCTTTGTCTCATATTTATCAATAACATGGAAGGACTTAATATTCTCAACAAAGCAACTACTCGACGGAATTTATTCATTGCGACACTTCTATTTGCATGTCTCATGAGCTGGAGCAGCAACCACCTAACAACAACACCAACAAAGAGTGATCTGCATTTTACTAAGCCAGCTGCGATTTGGGATGAAGGCATTCCCCTCGGTAATGCAACCATAGGGGCGTTAGTATGGCAAAAAGGCGAAGCATTGCGTTTTTCGCTAGACCGTACCGACTTGTGGGACTTGCGTCTCTCCGATAGTCTCAAAGGACCAAATTTTCGCTTTGCCTGGATACGGGAGCAAGTGGCAAAAGGAAACTATCAGGCTATCCAAAAGAAGTTCGACCTCCCCTACGAAGATCAAGCAGCACCCTCAAAAATTCCTGGAGCCGCCATCGAATTCACGTTAACTAATGCCGGCAAGGTCAACTCTGTGCATCTGTTTCTCCAAAATGCTTTGTGCGAAGTACACTGGTCCAACGGAACGATTCTGAAAACTTTCGTACATGCCACAAATCCTATCGGATGGTTTGAGTTCGACAACCTGAAAGGAGATATCAAGCTGATACTTAAAACACCTTCCTATCAAGGAAACAGTTCTACGGAGAATCATAACTCGGTGGATGGACAAAGTCTGAGTCGCTTGGGATATGAGCAAGGCACCGTGGAAGAAAAACCTGGACAGATATTCTACCATCAAAAAGGTTGGAACGGATTCTATTATGATGTCAGCGTAAAGTGGATGCAAAAAGGACAACGCCTCTATGGCGTCTGGAGCATCACCTCATCGCTCAGCAACGATAAGGCAAGCCGCGAGACTTCCGAAGCGATAAAACGTGGCATAGAAAAAGATTATCATACTCATTTTGACTTCTGGAACCATTTCTGGGCTACTTCATCTGTCACTATACCCGATCCTATATTACAAAAACAATACGACAATGAAATGTATAAGTTTGGTTCTGCCACTCGCGAACACTCCTATCCTATTTCACTGCAAGCAGTATGGACCGCCGACAATGGCAACCTACCTCCGTGGAAAGGCGACTATCATCACGATTTGAATACTCAGCTTAGTTATTGGCCTTCATACACAGGAAATCATCTGCAGGAGGAATTAGGCTATCTGAATACACTATGGAGCCAACGTAGTGTGTATAAAAAATATACTCGCAATTTCTTTGAGACAGACGGAATGAATATACCCGGTGTATGCACACTGACAGGTGAACCTATGGGCGGATGGGTGCAATACTCAATGTCGCAAACGGTCGCAGCTTGGTTATCACAACACTTCTATCTTCATTGGAAATACTCGATGGATCGCACCTTTCTAAAGGAACGTGCCTATCCATTCATCAAAGACGTGGCTACCTTTCTGGAGCAGATGACGAAAGTGGATAAAAACGGAACACGGACACTCACACTAAGCTCCAGCCCAGAAATATTTGATAATTCAAACAAAGCTTGGTTCAAGACCATCACCAACTACGACCTGTCCCTGATACGCTTCGTATTTGGTGCTGCATCGGAACTAGCCAGCGAACTAAAGTTGCCCAACGAAGCGTCTCACTGGAAGAATCTGAAAGCCCAACTGCCGGAGTTTGATCTGGATGCCGATGGAGCTCTGACATTCACCAAGGGCTTCCCCTACAGCCGGTCGCATCGCCACATCTCTCATGCCATGTCGATTTATCCCTTGAGCCTGATTGACTGGAGTCAAGGTCAAAAGTCACAAGGCATCATCCGCGCCACGTTAAAAAAATTAGACGACATTGGTCCAGATTACTGGACGGGATATAGCTACAGCTGGTTCGGCATCATGAAAGCCCGTGCTTTCGACGGCGAAGGTGCATCGCAAGCACTCCACACGTTTGCCGAATGCTTCTGCCTGCCAAACACATTCCATGCCAATGGCGACCAAACCAAGAGCGGCAAATCCAAGTTTACCTATCGTCCCTTTACGCTGGAAGGCAACTTTGCCTTCGCTGCCGGCATACAAGAGATGTTACTACAGAGCCATACAGGTATCATCCGCCTATTTCCGTCTGTTCCTAAAGAGTGGAAAGATATTTCGTTTCATAAACTTCGCGCCATGGGAGCCTTCATTGTTTCGGCTGAAATGAAAGCAGGCCAGATTCGGCATGTGACAATTAAACCCGAACAGGGTGGTCTCTTCAAAATAGCGATACCTAAAGATTCAAAAGTAACATCTATTAAAGGCATTGAGGGTAAAGAACTGTTCAATGACAGCATCCTCTCCTTTAATACCATCAAAGGGCAAACGGTAACGATTGAGATGTAACCTTCTATCTATTGTATGTTCAATTTTTTACGCATTTCATTCGATAGGGCCGCTTTATGAATCATTACATAGATCGTTTTAGCACGAACAAAGCTTTCCGACATGTTCAGATATCCACCAAAATTATTACGATCAGTACCCCAGGAGTTTTTCGTAATATAGTACTCCGTGCCATTCTGATCCTTCACAATCCCTATAACGTGCATCAGATGATCATCGGTAGTCACAAAAGCTTCGTAACCCTGCTGACGAATCTCAGGTGTCACCTTTACTTCTGGATAAGGATGTTCAAACTTAAAGACTTCATTCATACGTGACTGTTCGTCCATCTTTTCGAAACGAGCACGGTCGGTTTCGGAGAAATTTTCAACCTTTTCTACTTCCGGATTAATTGCGACGCCATTCTTGAATGAAAAACCCCGTTCGCTCACATCGCCGTCCCAACAAACGGTATAACCATGATTCAGCGCATAATCGACGGCCGATATCATTTCATCAAGAGGAATATTGTACATCAGCGAGTGCTCCCAGTTATCGGGCACTTCAACATCAAACTTTTGATAATATGGATGATGTGTAAAACTGGTCAGTTCTATATAATTATCCATGTTCAGTCCCAATGAAGCGGCAAAGCTTTTAGATGTATACTCTTTACCATGATATTTAAACTTATCTGGGATCTTTCCCAAATAGGTATCAAACAAATTGTTAACTAATTCGTAATATTGCGGAGTACGCTGTTTTTCCTTAACAGCTACATCGGCTATTGCCTGCATGAATCGTACCATCTCGGAATGGTTATGTATTAGTGAAGCATAGTTGATCCCATGATATGCCTCCTCAGGTACGATTCCCACCTGACGGAATGCGTTCATCCAGGTATGAGAAAGACTTCCTTGACCTATATTTCCATGGCCACCACGCAAATAGTTATCTTGCAACTGATTGATGTATTTCTGGCGGACAATAAACATTTCTGACAAATCATACGTCCCTTTACCCATACGCAGCAGTTCGGATTCCATAAACGAGGTTGTGGCAAAGCACCAGCATGTACCGGTTGCAGCCTGATTCTTCACCGGTGTGGCCTCCAGGCGCACAATATCTGTAAACTGATAGCCTTGAGCCAATACAGATAGCGACAACGTCAAGGCACAAGAAATAATCAATGCTTTCATCTTCATATCACTTATTTATTCTTAAAAATTCAATTCTAAACTCATCTGTGTCGCTCCTTCTCGAACTGCGTTCTCCATGGAGTCTCAAGTCAGTCCCAGAAAGATCAAAAACCACGTGCAAACATCTTCCAAAACTCGTCAGCCATTTCCTGCCAGCGGTGCATTTCGGCTCCGACAAAATCGGCCGTATATCCCGTTAAAAAAAACCGCGCCTCAGCCTCTCCTTTGCTATTCGACAACGTTTTATAACGATTTTCAACATAAGGGAGCTCGCTCTGTCCCTTCTCTTGAAAATGGTGAATAGCAGCATTCATCGCATCTTTTGTCAGTCCCCAGCGGACCGTTGCCAGTTTGTTGGCGTCTCGGAACGCCCAGATAGCTGCATCTTCACGGTGACTCTTCTGTCCACAGATAGCGAAACTGGCCGGGAGCGAGGTTGTTCCCGAAAATATCGGGAAACGCGGGCTCTGAGCCGGATTATCAAATGACATCCATGCAACACCTCCTACAGCGTCAGGCAACCAGCTACGCAACTGTATCACATGCGAATATGAACACTGTGGCACCGCCACAAGTCGGTTGCGTGACGTAGTACCCGGTTTTAATGCATTCAACATTGTTGCCATATCTGTTGTCAGCCATGGGTTAGCTACCGGACTAACGATACTGTCCATCACATTCGTTGCTTCATTTTTCTTAGTCACTTTCAAGTTTTTAATATTACTCCACGTTGTACCGTCGTAATATTCACCTAATAATGCCATTACATCAGTCACACTTAACTGTTTATCGGGCTTCACGCTAAATGGCATTTCTTCTACATCATACGACAAATGCAACGACGGTGCTACCTTGTCAAGCAAAAAATATTCGCGCACACTATAGTTCTTCTTTTCACCGAAATAGTTGCCACCAGTGTAGGCCTTCCAAAACTTAAATGGCTCCTTACCGTCCCAAAATCCCATCTTCTTGGCAACCGTATAAACATTATTGGAAGCCATATAATAATCGCTGTCCTTTAAATCAAGCTTTGAAATACGCGACACATTACCGCAGACGGCCACCTCATCGTCCGGCACGCGCACAGCTGCCCAAACAGCGCCTATCTTGTCAGGTCCTTCACCATATATTTCCAGCTGCCACACCTCATTCGGGTCAGCAAAAGAGAGGCATTCGCCTGAATCACCATATCCATACTTTGCCACAAGTGTACCGATCAGGCGAATAGCTTCGCGAGCTGTCGTACAACGCTGCAGTACAATCTTCTCAAGTTCCTCAATCATGAACATTCCTTTCTCATTTTCCAACTCCTTACGACCTCCGATAGTACTCTCTCCAATGGCCAACTGTCTTTCGTTAAGACAAGGATAACCTGTGTTGAGATACTGATAGGTTGAACGCACTTCGGGGATAACACCTTTCTGCTCCATCCCTGTTCGATCGTCAACCGATTCGGTATGCAGTTTTCCGGAATACACGGCAAGCGTTGTATCACGCTCATAATGGGCCCCAGGCACAATCGTCATCCACGTACGATAATTGCCGTCGCATGTGTGGCTGGTCATTACAGAACCATCTGTCGAGGCCTTCTTGCCCACCATAATACTGGTGCAACTTTCGGGCGTGTTTTCTGCCCGAGCATATTCAATTTTCTGAGCGATCAAGGCCTGACAATACACGCTCATTGCCAAAGAGAAAATAAAAAGTCTATTCATGGACTACAAATTAGTTATTAAAGCGGCTAAAGATACAAACTTCTTGCCAAATAAGACTTTCGTAAGAATATAAAAAGAGCAGGCACATATCTTATTGTGTCTGCTCCCGATTGAGTGCGGCTGAAGGGACTCGAACCCCCACGCCGTGAGGCATCAGATCCTAAGTCTGACGTGGCTACCAATTACACCACAACCGCATTTTCATAATGACACTGCAAAGTAACAAAACTTTTTGTCAATCTGCAACGTTTCGCCTAAGAATTTGTTTTCATTGCACTCCAACCGTATCTTGCGGATTCATTATCCGTGCCATAGCGGCATCAATAATCGTATCTTTTCCCTTTGCAATATCTTCATTTGTAAGCGATACTTTAACATCCGGGTCAATGCCGAACTCTGTGTGCTGCATGTTCACATCAAGCATCGGACAAGCCGAAAAACGGACGCTCCAACCGATAGGTAGCTCCGAACTGAACGGAAGTCCGCTGCCTCCACCTGTCCGGTCACCCATAATTGTTACCTGAGGTAGAAGCCGCATTATATTTACAAAGTCGTTCGTTGCACTATAAGAATGACGATTCGTCAACACAATCACCGGTTTCAGCCAACGAATACGATCCGAAGGCGAAAGATACAAAGGATTAGGTTCCGTAAAATCATTATGCCCGTTTCCTTTTTTATACTGTGAATAGCCCGTTAATATTTTCTCGGTCAAAAATCGAGAAGCGATACGGTCGGAATAGCTCATAACGCCGCCGCCATTATCGCGCACATCAAAAATCAATCCTTTACAATTCTTGAAGTATGTGAACATGTAATCGAGATTATTATCACCCACTCCATTACTAAAACTGCCATAATAAACATAACCCACACTGTCATTGGCTAGTCGTGTATATTTCATTCCACCGGCAATTTTATAAGTCGTCCCAATATAATTGTCCTGAAGCTCCGTGTAGAAGTTACGGGGATAATTTTCGTACCAAGCCCAGTAGCGCGACTTATCGAACGAAGAAATCAGGTTAGTATGACCGTCCTTAAGCTCGGCAAGCATTTCAGCCAGTTTATCGAACAATGAATATTGGCTCATCGTATCCGAAATCTGTACGCTGTAACGTTCGTGCACTTCATTCCAATCCACGTTCTTATATGCAAAAAAACAGTAGTTTTCATCCAGAATCTTCCACAATGCCTCAAAGTTTTCACGAGGTGAAGAACTGAATTCGGCCCCTTTCTCACAGCTAGAGAAAAGGATACTCAGTAAAATAATACTATATAAGATATATTTATTCATAGTCTTCCATTAATAGTAAGCACTTCTATATTTGCTCTTATCCTTCAGATTTTTTCCGCCAAAGGCGATAAACTCTTTAGCTATACCAATCATAAAAGCATTAGAAATCACGTGTGTCTTTATATCGTTCACATTCGTACGATACATACTATTAAGATAACCCATCCGCACCGTAAAGCTACCGACAGGAATATCTAAAGTAAAATAGTTACGCATTACTTGTTTATTATGAAATGAACTAACACGGATAAGCCCTTCTGTATCGCCTTCGCTGATGAAATAATAAGGTTGTCCTTTATTCAGCGAAAACAGGACTCCGGCAAAAGGGACTTCCATCTGATAACGGAATGTCAGAGGCAACTGGGCAACACAAAAATTGTAAATTGCCATACCTGACAAATTCAAGTCGAAATCAGCTTTTCCTGAAACTGGATTATTGCTATTACGTGTATTATAAAGAAATCCCCCTGATATTCGTGTCGAAAGTCCTGTGAGTAACTTCAATCCATCTATAGGCAACTCAGTAAAACGGTAATGATAACCTAAGTCATAATCCACAAATCCAGCATATATATTAGCCGTCTCGGCTCCGTTATGCGTGGAACCGAACTCCACATTGACCAATTGCTGCCGCGAAATGTGTTCGTCGGCAAGGCAGGTTACTCTCATTCGTTCATTCAGGACACGCATCATCAAGCCTGTATAATTGATATTGATACCCGGCGACAAATAAGTGTCTTGTAAATTATATCCTCCAATACCAATCATTGTACTTTCATTGGTAGATAAAGGGGCCTCCCTCTGTGCCGCAAGCGACAATGAGACACCAATTAATCCTCCTATCAGCCAAACTGTTCTCTTCATAAATTACTTATCAAACAGATTCATCTGTCCCGTAATCTCATCCATAATATCGGAATCAGTTTTTTCTTCCTCTTCTTCCATTTCGGAATCCCCTCCGCTAGAAGAGCTTTCATTGGGCTGTCGTAAAGTAAACTTACGTATCGGCTCCAGCTCATTAATTGTCTCGATATCAAAAGTAGAAATACGTTTGCCTTTGGCCTTAAAGCCCTTTACAGAAATAAATTCCTCTGCGTCGAGGACCAACGATTCGCGAAATGAATCGTGACCTCCGAATACCGCCTCAATTCGTGCATACATCTCGTCTGTCAAAAGGATCAAACGACTATTTGGATTCTCATTAAGAAAGTTTTGCTTCTTGCTGCCTGCTTCAAATACAAAGCGTTTTAAATAATAATAATTCTGCTCACCATCAAAATAAGCAGCCGTCCAAATCTTATTGGCATCAAACTTTTCAATCACCAGAATATCCTGTTCATAATGATTACTCAAGTCGAAATTTGTCGTATAAAAATCACCACTCTGCAAAACAACTAATATTAGATCGTTACTCTGAAACTCTCCCAAATCTTCACCCCGCCCATCGTAATTCAAACGTAGAATATCACGATCGAACCATACCATACGTCCGCCCAATGTTGAAGAGCCTTTTTGCTTCAGCGTAATCTTATGAACCTCTGCTTTCGTCAGAATATTACCCATAGAAGCCCGGCCTTTAATATTTATCTCACTAAAATCCTTCTCAAACACTAAGAGCTTCTGGCGAGGTTTAGGTTTCAGTATCACCTTTACTGTTTCGGCTTCACCATTTGGGTTCGCACTGAAATAGAGCACTCTCGACCCTTCCGTTCCCTTGGTTACAGTATATTCTTTATCGCGAGTGACACCTGTTACTGCAAAGCGCTTGATAAAATTATAGCCCAGTTTACCATCGCGATATATCACATTATAAATCGTCCGACTATCGTTTCGATTAAATATATTGACATAAATTACATCCTTACCAATAAACATTTTATCACTTACCTTCACGATCTTGTACGTACCCTCACGATAAAAGATAATAATATCGTCAATATCTGAACAGCTACAGATACATTCATCTTTCTTTAAGCCTGTCCCAATAAATCCTTCAGCTCTGTTAATATAAAGCTTTTCATTTGCTTCCACCACCTTTGTCGCTTCAATTGTATCGAAGCTGCGTACCAGAGTCATCCGCTCATGTTTGCTTCCGTATTTTTCCTTAAGCATCGTAAACCAGTCAATGGTATATTCCACAATATGTGCCAGGTGGTTGTTAGTTTTTTCTATTTGAATTTTATACTGAGCAATCTGTTCATCACACTTGTTGGAATTAAACTTGAGGATACGTCCCATCTTAATCTCCATCAACTTCAAAATGTCATCCCGTGTCACTTCACGAATCAGATTCGGCTTGAATGGAGTAAGACGCATGTCTACATGAATTACTGCTTCACCCATATTGTCCGCATTTTCAAATTCCTTGTCTTTGTATATCCTTTCCTCAATAAAGATTCGTTCAAGTGAGGCAAAGAAAAGCGATTCCTCAATCTCATCTTTTTCAATCTCCAGTTCTTTTCGTAGCAAATTCAGCGTATCATCAGTAGAATGCTTCAGTACATCACTAACTGTCAGGAAGCATGGCTTATCATCCATGATGACACAGCAGTTTGGCGAAATACTGATCTCACAATCAGTGAAGGCATAGAGTGCATCTATAGTTTTATCAGATGAAACGCCAGGTGCCAAGTGTATCAGTATCTCTACATTTCGTGCTGTGTTATCATCAATCTTCTTAATCTTAATCTTACCTTTATCATTAGCTTTCAAGATGGAATCAATAACGATTGATGTAGTTTTTCCATAAGGAATCTCATTGATAACAAGCGTCTTATTATCAAACTTCGTAATTTTTGCACGAACTTTCACTACGCCGCCCCGCTCACCATCATTATATTTACTAACATCAACAAAGCCTCCAGTCTGGAAGTCAGGATACAATGTAAAAGGTTCACCCTTCAGGTAAGCAATAGAAGCATCCAACAGCTCATTAAAATTATGAGGCAATATTTTCGAAGAAAGCCCTACAGCAATACCTTCAACCCCTTGTGCCAGTAACAGCGGAAATTTAACCGGCAGAGTTACCGGTTCTCTGTTGCGGCCATCATACGAAAGTTGCCACAAAGTTGTCTTGGGATTAAAAACCGTCTCCAAAGCGAACTTCGATAGCCGAGCTTCAATATAACGGGAAGCAGCAGCACTATCGCCTGTAAGAATATTTCCCCAGTTCCCCTGACAGTCAATCAGCAAATCTTTTTGACCGAGTTGCACGAGAGCATCACCAATAGAAGCATCGCCATGAGGATGGTATTGCATGGTATGACCTACAATGTTAGCCACTTTGTTATACCGACCGTCATCAAGTTGTTTCATTGAATGAAGAATTCGACGTTGTACCGGCTTCAAACCATCATTAATATGCGGAACGGCACGTTCCAGAATTACATATGAAGCATAATCGAGAAACCAACTCTCATACATGCCCGAAAGATGATATGAGATTCGGCTGTCAGTCTTACTTGGAATCTTATAATCGGAATGCGTTTCTTTATCGGATTCTGCTGATTTCTCCTCCATATTCTCATCTCTATTTATATCGGAAACAGGCTGATCTTCAAGATCGTCTGATAGTTTATCCTTATCTTGCTCTGAAATATCTTTTGGTATCATATATTCACTTGTAAAAGGCTGTAAATATAGAAAATATTGTTGAATTGATAAAATTGTTCATATCAAGAACCATTTTTATTGACTGAATAATAAGGATTTTGAATAATATCAGAGGAAGTTTCGTACATTTGCATAAATAAACTAACTAATGTCATAAACATATGAATGCAAAGTTTTTAATTACTTCGGATAACAGCAGTCGCAGCGAGCTGCTTAAAAAGAAAATCATCCACTATTACATTGCAAACGGTGATGCAACGATAGCCGATATTGGAAACGAATTAAATCTGAGCATCCCCACAGTGACCAAGTTAGTAACCGAGCTTCAGGAAGATGGCTATATCCTCGAATTCGGTAAACAAGATACCAATGGAGGTCGTAAGCCAAGCATTTATGGACTAAACCCAACTTCCGGATACTTCATCGGTGTTGATATGTTAAAAGATAAACTTAGCATCTGTTCCATCGACTTTAAAGGTGAAAAGGTTCATTTAGAAGAAAATATTCCTTATCAAACAGTGAATACACCAGCTGCTTTAGACGAATTATGTATTATTATTAACAACTTCATTAATGCGTTGCCGATAGAAAGAGAAAAAGTATTAGCAGTACAAGTTAATATATCGGGAAGAGTAAATCCAATCTCCGGCTACAGTTATAGCCTATTCTATTTCGAAGAAAAACCGTTGACACAGATTATTGAAGACAAGCTCCACATTAAAACCTTCATAGAGAATGATACTCGTGCAATGGCCTATGGCGAATATATGCAAGGTGTTATCAAAGGAGAAAAAGATGTTTTGTTTGTGAACATGGGGTGGGGATTAGGTATCGGCATCATCATCGATGGCAATCCGTATTACGGAAAATCAGGATTTTCCGGTGAATTTGGGCATTTCCGATTCTTCGACAATGAAGTATTGTGTCATTGCGGTAAAAAAGGGTGCCTCGAAACCGGTGCTTCAGGCTCAGCTTTACACCGAATATTATTGGATCGACATAAAGAAGGGAGTAACACTATTCTTGCTGGTAAAATTGACAAAAATGACCCTATCACGATGGACGATATCATGGAAGCAATTCAAAAAGAAGATACACTCTGCATCGACATTCTTGAAGAAATGGCTACAAATCTGGGGAAAGGAATTGCTGGGCTTATCAATGTATTTAATCCTGAACTAGTTGTTTTAGGTGGAATTTTATCGCTTACAGGCGAATACATCAGCCTTCCTGTAAAAAGTGCAATCCGTAAATACTCGCTCAACCTAGTTAATCAGGACACAGAGATAAAAATCTCACGCTTAGGCGAAAGAGCTGGAGTATTGGGTGCATGCCTTCTTTCTCGAAGCAAATTATTAGGAATGATCCACTATTAACCTATAGTGTATACAACAAGGCTGTTCCATTTTTTGTGCTTTTCCATGGCTTTATCAACGTTGGCTATTGATCTTTGTTTTTTGCGCCATATGTAAAGTGAAATTTCAAAAAGCATGGTTCAGTTCTTGCCCTCAAGGTCCGTTTCGAAAATGAAGTAGCTAAACCCAAGAAACACCAAATCAAATGGCAGCGAACTTACTCAGACTCCTATCCCAAACAGGTTGTGTATAGACCATTTCTATAGCTTCAGTGGGCGTTGTTGCTACACTCCATAGTTCCAGATGCTGTTCGCGCATGAACATCTCATCGGCAGCCTTGCGAAACATTTCCAACAGTGGATTGTAATAATGATTAATATTTAATATTACGATAGGATTCAGATACAGCCCAAGTTGTTTCCAAGTAATCAATTCTAGCAATTCTTCCAATGTACCACATCCCCCAGGAAGAGCAATCACAGCATCAGACTTATCAGCCATCATCTGTTTACGCTCGTGCATTGAGTCGACTTCTATCAGTTCCGTCAATCCTTTATGATACCAGCCACGACTGACCATAAAATGGGGAATGATCCCAGTCACCATTCCTCCCGCTGCTAAAGTCGCATCAGAAAGAGTTCCCATCAGGCCCATCTTACCCGCACCGTTGATCACACGAATCTTTTGTTTTCCTAACAAATTGCCCAACTCTTCGGCTGCGCGAAAATAAAGAGGACTAATCTGTGTGCTTGAAGCACAATATACACAAACGTTCTGTATCTTATTTCTTTCCATCTCTCACTATTTACCCTACTAATTTATTACAACAGTCAATATTACAAATAAAATTCATAACACCCTCTTATTCTTTTTTAATGAAATATCATTACCAAAAAGAGCAAAATCGCCCAAACAGGGATCCTCAGGAAATATTTTTTTGAGATGTTCGGTAATTTCCTTTGCGGCATTCATGTTGGCCGTTTTCCGTGTTGTCAGGTTCAACTCTTGAGATACCTGATAAACATGTGTATCTAGAGGGATAACCAGTTCATTAGATTTAATAGAATGAGACCAAAGACCTAAATCAACAATTCCATCGCAACGTACCATCCAGCGCAAGAACAATGCCAACCGTTTACATGCACTGTTGCTCGTTACTTCCGGAATGCCTCGGATACCAGCAAACATTTCTTGCAACTTCTGTAATGGATCAGTTTCACTAGGTACGGCTAAAAAGGCCTCTTCCATCGAATCGTAACCCAAATAGATTTTTCGCAGACGTGCACACAGTCCTTTCAGATCATCAAATGTATAAAACCGATAAAATGTATCTCGCTTGCCTGCATGCTGCTTTCCCAACGATAAATACTGTTCCTTCATGATCCAACCATATGGACTCTCTCCCATCTGCTCATGGAGCCATTCTCCCTTTTTCACTATTATCTCGCGACGCCCGTAACATATCCATGCGGTCAGAAAGGCTGAAATCTCTATATCCTGCTTCTTAACGAAACGATGCGGGAACTGGATCGGATCGTCTTTAATAAAAGATGTCTCATTATATTTTTTCGCCAATTTCCTTAACTTCTCCTTGGTTTTCTCGTCCATATGTAAATCATTTCTTATGTAAAAATTCGAGCCGTTCGTTTTCTGGATAATGCTCAATAGCATAGCGAAGGGTTGTGCGTGGCATACGGCTGATGTTCTCTTCCAAAAAATCCGTCAACGTTGCCCGGTCCTGTTTTTCCACCTCGCGAAGCATCCATCCCACCGCCTTATGAATAAGGTCTTGCTTGCTGCCGAACAACAATGTGGCAATAGCCAACGTATCCTTGAAATCTGAACGATGAATGAAAGCCCATGTCGAAACAATAGCGATCCGCTGTTCCCAAATATTCTCACTATCCGCCCATTCATAAAGGACAGACCTATCTTTGTCCACTAGATATTCGCCGACAATATCGCGACATGACAAATCCACCAAGTCCCAGTTATTACAACGCCGCGCATTCTTCATATAAAAATGATAGATCAACTCACGTTCGCTTACTGAAGTTTTACGACTCTTATAGCGTAAAACCAAAATCAGCAAAGCACATAATCTAGCTTCATGCCAAGGCATATCAATCAATTTCTGCAATTCCTCATACGATGTTTCCTTATTGGCCTTAGCTACAAGACGCGTATGAGGCACCATAACACCAAGGAACTGATCGCCTTCGCCGTAATCACCGGGGGAGGTTTTAAAGAAACGACTCAAATGCCGGGCTTTCTCAGGAGAGCCCAATGAACGCAACGATTCGATGATCACTTCGGCTGTCATGGATGCAGTACTCTGGTAATAGAGCGATCACCTTCAAGGAATCCCATCACATTGTCACAAACCATACGAGCCATAAGAATTCGAACTTCCAGCGTTTGTGTGCCAATATGCGGAGTCATTACAACATTATCCAACGTCAATAGTTCCGGAAGCGGATAATCACCAAATTCAAAGACATCCAACCCGGCAGCATGAATAGTCCCCTCTTGTAAAGCTCTTACTAAAGCATATTCATCAACCAGTGCACCACGAGAAGTATTGATTAATATGGCTGTTTTTTTCATCTGTTTCAGTTCTGCTTCACCGATGAAATGGTAAGTTTCAGGGGTATACGGGGCATTGACAGAAACAAAATCCGATTGTGCCAGCAATTCTTCTTTAAGAGCATAATGAACATCAAACGCGGCTTCCTGCTCAACAGGCAATTGATGTCGATTATGATACAATACCTTCATATCACAAGCGACAGCTCGCCTGGCTAATGCGGTTCCTATACGTCCCATACCAATAATTCCCAAGGTTTTACCGCTGATATTTACGCCTAAATTTTCCAAAACGCCTACTTTCATATCATGCCCCAATGTCCGCAATTTGCGATCACACTCAGTCAAACGGCGCGCAGCATCTATCATCAACCCTAAAGCCACGTTTGCTGTTGGAGCCGTAACCGGACCGGGCGTATTGGTGACCGTCACTCCTTTAGAAAGACAATATGCCACATCGATATTATTATAACCGACTGCATAATTTGCAACTAACCTCAACTTTGGCGCATGATCGATAAGTTCTTTATTCACCTTAAAATCGAACATCGAACAAAGCACATCATATTCCGGAATCATCTCATACACTTCCTCATAAGTGAAGTCGCGATGATTAGGAAATGTCACATCATATTTACTCTCCAATTCCGTAAAACCTTCACGGAACATGTCATATGTAACTAATACCTTTGTCATACTATTTTGATTAATCGACGCAAAAATACAAATCAATTACCAATAAATCTCTATATTTGTAACCGAAGTAAAACAATTCCATTCATTATGATTCTAAATTATATCTGGATCGCCTTTTTTTTCATTGCATTCGTTGTGGCATTGGCAAGATTATGTATCGGCGGAGATACAGCCGTTTTCACTGATATCATCAACGCTTCATTCGCCTCAGCAAAAACAGGATTTGAAGTTTCATTGGGTTTGACCGGCATATTATCATTATGGCTCGGTATCATGAAAATAGGCGAAAAAGGGGGAATCATACAAACTTTTGCACGATGGGCGACGCCTGTTTTCAGCAAACTCTTTCCTGGACTTCCACCAAACCATCCTGTAACCGGGTCAATGTTTATGAACTTTTCTGCAAATCTTTTAGGACTAGATAATGCGGCAACGCCGATGGGATTGAAAGCAATGCAACAATTACAAGAGCTTAATAATGTTGACAAAAACAGCGCTTCAGACGCCATGATTATGTTCCTTTGCATCAACGCCTCGGGACTCACTCTTATTCCTATTTCGATCATGGTCTACCGCGCACAAATGGGTGCAGCCAATCCTTCGGACGTCTTTCTTCCAATCATGCTGGCCACGTTCACTTCTACATTAGTAGCTATACTGGCTGTCTGTATCAAACAGCGAATCAATATTTTTCAAAAGAGCTTGCTCCTCTTTTTTCTCGGAATGTTTGCATTCATAGGTGGTGTTATATGGCTCTTCAATTCCATGGACCAGAAAAATGTCTCCCTCTATTCTACTCTGTTTGCCAACACATTATTATTTACGATTATTTGCGGATTCATCTATAGTGGTATCCGAAAAAAAATCAATGTTTACAATACGTTCATCGAAGGAGCGAAAGAAGGATTCAAGACTGCTGTCACGATCATTCCATACCTAATTGCGATCCTCGTTGCAATCGGTGTGTTCCGCGCCTCAGGAGCCATGGATTTTATTATTGACGGAATCCGTATGGGGTTCAATGCCTTAGGCTTTGATACACGGTTCGTTGAAGGTCTTCCAACCATCCTCATGAAACCACTCAGTGGAAGTGGCGCGCGTGGAATGATGCTTGACGCGATGAATACTTACGGTGCAGACTCTTTCGTAGGACATTTGGCGTCTATTGCACAAGGATCGAGCGACACTACTTTTTATGTAGTCGCACTCTATTATGGAAGTGTAGGCATTCGCAACACACGTTACACCGTAACTTGTTCATTGCTTGCTGATCTGGCAGGAGCAATCGCTGCAATCATCATGGCGTATGTATTTTTTAGCTAAAATAGTAACACAATATTTAGAAAAAGAAGATCATTACAATGGCAATCACATTTTATGCAGAAGATATAGAACTTCCAAAAATCGATCAACAAAAGATAACTGAATGGATAAAAACCGTTGCACAATCATATGGCAAAAGAACAGGCGAAATCAGTTATATCTTCTGTTCCGATGAAAAGATTATAGATGTCAACCGTCAATATTTAAAACATGACTATTATACTGACATAATCACGTTTGATTATACAAACGGAAGCAAAATATCAGGCGATATTTTCATCAGTCTGGACACCGTAAAAAGCAATTCAGAAATATTTCAAACTTCTTACGAACAAGAATTGCTTCGCACGATCATTCATGGCATTCTTCATCTATGCGGAATCAACGACAAAGGCCCTGGAGAACGAGAGATTATGGAAAAGAACGAGGACAAGGCTTTAGCAATATTAAATAAATAAATTCACAACAACTATCATTAAATGTCCATATCAATTGCTACAAGAATTAATAATAATAAACATCCGGACAGTAATAAATCAAAATAACATACGAAGAAGTGTCCGTTCTTGAACAAAGTGTTCGAAAATGAACACCACATAAATCTGAAATACATTGTTTATCAGTATAATACTTTAACGGCACACTTTTTGCTCAGTATCTCTTAACTGATTATAACAAAGAAAGTTTATGAAAACATCTACAAGAATTCTTCTGGCATTTGCATTTGTTTTTCAAATGTTATTTTTTCAAGAAAGTCAAGCCCAAGAAACAGAACAGGAAAAGTATCTCAAAGAAAACGCACAAAATTGGACAAAAGAGCAGCGACTCTATGCCTTGTCTTCATTTTGGATGTATGTAAAATACAACTACGTCTATATGTACAAAATCGGACACGAACGTTTGGATTCGCTCTACCAGTCATACATAACACCTACTTTGGAAGCAAAAAACGATTATGAGTTTTGTAATATTTTGGATCATTTCTGTGCCGACTTAAAAGATGAACATACATACATAGACAGACCTATATGGAATTATACTACCACATACTTCACCGACAATTGGTCAATAAAGACAGAATACATCGATCATAAAGTGATCGTAACAGGCATATCAGAAGTGAAAGAGAAAGAAGTGCCGTTAGGAAGTGAAATAATTGAAGTGAACGGTCTTCCTGTGGAAGACGCTTTAGTTAAGAGAGCAGCCAAAATACCCGCTTCTACCGATCATGTCCGTATGGCTTTAGCAGGGAAACTGTTATTAGGGAACCTTATCTATTCAAAAGAAACAATTAAATTCCGCCATCCTGATGGAGAAATACGAACATTTACTTTTTACAATAAGTACGAAAAGGACTACAATCAGTTAAAGATCAAAAGTCTTCCAAAAACCTCATCCTTTACAAAATTTGATTTCCAATGGTATCCGGGTGACATCGCTTATATAAAAATTGGTACTTTCATGCCGGATAGTTCTATCGAGAACGGACTGAATAGGGCTTTACCCCAACTTCAGAAACGGGCAAAAAAACTGATCATTGACATCAGAAATAATGGTGGAGGAAACAGTGGCTTCGCAGCCAAAATCATGTCGCACTTCATTACAAATAAAAAAGCTGTTGACGGCCGCTGGTATACATCCTACCATAATGCTGCTTATGCATCGTGGGGTGCCCAAATAGAACCAAAAGATACAGTCAACAATGAAGAAAAAAAGGAATATTTTCTGAATTATCATATGCTCGCGATGAAAGAGGGAGGTTTGAGCGAATACGAAATTCCAAAGAATACCATCCGAGTAATCGTGCCTACACTTATACTGACCAACTACGCCACATGTTCATCTTCAGAGAATTTTCTTGTGATTGCAAGTGGAGAAAAACATATCAAACTTATGGGTGAAACAACGTCCGGAAGCACTGGGAATCCAGTCATGTATCAGCTTCTTCCTAAACTTTCCTGTGGTATCTGTACGAAAAAAGATGTCTATCCTGACGGCCGAGAATTTGTTGGTTCGGGCATAAAACCGGATTACGAAATAATCCCAACCCTTAATGACTACCTTAAGGGGAGAGATGTAGTGCTTGAGACAGCATTAAAACAACTCGAGAAAGAGCGCTTATAGAAAAAGTACATAAGCCTTTTGCACCACAGTTCTTAAGAATCCTTTCTTAAGAACTGACCAAAACAATATTCTATGTATCTTTGCACCTGATATAAAGAGACAAACACAATGATTTTTAATTACGATGTAATTGTTGTCGGCGCCGGACATGCAGGATGCGAAGCTGCATCTGCAGCAGCCAACATGGGATCAAAGACGCTTCTTATCACAATGGATATGAACAAGATTGCCCAAATGAGCTGTAATCCGGCTGTTGGAGGCATTGCTAAAGGGCAAATTGTCCGTGAGATTGATGCATTAGGTGGAAATATGGGCATTGTGACCGATAGCACAGCCATACAATTCAGAATGCTCAACCGAAGTAAAGGTCCGGCAATGTGGAGCCCACGTGCTCAAAGCGACAGAGCAAAGTTCATTCAGTGCTGGCGGCATCTTCTCGAAAATATTCCAAACTTATTCATGTGGCAGGATAACGTAAAAGAACTGCTTATGAATGGCGATACCGTGTGTGGTGTTAGGACCATGATGGATGTAGAATTTCATGCCAAAAGTGTAGTCCTCACTAATGGGACCTTTTTAAATGGACTAATACACATTGGACGCACACAGATACGTGGTGGAAGAATTGCTGAGCCAGCAACAACAGGATTAACCGAGCAGCTTGTCGCTTTGGGAATCAAATCATCGCGAATGAAAACCGGAACGCCTGTCAGAATTGATGCACGCAGCGTACATTTCGACCTAATGGGCGAACAATCCGGCGAGGACGATTTTCATAAGTTTTCCTATCTAGACAGCTCACACCGAGAACTGAAACAGATGAGCTGTTGGACCACCTACACCAATGAAGCCTGTCATGATATTCTCCGCAAAGGCCTCCCCGACTCTCCTCTGTACAACGGACAGATTAAAAGTATTGGTCCACGTTATTGTCCAAGCATAGAGACAAAAATCGTCACCTTTGCCGACAAAAAACAGCATCAACTTTTTTTAGAGCCCGAAGGTGAAACGACGCAGGAATATTACTTGAACGGTTTTTCTTCCTCGTTGCCTATCAATATACAGCTACGAGCTTTACAAGCCATCCCGGCATTCAAAGATGTACAAATTTACCGTCCGGGATACGCTATCGAATATGATTTCTTCGATCCGACGCAGCTACGCCACAACCTCGAGACAAAAAAGATTCACAACCTCTTCTTTGCGGGGCAAATTAATGGGACAACCGGTTATGAAGAAGCTGGTGGTCAAGGAATCATTGCAGGTATTAATGCGCACATCAATTGCCACGGCGGTGAATCTTTCGTTTTGGGACGTGATGAATCATACATTGGCGTCCTGATTGACGATTTGGTAACCAAAGGTGTTGACGAACCTTACAGGATGTTTACATCCCGGGCAGAATACCGAATCCTTTTAAGACAGGATGATGCCGACATGCGACTTACAGAAAAAGGCTTCAATATTGGACTGGCAACACAACATCGTTACGAGCTATTGAATAAAAAGAAAGCCTATCGAGACGCTATAATCGAATTTGCAAAAAGCTATTCCATCCATCCCCTACATATCAACAGCGGATTAGAAACCCTTGGAACTACTCCACTCACACGCGGGTGTAAACTTGTAGAACTGATTGTAAGGCCGCAAGTCTCACTTATGGCTATTGCCGAATTGGTACCTCCGTTCAAAGCCGAGCTTGATAAGATAAGCGACAATCGGAAAGAAGAGATAATCGAAGCAGCAGAAATACTTATCAAATATAACGGATATATTAAACGAGAACAAATCATCGCAGACAAAATCCGCAGATTAGAAAACATCCGCATCCGTGGTAAATTTGATTACAACAACCTGCAGGCGTTGTCGACTGAGGCAAGGCAAAAATTGGCCCGAATAGATCCCGAAACGATTGCCCAAGCGAGTCGTATTCCGGGCGTATCTCCAAGTGATATTAATATTCTACTTGTCCTTTCAGGAAGATAAGGGGAATGTTCCACGTGAAACATTTGCTTCAGAAAACAGCACATAATACACTGGTTATTGGACAATAAAGTAAATAAAAACAAATGTGGATAGATAAAGGAGATCATATAAAAGCAATATTGGAAATGCTTCCGGAGAAACCTGGAAGCTACCAATACTATGATACAAACGGAACTATTATATACGTAGGCAAAGCAAAGAACTTAAAGAAAAGAGTCTCCTCCTATTTCAATAAAGAACCAGAAAGTATTAAGACAAGAGTATTGGTAAAACAGATTAAAGACATCAAATATATAGTTGTCGGAACAGAAGAAGATGCACTTTTACTTGAAAACAATCTGATCAAACAATATCGTCCACGATACAATGTGATGCTGAAAGATGATAAAACATATCCATCTATTGTTGTAAAGAACGAATACTTTTCAAGAGTGTTTACAACAAGGAACATTATTCGTGACGGTTCACAATATTACGGTCCGTATCCATCTGCGTATACGGCAAAATTAATGCTACAAATGATTAAAGGATTATATCCGATCAGAAGCTGTCACCTTCCTCTTACGCCAGAATCAATAATAGAAGGAAAATATAAAAAATGCCTGGAATATCACATAAAAAGATGCAAGGCTCCATGTGAAGGAATGCAAAGTCTGGAAGAATATCAAAACAATATTAGCTTTGTAAAAGAAATATTGAAAGGGAATGTTTCGCAAGTAAGTACAATTTTGTATGACACTATGCAGAAACTTGCATCCGAACTTCGCTTCGAAGAGGCACAGGTAATCAAAGAAAAATATGAAATCATCGAAAACTATCGTTCGAAATCGACAGTAGTTACACCGGCTCTACATAATATAGATGTATTTTCAATAATAGAAAATGAACATTCAGCTTACATAAACTATCTACATATTGGAAATGGAGCGGTTGTACAGGCCTATACATTCGAATATAAAATGCGCCTGGAAGAAACAGAGGGAGAATTACTAAGTCTGGGTATTATTGAGATGCGGAACAGGTTCAACAGTACAGCTAAAGAGATTATCCTTCCTTGTCCAATAGATATAGAGCTCGAAAATGTAACTATCACCATTCCACAACGCGGAGATAAAAAGAAACTATTGGAACTGTCGGAAATGAACGTCAAACAATATAAGGTAGACAAGCTGAAACAAGCAGAAAAATTAAATCCGGAACAACGAAGTACAAAACTCCTAAAAGAAATCCAAGACACACTAAAATTACCGAAACTACCGATACAGATTGAATGTTTCGATAACTCAAATATACAAGGGAGCGATGCTGTTGCTGCTTGTATAGTGTACAAAATGGCAAAACCATCAAAAAAAGATTATCGCAAATATATTATTAAAACTGTTGTAGGCCCTGATGACTACGCGTCAATGAAAGAAGTTGTACAAAGACGATACAAACGTGCGATCGAAGAAAACACCTCTCTCCCCGATCTAATCATCACAGACGGTGGAAAGGGGCAAATGGAGGTTGTCAGACAGGTTGTTGAAGACGAATTGCATCTTTCCATTCCAATCGTTGGTCTGGCTAAAAACGATAAACACCGTACATCAGAACTACTTTTCGGATTCCCGCCTGAAATAGTAGGGATGTCGCTACAAAGCTATATGTTCAAATTCTTCACGCAAATACAAGATGAAGTACACCGCTTTGCTATTACCTTTCATAAGAATAAACGTAGCAAAGGACAAACAAAATCAGAATTGGATAACATAAAAGGCATTGGCGAAAAAACAAAAACATTACTTTTGCGCCATTACAAAAGTGTAAAAAGGATTAAGGACGCTGATGAAGACGAACTCAAAGGAATCATTGGCGAAGCAAAAACAAAAATACTAGTAAATGAGTTAAATAAGATATGAGAACAGTAACACAACGAGTACAACACGCCTCCGTAACAATAGAAGGCAAAATAAAATCAGAAATCGGAAAGGGGCTGTTGGTATTGGTAGGAATTGAAGATCGTGATACGCAGGAAGACATAGAATGGCTTTGTAAAAAGATTGTCAATCTACGTATCTTTGACGATGAAAACGGAATAATGAACCGTTCAGTGATTGACACTAAAGGCGAAATACTCGTCGTCAGCCAATTCACATTGCAGGCATCTACAAAGAAAGGCAACAGACCCTCATACATCAAGGCTTCAAAAGCCGATTTTGCTATTCCAATGTATGAAGCATTCTGTTCAGAAATGAGTATACAGCTGCAAAAAAGAGTCAAAACCGGCGAGTTCGGAGCAGACATGAAAGTAGAATTACTAAATGATGGACCTGTCACAATATGGATCGATTCTCAAAATAAAGAATGATATCATGGAAGAAATAAGCATCAGGCAAGCTCAGGAAATGGTAGACAAATGGATAAAAACCTATGGTGTCCGCTATTTCAATGAACTGACAAACATGACTATCCTAACAGAAGAAGTGGGCGAAGTAGCCAGAATCATAGCCAGAAAGTATGGTGAACAGTCATTTAAGGAGAGCGATAAGCAGAAAGATCTGGGCGATGAAATGGCAGACGTTCTATGGGTCTTGCTTTGTCTGGCAAATCAGACAGGGATAAACATGACTGAAGCCTTTCAAAAGAATCTGGAGAAAAAAACGAGCAGAGATAAAGAACGACATATAAACAATAAAAAACTATAAAGAATGATACACGAACATCATCACGATTGTGACTGTGAACATGAGCACGGACACGATGAAAGCAAAGAATATCCCCGCATGGATAAATACCACGAAGCATTCAACCGATTCGAGAAAGCAGGAAGTATGGATCAGGTAGAAAAATCTGTAAAAGCGCTTTTGGAGGTCAGTGAAAAAGAGAATTTTAATGCAAATGTTTTAAAACAAATTCACAGTTTCATCGACTTAACATCTCTCACAAGTATGGATACCCAAGAGAGCATCTATAACATGGTGAATAAGGTTAACGACTATGAAGGGGCACGCCCCGATGTTGAGAATGTGGCAGCAATTTGCGTATATCCTATCTTTGTCGAAACCGTAAAACAATCATTACAAGCTGACGGCGTTAAAATAGCCTCCGTAGTTGGCGGATTCCCCTCCTCACAAACCTTCACAGAAGTAAAAATTGCTGAAACAGCTATGGCCGTAATGCAAGGCGCTGATGAAGTAGATACTGTCATGAATCTCGGAAACTTTTTGGAAGAGAACTATGAAGCTATAAGCGATGAATTGGATGAAATAAAAGAAAGCGCACACGATGCAAAATTGAAAGTCATATTAGAAACCGGGGCACTTGCAACGCCCGAAAACATTTGCAAAGCGGCTATACTGGCAGCTTATTGCGGAGCCGATTTCATCAAAACATCGACAGGTAAAGGATATCCCGGCGCATCTATAGAAGCAGCATACCTCATTTGTCAGGTGATCAAACAATATTATACACTTACACACAGAAAAGTAGGCATTAAAGTTTCAGGAGGAATCCGTACTGCAGAAGAAGCTGTTAAATACTATACCATAGTGAAAGAAGTATTAGGTAACGAATGGCTCAATAAAGATTTGTTCCGTATTGGAGCCAGCAGTTTGGTCGGTGATATTGAACATCGCTTGGGAGAATAATCATAAGATAATCTTCTTTATGACACGGAATATACAGATAATCGTACCCCTTTCAACACAAACTGTATAGTCCGTGCTCATTTACAAAAAAACGGGAAAGCTCAAGAACTATTTTGAACGCTGAATAATATAATCTGCAAGAAGAGACAATGCATCACGCGCCTCAGATCGTGGAAATGTACGCAGAATATCTATCGCTTTATCATGATATTCAATCATTCTTTGCTCCGCATATTCAATGCCACCATTTGCTTTAGCAAAAGTAATAAGAATATCAATGTTAGCATCTGTAAAATCTTTTTCGCGAATGATACGGATACAACGATCGGACTCTTCCCTCCCACTCGTCCGCAAAGCATAAAGCAATGGAAGGGAAATTTTTCCTTCGCGAATATCGTTTCCTGTCGGTTTACCAATATTATACTCCTTAAAGTAATCGAAAATATCATCCTTTATCTGAAATGCAAAACCCAGATATTCACCGAACTGTCGACACTTATCCACCATTTCATCGGAAGCATTAGTAGAGATTGCCCCAATCTCAGCACAAGCCGAAAGAAGCATAGCCGTTTTTTTCCGAATAACCTGAATATAACAGGTTTCATCAAGGACACTCTCTTCAGCCGTTTCGAGTTGTTTGATCTCACCTTCCGAGAGATAACGTCCCAAATTCGAAATGATAGCAACAATCTTCATATTACCAGTCTGAATAGATCGAATCAGAGCTGACGATAAAACATAATCACCTACCAGAACCGCCACACGATTATCAAAAATAGCGTTAAGCGAAGGGATACCCCGGCGCTGCTTAGTTTCATCCACCACATCATCATGTATCAGTGTGGCTGTATGAAGAAGTTCCAGCAAAATAGAAGCATTAATAGAATTAGCAGTTACATCGCCACAAACTTTGGCAGAAAGCAAAGTAAGTAAAGGGCGTACATGCTTGCCCGTTGCAGTCATAATAGTTTTAATAGCAGACTGTAACCACTTGGAATCGCCTCTTAATGACTCAAGAAATTCATCATTAAAACGTTTAAATTCCGATGCAACGGGTTTTTCTATTTGGGTTCTATCAATCATAATTTGCTTTACGGACGCAAAAGTAACAAAAACTATTGATTGTGCGAGTTTTTTCGTACATTTACCGAAAATTATCATTCAAAAACCTGTTTCAAATGATGCCGAAGTTATTCCTTATAGATGCATACGCGCTGATATATCGCTCCTATTACGCATTCATCAAAAATCCGCGAATCAATTCCAAAGGACTGAACACATCAGCCATCTTCGGGTTCATAAACAGTCTTGAAGACGTATTGAGACGAGAGAATCCGACGCATATAGCCGTAGCTTTTGATCCGCAGGGCCCCACATTTCGTCATGAAGCCTTCGAACAATATAAGGCACAGCGCGAAGAAACGCCCGAAGCAATCCGGACTTCCGTTCCTTACATAAAAGACATCATTAAAGCTTACAATATTCCCATACTTGAAGTACCTCGCTTTGAAGCCGATGATGTGATCGGTACCATTTCAAAACTCGCCGAGAAAAAAGACTTTGACGTCTTTATGATGACTCCCGACAAGGATTATGGCCAGTTGGTGTCAGAGCACATATTTATGTATCGCCCTAAGTTTGGAGGCGATTATGAAGTGCTAGGCATTCCTGAAGTTCTTAACAAATATGGATTGACCAACGTTTGCCAGGTTATAGACCTCCTTGGACTGATGGGGGATGCATCCGACAATATCCCCGGCTGTCCAGGTGTTGGCGAGAAGACGGCACAAAAACTCCTTCAAGACTTTGGCTCTATAGAAAATCTATTGGCGAATACCGACAAGCTGAAAGGTTCACTTCAAAAAAAAGTAATCGAGAATGCCCAACAAATCCGCTTCTCAAAATTCCTGGCAACGATCAAGACAGATGTGCCAATTGAGTTCGATCCGCAAAAATGTCTGCGTGAAAAAATAAATAAAGAAGAACTGACAAAAATTTACACAGAATTAGAATTCAAGACATTTATTAATAAATTAAATGAAAGTTACAGTTCGTCAACAAATATAAAAGAAGAAACTGTTAAAAAAGGTCCTGTTCAAGGCTCACTCTTTGAAATATTTCCGACCAAGGGGCAAGAAGTTCCCAAATATTCAAATCTCACGGACTTAAAGTCAACGCCACACACCTATCATATCGTTGATACAGAGGAACAAATAAACGATTTAGGAGCCTTTTTGAGCAGACAAAAATATTTTGCTTTTGACACAGAAACAGACAGTGTTGACACATCGAAAGCCAGTCTGGTCGGAATGTCATTCGCTATAAAAGAAAATGAAGCATGGTATGTCCCTGTCCCTGCAGAAAGAGAAAAAGCAGAGAAAATAATCGCGCGCTTCTCCCCTGCCCTGACAAATCCTGAAATTGAAAAAATCGGACAAAACATTAAATTCGATATTCTAGTTCTTCGCAACTACAATATCAAGATAAAAGGAAAACTGTTCGACACAATGATTGCTCACTATCTTCTAAACCCGGAGTTGCGACACGGAATGGATTATCTTGCTGAGACCTATTTAAAATATCAAACCGTACATATCGAAGAGCTGATTGGCGAAAAAGGAAAAAATCAACTCAACATGCGCAACGTCGCTATTGAGCAGATTGCCGAATACGCAGCTGAAGACGCCGACGTGACACTGAAACTAAAAAACTTCTTCGAACCGGAACTAAAAAAGGAAAATCTGGAACCTCTGTTCTACGATATTGAAATGCCACTGATTTACGTTCTGGCCGAATTGGAACGAACAGGCATCATGCTGGATACGACAGCGCTCAAACAGTCGTCTGAAACACTGACGGCAACCCTTAGGGAAATAGAGAAAGAGATCTATGAACTTGCAGGAACAGAGTTCAACATCAACTCCACCCGACAAGTAGGTGAAATACTCTTCGATCGTATGAAGATCGAAGAAAAAGGGAAAAAAACAAAGACAGGTAACTACAGCACCAGCGAAGATATATTGGAAAAACTTCGTTCCAAGCATCCTATAATAGGAAAACTATTGGATTATCGCGGAATAAAAAAGCTGCTGAGTACATACATTGACGCCTTGCCACTACTGATAGACCCCGCCACCGGAAAAATTCACACATCGCTCAATCAGACGGTCACAGCAACCGGACGGTTAAGCTCTACGAATCCAAACTTGCAAAACATCCCGATTCGCGACGAACTGGGACGGGAAATTCGCAAAGCATTCACTGCCGACAATGACGACTGCGTGTTCTTCTCCGCTGACTATTCACAAATTGAGCTCCGCGTAATGGCGCATCTGAGCGGAGATAAACACATGATTGAAGCCTTCCGCAATGGGGAGGACATCCATGCCTCTACAGCTGCAAAAATATATAACGTAGCAATCGACAAGATCACTTCAGATATGCGACGTAAAGCCAAGACAGCCAATTTTGGAATCATCTATGGAATTTCCGTTTTTGGATTAGCCGAACGGTTGAATATCACACGCACAGAGGCTAAAGAACTTATTGACGGTTACTTCAAGACCTATCCCGACATCCATAACTATATGGAAGAAAGCATCCGGATAGCAAAAGAAAAAGGATATGTTGAAACAATATTCAAACGTAAACGATATCTGCCCGACATCAATTCGCACAATGCAATCGTGCGTGGATATGCAGAACGAAACGCCATCAACGCACCAATCCAGGGTAGCGCCGCCGATATTATAAAAATTGCGATGGTCAGAATATTCGACCGTTTCGAAGCAGAGAATCTAAAAAGCAAAATGATCCTGCAAGTACACGATGAACTCAACTTCAATGTCTATAAAGACGAATTGGAAGAAGTACAACGTATCGTTCTTGAAGAAATGGAAGGCGCCGTAAAACTCCAGGTTCCTCTCATCGCTGACTGTGGCATAGGTAAAAATTGGCTTGAAGCACACTAAATTTAAACATCAAGAACAAGGATAGAACCAAGGAATTAGAAAAGCTATTGTCAAGGAATCGATTGACAGTGCATCCGGCTTGAGGCGAAAAAAAGTTTTATTATTTCATGATCTATGATACTGATAATTCATTCGGAACAGCTACCCTTACAATGCCAAATGCAACAGAACAAGGCTCTGCTGAGAAGCAACTCAGCGAGGGATAGGTAAAAATGACCGAATGTATTTCCTCTTTTATTCGAATGTAAAAACCCATACATTCGAATGAAGCAAGTGTTTCTTTCGAATAAAAAATAATTCCTTTCGAATAAAATGGTTCGCGCCTTCGAATGAATTTTATGCACATAGCAGTTCACAAATTCTTAATCTACGGTGACGCCGTTTATTCCAGAAGATTTGAGCGGACTAAAATGCCTCATCGCGAAGACGCTTTTCTATTCAAAAAAAGTATATACTTTTACGATACGAAAGTATATACTTTAAGAGTATGATAGTATATACTTTTGGATTCAATAGTATATACTTTTAAATCAGGAAATGAAGTATACTGAATTTAGTGACCGTAGTGATCTCATTTTTGAATCATTTTTTCTTTAGGTTCTGCAAACTCATAAGAATTTTGTTCGTATTTTTACACACTGAAAAATAAAATCAGTAATTGACTAGGTAAAAAATTGTATTATGATATTAATTGACGGAATTAGAATTCGGAAAGTAGCTGTACACGACGCAAGTGAAATTTGTAATATTTATAACTATTATGTATTAAATACTGCTATAACCTTTGAAATGGAAATTGTTCCCGTCAGTGAAATGCAAAATCGCATACAGAATATTATAGATTGCGGATTGCCGTATTATGTAGCAGTTGAAAATGATCATGTAATTGGATATTGCTATTTACATCAATGGAATAACCGATGCGCTTATTCTTCAACCAAAGAAGTCTCAATTTATTTGGATAAAGATGTTAGACACCAAGGATTGGGGACGAAACTTTTTGAGCATATATTGAAAAATATAGATTACAAAAGAATACATGTATTAATTTCAGGTATATGTTTGCCGAATGAAAGCAGTGTTCATCTACATGAAAAATTTGGATTTAAACAGATTTCTTTAATGAAAGAAATTGGTAGGAAGTTTGACGAATGGCGTGATGTGGGACATTGGCAATTGATATTTGACAAATAAAGTAATTTTTTAAGAAAAACTAGTATCAGAATAAAAAACTCAATTATTGATTAGAGTTCATAAAATAAATTATTTATAGTTGTTTAAAAATTAGAAACAGGACAGAAATTATGATATAATGAATCCCGATTTCGATTATATTGAATAATGCAAAAATATATCATTGTATAATTCTAAGATGTTCGCGATTTATTAAAATGCGTCTTTTTGAAACTTTCTCAGTCATATATATACATCAATGATTAAATAGTATGGCAACAGAAATACAAGACATTTGGAACGAATTTTATAATGAACTGAAATCGTATGTCACAAAAATCATCCATAACGAAATGGATACAGATGACATCATGCAGGAAGTTTTTGTAAAAGTTATCCACAATATCGATAAAATAAAGAAATCTACAAATTTGCAACAGTATCTTTATGCTATCGTAAGGAATACGCTCTTTGACTATCAAAGAAAATATTTGCAAAGCAGTGACTGTTATATTCCAGAAACACTTGAAAATGAAGAATATCAGTCGTTAAATCCTATTATTTCAGACAGACTAAAAACTTTTATTGATATGCTTCCCGAAAAATACAGGGAGGCTTTAATATATTCCGAAATACGAGGACTTTCACAAAAAGCATTGGCGGCAAAGTTAAACATATCTTATTCAGGAGCAAAATCAAGGGTACAACGAGGTAGAGAAAAGCTAAAAGAACAATTGCTTGCCTGTTGTGCGTTTGAACATGACAAATATGGCAATATTATGGACGTGGAAAAGAAATGAAAATGTTTCTGATTTTTCTTGCATCTTTTTTCATGGTTGGAAGTGTTACTGTTGAATGGTAATGTTGCCGTTCAATAAACAACATTGTAACATGGATAAAAAAGATGTGATTAAAAAAGAAATCAAGAGTACTTACGGGTACATCGCAACACAAAAATTAACGGGAAGATGTTGCTGCAACGGAAATGCTGCCGATTATACAGGAGTTGCAGGTCATCAAAAAGAGGCAGATTATTCTTTAGGTTGCGGACTGCCGACCGAAATAGCCAATATAAAGGAAGGCGATACAGTATTGGACCTTGGCTGCGGTGCAGGTAATGATGTTTTTGTCGCACGGGAAATTGTTGGCGAAACGGGAAAAGTAATCGGTCTTGATATGACCCCCGAGATGATTAACCGGGCGATGGAAAACAACCATAGATTAGGTTATAAGAACATTAATTTTGTATTGGGCGAAATAGAAAACATGCAAAATGTTTCAGACCAAACGATTGACGTGGTAATCAGCAATTGCGTGATGAATCTTGTACCCGACAAAGAAAAAGCATTTAAGGACATTTTCAGAATTCTTAAACCCAAAGGACATTTTAGCATTTCCGATATTGTATATACCGGTTCATTGCCGACAGGCGTATTGGAATCGGCAGAAGTTTATGCAAGTTGCATAGCCGGAGCAAGTGAGAAAAATCAATACCTTAATATTATTGAAAACGCAGGATTTGAGAACGTTCAAATCAAAAAAGAACGCCTAATCAATGTGCCGGAAGAATTGCTTCTCAAATATATCGACACGAAAGAATTGAATAAATACAAACAATCGGAATCCGCTCTCTACAGTATTACGGTATATGCCGAAAAACCAAGTGCTGTAAAAGAAATTGAATATCTGAAACCCGACACACCGCAAGCATCTGTTTTCCCTGCAACGGGTCATAAATACGAAGTCGATTATGGAGACGATTTTGTTGTTCAATTCATCTTTAATTCAGTGAATTCCTTGTCTATTTTCGGGATGAAAGGAAAATACAAAGATTTTACCGAAACGGTTGAAATTAGCGTCACCCCAATTCGTCTCAATGTTTTTATGGTTGCCTGGAAAGAAGAAAATCAGACGGTAGTCGTGCACGTCGAAGATTTTGAGAAAAATATTATCTACGCAAACATCACGCTGCCAGGAAATTCACAACTCCGCTTACGTGGAAATTTAAAACAGCTCGACTAAAAACGGAGGTTTATTACGATGAACAAGAAAAAATACTGCCAATTCTCGGATTGGCAGCCTTTATCGTTATGGCGGATAACTGGGTGGTCGCTTCTCTTCTCCGTTCTATTGCAAAAGACCTTGAGAGAAATGTCTCGAGTGCCGCGTTGATTATTTCAACTTATATGCTGCCTTTCGGGCTTTTTCAACTTGTATTCGGGTATCTCGGCGATAAGTTCGGGCGGATAAAGGTTATCAGCACCGAATGATATTCTTCACTATTGCAACGACATTGTGCGCTATTGCAGCTCAACTTACCGACCTCACTGTTTATCGTGCATTAACTGGCATTTTCGCGGGTTCTGTAATCCCTATATCGTTTGCATTAATCGGAGATATTTTCCCGGTCGAAGAAAGACAATCTTCCATAGGAACATTTTTTGGAATAGCGTTTCTGGGACAAGGATTAAGCATGGTTCTGGGTGGTTCAATCTCCTATTTTCTAAATTGGCGGGGCGTTTTTGCCATCTTTGTCGCTATTACTGCTGTAGCTACGATTTTATTGATTAATTCCGACAGGAAAATTTCAACCATTTTCAAATATACGGGAGGATTAATTATGCTGATACAACTGAGAAATCTTACAAAAACCTATCAACATCATGATAGGGTGATTAATACCGTTAAGAACCTTTCACTCGACATCCCGAAAGGGTTGTTTGTAACCATCACGGGCGCATCAGGCTCGGGCAAAACAACTTTGTTGCTGATTCTTGGCGATTTATTACGCCCAACTTCAAGAAAAATGAGCTATAATGACAAGGAGATAAATTTGCAAAATAACGAAAAATCACCTGATTTCAGGAGCGAACATGTAGGCTTTGTGATGCAGAGCTTTGCTCTTGTGCCATATCTTACAGCTATTGAAAACATAATGATTGCGTTGAATGTAAAAAACAGTAACACGGCTGAAAATAGAAAAAGGGCTTTGGAATTATTGGAGTGGGTCGGGTTGGCAGACCGCTCCACTCATTACCCGAAAGAACTTTCGGCTGGACAACAACAGCGTGTGGCTAATGCACGTGCATTAGCGAACACACCTGATTTGCTGCTTGCCGATGAACCCACTGGTAACCTTGATCCAGGTTTGTCAGAAGAAATATTAGATATTCTGAAAGAAATCAACGTGAAACAAAAAACGACAGTTGTCATGGTTACCCATAGCCTGATGGCAGCTGAATATAGAGATACCAAAATTCAGCTTAAAGATGAAAATACAGATTCAAAAAGCAGTAAAATATAGAATGCGTATAATATCATTAAAATCAACTATTTAAATAACTCTCTGTCCATTAGATTTATTTCAATCCTCTATACTGAAGTTATAACAATATCTATATCAGCCATATAGCAAAGAAGGTAAGAAACACTTTGTCCTACAGAAAAAAATACTTTTTACAACATAGATTCATAAATTAGGTATGTTTACATCATATATGAAGTATAACATAATACAGGGAGAACATCATCATGTATATACAAAAATTCATTTACACAACAATAGGGATAACACTTATCACATTGACACTATTTGGACAGGAATCACAAAACGAAAAACAATGGAGTGAAAATGGACGCTTTGGTATCGGTGTAGGATACAATTTCTTGAATACTCAGAAACTTAATCCGCATCTTTACCCTTATGAAATATCCGCAAAAATGAATATCACCAAACGGCATTCCATCTACATCAATGTGCCCCTAAAATCGACTGATCATGACACTCATAGAGATGAATGGGGAGATATGCAATTTAACATCTATAACTTAAACAAGCATCATGATCTGTGGGGGTTGGGGATGGGATACAATTACAATATTCCTTTGCTGCCACATGTAAACGGACTTGTTGGGGTGGGATTTGAATATCTCAATATTAAGACGAAGGATACAGACCATTTGACCTTTTACTACTACGTGGATAAAAATCATCCTTTTGATAAGATCAATAAGATAGACAAAATAGACAGAAAGGCTTACTCCTGCGTTCCACAAATTGGGATAAACTACAAAATAAGATTTATTGAAGCCGAATTGAAATACAAATTCAATATTTCAAGGACGAAAATGGATAGCAGAATTTCCGCTAACAGCAAATATTACTATGTCAATAAACCTATTGACGAATATATAAACATCGAAGAACATAGATCTTCAAAAGAAATGATCTACTATCAAGGATTCTCTTTAAATATTTATTTTCTATTCTAAAACTATAATTTATTCGTATGAAAAAGATTTTATCAAGTATTGTTTTGATGTTAATTATTTGTTTAACACCAGCTAAGGCACAGTTAACCGCAGAAAATTATGTGGAATTAGCATGCCCTACATTACCATCATTCTATTCTTTAAGTATTCCATACGGGACTTTTACCCATATTAAATGGGAAGTAACAAATGGATCACTTTCTGCAAACTCCAAAATCACAATGCAAGAAGGACTACTAAGCCGCGTTGCTGTTTTTTGGAATGAGGCACAATCAATAAATGGAAATACCCCAAGTGGTACAATAAAAGCAACATATACATATGTAGCCGCGGGTAATTTATATACTAAAGAAAACAGCTTTACTCAAAAAGTTAGGACATTAAAAGGAATTAATCCTCCTCCTATTGAACAAGAGCCAAATGAAATTGCAATTGGAGATCAGAGTGTCAATTTTTCGTTAGCTAGCACATTCTATTTTCCAGGTAAAAATTCAGACAATTCTAGAAACGAAGTTACTTCATACGAATGGACCTTGCCCGAAAATTGGATAGAAAGAAGCGGTCACAAAAATACTTTTACGGTATTTAATGGATCTTCAATTGGAGTTACTACCGATAAAATTAAAGGAGGCATTATTAAAATGCGCGGTGTAAATGACTGTTCTAGCGGAGCTGATCAAGAAAAAAGTAATTATTCAACTCTAACAATAAAAAGAGTTATTCCTTGGCAAACATTTCCAGGTGAGAATGAAATAATATACGGAAAATCTCAGTTATTACATTATGAAGTTCTTTCAGTGAGTGGATTAGAATATGAATGGAGTTTACCTAATGGATGGACTAAATATTCAGATAACGGGAATAGCGTATTACTCACAAAAAGTCCATGTGCTACAGACGCAAACATAAAAGTAAGAGCTAAATTAGGAAATGACGTGACAGATTGGTCCACTTGTCAAGGGCACATTAATAATCCAGCGATAACTTTTTCAGGATTGGAAGAACGGTTTAATGATATAAATGCATTTATCGACCTTCCCTCTGAAAAGATAGCTTCACTCTCAGTTTCAGGAAACGGAATCAGCCCAATTACAGTACAAAATTCAAATGAAATTACTTTCTATTCTACAGTTACAGGAAATGTAACTCTAAACTTTACAATTAAACTAAAAGAATGTGGAACATCTTTCTCTTTTACTAAAGATATTAGCATTGAAGAACTCAATCTTCCTATTTCAGGAGAAAATATTCTTTGTCCGGATGATTCGCCTTACAATTATTATATTGATAATCTTCCCGCTAATATAAACGTTACATGGAATGCTAGTGCTAACGTTAATAATACAATACGTCTAAATAATACGACTGGGGCTACTTGCAATGTAACTGCTCTGAAAGCAGGAGATGCTACACTGAGAGCGACATTTTCAAGAGGCGGAGTAAGTATATTTAAAGAAAGGGGAATAGAGGTTGCTACTGATCCAAAAGTGCCGGGGGCGAGTGCTTATATCACTTATACATATGATCGCGATTTTATTCGATTAGAAGCACATACATCTAATATTTATGGTATTCGCGGATATATGTGGAACGTAAGTGGAACCAGCTCAGATAGCGGTCAAGCGTCATACATTGAAGTGTCAAGCAATGGTAACTATCACTACAATGTAGAACTTAGAGTATATACCCAATGTGGTCAGTTTTTTGCTTCTACAATAGTTGGCAGATCGTATGCAAATGTTTATCCGAATCCTGCAAATCAGACACTGTACATAAATTTGGAAGAACAAGAAAATGTCGTTTCCTCTACTTCATCAAGAATTGCTAAAGCATCTCTTGCAGCCAAAAGTTATGATATTCGATTGTTCAATATACAAGGGACATTGGTTAGAAGCAGCAAATCTAGCGGTGGCGAAATTTCGTTAGATGTATCCACTCTTCCTAATGGCAATTATTTCTTACATATCTACAATAACCAAGAAACCGAACCTCAAATACATAAAATAATAATTAATCATTAAACAGCCTGCTATAATGAGATAGGCGGGGAGCGAATAAAAACTTCTCGCCTGTTTTTATAAATAACAATTATTCGTTATTTTCTTAAACATTCGGAAAACATTTTATATCTTCGTATCAACTTTGAGAGTGAAGAAAATGAAATACACACAAACCGTAATACTATTGTTAATCCTTACTTTTACAGGATGCAACAAATATAAAGAGCAGCGACAAATAATTGACCGGGCAGAAAATCTTATCGAAAGCCATCCGGACAGTGCTTATTCATTGCTTAAAACCATTAAAGCCCCCGATTTGATGAGCGGACGATTGCTGGCGCGTTGGGCACTTCTGGCTGGAAAAGCAGCAGACAAAAACAACGAGAAAATGCCTGCTCCATTCATTCTTGAGAAAGCATATAATTGGCAAAAACGACATGGGAGCCACGAAAACCAGGCATGGACCGGACTATATCTGGCTCGCGCATATACGGAAAACAAGAAATATAACGACGCCACAAAGATTTTTACCGAAGCTATTCATACGGCAACCAAGGCAAAAACCTATAACGCTGCCGGATATCTATACAGCTACTTCGGCGATTTATATCAACATACATTGCAGGAGGACGAAGAGATTAGAATCCGTGAAAAGGCAACCGAATGTTTTCTGAAAGCCGGAAATAAAAGAAGTTACGCGCTCTCTTTCCGAGATTTGGCTAGACCTTGGGTATTAAAAGATTCTATAAACAAATCTATCAGTCTATTGAAAAAAGCAAACCAATATATAACCTCGCTAAATGACAGCTTAGGGATGGAATCTTTAGCGAACTGTTTAGGGACAAGTTACTCCTTGATAGGAAAATATGATAGTGCAAGATACTATTTATATAAAGCAATGGAATTAGATACATCAGATATTGCTCCATGTTATATTGCTTTAGGAGAAATCTACTTAAACGAAGGAAATCTAGATTCTGCGCGTTATTGTGCCTTCAAAGCAAATAAGAAATCAGTAAATCAGTTTTCGCCAGCAGGTAGACTTTCGCTACTATCAAAAATTGAAAAAACTGCTCATAACCCCGAAAAAGCACTCGAATATATAGAAGAATACAATGATTTTGTTGATTCACTATATGATGAAGAGAATGAGATAAATGTGGCTAATGCTGAAAGGCAATATAATCACGTACTCTTAGTCAATGATAATGAAAAGCTGAAGGTAAGGAACCTTTTCTTCATCGTCTGCTTCTCAATAAGTATAATTATCGCTCTATCTATATGGCTCTATTTCCAAAACAAGGATAAAAAACGTATTCAAAAAATCAATGAACAGCAGCAACTCCTCGGAGAACAAGAGAATAAACTGAACCAGTTACTCCGTAGGCTCAAAGAAAGTCAGCAAAAAGAAAAAGAAACACCTTCCGATCCTACCCTCATCAACCATCTTATGGAAGAAATAGAAGAAACAAAACAAATAGTAGAGAACCTGAGAATCGAAAAGATACAAAAAGCTCCTATCTCTGACCGGATCAAGAAACTCCTCTCTCGCTTTCCAAAGGACGAACATGTACTGTCCGAAAAAGACTGGAAGAATATTCACAACCTGATTGATAATACATTTACATATTTACCTCTGTTATTAGAAGATGAAGAGTTTAAATTCACCCCTACGGAAATAATGACATGCTACATCTCCTTCTTTAACCTTAAACCTGATGAAGAAGCCGTCTTGTTAGACATCAATATAGATACTGTCAACAAACGTCGTTTCCGACTAAGACAGAAATTAGGTATCGAAAACAGTGGTATCACTCTCTTCGATTACCTCAAAAAGGAACAACAACGCTCAAAATAAGAACTCAAAGGAAGACTGTTCAGGGGATGGCAGTAATAGGCAAAGAATCAATTAATTATAAAAACCTTTGTCCAATAGATTCTATTCATTGTCATTCACTACTGTAATAACTCATTGATTATAAATAACATATAAAAACAACAAGAAATGGTTTGTCCTATTGAAAAACGACCTTTTCTAAGACAGAAATAAAAAGGAAACTACTTTTGCATCAAATTAAAAAAATTCAATATGAAAAATAAAACATTACTTATCATCATCTTATCAATATTTACTGTATTATCTTGTTTTGCAAAAAAGAAAATAGATATTGAAGCGAAATGGGGATCTCCCTCAACAAGGTCAATATCTGACAACCCTCCAATCCAAGCATGGATTGAAGATAATAACAAAGATATATTGCTCAATTTCTCCTCATTCTTAGGTGAAATAAATATCTATGTAACAAATGGGAATGGTGAAATTATATATAGCCAAAAGATAATCGCAACAGAAAACTCTTCATTTTTAATAAATCTATATAAAACAATAGATTATGAAGACACATTAACCATAACAAATGGGAGTTATACAATGTATGGGAATCTATAAATGGACATAAATATCAATTAATAATAAATAAGTATGAAAAAGATTTTATTAGCAGTAAGTTGTACTGTTTTACTACTAACATCATGTAATGATGAAACAGAAACAATAACTAGTAATGTTAGCAAAAAGGAAATAACTTATGAGGTTAGCATTGAATCACCAGCCAAAGTTGAAAATCTCATAAAGAACTCTAAAGATTCAGTCTTTAATATTCCAGTAAAGATCAAACCAATTCAGGGAAATAACATTTATACAAAATCGGTTGTTGAAGAAGTTATACCCGCAAATGCAGTCTTAAGTCATAGAAGAGGACTTTCTTTCTTAGACATTAAAACATTACAAGGATCATGGTTATCAGATGTATGGACATTGAGTATTACCGTTAGTTATGGTTATGGTCAATGGGTAAATGGACATGTTGGGCAAAATACCGGATATGCTACTTTTGGAACAATATCACAAAAAATTGTTCAGAACGCAATACAAAAGAAAATAGATGAAAATAGTGGACAGTGGACATTTAGTACAGCCGCTTATTACCCAATTTCAAATTATTTAGGACAAGTATTTCCTGATTGCAAGAAATGGTATCCTTTTCATTATAGTCAATTAAAACTATATTACACATGGATAGATGGTAATAATTAATAGACAATAGCATTATGAATAATCATAGAACTCAAATTATTTCAAATAAGTACAACTCCTCTTAAAACTAGAGGATTGTAAAAAAATAGACGCGTTTAATATATAAACTATTACTTCAGAACGGACATGAAGAAAACTATCTATTACATTATATTATTCCTTTCGATCAATTTTTTAATAACACTCCACTCGCAAGAGCAGGCAAATGCTTCGAAATGGAATGCTGACGGACGTTTTGGCGTTGGTGTAGGATACAATGTTCTTAATCTATTAAAGCAGGATGGAATGTTCTTTCAACGGTACAAACTCCATCCGCTTGAAATAGATTTCAGATACAGACTTGACAATCACAACCATATCTACATGAATATTCCTATCGCTTCTTCCAAGCAGGATTACAGCAAGGAAACAGTATTGGTCGATCAGCCATGTCTTCTTCAGATGACCGACAGAAACAAGATACTCGGTATAGGACTCGGATACAATTATAACCATCATATCTACAAATGTTTTCATGGTTTCATCGGCTTGGGGACAGAATACATGAAACAAAAGATTACACAAGACTGGAAAAACATCGGAGGCACTTTCCCGAAGGAAGAAGAAAACAGTCAGTACAAATACAATAACAATATCTATTCCATCATCCCCCAAACGGGCATTCAATGCAAATATAAGTGCTGGGAAGTGGAGATGAAATACAAGCTATATGCCTCAGCGGTTAAGAACAGCAATCTGCATATCACGCAGAACGATGAAGTTATATACAATAGAAAACACAAAAACGAGGACTACAGAATCGAAGACAGAACCAATATACTACACAAAGGGAAATTGTATTATTACAGCAGTCTGTCATTAAGTCTGTACTATTTCTTCTGATTCGAAAGTCCATTCGCAGGCCTCTGATATGATGCCTTAACAAGGAACAAGCTTATAAAACTTTTCCTTGCCAATACTAAACATTAGGAAAACATTTCATATCTTCGTATCAACTTTGAGAGTGAAGAAAATGAAATACACACAAACCGTAATACTATTGTTAATCCTTACTTTTACAGGATGCAACAAATATAAAGAGCAGCGACAAATAATTGACCGGGCAGAAAATCTTATCGAAAGCCATCCGGACAGTGCTTATATACTACTTCGTAACATACAAGCGCCAGACCTGATGAATAAACGATTATTAGCCAGATGGTCACTCCTCGCCGGAAAAGCAGCAGACAAAACCAACGAGAAAATGCCTGCTCCATTCATTCTTGAGAAAGCTTATAATTGGCAAAAACGACATGGGAGCCACGAAAACCAGGCGTGGACCGGACTTTATCTGGCTCGCGCATATACGGAAAACAAGAAATATAACGACGCCATAAAGATTTTTACCGAAGCATTCATACGGCAACTAAGGCAAAAGCCTATAACGCTGCCGGATATCTGTACAGCCACTTCGGTGACTTATATCAACATACTTTACAGGCAAACGAAGAGATCAGGATCCGGAAGAAAGCAACAGAATGTTTTCTGAAGGCCGGAAACAAAAGAAGTTATGCCCTCTCCTTTCGAGATTTAGCCAAACCTTGGGCTCTGAAAGATTCCATTAATGTAGCCATCAGCTTATTGAAAAAAGCAAATCAATTAACTACAGCACTAAATGATAGCAAAGGTATGTTGTCTGTAGCAAGCTGTTTAGGAAATACATATTGCCAAGCTAATGAACTAGACAGTGCCAAATATTATCTATTCCTTGCAATGCAACTGGACACAACCGATATTGCCGCAAATAGTATAGCAGTCGGACAGCTTTATCTGAAATTGGGAAATCTAGACTCAGCCCGCTTTTATGCAGCTAAAGCAGATAGAAAATCCGAAAATCAATATTTGCCGGCAAGTAGATTCATGCTCCTTTCAAACATAGAAAAAGCAGATCATAATTCCGAAAAAGCATTTGAATACTTAGTCCAAAGCGACAATCTACTTGATTCCTTATATGACGAAGAAAATGAAATTAATGTAGCTAATGCCGAAAGACAATATACCCATGTCCTTTTGGTTAACGATAATGAAAGATTGAAAGTGAGGAATCTTTTCTTCATCGTTTGTTTCTCAATAAGCATCATCCTTGCACTGGCGGTATGGCTCTATTTTCAACAAAAAGACAAAAAACGCATACAAAAGATTAATGAGCAGCAATGTCTTCTTGAAGATAAAGAAAAGAAATTGAATCAACTTCTCAGAAAATTGAAAGAAAACCGGTTGAAGGAAGAAGAGTCTTCACCCGATCAGGCTCTAGCATCATTTCTTCTGGAAGAAATTGAAAAAGCAAGACAAGACGTTGAAGATATCAAAATCGAAAAAATACAAGATTCCACTATCTCTAAAAAAATAAAAAAGCTTATCTCCAGATTTCCAAACGGCGAGCATGCCTTGTCTGCGAAAGATTGGGACGAAATTCAAAGCCTTATTGATAATACATTCCATCATTTTCCCCTTTTATTGGAAGATGAATCATTTAAATTTACCAAAACAGAAATAGAAACATGCTACCTTGCTTTTTTTGACCTCAAACCGGATGAAGAAGCAATCTTACTAGAGATTAATACGGACTCGGCAAACAAACGTCGTTTCCGTCTACGACAGAAATTAGGCATCGACAGTAGTCATACCACACTCTTTGAATTCCTAAAAAAGGATCACCAGGCCTTAAATACAGGTTCAAAAAGCAGTAAAATATAGAATGCGTATAATATCATTAAAAATCAACTATTTAAATAATGCTCTGTCCATTAAATTTATTTCAATCCTCTATACTGAAATCATAACGAAATATATATCAGCGATATAGTAAAGATGATAAGAAACACTTTGTCCTACAGAAAAAATACCTTTTTAATAGATTTACTAATAAGCAAGACTACTTTTGAGCAAAATCTAAAATAATCAGAATGAAAAAGGAAACATTAATTATCATTGTACTCTTTGCAATTACAATATTACCGTGTTTTGCTAAAAAAAATGTTTACCTTATTACTGGGACTGACAAACATACCAGATCAATTGAAGTTATAACGAATGGTAACAATATACAGAAATCTGCAAGATATAAAATAACTCTCCATATTACTTTGAAACAAATAAAATCTCTACAGATAAGAACTAATATTGATCAAAGAGAATAGTTTAAACTTATAAAAATCTAGCAATACAAATCATTTTTATTAACTACATACAAAAAATTATGAATCTATTAAAAAAAATTGCAGTTCCTGCATTGCTGCTTCTTATTTCTTCATGCTCAAATGAAGAAAATACAGAATTATTAAACAAAGAAAATTCAAATAGTAAACAAATATGCCTATGTAACATAAGCTTTGAAAACAAAAATGGAACTTTATCTTTTAGTAGCAAAGAGCAAATGATTGATTTATCAAAAAAGATATCTACAATACCTATAATAACAAATAGAATAATGAAAGACGCATACAGTAATACAAATATAAACCAAGTTCTCGCTCTAAAGGAAGCTGGATTTACCTCTCTATATGACACATATATTGAAGCGATGAATGAAGCCGATTATTATTATGAAAAAAAAGATGGATACGAAGAATTCAAATCTAAATTTTCTTCCTTATATTTTCCAGAAGAAGGAGATGATTACTCTGCATATCTTCCTATAAGTGATGAAAATCTATCAAAAATTGCAGACAAGGATGGAAATGTTATTATAAATGGGGAAATCACTTCACTTAAAGACATAACCTCGTATTCTCAATTAAGAAAACTGGGGCTTACTCCTCCGCAAACAAATATTCTTAAAGCAACATCTGGTGTAAATGGTATTTCTGAAGAAAAAAATGGAAAAAACAAAGTTTGGGTTAATTGCCACAATACAAAAGATAATTTAATCCCAGTCGTAAAAGTCGAAGTATGTTTCAGAAAAAAGAACTTTATGGGAGTATGGTACAATCACAATTCAGGATCAGAAGCTAGGCTAGATAAGGGAGCAGGAATTGATCTATACGCAAGATCAATTGTTGAATGTTTTGGGTTCTCTCCTCACAACTATTTTTATGCTAGAAAATCCATTGATGGAATTAATAAAATGCCCGTTGAAAGAGACATCATCATAAATCACCATGGCACAAAAGCAATATTAACATTACATGTTTCATACCCAATAGAAATACTATAATCATGACAAACGAAAAAAAAATTATATTACTAATCGGAATCTGTATATGTACATTATTTGCTTCATGTCAGAAAGAGGTAGTTACTTACGAAGAAGTTAGAGCGACCGAACAAGAAGTCATTAATAACTTTATGGACAAACATGGCTTCAAAGTAATAAAAGAGTATCCAAAAAATGGGATCTTTAAGGACAGTGAATTTATCCTACTCGACAATGGATCATATCTTCATGTTACTAATTCAGGAAAAGGGAAACAAACCGCATTAGGAACTGAAATTACTTGTATCGCCAAAGGTGTTATTCTATATAAAGATTCAACACGGAGTTTCGATGGATTTCAACCGGATAAAGAATGGACTAAATGGCCAATAAAATTCAAATATATAGACAACGGAGGCACTTACAACTCCGACAAATACTTCCTAAGCGAAGGACTAGCCAGTGCTTTAAAGTTCGTAGGAGACAGTTCTTCTGTCAGTATGATTGTGCCTTTCACGCATGGAAGTCTGTATCAGCTATCGGTATACATGCCTATTTACTTTGAACGAATAGATTTCATTTACTCTAAATAGTCGCCTCTTAATAAAACACTTATGCACTAATAAACAACAATAAAACAACACAAATTTTTTGATAAATCTGCAAGTTTTTACACTTTTGAATGTAGAACTTGCAGATTTAAAACAATAACTAAGGCTAAACCGATGATAACTTCTCATCAAAAGATGGAATAAATTATTTCTCTTTGAGTGAAGTATTTGATAATACAAAGAATAAACATAAAATCAACAAAATATGCAGAGAGTTATTTTATTATCTATTTTAGCAGCTTGTTTATTTGCGCCAACTACAATGCTGGCACAAAATAGTTCAGAATATAATAAACATCATTTAGAGATAGGCGGAGGATATAATATTTCTTTTACTCCAAATAATATTATAGATTATAATCCATACGAAGTCTCAATGAAATATATTTTGACAGACAGGCATTCTATTTATGCAACTATCCCAATGTATTTCGAAAATAAAAATCAACATGACAAAGATATCGTTGACAATTTGAAATATATACACATGGGAGGTATTGGTATCGGCTACAATTACCATTTATTGCACGTTAACAATTTCGGTGTATTTTGTGGCATTGGCCTCGATTATATGCACGAGCACCAACAGATCAGACGATATTATCAGAATGAACAAAAAGAAGAGTTTTATAAAACCTATAACTATCATCTCAATTTCTATTCCGTCTCACCTCAGGGAGGCGCCGATTACAAGATTGGACATCTTAAAGCAGAACTAAAATATAAATTCATGATAACTAGGATAACAGGTGCCGGCGAAGGTCTGAAATCTCATTGTCTGAGAGGATTATCAGCCAGCTTATATTACATGTTCTAAATTAAATACCTATCTTTGCGGTCGAAATGAGAGTGATGTTATAATCCTTTTGGATTATATATAAGAGAGTATGCGCATCGGAGAGAATACCTACAAACGGTACCAAAAAAACGTATCATAAAATTGAGCAGTGAATGAATAATATTTTTGTGTCGCTTTCCCGACGTGCGCCTTTTAATAAAGGACGAACGTTATTTTATGTGTGGATGACTTCCGGTCTGGTGTACGCCATTGTCAAACTGTTAATGGGGAAATACAATAATTACAAGATATTCGAATATGTTTTTCCGCACGTTGTCAACGGTCAGCATCTATATATTGAGTATCCGGCAGAATATTATGATCTCAATCATTACGGACCTCTTTTTGCTTTCGTTATTGCACCGTTCTCGCTGATGCCTGAATGGCTTGGAATGATTGCCTGGGTTCTGGCAAATACGTTGTTTCTGTTTTATGCCATCAAACAGTTGCCTCTATCTTCACAACGAAAGATTATTATTGGCTGGTTCTCTCTTTGTGAACTGATGACGGCTCAAGGTGTACAACAGTTCAATATTTCAGTTGCCGCCTTCATCATTGTATCATTCGTCATGATTGAAAAAGAGAAAGATTTCTGGGCTGCTTTCTTTATACTCTTGGGAACGCTGATCAAGATATATCCGATTGTAGGACTGGCATTCTTTTTCTTTTCAAAACATAAAAGAAAACTGATTCTTTCGTGCATATTCTGGTTTGTCCTGCTTTTGGGATTGCCGTTACTCATTGCTCCCGGAGGCGATTACATACTAAGCCAATACATGGAATGGTTCGAACGGCTGCCAATAAAAAACCAATTGAACATGTTCGCCGAATCACAAAACATCTCGCTTCTGGGCATTGTGAGAAAAATAAGCGGCAATGGACATTACAGCGATCTATGGCTGATTCTGCCAGGAATATTGCTATTCTCAATTCCTTACAGCCGACGTTCTCAGTACAAATATCTCCGCTTCCGTCTCTCTTTACTTGCCAATGTACTTTTGTTCGTCGTTCTTTTCAGCACGGGCTCGGAAGCCAGCGGATATATTTCAGCCATGATAGGGACGGCTATATGGTACGTATGCAGTCCGTCACCTAACCGTAATTATAACTTTTTCCTACTAATAACTACTCTGATTGTTGTAGGACTGTCCACAACCGAACTGGTTCCGCCGCCTATCCGCAAGGGGTTTATCACACCTTTTGTGCTCAAAGCCTGGCCTTGCACTGTGATCTGGATAACAATTTGCCTGGAAATGATACAACTGAATTATTCAAAAGCGAATATAGTAGAATCACTAAATCTAAAAAAAAGCATATTTGATTAAATCGTCAATGAAGAAATAAAAATATCAGTTGCCAAAGAATAAAGTAAAAAGAACCGTCAATGTCAAATCCGGAAAATACGGCCGAAGTTTAGCAATAATTTTTTCAATTGCTACTTTCATCTGCACCCGAACGGTACTTTCGCTTATTGACAGAACGTCACTTATTTCTTTTGTTTTCAGTCCTTTTTGTCGGGCAAGAAGAAAGATCATTCTACATCGTTCAAGCAGCTCGTCAATCACTTTGGCAAGTAGTGATTCTATCTCCTGATTAGTCAGTTTGTCAACAGGTGAAGCACTTTCGCTATCTTCTATCTGAACCGGAATCTCATCCAATGAAATAGTGGCACGATGTGAATTCTTACTCAGATAATGCGAAGCTGCATTCTTTGTGACAATATAAAGGTACGCTTCCATATTTGTAATATCACGCAGTTTTTTACGTGATTGCCAGATAGAAAAGAAAACATCCATAACAACATCGCGACAGGCTTCTTTATCTTTCAAAAAATAATAGGCAAAACGAAACACCTCATCGTAATATACTTCAAAAAGCATATTAAAAGCTTTGCGATTATCTTCAGAGACTAATCGCCCTAAATGATTTATTTCTGCATCTGCCACGGGTTCCTATTCTTGTGATTTTTATGAAATTATTGCAAATATATGAATTCCTCTCGTATATTCGTTTCCAAATAATATGAAACATTACAACTAATACACATTGACATGGAATAAACATTCTGGGGCAGCTTCACTCCTATTCGCTGTTTCGCCAACAGTTACCGCACAGTATAGAATCAACATTCAACATGATACTTATTCTTCGCCGGTGATTATTCCAAAAATAGTGACACACTGCTTTTTAGAAGCAATTTCGCCAGATAAGCGAGTAATTATGAAAGAATTCACTAACTTTGCGGCTTGATTATAAAAAGATAAAACAAACAATATATAGCGATGGAATACAATTTCAGAGAAATTGAAAAAAGATGGCATGAGAACTGGATTGCCAATCAGGTGTATAAGGTTGAGATGGACGCTGACAAACCGAAGTATTACGTATTGGATATGTTCCCATATCCTTCGGGAGCCGGACTGCATGTAGGTCATCCTCTTGGATACATCGCTTCTGATATTTATTCCCGATTCAAACGCTTGCAGGGTTTCAATGTTCTGCATCCGATGGGTTATGATTCCTATGGCTTGCCTGCCGAACAATATGCTATTCAAACAGGTCAACATCCAGAAGTAACAACAAAAAAGAATATCGCCCGTTATCGCGAGCAGATGGATAAAATCGGATTCTCCTATGACTGGAGTCGTGAGGTTCGTACTTGCGATCCGCAATATTATAAATGGACACAATGGGCATTCATCCAGATGTTCAACAGTTATTATTGCAACAATAAAAAACAAGCTCGTCCGATCAGTGAACTGATGGATATGTTTGCTGCTCAAGGGACAAAAGACCTGAATATTGCTTGCAGCGAAGAGTTAAGCTTTACAGCTGAAGAATGGAACGCCATGAGTCATGTCGAACAACAAAAAACATTGATGAATTATCGAATTGCCTATCGTGGCGAAACGATGGTTAATTGGTGTGCAAAGCTGGGCACAGTTCTTGCTAACGATGAAGTAATCAACGGCGTATCGGCTCGCGGAGGTTATCCGGTAGAACAGAAAGTGATGCGGCAGTGGTGCCTTCGCGTTTCAGCATATGCTCAACGATTACTGGATGGTTTGGATGTCATCGATTGGAGCGAATCGTTGAAAGAGACACAACGCAACTGGATCGGTCGCAGCGAAGGTGCAGAAATACGCTTCAAGGTAAAAGACAGTAATTTGGAATTTACTATATTTACAACACGTGCCGACACAATGTTCGGTGTCACGTTTATGGTGTTGGCGCCGGAAAGCGAACTTGTAGAGAAGGTAACTACCGATGCGCAAAAACAAACTGTTGAGGCGTATTTGGATCGTACAAAGAAACGAACGGAACGTGAACGTATTGCTGATCGCCAAGTGACGGGTGTATTTAGCGGTGCATATGCCATTAATCCATTTACAGGAGAAGCAGTTCCCATCTGGATCAGCGATTATGTTCTGGCCGGTTATGGAACAGGAGCTATCATGGCTGTACCGGCACACGACAGCCGAGATTATGCTTTCGCCAAACATTTTAATTTACCCATTATCCCGCTTATAGAAGGATGCGATGTGAGTGAAGAAAGCTTTGATGCCAAAGAAGGGATCGTTTGCAATTCGCCGCGCAAAGATACAATACCATACTGCGATCTTTCACTCAACGGACTAACAATAAAAGAAGCTATTGCTGCAACAAAAGAGTTTGTTAAGTCACATCATCTGGGACGTGTAAAAGTAAACTACCGTCTACGTGATGCCATTTTCAGTCGCCAACGCTATTGGGGCGAACCATTCCCAATCTATTATGATGCCGATGGAATGCCTCAACCGCTGCCAGAAGACAAGCTCCCGCTGAAATTGCCCGAAGTAGATAAGTTTCTGCCTACCGAAACAGGAGAACCTCCCCTCGGACATGCTGCAAAATGGGCTTGGGACACACAAAAGAAAGAAGTCGTAGAAGTATCAAAAATTGACAATAAAACTGTTTTTGCACTCGAACTTTGTACAATGCCCGGTTTCGCCGGTTCATCAGCATACTATCTCCGTTATATGGATCCACATAACAACAAAGCGTTGGTTGATAAACAAGTTGACGAGTATTGGCGTAATGTAGACTTGTATATAGGTGGCATTGAACATGCTACAGGTCATTTGATTTATAGTCGCTTCTGGAACAAATTTCTTTACGACAGAGGCTTCGTCTGTGAAAATGAACCATTTAAGAAATTGATTAATCAAGGGATGATACAGGGACGTTCGAACTTTGTATATCGTATCAATGGTACGAATACTTTCGTTTCTCTGAATCTGAAAGATAAATATGAAGTAACGCCATTGCATGTGGATGTAAATATTGTCAGCAACGATGTGTTGGATGTTGAGGCCTTCCGCAATTGGAATCCGGAATATAAGACAGCAGAATTCGTTCTAGAGAATGGCAAATACATCTGTGGTTGGGCTATTGAAAAAATGTCGAAGTCGATGTTTAATGTAGTCAATCCGGATATGATTGTTGAGAAATATGGTGCTGATACGCTTCGTCTGTATGAAATGTTCCTCGGCCCGCTCGACCAGTCTAAACCGTGGGATACAAACGGTATCGATGGCGTTCATCGTTTTCTGAAGAAACTGTGGAGTATCTGCTTCACCAACACAGGCGAGCTGCAACTGATTGAAGGAGAACCTTCCGGAACCGAACTCAAGTCTCTTCACAAACTGATTAAAAAAGTAACATTCGATATCGAACATTTCTCATACAACACATCTGTCAGTGCATTTATGATTTGCTTGAATGAACTGAGTGCTTTGAAATGTAACAAGAAGGCTATCATTGAGCCTCTGATCATCACGCTGACTCCCTTTGCTCCCCACATTGCTGAAGAATTGTGGCACAAACTAGGACACGATACAACTGTTTGCGATGCACAATGGCCTGTATACAACGAAGAGTACCTTAAGGAGAATATGGTAACATATGCCATAGCCTTCAATGGCAAAACTCGTTTTGATATGGAAGTACCGGCAGATATGTCGCGCGACGAAGTCGGCCAGAAAGCCCTTGCTCATGAGTTTTCCGCAAAATGGATCGAAGATAAAACGCCGCGTAAAATTATTGTCGTCCCGGGAAAAATTGTAAATATTGTAATCTGACAACGATATGATTTTAACAAAGAAGAATAAACTGTACTTCACGATTCAGGATTACGTGATGATTATAGTGGGTACAATACTGTACGGCTTCAGTTTCAATGCATTCATCCTATCAAACGGCATCGTCACAGGTGGTGTGAGTGGTATCTGTGCTTTGATCTACTTTGCCACAAACCATCTTATTCCTGTTTCGGCATCGTATTTTGTGATCAATATTATACTATTACTGGTCGCTCTCAAAATATTGGGGCTTAAATTTCTAATAAGGACGATCTTTGGAGTATGCTCACTATCAGCGTCATTATCTTTCTTTGAATGGTTACTTCACGGCACTCCGCTCCTGCACGATCAACCGTTCATGTCAATCATCATTGGTGCATTCCTTTGTGGTGCCGGTTTGGGACTGGTCTTTTCTGCCAATGGAAGTACAGGTGGAACAGATATTGTGGCTGCAGTTATCAACAAATATAAGAATATCTCTATAGGACGTGCATTGTTGTTTTGTGATTTCTTCATCATCGGTTCTTCCTTCTTCTTGTTCCATGATGTCGAAAAAATAGTATTCGGTTTTGTTGAGATGTTTGTGGGTAACTACGTTCTGGACATGGTTCTTAATGGCAACCGTCAGTCAGTACAATTTCTCATATTCTCGCAAAAATATGATGAGATTGCCGACAGAATTATCCATGAACTTCATCGTGGATGTACAATCTTGGATGGCGTTGGCGGTTACTCGCGCAAACCAGTGAAAGTAGTTGTCTTATTAGCAAAAAAATCAGAATCGGTAACCATCTTCAGATTAGTCAAACAGATCGATCATCAAGCATTTATATCACAAAGTATTGTACGCGGCGTTTATGGCGAAGGGTTTGAGCAAATCAGGACTTAAAAAGTTTCTCAGAATACAAGAGAACTTTGCTAATTACAATTATCACTTCATAAATGATCAATGTGTATTTTGATTCCGATAATCGAAAAACTTTATCAACTTACGACTCATCGATGGCATTTGCTTTTGAGCAATTAGCTCGATTGGCTCATAAACGATTTCAGGAGCGACACGAATCTTCGAACGGAATATGTCCTTGATCTGTTTTGTCGTCTGATCTGAATGTACTGTTGTCCCGACTAGAATGCGTATACCATCCGTTCCGATTGTGTTTGTATAAACTTCGACAATATAGTTTTTAACTTCAGATATATTATCTAGCACATCATATAAAGAAGATGGGTAGAGGGTCGTACCCTTATACTTAATCATTTGTCCCAAACGTCCTATAATCGGTCCTAAGCGAAGAGAAGTTCTCCCGCAGCCACACTTTTCAGTAAAGTGATAACATATATCACCCGTTTTAAAACGAACCATCGGCATACCTTCCACTCCCAAAGTAGTGATTGTTATTTCGCCCTGTTCATTTTCTTTGACCCGACGATTATTTTCATCCAAGAACTCAACAATAGTCAAATTCGGCTTATGATGCGCACCACACATACACTCACATTCCATAAACGACGATTGCATTTCTGTTGAGGCGTAATTACAATATAATTGCAGTTCAGGCCATATAGCCTGAAGTTTCTTTCCCAAAATATTCATTGTCAGATCGTTGTTACGGATGCTTTCGCCTACACAAAATGCTTTCTTTAATGAGCAGCAGTGATAATCTATTCCGTGAGCCCGAGCAAATTCTGCCAGCTTTATCATAAATGAAGGAACGCAAACACAGACAGTTGGTTTCATTCGCAGGATTGTATCCCATTGCAATTCCGGAATACCGTTACCAACGCGAATCATTCCAACGCCTAGCTTAAATCCGCCTAATGTACAAGCCAACCCGGCCATAAACCGACGATCGTTTGTTGCCATTTGTTGAACCACCTCGCCCTGTTTACAACCGAAAAAAGTATATGACAAAGCTTCACTCGTTGCCAAACGGTCCAAATCTCTATTAGTAAGTGCAAAAGTGACAGGATCACCCAACGTTCCGGATGTTGTCACATAATCAATAATATCATTGACAGGGACACAAAGAAAATCCATATTGTACTTCTGCAAATCCTGCTTCGTTGTTACAGGAATATTCTGCAAATCTTCAAGAGTATTGATAAAAGCAACGTCAACTCTGCTCTCCTTAAATGCTTTCTTGTAATAAGGCGAATGCTCATTCACGTATCTGAGAGTCTTCTGCATCTCCTTCTCCTGATATGTATTCACTTGTTGAGGTTCAGCAAATTGTAAATCTATAGCGTCTTGTAGCATGATATATAACTAATTTAGCCTGCAAAACTCGCGAATATTTCTGAAACATGCAATGATTTTTTCCGTTTAATAAACTTATGTCTTACTTTTACTTCCGTAATTGGACAATCTTGTATAATTTTGCACCATTATTCGTTTATTACGCCAGATGCATTCATGTGACTGACGTATATTTTTGTATATATAAAAATGAGATACGCATTGATTACAGGAGGATCAAGAGGCATTGGCCGTGCTATATGTCTTAAACTAGCATCCATGGATTATGCCGTTCTGATAAACTATTCAACGAATGTAGAGTCTGCCATCGAAACGCAGAAGCTGATCACTGATACAGGCGGGATGGCAGAACTTTTACCATTCGACGTCTCAGATCCGAAAAGTGTAGATGCTGCCTTGGAGCAATGGTGTTCGAATCATCCCGAAGAATATATCTCGGTTCTGGTGAACAACGCCGGAATCCGTCGCGATGCGCTAATGATCTTCATGCAGAATGAACAGTGGACTGACGTAATCAATACAGACTTGAATAGTTTCTTTTATGTGACGCGCCGCTTATTAAAAGACATGCTAATTCATCGTTACGGGCGTATCATTAATATAGGTTCACTATCGGGGCTGAGAGGCTTAGGAGGGCAAACAAACTATTCGGCAGCTAAAGCAGCTATGATCGGAGCCACAAAAGCACTGGCACAAGAAGTTGCGTCACGAAAAGTAACAGTAAACGTCGTTGCTCCAGGGTTTATTTCTACCAATATGACAAAAGATCTAGACGAAAAAAATCTGCAAGAAACCGTTCCCATGAAACGTTTTGGGAAGCCCGAAGAGGTAGCCGCATTGGTTGGATTTCTGGCTTCTGATGACGCAGCATATATTACGGGAGAAGTGATTTCTATAAACGGAGGGCTCTCTTAATTGACAATTAATCATTTAAAAATTTGAAAAAACGGGTAGTAATAACAGGTATAGGTATTTATTCTTCCATAGGGAAAAATATTGAAGAAGTGACAAAATCTCTTTATGAAGGAAGATCCGGCATCGGAATCGACCCTGAACGTACAGCTTATGGCTATCGTTCATCGTTGACCGGAATATTGGAACGTCCGAAACTAAAAGGACTGCTTGAGCGTCGTTTACGCATTTCACTGGCAGAACAAGGCGAATATGCCTACATGGCTACACGTGAAGCCATGCAAACAGCCGGATTGGACAACGAATATATGCTACATAATGAAGTAGGGATACTGTATGGTAACGATTCCACAGCCAAAGCAGTCATAGAATCAAACGATATCATTCGCAAGGAAAAAGACACAATGATGGCTGGTTCAGGAGCTATCTTCCAATCCATGACATCAACTGTGTCAATGAATCTGGCGACAATTTTCAAACTGCGGGGAATCAATATGACTATCAGTGCAGCTTGCGCCAGCGGTTCTCACTCTATAGGATTAGGATATCTGCTTATTAGCCAGGGAATGCAAGAAATGATTCTGTGTGGAGGTGCACAAGAAGTAAATGTCTATTCGATGGGGAGTTTTGATGGACTGGGGGTATTCTCCGTCCGGATGGAGAATCCGACAACAGCATCTCGCCCTTTTGATGCGAGCCGTGACGGATTGGTTCCCAGTGGTGGTGCTGCAAGTCTTATTTTAGAAGAATACGAACATGCTCTTAAACGCGGAGCTACAATATATGGAGAAGTGTTAGGCTATGGTTTCTCATCAAACGGAGAACAGATATCGCAGGCAAGCGAAGTAGGTTCGGCTATTTCTATGCAACGAGCATTGAATGCATCAGGATTGAAACCTTCAGATATTGATTACATCAACGCGCATGCAACTTCCACTCCACAAGGTGATCGTTGCGAAGCTATTGCACTAAACAGAATGTTTGCTGCTTTTCGTACGCCTATCAGTTCCACCAAATCAATGACAGGGCACGAATGTTGGATGTCAGGTGCAAGTGAAATCGTCTATTCACTTTTAATGATGAAGAATAGCTTCATTGCTCCAAACATCAATTTTGAAACTCCGGATGAAACGGCTGTAAACTTAAATATCATAACACGCACCAAAGAACAACCGATACACACATTCCTTTCCAATTCTTTCGGTTTTGGAGGAACAAACAGTGCCCTTATAGTGAGTAAAGCAGATAAATGGAAAAACAATATATGAACAGAAAAGAAATAGAATCGAAAGTCAATCAATTCCTGATTAATGATTTTGAAATTGATGAAAACGCCATCAGGGAAGAGGCATTGTTGAAGGATGATCTAGGAATTGATAGTTTGGATTATGTAGATATTGTTGTGATTGTTGAGCGTACTTTCGGATTCAAAATAAAGCCTGAGGAGATGGCTATCGTGCACACTCTGAAAGAATTTTACGACTATATAGACGGGAAAGTCCATTCCTAACATGGCAGAATACACACAGCCAGAATGGTCCGGCAAAACCGGAGGATATGCGATTGGGCAAAAATCTCTTATCTGGTTGCTTAAGGTAGCCGATGTGCGCATTGCTTATGCAATGATGGCACTAGTAATTCCTTTTTATATGCTTTTTGCCCATAAAAGCTATGTGGCTATCTATCATTATTTCAGAAAAAGGCATTACTATCCGATGCTGAAAGCATTTGCCTGGACTTACAAGAACTATTACCGTTTTGGACAAGTAATACTAGACCGATTCACGGTTTATGCAGGACAAAAACGACATTTCAAAGTAGAGATTGAAGGAGACGAATTGTTCCGCGAATTGCTTCATGGCAAGAAGGGCTTTATTATTGCCAGTTCACACGTGGGCAATTTTGAACTGAACGGTTATCTGATGCGCCAGAATGAAAAACCCATCAATGGATTAATCTTTGGAGGTGAAACTAAAGTGGTCCAAAAATATCGTAACTCAATACTAAACAGTAATAATGTACACCTAATTCCTGTAAAGGAAGATATGTCGCACGTCTTTCTCATCAATAAAGCGCTTACCAATGGTGAAATTATAAGCATGCCTTCGGATCGCACTTTCGGAAGCAACAAGTGCATAGAATGTAACTTCTTAGGAGGGAAGGCTTGTTTTCCGATAGGTGCATTTGTCTTGGCAGAACAATTTGATATTCCAATTGTCACGATGTTTGTGATGAAGGAATCGACATTCTCATACCATATATACACTTCACTCATTAAGATAGAAGACAAAGGACTAAGCAAAAAAACCAAGATTGAGCAGATGATGCAACTCTTTATAAAGAATTTGGAAGACATCATCAGAAAATATCCCGAACAATGGTTTAACTACTATGAGTATTGGAAATCATGAAGCAGCACAATTTTGCCTCGGCATCAAAAAACGATTTCCAGGAAAAAGCGCTAGAGTATATTGATGTACTAAATTTGCTGCCGCAGCGTCCGCCGTTTATAATGATTGATCATCTTATCCATTTTGATCCAATAATTACGCAGACGCGCTTTACCATCCGAAAAGAAAATATGTTCCTCCAACCGGACGGTCATTATGAAGAGGCTGGATTGATAGAAACAATTGCACAGAGCTGTGCCGCCCGCATGGGATACATCGAAATGCTTAAACACAGTAATTCCATCAAGCTGGGTTTCGTAGGAATGATCAAAGAGATGAGTATTTTACGGGCACCTCACTTAGGCGAAGTGCTCAATACTACAATAAGTGTGATTGCTGAAATATTTCATACCACATTAGTAAAAGCAAAAATTGAAGTCGGAAGTGAAATTATTGCCACTTGCGAGATGAAAATATATTTATCAGATATTGAACATCAAAATGACAAAACTAGTGGAGAAAGAGAGGGAAAGTAAGGTAGTCTTAAAATCATCGAAAATAATCAACATCCGTTTCAGTGAAGTCGATTCGATGAATATCGTATGGCACGGCTCATATGCACTCTATTTTGAAGATGCACGCGAACAGTTTGGCCGCGATTATGGACTAGGTTATCTGGACTTCTTTAAGAACGGCTGTTATGCTCCTTTAGTAGAACTATCATTTCAATACAAGAAACCCTTGATATATGGACAGCAGGCATACGTCGATATCTTGTTTCGCAATGTTGCGGCAGCGAAAGTTATCTTCGATTACGAGATTCATGCACTTGACGATGACAGTCTTGTTGCTACAGGTTCCTCTGTACAAGTCTTTTTGGACAAGCAGTATCACTTATTATGGACTAACCCGCCATTCTATGACGCATGGAAAAAAAAATACAAACTACTATGATTGTAGTAACAGGGAATAATATTGTATCAGCTTTGGGATTTACAAGCGAAGAAAACTACCTGAACTTCAAAAGAGGTAAAAGTGGACTTCGTTTTCATAAAAGCCTTTTTCACTTGGAAGAACCTGTGGTTGCTTCAGCAGTAAACAGTAGATTACTAAACTTACATTTTACAAAAATAGCTGAAGCCTACAACAATCACAAAAATTATACTCATCTGGAAAAAATGGCCATTGTGTCCATTGCCGATGCATTAAAGCAAAATAAGGTAGACATGAAGAGCAATAAGGTACAACTATTCTTGTCTACAACAAAAGGAAACATTTTCTTGCTTGGTTCCAAGTATAGTCGATATCCATCGAGCGCATCCACGCTGGCTGGGACAGCCAAAAGAATTGCCAGATTCTTTGGAAATGGGACAGAGCCGATCGTCATCTCCAATGCTTGTACATCCGGCATTTGTGCACTGGCTGCTGCACGCCGAGCAGTAATGTCAAAACGAATAGATACGGCTGTTGTTGTAGGGGCAGACATGCTTTCACGCTTCGTCACCTCTGGATTCCAATCATTCAAAGCGCTCAGTAGTGAACCTTGCAAACCCTTTGATAAAGAACGCAAGGGACTGAACTTGGGTGAAGCGGCTGCAACCATGATACTGCAAAATAAAAGAGAGAATAAAACAGTCAAAAATAGTGTTTGCCTCGAAGCAGATGCCGTTAGCAATGACGCCAACCATATCTCCGGACCTTCGCGTACAGGCGAGGGTTTATTTCTCGCACTAAAAAGCTGTTTGCAAGGATTTAAGTCAGAACAGATAGCGGTAGTCAATGCGCACGGAACAGCTACTGTCTATAACGATGAGATGGAATCGATTGCGTTAACAAGAGCAGGCCTGACAAAAGTGCCAGTCAATGCGCTGAAAGGTTATCTGGGGCACACGCTGGGTGCAGCAGGCATACTCGAAAGCATCATTACAATGCGTTCACTGTGCGAAGGGTTGCTTTTACCCACGAAGGGCTATAATGTATCCGGTGTTACCTATCCGATAGATATTGTGAAAGAGCCGCGCCACACCGACAAATCGTACGCTGTAAAAATGCTTTCAGGATTTGGTGGATGTAATGCGGTCATGTTGTTTTCCATTCATCATGATACAAAATGAATGTCCATATCATAAACAGCTGCCACATCTTTGATCGAAAGTTTCAATATGGCGAAAAAATACTGATTGACCGTTCAAATGAACAGGAAAGCCTCACCGAGTTCTTATCCGCAATATATCGTGAAATGAAGCTCGATTATCCAAAGTTCTTCAAGATGGACCTGCTTTGCAAAGCCGGTTTTTTAGCATCAGAAGCATTGACAAACAGGAACTTTGATAAAACGACACAAAAAGCAGATATGGGACTTATCCTTTTCAACAGTGTCTCGTCAATCGATACTGATGAAAAATATCAGCAAACGATCCGTAAAGAAGAATGTTTTCCCAGCCCTGCACTATTTGTCTACACATTGCCCAACATCGTAACGGGCGAACTTGCCATCCGGAACAAAATTCTAGGAGAATCGATGTTCTACGTATTAGAAAAATACGACCTCGACAGAATCATGGAAATCATAACAGATACCTTCAATGACTCGACACTATGTTCGGCACTCTGTGGTTGGCTGGACGTTGCCTATGAAAAGGCCAATGTGCATATGTTTCTAGTGGAAAGGAATCGTTTGTTCCGATAATTATCCATCACCGGATAAGAAGGACAACCTTTTCTAAAATAACTCTAAATTAATAACTCAGTCCGCAAGGATTACATATATAAGAAGTGAATCATGGAAGAATTAATGCTTGAATTAAAGAATGAAATTATCAAAGTATTAAACCTTGAAGGCATAAAGCCTAAAGATATAAATGACGACGACGAAATGTTCAGCAAAGGGTTGGGTTTAGATTCAATTGATGCGCTGGAATTGATTGTGATGCTTGAAAAAAACTATGGAATCAAACTAACCGATCCGGCAAAAGGCAAAGAAATATTCAAATCCATCCGCATAATGGCGGAATATGTAGCCGCAAACCGCAAAAAATAAACATTGACGATGAATAGCGGCAATGAAATTCTGGTAACTGGATCGGGTATTATCACGGCTCTTGGCATAGGCAAAGATGCTACATGGGATGCTTTGGTTAACAAACGCTCCGGCATCGCACCTGTCAAATATCTACAGTCGTCGCATGGGGAATTTCCTGTGGGTGAAGTGAAGCTTTCGAACGAGGAGATGCGTGCCTTATTGCATATCAGACCGTTGACCACTACCGTACGCTCTTCGTTACTAGGCATCATTGCGCTGGAAGAAGCGCTGGAAGAAGCCGGCATCAAGCCATCCTATGCTAAAGAACGCGTTGCTCTGATATCAGGCATCACTGTCGGAGGAATGGATCAGACGGAGCTCGTCTACCAGAAACTTTTCGAAACAGAAACCTACAATGACTATATCGACCTGAACGACTGCGGTGGATGCACCGAGCAGATAGCCGACTATTTCAACGGATTTTCCAGTGTTTCAACTATTGTTACCGCTTGTTCATCAGCAGCAAATGCCCTGATTATGGCATCAAACATGCTCAAAACAGGCGAAGCGGATATTGTTGTCGCCGGTGGATGCGAATGCCTTTCTATCTATCACTTTAACGGTTTCCATACCCTAATGATTCTCGATAATGAACTATGCAAGCCATTCGACCAGCACCGCAAAGGCATCAATTTGGGCGAAGGAGCTGCTTATCTGGTACTGGAGACGACCGAACATGCCGTCAAACGCGGTGCAACCAGCAGAGGCAAATTAGCCGGTGCTTGCAATGCTTGCGATGCCTTCCACCTAACAGCCTCATCCCCGAACGGAATTGGCCCTTATCTAGCCATGAAAGGTGCTATAGAAAATGCAGGATTGAAGCCTTCAGCTATTGATTATATCAATGCACACGGCACTGGAACTCCAAACAACGATCTGACAGAAGGAATTGCCTGTATGCGATTGTTTGATAAAGTACCGCCCATCGCTTCGATCAAAGCTTTTACCGGACATACGACCAGCGCTGCCGGAGCCGTTGAAGGCGTTATATCGCTCCTAGCTTTGGAAAATAACTATATGCCTGTCAACCTAAACTTCAGTCAGCAAATGGAAGAACTCAACTTCTCACCTGTCAGCAATCCTCTGCCCAAAAAACCACTCAAATACATTCTTTCGAACTCCTTTGGCTTTGGAGGCAATGACTCGTCGATCATCTTCGCAAGTAACAAATGACTATTATCCTGAACAATCGCAGGTATGAGTAATAGACTCGCTTTTATACAAGGAGCCGCTCATATTTCCATACAAAATCCTCTATCGGACGAATGGTTTGATGCACCTCTGCGCTATCACCAGCTACTGGTACCAACAATCGATCCGAAGTTCAGCGATTATCTGCCGCCGCTGGTATCACGTCGTATGTGCAACCTTATCAGACGAGCCGTCATAACCTCGCGCGTCGCTCTAAATGAAGCACACATTGAGGTGCCTGACGCTATCATTAGCGGAACAGGACTAGGCTGCATCGGAAACACCGAGAAGTTTTTGAATGCCATCAACGAGAACGGCGAGGAGATGTTGCCTCCTTCATATTTCATGCAATCCACACACAATGTCCTCAGCTCATCCCTCGCTATCGATCTGAAGTGTCATTGCTATAACAACACCTTCGTTCATCGAGGCACATCGTTCGAACAAGCTCTTTACGACACAACTTTAATACTCAATCAAGAATCCATCCATAATGTGCTTGTGGGCGGTTTTGATGAAATGACGTCGAAGTATTTTGAATTAATGGCCAAAGCGGGTTATTGGAAAAGGGTAGAAGAGGGGTTCGATGAAGAGCAACCCTGTTTTGCCGGCGAAGTAGCTGCCAGTTTTGTCGTGTCTGACAAAAAAACACCACAAACAACTTGTTGCATCGAAGGAATAAAATTGTTATACAAACCTTCCGTCGCCACCTTCAATAAGACCATCAATCAACTTCTTGCCAAAAGTGGACATACGCCTGCCGACGTAGAATTACTACTTACCGGAATCAATGGTAATGTTAAAAACGACACTGTCTATCGGCAACTGGGACTCTCTCTGTTTGATGCAAACATATGTAACACGTATAAAGATCTTTTCGGAGAATCATTTACGGCTCCTGCAATGGGACTATATGCACTGTCACGCTGTTACGCAAAAAAAACAGTTCCTCCCTATTGGCACTCAAAGAATTCTTCTTTTGGTGAAAAAGGAAAAGTATCACTAATACTGAATCATTGGAACGGGAAATCCTGTTCTATCATTTTACTGTCGGGATGCTGAAGTTATTGTCTTTATCTATCACACAGTCACTTTTCCTGGTAGCATCGCAGATCCTTCTGAAGATAGCTATTAGCCGCATGGAATCCTTCAGTTTCACGTGGAAATTCTTTAAGTCGGCGATAATGAACTGGTCGTTGGCCTGTTCAGGAATAAGTATTGTTGTGGCTTCTCTGATATGGTTTTACATACTAAAACATTTCGAATTTTCTGTAGCGTATCCTCTAATCAGCATCAGTTACATCTTTGGAATGCTGGCGTCAATATATATATTTCATGAAATTGTACCTGTCACACGCTGGATAGGTGTGTTTCTGATTATGAGCGGCGTATTCTTCATCACACGATAATACTACATCATTATGTTTAGAACATATATCATTTCTATCTTTCTGTCGTTATTGACTTGTATGACATCGGCACAAATTTATCGCAACGCTTCCATAGCAGAGGAAAAACAGATCAATGAAAAAGTTTCTGCCAATGCGATTTCAATGAAAACAATGACATGCAACTTCGAACAGATAAAAGAACTTTCTTTCCTTAATGATAAAAGCATTTCCAAAGGTTTGCTATTCTATAAAAAACCAAACAAGATCAGGTGGGAATACAAACATCCCTATTCGTATATCTTTATCATGAATGGAGAAAAGGTGATTCTTCAATCCGAGAACAACAAAAACGAGATTAATCTGAACTCCAGCAAACAATTTCAACAAATTAGCAAGATCATTCTCGGAGGTGTTAGTGGAAACGGATTGACGAATTCAAGCGATTTTCATATCTTCTTCTATACTTCCAATGAAGATTATAAACTCCAGCTACAACCACTGAAGAAAGAGATTAAAAGCCTTTTCAGTCAGATAAACCTGTTTGTAAACAAAGGTGACGGCAGTATAAACAAAGTGGAGATGATAGAAAAAACCGGCGACAAAACGATCATACGTTTCCTGTCAATGAAGCGCAATATGCTTTTGAATGATGAAGTCTTTTCTCATTAATTTTTTTCTATTGATTCTCCTTGCAGCCTGTTCTACAGACAAAACGTTAATTTCCGGAGAACCGTTAAGTCTACCATTGTGGACCACCACACTGGTACAAGATTCTGTCATGAATACCTACCAGATAACACTGCAGATTGGAGAAAAAAACATGACAGGAATATGTCTGTTGAAAAAAACTGGAGACAAGTGGAATGGATCCTTAATCAATGAATTCGGTATTAAAGCTTTCGATTTCACATCCGATGAGGGGATGACACATCTACACCATACCGTATCTTTCCTCGACAAGTGGTATATTCGTAGAACTATCGAACAAGATTTGCATTATCTGTTTAATATAGATGCAACGAAAACCGGCAATGAAAAGAAACGATATATACGTCGTAAAAGTCCGACATCATTCATCCTGGTAAATCGGATTCATCATATTCAATACTCGTTTAATAGAATACCAGAAACAAAATAATGCTCAATAATCATCTATATACAGTAGTCTGTTCAGAAAAACAGGAAACGTTATACTATGTTGAAGTGGCGTTGAATCCAGAGAACATAATCTATAAATCGCATTTTCCGGGCAAACCCATAACACCCGGTGTCTGTATTATACAAATACTAAAAGAACTTGTCGAGATGATAAAAAAGCAATCGTACATGATCTCTGAGGTTAAAAATGTGAAGTTTCTGAAAATTATCGACCCTATTGAAAACAGTCCGATAGACTTTTTCATCGCTCTCATTGATGAAAAAGGTATTCTACACGTATCTGCCGAAATAAAACGTGAAGAAGAGACTTTCGCCAGACTAATTCTTTTTTTGTCAGAATCACATGCATAATGCGTTACTGCGTAGTAATCCCGACATATAACAACGCTACAACTATCGCTCAGATAGTCAGTAGAACACTCCGATACACCTCAGATATCATCGTTGTCAACGATGGTTCCACCGATCAAACAATCAACAACCTTTCAATATTTAAAGAGCAAATTCATCTTATTTCCTATCCTATAAATCGCGGCAAAGGTTACGCCATATCAAAAGGCTTTGATAAAGCCGAAGCACTCGGTTATACCCATGCCATAACACTTGATTCCGATGGGCAACACTACCCCGAAGACATCCATCTCTTTATAACAGCGGCCGAGAAGCATCCTGATGCAATGCTCGTCGGATACCGTTGTCCGGTTGAGAATGTTCCTCCAAAGAATACTTTTGCCAACAAGTTCGGCAACTTTTGGTTTACCGTCCAAACCGCAAGACAAAACGTCGATACACAATGCGGTTATCGCCTTTACCCCTTGCAAAAGATGCACGGTTTGCGTCCCACCACTTCTCGTTATGAAGCAGAACTTGAGCTTCTGGTCCGTATTGCGTGGCGCGACTATCCAATCTACTCTGTACCTATACGAGTATACTATCCGCCAATCGAACAGCGTATTTCTCACTTCCGACCTGGTATAGATTTTCTTCGAATCAGCATTCTAAATACCCTATTGACACTGTCAGCCATCGTTTACGGCTATCCATCCATGTTTTTCTACCATTATCGTCTATCTAGGCAATCATGACACGATTCTTTCTATCCTTATATGATTTCTTCATACATAACAGAGGAAAATTGTTCAGTTTCCTCATTATTCTAATCGCATTACTGGGTTATGCCGCTTCACGTATCCATTTCAAAGAAGATATTTCGAGTTTTTTGCCAATAAGCAAACAAAACAACCGAATTAATGATGCTTATAAATACGTAGCCACAACCAATAACATCATCGTCTACGTTGCGGCAAAAGATTCTTCAGAGGAATCAGAAAATCTGCAGATTGACGCTATCGATCAATTAGCGGAGCGATTGCAAAATGTTGATACGGCTAAGGTAGTCAAAAGCCTTTTCTATAAAGCGGATCAACAAGATCTTCTAGGAATCAGTTCATTCATCACCGAAAACCTTCCTTACTTTCTGACCGACAGCGATTATCAACGCATGGATTCGCTGATTACGCCTAAAGCCATTGGAAAGAAACTTGCTGCCGACAAACAGATGTTAACTTCTCCCATTGGTCTGTTCATGCGCCAAAGTTTACTGCAAGATCCCTTGCAATTGTCACTTCCTGTCATCGCACGACTCCAAAACTTCCATTTTGGCAATCAGTTCAGACTTTATCAGGACCATCTTTTTATGAAAAATGGAGAAGCTTTACTGATAATAGAGTGCAAGACATCTATCAGTGAAACATCCGAAAACAGCCGATTTCTCTCTTTGCTAGACAGACAGATGAAAGAGATCGAACAAGGAATGCAAGGAAAAGTAAAAATACATAGTTTCAGTGCCTCGGCTATAGCAGTTGGAAACGCCAATCAAATCAAGAAAGATACACTGATATCAAGTGTTTTGGCTGTGTTGATAGTGCTGGGCTTGCTCATCTATTCATTCCGTAATGCCAAGCACATACTCCTTCTATTCTCATCGGTCCTGTTTGGCGGGTTATTTGCGATTGCAGTACTCTCACTTATCCGGAGTGAAGTATCTATCATTGCTATAGGAATAAGCTCTATCATCTTTGGCATTGCCGTCAACTATCCGCTGCATTTCATCGACCATTATCACCATACGCCCAACACCCGTATGGTCATCAAAGATATCGTTGAACCACTGACTATCGGTAACATTACAACGGTGGGCGCATTCTTAAGTCTGATATTCATCTCTTCGCAAGCCATGGCCGATCTCGGTTGGTTCGCCTCTCTTCTACTAATCGGCACCATTCTATTTGTTCTTCTTTTTCTTCCTCACTTACTTGACATATGTGGTGGAAAAATCAATCCAGCACATCCGTCGATTATCACAAAAATGGCATCGCTGACATTAGAGAAGAACAGATACGTTGTATGGACAGTACTCATTCTGACCGTTGTATTGGCCTGTTTCAGCTTTGGAACCTCATTTGAGACAGAAATGCAAAAAATAAACTACATGACCAAGGAACAACAGTACGAATACGATCGTATGACGGCACTACTGAATGCTAATCAGCAAACTATCTACTGCGTTACCGAAGGAAAAACATTTGACGACGCACTTACTCATAATGAATCATTACAATCAACACTTCAAAATTTAAAAAATGATGGAATAATAACACGCATAACCGGAATCAACGGTATGATTCCTTCGCAAAAACTCCAATACTACCGTATCAAACAGTGGAACACTTTCTGGGCAAAGCATCGCGCAGAGGTAATAGAAACTATCCGTAAAGAAGGCAGTATCCTCGGTTTCAGACCCGAAAGTTTCGTCGCTTTTGACAACCTTATAAACCGCGAATGGAATATTCAGAATGATTCCTCTTTCTTTTCTCCTATAAAAAATAAGATTACCCATTCGTATTGTATAGAGACACATAATAAGACGCTTCTTATCAATATTCTGTACACGCAAAAAGCAAACATCAACCATCTAGAGTCCCATCTCAACAAACTCAACAATCATATCGTGGCATTTGATGCGGGTTCTATCACACGACGGATGATTTTCTCTCTTTCCGACGACTTCAATTATGTATTGTATGTCTGCGCCTTTATCGTCTTTGCATTCCTGATCCTCTCAATGGGGCGCCTAGAATTGGCGCTAATATCCTTTATTCCTTTAACTGTAAGCTGGTTTTGGATTCTCGGTCTAATGAATATCTTCGATATAAAATTTAATATAGTCAATATTATTCTCGCCACATTCATTTTTGGTCAGGGTGATGATTATACAATCTTCATGACCGAAGGGCTCATGTACGAATATGCATACCGCAAAAAGATGCTCGCCTCTTATAAGAACAGCATCATGCTTTCATCGTTGATTATGTTCATTGGCATCGGAATGCTCATATTTGCCAAGCATCCTGCAATACGTTCATTAGCAGAAGTAACCATTATCGGAATGATCTCGGTAGTTGCAATGGCTTACATATTTCCACCGTTATGTTTTGCACTCCTGACAAAGCAAGGAGGAAAGATACGGCAAATACCTGTTACTTGCAAGAATCTGTTCGCGACAATCCTGTCGTTCGTCGTATTCCTTGTATGCAGCGCTTTGATTACAGGTTATGGGTATATCCTCTTTTATGGAAAAAAGACAGCTGCAAAAAGAGTCAAATATCACCAATTGCTATGTAAGGTAGCGTCATGGATTGTCTTCCACATACCTCAGGTACGCACTATCTACGAAAACAATGTCGGCGAAACATTTAAAAAACCCGGCGTCATCATTTGTAACCATCAGTCGTATTTTGATTTAATATGCATCATGATGCTCACCCCCAAACTGGTCATATTAACAAACGATTGGGTTTGGCATTCGCCATTCTATGGACGTCTTATCCGATTTGCCGATTTTCTCCCCATTGCTGAAGGATTAGACAAGACCATCGAAAAACTGAAGCCGCTATTTTCCGAAGGCTATTCTGTAATGATTTTTCCTGAAGGCACACGATCGGAAGATTGCAACATCCTTCGTTTCCACCGAGGAGCCTTTTATCTGGCAGAAAAATTAAAACTAGATATTATTCCTGTACTTATACATGGTGTAGGACATGTTTTGCCTAAAAAAGAATGGATTATGCGAAAAGGAGTCTTTCATATTCACATTCTTAATCGAATTACTCCAAATGACAGTCGTTTCAGTAACGATTATATTGTCCGCTCCAAAGAAATCCGCCATTTCTACATCAAGCAATACGAAACTTTAGCCGCTAGAATAGAGAATGCCGATTATTACGCAGACCTTGTACTCCACAATTACATTTATAAAGGTCCAGCCATAGAGCACACTGTAAGAAAAAACCTCAAACAAAATAAAAATTATGCAGTGCTCATCAATTCAATTCCTAACGAGGGCAACTATACAATAAATGACACCAAAGGGTATGGTGAAGCAGCATTGCTGCTGGCTTTAGTAAGAAGAAATCTTGAGGTGACGTGTATTCTTCCCGATTCTGATCATTTTGAGTTGGCATCAAACTGTTCGTCCATTCCTTCTAATCTACATTTCAGTATTGCTAAAGATTGTAAACCAAACCAATAGTATATTCCTAAAGAGGATGGAAATATAAGACAAATTTTCCTAACTTTGCCGTTATTACTTTTTACATTATATTGAACATGAACAAACTCATTGTCCTTCTTTCTTCAATCCTGCTCTTTTGCAGTTTCACAATAAGCGCGCAAACAAGCAAGAACCCTATTTTAAAAGGGTGGTACGCCGATCCTGAAGCCATCATTTATGATCATACCTATTGGATTTATCCAACATATAGCGCACCTTATGAAAAGCAGACCTTTTTTGACTGTTTTTCCTCCAAGGATCTCATAAATTGGACAAAACATCCAAACATCATTGATACCACTGCCGTTAAATGGGCAAAAAAAGCCATGTGGGCTCCCTCTGTTATACACAAAGATGGAAAGTACTACTTCTTCTTTGGAGCAAATGATGTCCATCAGGGGGAAACAGGAGGAATTGGTGTTGCTGTAAGCAACCAGCCGGAAGGCCCATACAAGGATCTGATTGGCAAACCATTGATCAATGAGATTGTTAACGGTGCACAACCTATCGATCAGTTTGTATTCCATGACGACGATAATACTTATTACCTTATCTATGGCGGTTGGCGGCATTGTAATGTAGCTCTCCTGAGCAATAATTTTAAGCAATTGAAAAGTTTTCCAAACGGAGAAAAATTCAAAGAGATAACACCTGAAAACTATGTTGAAGGTCCGTTTATGTTTAAACGCAATGGCAAATACTATTTTATGTGGAGCGAAGGAGGATGGACAGGGCCTAATTACTGTGTAGCTTATGCGATAGGAGCTTCGCCTCTCGGCCCGTTCAAACGTATCGGTAAAATATTGCAGCAAGATCCTAAAGTTGCAACAGGAGCCGGACATCATTCAGTAATCCATATTCCGAACACCGACAAATACTACATCGTTTATCATCGCCGTCCGCTAGGTGAAACAGATGGTAATCATCGTGTCACCTGTATTGACAAAATGGAGTTTGATGCCAACGGCTTTATCAAACCTGTACAGATCACTTTTGAAGGTGTAAAGGCTCGTAGACTAAAATGAAATATATTTGGTTGCATTTGCATTTACAAATAGAATGAGTAAATTTGTAATCAAACTAAAGAAAATAAACAAAATATATGTCGACACGAATATTTCACGAAATTGTTTATGGGCCGGTACATAGTCGCCGCTTAGGTGTATCTCTGGGTGTGAATCTTCTTCCGCCAGATGGAAAACTTTGTACTTTTGATTGCGTCTATTGCGAATGTGGTCGAAACGCCGAACGCCATACCCACACCAAACTGCCTTCACGCGAAGAAGTGAAAACAGCTTTAGTGCAAAAACTTACAGAAATGAAAGGCAATGGCATCGCGCTCAATGTTATTACTTTCGCCGGTAACGGAGAACCGACTATGCATCCAGCATTCGAAAGTATTATCGATGACGCGATTGCAACACGTAACGAGTTTTTTCCCGATGCGAAGATTGCCGTCCTTTCTAACTCTACAACATTAGATAAAGAAAGTGTCTTTCGCGCATTAAACAAAATTGAAGACAATATCATGAAGCTAGACTCCGTGCTAGACAGTCGCATTCAACAAATGAATGCACCAAATATACCAAAGTTCAATTTCACTCGCCTTTTAGAACAGCTTTGCAGGTTTAATGGAAATGTAATCATACAGACTATGTTTTTGAAAGGTGAAATAGAAGGTGTAAAAGTGGATAATACGACCGAAGAAGAAATATCCGGATGGTTGGAAGCATTAAAACAAATCAAACCCAAACAAATAATGATTTACACAATTGACCGCGAAACACCCGTGAAAACACTATATAAAGTGTCGCGCGAAGAAATGGAAAAAATAGCAAATCGCGCAAGAACATTAGGTTTTGAAGTATCAATCTCGGCTTAAAAAGAAAAGGAAAACAAAGAGAATAGGTACAACCAAAGAAGTTAATCGCTAACTTTGGCCGTCTAAATAGTGTGAATATGGTACAGCATTTTGATTTCTTAGTGATTGGTTCGGGCATAGCAGGAATGAGCTTCGCCTTAAAAGTAGCTGAAAGAGGGAAAGTGGCTATTATCTGTAAAACAGATCTAGAAGAAGCGAATACCTATTTTGCTCAGGGAGGTATTGCATCGGTAACAAATCTGAAAGTAGATAATTTTGATAAACATATCGAAGATACAATGATCGCCGGTGACTGGCTTAATAACCGTGAAGCTGTCGAAATGGTTGTACGAAAGGCTCCAAGCCAGATACAAGAACTTATTAAATGGGGTGTAAACTTTGATAAGAAAGAAAATGGAGATTTTGATCTTCACCGCGAAGGGGGTCATTCTGAATTTCGTATTCTTCATCATCAGGACAATACAGGGTCCGAAATCCAGCTCAGTCTGATCAAGGCAATCCAACAACATCCTAACATTACCATATTCAATCATCATTATGCAGTCGAAATTATCACACAGCACCATCTGGGGATTATCGTCACACGATATACGCCGGGCATTAAGTGTTATGGGGCCTATGTCCTTGACGAAGCTACTGGAAAAGTAGACACATTCCTCTCCAAAGTCACGGTGATGGCAACAGGTGGATGTGAAGCTGTATACCGCAATACAACAAATCCATTGATTGCAACTGGTGACGGTATCGCAATGGTTTATCGCGCTAAAGGTGCTGTAAAAGATATGGAGTTTATCCAATTTCATCCAACAGCACTCTTCCATCCTGGTGACCGCCCATGTTTCCTCATTACTGAAGCGATGCGTGGCTACGGAGGTGTTTTGCGTACAATGGACGGAAAAGAGTTCATGCATAAATATGATAAACGATTGTCGTTGGCACCACGAGATATAGTTGCCCGCGCTATTGATCACGAAATGAAACAACGAGGTGATGATCATGTATATCTGGATGTAACACATAAAAATCCGGATGAGACAAAAAAACATTTCCCGAATATCTATAAAAAGTGCTTGAGCATTGGCATCGACATTACGAAAGACTTCATTCCTGTAGCACCCGCTGCTCACTATCTGTGCGGAGGAATCTGTGTTGATCTGAATGGGCAGTCAAACATTCGTCGCCTTTATGCAATTGGCGAATGTTCATGTACAGGCCTCCACGGGGGTAATCGTTTGGCATCAAATTCACTCATTGAAGCTGTTGTTTATGCTGATGCAGCTTCCAAGCATGCGCTCAGTGTACTCGATCGATACGACTTCAATACTGACATCCCTGAATGGAATGATGAGGGAATGATCACCAACGAAGAGCGCGTATTAATTACCCAAAGCATGAAAGAAGTCAATCAGATCATGGAAGCTTATGTAGGCATTGTCCGTAGTAACGTTCGTCTGACTCGTGCATGGAATCGTCTGGATATCTTATATGAGGAGACCGAAAGTCTTTTCAAGCGCGTCAAAGCATCACGAGAGCTATGCGAATTACGTAACATGATTAATGTAGGCTATCTGATAACACGTCAAGCAATGGAGCGTAAAGAGAGTCGAGGGTTACATTATACAATTGATTATCCTCCAACAACAAAACCCAATTTGTAACAAGATATGACTTCCGGGTTTCTATTGACATTAACACTCCTGCCACTGTTAAAAGAGGCAGGAGATCCGCCTAACAGACACAATTCATATTAGACCTTTCTGAATCTCTGGAACGTAGGTCAAGATACTTTTGCACCATATTAGCTCAATATTCTTCTTTCAAAACTATAGACAAAAATAAGTCTGTACATAATGAAATTTAATTTTTTAATGATGAAAAGTATATTGAACATTAATGGAAATTGAAGGCCTTTCAGGGTAATATTGAAAACAAAAGATCAATATATATTGCTAAGTTTGAACTCGCTAACAAGGAAATATCATGAAGCAAAACAAATACAAGATAATAAATGGACAATTGTTAACCCCGTCTGGAATTATGAAGGATGGAATAGTTTGCGTTGACGGAAATCGTATTGTTGAAATAGGACATATGAATATTGACTTTCCTGATTCCATAATTATCAATGCTCACGGCAATTACATTTCTCCGGGCTTCATCGATCTTCATACCCATGGTGCAGGAGGTGCAGATTTCATGGATGAGACACCGGAAGCCTTTCTGACTATCGCCGAGATGCATGCTAAACATGGGACAACAGGGCTCTATCCTACAACGCTCTCTTCTACACGTGAACACATTCTGAACACCATCACAACTTACGAAAAAGCAAAGGCAATAAACGATAAAGGAAGCGCCTTTATGGGACTTCATCTGGAAGGGCCCTATTTCTCAATGAACCAATGTGGCGCTCAAGATCCCCGTTTCATTCGCAATCCTCAGCCTGAAGAATATTTACCCATAATTGATGCCGGGCCATGCATCAAACGTTGGAGTTCTGCACCAGAACTAGATGGCGATGAAGCTTTTGTCAAGATTTTACTTAAAAAAGATATTCTACCGGCCATTGCGCATTCGGATGCCATATATGAAGAAGTTCTTGCCGCTTGGAAACGGGGTTACAGACATATTACTCATCTATATTCAGGAATGTCAGGGGTAACACGCCGTAAGGGTTTCCGTTTTGCCGGCGTGATTGAATCGGCTTTTCTTATTGATGAAATGACGGTAGAGATTATTGCAGACGGATGTCATCTTCCTGCCAGTTTACTTCAGTTGATATATAAATTTAAAGGGCCTGATAAAATTGCATTAATAACAGATTCCATGAGAGGGGCCGGAATGCCCGAAGGAAAAAGTATTTTAGGAGGATTGGCTGCCGGACAAGAGGTGATCGTTGAAGATGGTGTTGCAAAAATGCCAGATCGACTAGCTTTTGCCGGAAGCGTAGCCACAACAGATCGTTTGGTTAGAACCATGTGTTCCATTGCCGAAATACCTCTGACCGAAGCCGTGAAAATGGCAACAGAAACACCGGCGCATATCATGCACATCAATGACAAAAAAGGATCCTTGCAGAAAAACAAAGATGCGGATATCATCATATTTGATAATCAGATTCACGTCATGATGACGATGGTAAATGGAAAAATAGTATATAAAGAATCATAAAATACAAATTATATGATAACAAGACGCGATTTTATCAAAAAGACAGCTGTAGGAACCGCAGCTCTTTCGTTAGGAGGAATCTTACCAGGTTTTACAGCAAAAAGTTATGCAAATATTATAGGTGCAAACGATAGAATCCATGTAGGAATGGTTGGTGTAAACTCCAGAGGACTGGCGTTATCAAAGAATTTTGCTTTACAGCCAAACTGTCGGATCACCGAAGTATGCGATGTTGATTCGAGAGCTTTGGAGCGTTGCATTGCAGAAGTAAGCAAAATATCGGATGCCAGACCTAATCCGAACAAAGATATGCGTCTTATGTTCGAAAAAAAGGATATTGATGCTGTCGTAATTGCAACGCCTGATCATTGGCATGCGCCTGCAGCCCTCTTAGCGATGAAAGCAGGCAAACATGTTTATCTGGAAAAACCTTGCTGCCATACGCCAGAAGAAGGAGAGATCCTGTTACAAGCTGCAAAAAAATATGGCTGTATAGTACAAATGGGCAACCAACGCCGCTCATGGCCGAATGTGATCGAAGCTATCAATGAAATAAAATCCGGCACGATCGGAAAAGTCTATTTTGGCAAATCCTGGTATACAAATCAACGCGCACCTATTGGAGTTGGTAAGGAGACTAACGTCCCTGAATGGTTGGATTGGAACTTGTGGCAAGGACCGGCGCCGAGAACTGTTTACAAGGACAATATTGTCCATTATAACTGGCATTGGTTCTGGCGTTGGGGTACTGGAGAAGCACTAAACAATGGTACGCACATGATTGATTTACTACGTTGGGGTATGGATATTGATTTTCCTGCTTCCGTACAATCAACTGGTGGAAGATACTTTTATAAAGATGACTGGGAAACACCAGACACACAAGTAATCACGCTTGATTTTGGCGGAAAGAAATCAATAATGTGGGAAGGACAAAGTTGTAGTGCATATCACATCGAAGGCAGTTCGGTAGGCGTTATATTTTATGGCGAAAAAGCGGCACTTTGGATGGGTGGCGGAAACTCTTACAAAATAATTGATCAAAAGAATCAAGTTATACGCAATGTGGAAAGCAATGTGAAAGTCGATTCGCAAAACAAAATGGATCCGGCCCAACAACTTGATGCACTTCATATACAAAACTTCTTTAGTGCCATAACAAAAGGGGAAAAACTTAACTCAGACATCCATTCTGGATTCATCAGTACCCTGCTCGTCCAATTGGGAAATATAGCCCAACGTTCAGGAGTAAAACTCTATACCGACGCAACAAACGGTCACATCATTGATAAACAACTCGCAGCCAAATACTGGAAGCGCGAGTATGAAGAAGGGTGGGAAATGAAATTATAAAGAAAGGAATATAATGATGTCAATGTTACGTTCTCTAAAAAAAGGGCTATTACAAGTTTACGAATTCGCTACACGAAAAGAAATGGGTGAAGCCGCCGCTATAGATATAGCAAATGCTATACGCTCATTCCTTACAGAAAAGGATGAGGTGAATATGATCTTTGCCGCTGCTCCTTCTCAGAACGAAGTTCTTACCGCTTTATGCGAACAAAAAGGAATAGAGTGGGAGAGGGTTAACGCATTTCATATGGATGAATATGTAAATCTTGCTCCTGACTCACCAGCAGGCTTCGGCTATTTCTTAAAAGAACACCTATTTAGTAAGTTGCCGTTCCATTCCGTTAATTATATTAATGGTAATGCCAAAGAAATGGAAACCGAATGTAAACGCTATTCCGATTTACTACGTCAGCACCCGATTGACATTGTTTGTTTGGGTATCGGAGAAAACGGGCACATCGCTTTTAACGATCCTCATGTTGCCAACTTCCATGATCCGGAAGATATAAAAATTGTCGATTTGGATGACATATGCCGAAACCAACAAGTTCATGACGGTTGTTTTGCAACACTTGAGGAAGTTCCTAAGAATGCGCTTACACTTACTATTCCAATGTTAACTAGCGGGCAAAGTCTATTCTGTATTGTCCCGGCACAAACAAAAGCATGGGCAATCTTCCATACGCTCAACGATGATATATCCGAACGTATACCGGCCACTTGCCTGCGTCAACATAAACATGCAATTCTATATGGGGACAAAGATAGTATGCAATTAATTAAATAATAATATCATGAAAATAAGATTTATAACCATATGCATTCTCATTTGTGCTACCGCCATTGGTATAACAAATGCGCAACAAACTTACAAGATAGGGATAATCGGGCTGGACACTTCTCATTCGCCTGCATTTATCAAATATCTAAATGGGGGAGAAGCCGAAAAATCAGAATATAAAGATTTTAAAATCATTGCAGCATACCCTTATGGTTCGCACACAATAAAAAGCAGCTATAGCCGTATTCCAGGTTATATAGATGAAGCAAAAAAATATGGAGTAGAGATAGTAGGTTCAATCTCCGAATTACTTCAAAAAGTAGATTTTGTAATGCTTGAAACAAATGATGGTAATATGCATTTAGAACAAGCTGCCGAGGTTTTTAAAAGCGGCAAACCGATATTCATCGACAAGCCTGTGGCAGCTAATTTGTCAGACGCAATAGCTATTTTTATGCTTGCAGATAAATATAACATTCCCATGTTCTCATCTTCTTCTCTTCGCTATGTTCCTATTAATCAAGAATTACGTAATGGGAAATATGGAAAAGTATATGGAGCAGACTGCTATTCCCCTTCACATAGCGAACCTTCACATCCTGATTTTTCATGGTACGGTATTCATGGTGTTGAAACATTATACACGATTATGGGAACGGGCTGTCAAAAAGTAAGCCGTACGCATGCAGAAGGAATGGATGTCGTAGTCGGGTTATGGAAAGATGGCAGAATTGGTACATTTAGAGGTATAAGAGAAGGGAAAGAAGGTTATGGTGGCACTGTAATATGTGAAAAACAAATCGTTCAGGCAGGCGATTATGCAGGTTATGGAGTCCTTTTGGATCAAATCCTGAAGTTCTTCAAAACAAAGCAATCACCCATAGATAAGAAGGAAACGCTTGAGATATTTTCTTTCATGGAAGCTTCTAATGTCAGTATAAAACATAACGGAGCACAAATATCATTACAATCTGTATTCGAAAAAGGACAAAAAGAAGCACTAAAAAAACTGAAGAAATATAAGTAATCAAAAAGTATATACTTTTAGTTACGAAAGTATATACTATTGATATATGAAAGTATATACTTATGGTTATCAAAAGTATATACTTTTTTCATGAAAATAGTGATGCTTATTTTTACTTTTTTCTCTATTTCAATACAGAAAAAGATTAACGAAACAAGATATCACTTGTCCCGAAAAGAATGTGTATCTTGCGCAAAAATTCAGACAATGGATAGAGTTTTCAAATCAAAGGTAGGCTGGTGGTATCATCTCCTCATTTTATTAATTGCAGCAGGATGTGTAGCATCTATTCTGAGGAGTAGGATTGATGCGATGATTATTTGTTTATTGATAGCCATGTTGGTTATCCATATTCTTTTAAATACCTGGTATAAAATTACTGAAGATGGAATGTTGGTCGCTCACTGTAGCATTTTCCCGGAAAAGAAAATAGCTATCGCTGAAATAACAGCTCTCGGGTCAACAGTTATGCCAATCTCAAGCTATGCATTGTCCCTAGACCGACTTATCATCTACAAAAACGACAAATATTGGCTATTGATCTCACCTGTCGACAAAAAAGATTTCATAAATCAACTCATGAAAATAAATCCGGAGATCAAACTAAGACATTCCGATATTTAGAACAAATTCCAATATAAATCAACTAAATCTGAAAGAAAACATGAAATATGATGTTGCAATCATTGGTGGAGGACCTGCAGGATATACTGCTGCCGAACGAGCAGCTGAAAGGGGTCTATCGACTGTGCTATTTGAAAAGAATGCATTAGGCGGCGTTTGCTTGAACGAAGGCTGTGTGCCTACAAAGACACTGCTCTATTCCGCTAAGGTGTTCGACACAATCAAACATGCTCCAAAATATGCCGTAAAAGCAGAGAATCCTTCTTTCGACTATCCAAAAATAATTGCCCGAAAGAACAAAGTAGTTAAAAAACTGACAGCCGGTATCCGGATGAAGTTAAATAATCTCGGAATAGAAATGATCAATGAAACGGCTGAAATAAAAGGGAAAAAAACAGACAATTGCCTTCTAATTAAATGTGGCGAGGAATTGTATGAAGCATCTAATCTGCTTATCTGCACAGGCTCTGAAACTGTGATCCCTCCTATTCCCGGATTATCGGAAAGTCATTATTGGACAAGCCGCGAAGCATTACTCGCAACCGAACTACCTGAATCTTTAGTAATCATTGGTGGGGGAGTTATCGGTATGGAGTTTGCATCATTCTTCAACAGTATGGGTACAGAGGTGCATGTAGTCGAAATGATGGACAAGATTTTAGGACCTATGGACCGCGAATTGTCTGATATGCTGCAAGCCGAATATGCCAAACGAGGTGTGAAATTCTATTTGAGCCATAAAGTGACGGCAGTCCATGACGGAGAAATAATGGTTGAAAAAGACGGACAATCATTCACAATCAGTGGAGAAAAAGTACTATTAAGTGTTGGACGTCGCCCGGTAACAAAAGACTTTGGTTTAGAAACCCTTTCGTTGGAATCTTTCAAAAGTGGCATCAAAGTAAATCAATTCATGCAAACGTCATTACCAAATGTTTATGCATGTGGTGATATCACAGCTTTCTCCCTACTGGCGCATACAGCTGTCAGCGAAGCTGAAACAGCCATAAAACATATCTTAGGTAAAGCAGGCGAAGGAATGAATTATGATGCTATCCCCGGTGTTGTATATACAAATCCTGAGATTGCAGGCATTGGCAAAACAGAAGAGGAATTGCAGACTGCAAATATCCCATACATATTAAAGAAAATTCCTATGGCATTTTCAGGACGATTTGTTGCAGAAAATGAAATGGGAAACGGTGTTTGCAAATTGATCCTATCAGAAAATCAAACTGTTATAGGTGCTCATATTCTAGGAAATCCCGCTTCAGAATTAATTGTTATAGCGGGAATAGCTATCGAACGTAAGATGACAGCAGAAGAGCTAGAAGCTATTGTATTTCCTCATCCAACCGTAGGTGAAATCATAAAAGAAGCTTTACATTAACATTCGGTTCATCGAAAATAAAATTAAAACAACAAGAATAATTATCTTTGCATCTGTAAAATAAATGCAGATGCATGGATTCTTTTGAAGGATATGTGGGTATTCGCCTATGGGACGGACAAATAGCAAATGATTTGTTATTTGCCTTTTTACTTTCTTTGCTTATATTATTCGCCATCGTTTTCAGAAACAATTTTCAACAGTTTGTCAAAATGCTTAAAGATGCTGTTTTTGTAAGAGAACGTTCGAGTTTTTTTGACGAAGGGAGAAACGAAAGTAGTATTATCTTCCATCTATTCATGCTTTTTCAGGCAATCTTCCTGTGCAGTGTTGCCCTTTTCTCTATTGGAAAGATTTATGGATATTATGGGTCCATAAACAACGAAGGCCTTTTTGGATTGCTAATACTTTTTGTAGTCTTTCTGTTTTATCAATTCCGACAACTAACAAACTACCTGCTTGGCTGCGTTTTTATAGAACCTAGAAAGTACAAATTGTGGAAAAACAACTATAATGCCATTATGGAGATATGGGGTATACTGTTATATATTCCAGTCCTATTGCTAATATTTATTGATATAAATGTTACAATTCCTGTCATTTTGTTTATTATCTTTTATATCTCGTATCGCTTTGCAATAATTTATAAGACAATACGGATATTTCACAAGAAAAATAGTGGTTTTTTATATATAAGTTTGTACCTTTGTGGCCAAGAAATTTTACCTCTGGTATTTTTGTACGAAGGTATGGTTTATTTGTATAACTTTATCGAGACAAGTACTCTATGGCATTGACAATTAAAAAGTTGCTGGTATCACAACCGAAGCCTGCATCTGAAAAGTCTCCATATTTTGAGATAGCTCAAAAATATGGTGTAGAAATTAATTTCCGTCCATTTATTAAAGTTGAACCTCTTTCATCCAAAGAGTTCAGGCAGCAAAGAATATCTATTTTGGACCATTCAGCTGTAATTTTTACAGCCCGTACGGCAATAGATCATTTCTTTCATTTGTGTGAGGAATTGCGTGTAACTATTCCTGAAACGATGAAATATTTTTGTATGACAGAAGCAATTGCTGTCTATCTACAAAAATACATCATCTATCGAAAGCGGAAAATTTTCTTTAGTGCAACAGGGAAAATGGAAGAACTAACTACCCTCATCGGAAAACATGTAAAAGAAAAATATCTCGTACCTGTTTCAGATGTACACAAAGATGATTTGTTCAGCATGTTGGAAGCAAAGAAAATAAACTTTACCCCAGCTATCATGTATCGAACCGTAAGCAATGATTTCAAGGAAAACGAGAAGTTTGATTATGACATGCTGGTGTTTTTTAGTCCTTCAGGAATTTCTTCCTTATTGAAAAATTTCCCAAACTTCAAACAGGATGATATACGCATTGGTTGTTTTGGACCTACGACGGCAAAAGCAGTGAAGGATGCAGGTCTACGCCTTGACGTAGAAGCTCCTACGTCTGAAGCACCATCCATGACTGCCGCTTTAGATTTATATCTAAAGAAAGAACTAGGAAGTGCAAAGAAGAATGGAAAATAAGAAATTCACTCTTTCCAAAGATGAACGTCTTTCTTGGAAACGCCACATAGACGTCCTATTTGAAAAGGGTGAGTCATTTATTTCCTTCCCATTAAGGATAGTATATTTGCCGGTAACAAAGCAAATGCCTACCTGTGTTTCAATATTAGTAAGCATTCCCAAAAAGCGCTTTAAAAGAGCTGTTAAACGGAATTTGATCAAACGACAAGTACGAGAAGCATTTCGACTGAATAAATATAATTTAATAGAACCATTAGCCGCTGAAAATAAACAGATGATGATTGCCTTTCTTTATATTGACAAAGAGGTCCATTCCTTTAATTCAATAGAAAAAGCAATGTCTAAAGCTCTGAATGTGCTTTGCAATAAAATATGATTAAACGTTTCTTTACGGCAATCTTGCTTGTGCCTATTTACTTCTACAAGTATTGCATTTCTCCAATGACACCAGCCTCTTGCAGGTTCGTTCCAACCTGCTCAGAATATGCTGTGCAAGCACTCAAAAAATATGGTCCCATCAAAGGTCTTTATCTGACAATAAAACGCATATCGCGTTGTCATCCATGGGGTGGAAGCGGATATGATCCAGTACCGTAATTATGTGATGTGCTTCTACAATATACATACACATTTTACTGTTTCTGAACCAAACATTCATGAAATTGTGAACTGTATCATTGAGAAACAAAAATACCTCTCTTTAGATGCTCTGCTCTTCTATTCTGTTGGAATTCACCCTTGGTACATCTATAACATAGAAGAACAAATTCATACATTAAAATCCATAGTAGCACGTCCTAATGTCCTGGCTATAGGAGAAATAGGATTGGACAAACTTTCAAACGTGCCATTCGACATACAACAGGCCGTATTTAAAGAATCAGCCCAAGTTGCCGAAAAAGAAAGAAAGCCGCTAATTATTCATTGCGTCAAAGCCTGGGGGGAAATAGTAGGATTGAAGAAACAAATCAAGCCCGCCGTCCCATGGATAATCCATGGTTTTCGCGGAAATAGTGAATTAGCAAAGCAATTGCTTGACCAAGGATTATATCTTTCTTTTGGAGAACAGTTTCAGACAAAAGCTTTACAAAAGACCTGGGACAATTCCCGTCTGCTCGCTGAAACTGACGATAAAAAAACAGATATTCGTGCTGTTTATCACCATATAGCAACTACATTGGCTATTCCTTTAGAAGAATTAACGATACAAATAGAAAAGAATACAAAGGCTCTTTTCCCTTCTCTCTTGGCCAGACATTAAACATTTGAAAGCAAAGCAGTAATTATCAATAAAAAATCTTACCTTTGCCTCATTCAATACAACTACAATTAAAACGATGAATTTTGTTGAAGAATTACAATGGAGGGGCATGATCCAAGATATGATGCCCGGAACAGAAGAACTGTTACAAAAAGGAATGACTTCCGGATATGTAGGCATTGATCCGACCGCCGACTCATTGCATATCGGGCATCTTGTTAGTATTATGATATTAAAGCATTTTCAGCGTGCAGGACATCGTCCTATAGCTCTTATTGGAGGTGCAACAGGTATGATTGGAGACCCCTCAATGAAGTCTGCAGAAAGAAATCTGCTTGATGAAGAAACACTTCGTCATAATCAAGATTGCATAAAGGCACAACTGGCTAAATTTCTTGATTTTGATTCAGACAAACCTAATGCAGCCAAGTTGGTAAACAACTATGACTGGATGAAAAATTATACTTTTTTGAATTTCATTCGTGATATTGGCAAGCATATTACCGTGAACTATATGATGGCAAAAGACTCTGTTAAGAAGCGCTTAAGCCGCGAATCTGAAATAGGTATGTCTTTTACAGAATTTTCATATCAGTTGTTGCAAGGCTATGATTTCTTGTATTTGTATGAACATGAAGGTTGTCGTATACAAATGGGTGGCGCTGATCAATGGGGAAATATCACAACAGGTTCGGAACTGATTCGCCGTATGGCTAACGGAGAAGCTTTTGCTTTAACTTGCCCACTGATAACAAAAGCTGATGGCGGTAAATTTGGAAAAACAGAATCAGGGAATATATGGTTGGATCGCCGTTATACTTCTCCTTACAAATTTTATCAGTTCTGGCTTAATGTTAGCGATACGGATGCTGCAAAATACATCAAAATATTCACCGATTTGGCAAAAGAAGAAATTGAAGCATTAATTAAAGAACAAGAAACAGCGCCTCACCTCCGTCCATTACAAAAACGATTGGCAAAAGAAGTAACCATAATGGTGCATTCGCAAGAAGATTATAACGCCGCTGTAGAAGCCTCGAACATTCTTTTTGGGAATTCTACCTCTGATACCTTAAAAAAGCTCGACGAAGAAACATTGCTAGATGTATTTAAAGGTGTTCCACAATTTGAAGTAAGCCGTGATGAATTAAGTTCCGGCATTAAAGCAGTAGATCTGTTTACAGATAATGCTGCAGCATTTACATCAAAAGGGGAAATGCGTAAACTTGTTCAAAACGGAGGCGTTAGCGTAAATAAAGAAAAACTGACAGCTTTTGATACTATTATTAACAGTGAGTCTTTACTCGACGGTAAATATTTACTGCTTCAAAAAGGGAAGAAAAACTATTACTTACTCATTGCAAAATAGAAAAATCAATAAAAACATTTGCAGAATAAGAATTTATCCTTACTTTTGCATCGCTTTTATAAAGCAATCTGATTGTCTCATGGTGTAATGGTAGCACTACAGTTTTTGGTACTGTCTGTCGTGGTTCGAATCCGCGTGAGACAACATAAAAAAGTTCTGATTCTTAATAGGATCAGAACTTTTTTATGTTTACAGCTTTTTATTCAAAAGAAATATACGCGCTTAATTTTAAGCGATCTAAATCTGTAAATTCTTCCAGCAGCAAAAGATTCTCCCAGCCAGTAAGTTTACTTTTTTGACGACGTAATCGCTCAAGAATATGAGCCTGACGATAATTGATATATGGATGACGGCGCAAGGAGTCTGCAGATAACTGATTCACAAATAAAGTACGAATATATCTAGCATCAACTCTAAACCAAGAATGCAGCGACTGATATCGTTCTTCTTCCATTCCATACACCTCACGTAATTGTTCCACAGAATAATAACCTCCTAAGAGTTCACGATATTTCACTATTCGATAAGCAAAAGTACTTCCTATGCCTGGAATTTTCTTCAAAGATATTGTGTCAACCGTATTCAGTTCAAGAACTGTTCCTATTGGATATTTTTCCACTTTCGGATACGATTGGTACGAATGTTTTTTATTGTTGAATGAAGTAAAATCCCTTTTGGACGTATTCTTTAATATGCTCGGAAGAGATTTTTTTTTCATTTGAATGGAATTCAGCGTCCTTTCACATGAATCTCTTTCACTTGAATATACTTCCTGCCCGTTATAAGCTAATCCAGGGTCTATAGAAGATATTTTTCCTATATCTTCGTATAAATAAGATTCTTTATCATCTGTAAAAAGCAAGGCTATCCAAGAGGTGCAAATAAGGCACAACAAAATAATGAGCGCACGCCTTTCGCCCTTAGAAAAATAAAAAAAATCTCGCCAATTCATAATTATAGGTTTTAAGTTTATAGGAAAGAAAAACAATCGCTATTGAAAAAACTTCACAATTTTATCAATCAATCCGAGTTCATTCAAAAATATAATGGCTATAGCTATAGGTGCAATATATTTCATGAAAAACGCATAGGTATTAAAAAAATAGAAAGGCAATGTTCCTTCATTTGTCAGTTCTGCTTTTAAAATCTTGCGGTCAACACGATAACCGACATAAATACAAATGAACATTCCTCCCAATGGAAGCATAATTTTAGCAGTCACATAGTCCAAAAGGCTGAAGAATGTCAGCCCACCTATAGTAAAGTCTTTAAAAACTCCGAATGAAAGGGAACTTACAATACCCAAAACCATTACGCCTGCTGAAACAAGCCAAGCTGCTTTTGTCCGTGATATTTTAAATTCTTCGTGTGTATAAGCTGTTGCAACTTCATGCAACGAGATAGTTGATGTCAAAGCAGCCAAAGCCAGCAGTACAAAAAATACAGCAGACCAAAGCCATCCTAAAGGTAATTGTTCAAATACATTCGGAAGAGTTATAAATACAAGTTCTGGACCTGCAGTAGGCGTTATTCCAAAGCAAAATACAGCCGGAAAGATCATTACTCCGGCCAAAACAGAAACCAACGTATCTAAAGCGGTCACCTGTAACGCAGTATTTTGGATATTCGTTGTCTTATTAAAATAAGAAGCATAAGTAATAAGACAACCCATTCCAATACTAAGAGAAAAAAAAGTTTGCCCCATCGCACTTAATACAACAGAAGAAGTAATCTTGCTAAAGTCCGGATTAAAGAAAAATTCCAGACCCTTCTCAGCTCCAGGAAGCGTAACTGAACGAATGCAAAGAGCAATCAGTATAAGAAACAATGCCGGCATCATTACTTTTGAAGCACGTTCGATGCCGTCCTTCACACCAGATACAATAATTACATGTGTCAACAAAATAAAAGCAATTGTCCAAATAATAGGACGGAAAGTACTTGAAGAAAACATTTCAAAATCAGCCTGAAAACTTGCTGCATCTTTTCCATGCAAGGTTCCGCTGAAAGCCTGAATAATATACTCAATTGTCCACCCTGAAACAACTGCATAAAAGCCTAATATCAAGAAGGCTGCTATTACGCCATTATATCCTATCAAACTCCATTTCGTTCCAGGAGCCATTTCCTTGAATGCGCCAACAGCATTGCGATGCGTGTGCTTTCCAATATAGAATTCCGAAATCATGACCGGCAACCCCAACAAGACAACGCAAATCAAATAAATAAGTAGAAAGGCGGCACCTCCATTTGCGCCCAGCATATACGGAAATCGCCAAATATTACCTAAACCTACAGCGCTTCCGGCTGTAGCTAATATAGCTCCAAACTTGCTTCCAAAGGTCGCTCTTTCAGATGTTATCATATTGTTTCATTAATAAAGGGTTGTATATTATTTGTCATTTGTTCGTTATCAATAATACCATCTTTGATATGAATAACGCGATCGGTATTGGAGGCAAGTTGTTCATCATGAGTGACAATAACAAACGTTTGATGCAACTTATCTCGTAGTTCAAAAAATAAAGCATGTAGTTCTTCCTTGTTTTTTGTATCCAAACTTCCTGAAGGTTCATCAGCAAGTACAACTGTCGGATTATTGATAAGTGCACGAGCTACAGCTACTCGCTGTTTTTCACCCCCCGAAAGTTCATTAGGCTTATGCACCATACGATCACTCAAACACATAAAATCAAGTAATTCCTTGGCCCGATTTTCAGCAGCAGATGTTTTCTCACGCGCAATTAATGCAGGAATCATAACATTCTCCAATGCTGTAAACTCAGGCAATAATTGATGGAATTGAAAAACAAAACCTATATTCCGATTACGAAATGCTGCCAATTTTTCTTCTGACAAACGCGCTGTTTCAATTCCATTAATAATGAGTTTGCCACTGTTGGGTTTATCCAACGTGCCCATGATTTGAAGCAAAGTAGTTTTACCTGCACCACTGGGACCGACGATAGCCACAATTTCTCCTTCGCCAATTGTAAGTGAAATTCCTTTGAGCACTTCCAATGAACCGAAACTCTTTGTTATGCTTTCTGTCTGTATCATATCAAGTGAGTAATTACATATGAAGCTAAATAGCATCCAAAAATAGCAGGCATATATGACACCGTTCCTGTGGTAGTACGTTTACACTGCTCATTTTCCGTCTCAATCACCGCATCAGAGTCAGCCATCTGCGTTGAAAAAACGACAGGAATACCGTCTTCCACTCCTAACTTATGCAATCGCTTACGTACAGAGCGGGCTAAAGAACAATTAAAAGTCTTGGAAATATCGGTTATCTTCACCTGAGAAGGGTCAGTTTTAGCTCCTGCACCCATAGAGGAAACGACTGGCAATCCTTTTTGATGTGCATGATAAAGGAGAAATACTTTAGGACTAAGCGAATCAATCGCATCAACCACGAAATCATATTTCGCTGCCGTCAGTATCTGTTCCGTCCGCTCATCACGAATAAATTCATTGATGACTGTAACCTTCAGTTCAGGATTAATATCCATCAGTCTTGCGGCAACCAGGGCAGCCTTAGGCTTGTCAACAGTAGAATGCAATGCAGGCAATTGACGATTGATATTACTCAAACTAACTGTATCACCATCAACAATCGTCATTTGCCCAATCCCAGCGCGGCAAATTTGTTCAGCCGCATAAGCACCAACACCTCCTAATCCCACCACAAGAACATGACATTGCGCAAGTCGTTCCATCCGTTCAACTCCAAACAACAATTCTGTTCGTGTATTCCAATCGTAAACCATTTCTTTCTTTTATGCTGCAAAAATACATAGAATTATTGAAAAAAGTTACTATTTGTATGGTTAGAATTCCTTTAAGAGCAATACACTTTTATAATATAACTATGGCACATAATCAACCCAAACCTTCATTTTTCCTGCTTCACGATTATCCCATGCATAATAAGGAATAAAATTGATTGTCTCATTGCCGTTCACTGCCTGTACTTTTTCAACTCCATTCAAAAGAGAAGCATCAAAGATTGCCTTGAATGTCGTTTTCTTTGATACCATCAGTTTATCAAAGTCTGCCTTGTTATCCGCTTCTTCCATACAGTAAACCAACGGGCCGCGCTGGACAGCACGTTTGCCTACATCCTGCTTCACTCTCGGATCGGCCGACACCATCTCTACAGGCATTTCCATATTCAACGTTACAACATCCCCTGCTTTCCAGCTTCGTTGCAAAACAGCATAGCCTTTCTCTGTCCCGGCTTTCATCCTCTTGCCGTTTACAAGGAGTGTATAAGTCTTACACCATCCCGGAATACGCATTCTTATCTCTTTCGTCATAGGAGAAGAAATCGTCAGTTTTACCCTCCCGTTCCATGGATATTCTGTTTCCTGTTTCATTTTGACAGTCCTTGTCCCCATCGGTATCTCCGTTGTATTGCCTATATACAAGTTCACCCACAACGCTTTCTCTGATGTTCCATAAATGTAGCTCCCGATAGAAGGCAGAAATCGCGATATCTGACTCGGACAACAAGCGCATCCGTACCATGCCTGACGATGATGATCTCCATCGGATTCCAATGGATTTACATAAAAGAAACGATCTCCGGAAAGAGATATTCCCGCCAATGCTCCATTGTACATTGAACACTCCAAAACATCAACATACTTGCTGTCTCCCGTAAATTCATTCATCCTCTGGTTCCAGAATACCATCCCCACAGATGCACAGGTTTCACAATATGCTTCCTTATTCGGTAAATCATAATCTTCGGTAAATCCTTCATTATGAACGGATGAACCTATCCCTCCCGTTATATACATGTTCCGCAAAACCACATCATCCCAAAGCCTGTTTAATGCGCCGATATATCCAGTATCATTCTTCAGAGCTGCCACATCCGACATTCCACAGAACAAGTACATTGCCCTAACTGCATGTCCTGAAATACTTGACAATTGCCTAACCGGTACTTCATCCTGATAATATGCCGGATTCCATTTCCCTTCTGTCCCCATACTTCCATATCCATGGCCGCGTTCTTCCAAAAGCCAGTTTGCAAAATTGAGATATTTCTCTTGTTGTGTAACACCGTATAGTTTTACCAATGCCAGCTCTATCTCTTCATGTCCGGGAACCCAGTTGCGTTTGCCCGGGCCAAAAACCGTCATCATATAATCTGCCATCCGAATGCAAACATCCAACAACTTACGCTTCCCCGTTGCCTTATAATAGGCTACACCCGCTTCCATCATATGACCTGCACAATACATTTCATGCTTATCCATATTTGTCCAACGTTTGTCCAATCCCGTAAGCGTATAATAGGTATTTATATACCCGTCCGGACGCTGCGCTGCAGCAAACTTTTCTATCCATTCATCCGCTTTGGCTTCCAACCTAGCATCCGGATGATTGATAAGACTGTAGGATATCCCCTCCAAGGCTTTATACACATCCGAATCATCAAAGAAGATGCCGGAATGTTTCCCCTCGCCTTTGGCTGCATTCTCGAAATTCTTTATTCGACCTGTCTTATTCTCTATCTGATCGATACATACCGGCAATGTCGCCGTTATATGCTTCTCCAGTCTTGGCGACCAAAATGAGTCTTGTATCTTGACATGAGAAAAATCCACCTGCTCTATCATCCGCAGTGAACCACTCTTTTGCCCTTCCACTCCCTGAAAGGCACTAATCGTCAGGCATAACACCGATAACGATATCTTTAATATCTGCTCCATATTATAAGCTCTATATCTTATCCAAACAAATTATCTTACTACATAAATAAATTCTGACTCCGAAATACTAAAGCTGCCGCCCCCAGACATCCTGCTTTATTACCCAAAGACGCAACATCAATAGTCGTAAACAAAGAGGTCTCTTTCATAACTACTTTTTCAACGCGTTCGCGTATATTCCGAATATAAAAATCACCAGACTCAGATATTCCTCCGCCAATAATCAACTTTTGTGGAGCAAACACATTGATAAGACTTACAACACCCAACGCCAAGTTATCAAAATGATCATTCATAGCAAGAATTGCCTCTTCCTCTTGTGCTCCATATCGTTCAGTGATATATTTTCCATTGATAAAATGAGGTATAGGTTTTCCTCTTTTTTCCATTAACTTTCTATAAAAATGAATAAGTGCATTTGTTGAAGCATGAGCTTCAAGACATCCACTTGCACCACAAGTACAAGGATTACCATTTGTACCATGAATGATAATATGCCCTAATTCAGTTCCACGATTATGATATCCGCCATATAATTTCCCATTAAGGAATAAAGCTCCGCCAATACCAGTTCCAATAGTCAGAAAAACAACATCTGATAATCCTTCAGACGAACCGTAAGCAACCTCACCCAAACCCATCATATTAGCATCATTCTCAACAAAAACTGGGATATTGAATTCAGAAAGCAATACACACAGATTCTGGTCATTCAATTCGAGAAGATTGTTTGCAAAAAGCACAATGCCATCATCAACAACAGAAGGTACTCCAATGCCAATTCCAGATATCTCCAAATTACGGTTTTTTGCATAATCAATTACTTCCTGGATAATACTTTTCAATCTTTCAAGTAACGAACATTTAGAACCGTCTCCATTTGTGTCCCTCAATGATTCGTACATAAGACAACCTCTTTGATCAATCAGAGCATATTTTATATTCGTCCCTCCGATATCTAGAGTAATAGCATATTTCATATTACATCAACTTAATATTAATGCCATTTACAATACCGGAATAAAAAAATTCCAAATTTCTTCAAGCTCTTTGGGCATATCACTTCGATTAGCCGTAGCAACAATAACAGCATCCTTATCGGGAATCACAATAATATATTGCCCGTTAGCACCATCAGCGCGAAATGCGTTATGCCGGCAACGCCACATCTGATAACCATAGCCTTGTCCCCAGTCTATATCCGACTGATCAATGATCCTTGTCCAACTTGGAAATGACTCCACCTGCTTTTTCGAAGCCTCCTCAATCCATTTGGCTGGAATTAATTGTTTTCCATTCCATTTTCCCTTTTGTAATAAGAATTGTCCCATCTTGGCCATATCTTCAGTTTTGAGATGTAATCCCCAACCTCCACAATTAATACCTACGGGACTTTCATCCCAGTATATTCCTGTGATCCCAAGGGGTTTGAAAAGTCGAGGTGTCAAATAGTCAAAAACCTTCTGTCCTGTTACTCTTTGAACAATAGCACTCAAAATATAAGTCCCCAAAGAGTTATAAACAAAATATGTGCCCGGCTGATGTTTTAAAGGTGTAGCAAAAAAAGATTTTATCCAGTCATTATCGCCAGATTCGCGAATAGTAGTAGTTGGATCTGTATCATGACCGGAATTCATTGTTAACAAATGTCTTACTTCAAGAGCTTTCAAATTATCACTCACTTCAGCAGGAAGTTTATCTGGAAAGAAAGAAATAACCTTATCTGTAAGCTTTAGTTTTCCTTCAGAGACAGCAAAACCCACAGCTGTAGATGTAAAAGTTTTGCTTACCGACCACATGACATGTTCTTTTTCTGGAGCACCTTCATTCATCCAAGAAGAAACAAGGACTTTTCCATGCTGAACAACCATAATACTATGTTGATTCGTCCCAGCGCTTTTAATTGCATTCAAATAATTATTGAATGCTGTATTCATCGCTGCTGACGGCTTCCCTTTAGGGAGATGTCCATCTCCATTACTTGCAAAAACCAAAGTAACAGTTGACAATAAGGACAAAACAAGGAATAATCTATAGATTCCTAATGACTTTAATTCTCTTACTACTTTTTCCATGATATTCTTATATTTATTATTTAGCAAATTTAGATAATAATTGCCATTCAACCAACAGCAACAAATTCATAAATACATTTGTTCTTTTAATATTTCAATACAACTGGTCCAAGTAAACCATTGTCTCTTAATGGTGAATCCGGTTTGGGGCCATTGATTGTCCAAGTTTTACGTTGTGTCTCCGGTCGACTGGCGTCATAAACCAAGCGATTGAACCAAGAGCTCGTTACTTCCACTTTTAGTATATTCTTTCCACTTTTTATAAAACCTCCTAAATCCAAACTATAAGGTGTTGTCCATAATGTACGAAGTTTTTCCCCATTGAGCATAACCGTTGCTATCATTTCCACCCTCCCAAGATCGAGTGTATAATGTAGTTTCGGATTCACTTTCTCCACATTAAATATAGTTGTATAAACCGCTGTACCAGCAAAAGCTTTTCCTTCTTCTTGTATATTCAAATCTTTCCAAGCTTTCAAAGAATCTATCTTCAAAGACTTAGGTGCACCCCAACCTGCAGGAAATGAAATTGTCCATGAAGAATTTAATTTTATAGATTTATTCATAGAAACTTTTTTATCAGCAATATTACTATTTATCGTCCCTGGCGTGAAAACAATAAAGCAACAGCCTGCATGTGGCAAATCTAAATCCACAGAAGTATATTCACCTCTGCTGGTAGCTAATGGAATTGTAACATCACCTGTTAATGGATCCCATAACTCGACTTTCCCTAAACAATGAAAGTCTACAGTCCCTTTAAAACCACTTCCTTTTGGCGAACAAACATAATACCAATCAGCTCCACTAATTTTACGATGCAACCACATTATATTACCTCCTACAACGTCTCTTTTCAATTTCAATTTTTGTATAGCCGAATCCAAGGTCATTCCACAAAGAATTGAGCCCTTGCCAATTGTTTTCATACCACTGGCATTCCCATCTCCCCAAATATGATCAACAGTCTCTGCAAACCTTCTTTGTGCATTATCTCCTCCTTTCAAAGTAGCTAGGTTCTTGGGAGCATTCCCAATTACAGTTGCCCCATTCTTTATTAAAGCATATATTTTTTCTAAAGTCTCAGGCAACATCCTTTCATTATCAGCTAACCATAATACTTTATATGTAATTCCTTCGGGTGTTGTCAACAACCCTCCTTTAACAGCTAAGCGACTCAATAGTACATCCGGATTGCAATAATCATATTTAAATCCTATAGGAAAAGCTGCTTCCTGATCAGGCTTATGATTAATCTCGTCACCAATATACCAAAGCACATCAGAAACAGGTTTCCCTCTTTCCAACATATAACTGCAACGAGCTAAATATCTTGTAAATTCGGGCATATCTTTCCACCAAGTTTCTCCTCTAAGGAAAGGAGTTCCGATGTTTGAGCCAAAAGATGTTCCCGGAAGAAGAAAATGAGTTTGTGGATTATGCGTATAAGTATGAAATATTGAATGCGTGACTCCTTCAATATAATTCACATTTGCAACTTCTTTCAACATTTCCCAATGCTCATCCCACGTTAGATTAAATGAAGTAAACGATTCAGCAGCAACACGCGGTTTGCCATACATTCGTGCAGCCGAAACAGTTGGTTTAATAGGCTTAAAATTTAGTGATCCTACAAATCCATCCATTAAAGGTTGCCAGAATTCGCACATTGGAACATCTGCATATTTATAATATTCAAGTATATCTGCCGGAAAAATATCTCCTGCAGCTGTTTCATACTGTACGGTCAATCCATTATCCTTAGCTAATTTTGCCATTCGTCCAAAAAACTTATTCACGAATAAATTCCCAATTGTTGAGCGCCAGTCAAGCAAAAATTTTGCAGTCGTTTCCTGATCATTGATAACATATCCCATAATAGCCGGCAACCATGAACGAAGAGCATAGCCCGTCTTTTTCTGAAATTCCTTTTCCATATCAGCTGTCCATGTTTGTGTACGACATTCCCAACTATCCATCAACATCCCATTTAGCAACCCGCCATGTAACGGTCCGTTACTAATCCGCCCAATATAATTAGCAAACTGCGTATCGGCTCCTATTTCTGACAACTTATTACATTCCCATCCGGTACCTTCTGCCGGAGCAGGACCGTTTTTTTGCCCGGAATTTACATTCCCGATGCGCAATATTGTCCATTTACAAGTCATTGGAGCCTTCCATACCAGATTGCCTGTTGTATCCATATCCTCTGAAACATCATAAATCTGGTCTTTTTTCAAATAAGCCTCTTTAGATTGATCTGGATGCTCTCCCGTTCGCTCAGTACTTCTAAGTGTCCATCCCGCTTCAGATTCCCAGCTATTTTTACGAGCACCAGAAAAAAGCCTGATATAGCTTAATGACATATCATGCTTATTACAAATAGAAATCCTATATTTCTTTACTCCCTTTACTTCTGAACAAGCTATAGAGAATGTAGATTGATCCTGCCAATTACTTTGTGGAACATTCATTCGCAAGATGGTTTTTACATTACCATCAGGCATGAATGCTTCCAATTGTAAAGAAATACCCGGTTCATAACACCAATTATGATTCATGCTATTTATGCTAGGCAATTCAATCGTACGAATAATTGTCTCTTTTGGGAAAACAATTTCTACCCAATAAGAATTTACTTCAGTTGTCGGAGAAAGCCTTAAAGGTTCTTTTAAGGCTCCAGATAAGTAATTTTCCCAATCAATATTCTTATTTCCTGTCACAGATGAAGGCTTTAGAGGATCTATCGTATCGTCTAGCGGAGTAGGAAAAGCAAGCACAGCCACATCTTTATAATCGCGCCATGATTCATTACTTGGTTGCGGCTTGGGAAGAATTGTCCGGATCTTTTGAGAACCATCTATGTCAATCCGGCTCCAAACTAGATTACGCATAGCCTTTTCAGGTGTAATCCAAGGCCCGCCAGACATGGCCCAACCAGGACAATTTTGCATGGTAAAGCGCAGTCCTAAACGCTTACATTCTTCAGCGGTATGTTTTACCGCATTATCCCATTGTGAACTTAAGCAAGGTATTTGTGTCTCGACTCCGGGCCAAATACCACCGAACTGCCCATGAAATAATTGCACTCCTGAAATCTTTGCCGCCTTTATTGCTTCCAAATCAGCAGTAATTCCTGATAAAGAGACATTACCTCCAATAAAATGGAACCATGTTTCCGGATAATAAATCGTGGATGGATTTTTAAAGTTCAGCCTGTCTTGTTTATTAAACGGTCTATCTAATTCAGTCTTTGAAGGAATAATAGAGGTCTGTGCCATCAAAAAGGATGATGATAACAAACAAAAAATATTTAAAGCCCAAATACAAAATATATTCTTTTTCATATAATCACTAATCATTTAATCTTTTTGCTTTATCGATATAATAAAAATTTTCCCTGTTATTTTACAAGAAAACGCCATCAAAAATATATGGCTGATATAGATCTGTTTCCTCAATAGCAAAATCTCAAAAATTGCAGAAAAGGTAAAAACAGAAATGATTCCATTTTCATAAAAAATACTCATCAATGTACAAATGTACATATAAAATTTGTCTCACAAAAATGTTTCTATTCACTAGAAGTTTATCAATTTTGTCAAATCAGTTTTTAAGGCATGATTTGACAAAGTATGGCTTACAATATGGCTTTAACAGATTCGACTTCATATTAGAAACCCACAGTCTCTTTCGTTTTCAATCCATAATAATTTATCCTATTTTCTCATGTAGTAGGGAGTTGATGAAACTTGGTCAATAACCCATCTTGGGGTAAAAACTGAAGATAATAATCTAAAATCATCACTATATAATCCATTAAAAAAAGAGAGTCCGACTTATGTCGAACCCCCAATCAGTTTGCTATTAAAATCTTCTCTTCATTGTACAGGGAATTCCGTTACTCTTAGTGTTGTACAGCCGTAAGGTATTAATTCAATATTTTCTTCAGAACCCACATCCATTCCTAGCTGTGAAGCATATTGAATTGGACCTGCTGATCCGCGATACAATGTCCATCCAGGCATTCTTAATCCTTTCGTTTTTATGGTAATAGGTGCACAAGTTACATTCCATGGATAAATAGCAACATTAGTTTCTTTATTGACGATAAAATTATCCTTAATGTTTTCAGGCTTTAAAGCGTCACGCTTTAAGGCATAATTCCATGGAGAATCACTAGTCACCTCATAATACCATTTCCCAAAACGCTGCTGCTTTCCGGGTTCAAAAGATTTTTTTTCCCATCTCTCATTCATCTTTAATGAATAAAGTAATGGTCCACGTTCAATAACTGCTGCACGGTTATACCAATAACTCACATTAACCTTCATAGGGAGATTAAGTGTAACAACATCGTTGGCGTTCCACTCTCGAACAATATGAGCAATCTGACCAGGATATATATCAACATCTATTGGCTTCCCATTTACAAGAATTTCAGCGTTATCACACCATTCAGGGATACGTAGATGAAAAGAAAAGAATGTTTTCTTTATCTTTTTATCATCAAAAGTAATATTGAAATGAATACTCTCATCAAATGGATAATTTGTCGCTTCTTTTATATTAACGACAATACCCTTATTTACTTTTGCAGTTACATGCGAAGGAGCATAAACAAGTGCAGCAATACCATTATCAGCTGTAGCATACCAAAGATTTTGCAACAATTTAGGCCACCCTTGATGCATATTTGATGTGCAGCAGGGATAACCAGTAAGCACACCATAAATTACATCCGTATCCTCATGCGGTGTAACAAAATTTCGCCAAGTTCGAGTAATTGATACCTGATTAATCTGTTGAAAATATTGACGTGCAGAATAGTCATCGGTTGCCTGTGTAGGTAATACATTATACGCAACTCTCTCAAGATAATCGGCCCATTTTACATTACCTGTTATTTCAAGGATTTTCTCAAGTGAAAACATCATTTCCACACAAGTACAAAGTTCAGATCCTTGAGTTGGATCACCAAACTGCAACATTTCATCTCCAGCCCAAAGTCCGGTAGGAAAACCAATTGTATGACGCATCGTAGCAACGGCTTTCTTTACTGCTTCCAGCTGTTTGACATCCTTTGATTGCTGATAATAGATTACCGGTTCCTTAAATCCCTGAGCCAGATTAACGCAATGTAAACTATACGGGCGTGAGAGATGGTCTTGATTAAGAAAAACATCTGTCCAATTGAATGTTTGCTGATGAATCAGTTCTCCAAGGTCAAGTAAAAATTTATCACCTGTAATGTTATAAAGCCAATACATGATCATTAAATTATCACCGCCACGCTGTTCTCCCCAAAAAGTCCATTTCCCGAGCGGATTAGCAGGTAACTGTTCAAGCTGATATTTGAAATATTTTGTCATGAATGTAATAACACGCTTATCTCCTGTAGCAGAATAGTACTGCTGCATGACTTTTAACATTACCATCTTTGGCCACCAGTCATGCGCATTATCACGTTGCAGCCCGGTTTCAGGTGCACGATCAGTGTCCGGACCGAAATAACCATCATCTTTCTGCGAAGCAAGCGACCACTCAATCCAAGGTTTAATCTTAGCAATAAGAGTCTCATCATTCAGAATATAAGCCAAAGGGAGTAATCCATCTATCCAATACGGACCGCGCTCCCAAACATCGCCGTCACCACCAAGCCATCCGTTTCGTTTTCCCATTACCTGTTCATATTCGGTATCTAAATGACCAGTTAAGCCATTTTTCATTCTTTCGAACTGTTCCTTCATCCATCCATCGGGATGAATACTTCCAATAGGAAGTTCTACATAAGGTTTCTGAACTAATGGGTAGCGATTGTTTTGATAAAGAATAGCATTGTTTCCGCCTGTTCCGTTTGTTGCCGATATAGGACCAGTCATAAAAAGAGCAAGACCTATTAGTAATAATGCTTTCATCTATAATAAGAAGCTGTTTTTAAATTACAAAATAATCAATACAATTTATTGAACACCAGTAAGTTAATCACAAAAGTTATTGTAGTCTTATAGTTGTCACTATAATAAGTCAATAATTTTTATCCTATCAACATCACTGATAAACAGTGGCAAGTTATTAAGAATATATTAAAAATCAAAGAAAAGAAGAGAAAACATTCTCTACGAAACATGATAAACAATGTGATACACATAAAAAAGGTAGAATATCCACAATCATTTGGCATCAATTGATGATGCTATATGACATAGCTTCCATTTATAATCATTGAATTGGCGTTATTTTATATCAAACCATTCGCCCCAACTTAAAATGTAATAAGGGCAACTCATCTTTTCCATTTTTTGATAAGTCAACCAATATGCTTCGCGATGATCAATCGAATGTCCCATCTCATTTTCATGGGCAGTAACTATCACCTTCGGTGCAAAGGCTTCAATGAGATCTTTCATCCGAGCAGCCCAGCAAATAATCGTCATTACATCAGGCTGAGGAATCTCCCGCTTAATATTCGTAAGCCAAGCCATATCTTTCTTCAAGTATTGGTCGCCCGTATGAGCTACGGTTAATCCTTCTTTAGTAGTCACAACATAAATATTGTTCTGCAATTCATCTTGGTGACCAGGCAATATTTTTACTTGAAGATTTTGTCCTCTTTTCAAGCTTACTTGCTTATCCAGCAATTTGTCCGAACGCCAATGAGTCACATTTACATTATCAATCCATACTTCCGGTGGTACAATCACTGGTTTATCAGCGTTTATAAACATATTGGCAACAACAGGATCGGCATGATCACTATGATTATGGGTAATAAACAGTATGTCGCAACGCTCGGCTAAAGATTTCATTAAATTATCGGATACCAATGATTTTCCTTTGCAAAGACCCCGGACAAGATCAAAAGCGATAATTGTCGACGAAGTACGAACGATAAATCCATCGTTGTATATTTTATATATCCGCATTCCACCGCTGATAGGACATGACAAATCCGCGATTACTTTGTTTATCCGTGATGAGATAAACTGAATTAATGGTTCGCTATTGTCGTAACGCGATTCGTGAAGCATAACATCTAAATTGTAGAGTGCCAGTTTTCTGACCATAGCGTTTCCTGTAGAAGGAGAGTTTTCCGTTAATGCTCTATCAATCAAATCAAACATTTTAAAAGCTTGATTATTAAGGTATATATCAGATTCCCCCCAATATGCTGTCTTTTCAATTACACTATTTTCTTGAGCATTTGCAGTATTAATTGTTAATAGAAAAAAACAAATACTCTCTATACAACATAACGCATAATAAATATTTTTGTTCTTATAATAACTTAACATACAGTACAGTTTCATCACTTTATATTATATTCTAAACGCATTAGAAATATCACAACAGACTGACGATTTAAAATCTTGTCTGTTGTGAAATACTTCTAGTACTTATTTATTCCCAGCCTGAATTTTGTTTCAAATTTGTATTTCTTTCCATCTCTACTAACGGAATGGGCCACGTTTCATGCCGCGGTTGATATACACGTTCATACATTAAATCTCCAAAAATATCAGTGGCGTTTTTAACTGTTGACATGAGTATACCCCAACGACGTATATCCCAATAACGCTGACCTTCTCCTACTAATTCAAAGGCGCGTTCATCACGAATACGTTGAGTCATTTCGTCTTTACTATTAACAGCTAACCACGCAGGGCCAGAATTTAATTCAGGCATTTTTACGCGAGCACGCACTTTATTGACTTCAACGATAGCCTTATTTACCTGTCCATTTTCATTGTAGGCTTCAGCAAGCATTAATAAAACGTCTCCAAGACGAATCAAAGGAAATTCATAAGGAGTCCGACTATATTCACCCCAATAACCATCAAGATTTCCTGTAGGAATCCATTTACGCCAAAAATAAGAATTCCATCCTTCCGAATTACGGATGAATGCTTTTGCTTCCATTGGAGATCCACCTTTTGTTGGATCTGCAAGCACGAATTCTTTATCCATAGGCTTTGAACCGGCATCAGTACCAAGATAATGAGAATACGGAGTGATCACATTCCAGCACAAGCGGGGGTCACGCTTACGATAGATGTCGGCAACCTTTGCTGTATCACAATTTAACAAATTGGTAATAACAGTACTTCCTTGATCGATAGCCACACTCAAAAGATTACGCCGAAATTGTGAAGAGCCTGTATTGAACCCTGAATATACATCATCCCAATTGAATTTTGAACCATCGCGGTTCTCATACATGTCGACCAATGTAGTTGAAGGAACAATAACATTGCCGGCTATAAGACGCATGGTTGCCTTATTCCCAAAATAAGAAACAATATCCAAAGCATAACCTGCAGTGTTACCGTCAATAGATTGTATAGAAAAGATCATTTCGTTACTATGTTTGCCATTATAAAGACGAAATAGATCCTCATAACTAGGATGTAAAGCATAACCGTAATTATTATTTTTGTTATATACTATCTCCTCAAAATCAGCAATAGCTTTTGTCCATTCTTTGTTAAAAAGGTATACTTTTCCACGAAGAGCATAAGCTGCACCTTTGGTAGCACGACCATAATTACTATTATCCCAACTGACGGGTAACTTGGCTATTGCTTCGGTCAGATCATCAATAACATGTTGTCGAATTTCTTCGATTGAGCTGCGCGGGCTGGTCACAGTCGCAAACTCCTTATTGATGTCGCAAGTTTCATCATAATAAGGCACTCCACCCCAAGCATTAAGCAAACGAAAATAAGCCATTGCACGTAAAAATTTGGCCTCGCCCGTAACTTGATCTATCGTAGTTTGGCTGATAGACATAGCAGCTACATTTCGAATCACCGTGTTTGCACGATGAACCAATTCATAAAGATACTGCCAATGGTTTTGTACTCCGCCGCTATTTGAAGCAAATGATGTGCCACGGGATACATCAGCCCAAGGACTAATACCATCAGCTAAATCTGTGCACATATCAAATGTAAATTCCATACCAAAACACCATGGCTGTTTCATAGCGGCATACATACCGACAGCAGCTTGTTTAGCATGAGCTTCTGTCTGCCAAAATGTACTACTGGACATTTGATCAGCAGGAACATAGTTCAAATTTTCACAACTACAGAGCAAAAGCACTGAACCTAAAAATACGAAAATTATATTGTTACTTTTCATTGTTTTCTAAATTATATTATCTTACTATTTTAGAAAGTTACATTAATACCTACAGAGATTTGACGGGTTAAAGGATATCCGACTGTAGCAGCAACCTCAGGATCCAATCCGGGGAAATTAGTAATAGTAAAAAGATTGTCGACACTGGTATAAACCTTTAATGCTTCAATAAAAATTTTCTGTGAGATAGATTTTGGAACCGTATATCCTAATTGAATATTCTTACAACGAAGATACGCAGCATTGAGAACAAAAGCATCACTAGCTATATTGTTCTTACTATTTGCATCATTACGCAATCTGGGATACTTAGCCTTGGTATTTTTTTCAGTCCAAGCGTTATCGGTAATATCCTTAACGAGTGATTGTCCCAAAACAGTAACGAAACGAAAAGCTTGATTGTTATAATAAACCTGATAGTTACCCACACCTTGAAGATGCATACTAAAATCAAAATTATTCCATGCCAACCCAAGATTCGCACCATACGAGAATCTTGGGCTACTACCATGGCCTATTTCAACACGGTCGTTTGTATCTAACTTCCCATCTCCGTTCGCGTCAGCATAAAGAAAATCACCTAACTGAGGACGTTGATATGTGGCAAAATAATTAGGATTTTTGTCAACCAGCGATTGAACATAATCCAGATCTGCCTGATCACGAACTATACGATCCACTGTGACCATATATAACTGATTAATTGGCTTGCCTTCTTGAATCTTATAAACTCCATTAATAGAAGAAACATCACCTTGAAATCTAGTTACCTTATTATTAACATACCCCATATTGAAGCCAGCAATATAAGTAACCTTACCAATATGGTCAGTCCAATTAATGTCAAAATCAATACCTTTATTGTTTACCTCTCCAGCATTTTGATTAGGCACTGTAGATGTACCATGTTCTAAAGGAACAGGAAGTGAAATTAATATTCCTTTTGTATCTTTATTAAACCATTCAAGTGAACCATTCAAACGATTGTTAAAAAAGCCATAATCTATACCAATATTGGTCATATAGGTGGTTTCCCAAGTCAAGTTAGTGTTGGAAAGCACGGTTTGTGCAAGACCGCCGGTAATGGTATTATTCAAAATGTAGTTGTTTGCAGAATAAAGAGATTGGTACATATAATATGTCGAAGTGGAATTATTGCCGAGCGAGCCATATGACACACGAAGTTTTAAGGAGCTTAGCCAATCTCTATACTTTTTCATGAATCCTTCTTCAGAAATGCGCCAGCCGGCTGATACCGATGGAAAGTATCCCCAGCGTTGATCTGGTGCAAATTTAGAAGAGCCATCAGTCCGGAAATTTGTTTCCAGCATATATTTATTATCCCAAACTAAGTTGATTCGTCCGAAATAAGAACGCATTGCCCATTCGTCATAATTTCCATTAACTCGCCCATTTGTTGCAGCAGCATTGAGAGATGTTAACGATTCGTCAATGAGGTCATACTTTAAAAAACCTTCAGTTTCATATTTATTATATTCTTGACTAGCACCAACCATAGCAGAAGCATTCAGTTTATCAACTTTAAATTCATAATGAGCAGTCAAATCTGATGTCCGGAATGTGTTACGACGATTGTAACGATTGATATAAGTTCTAACAACGCCTTCACGAAGTAATACTGGTCCATCCATAGTAAAGCGATACAAATTACGATCACACAAATGATATTCTTCATTACGTGTCCAATAATTATATGTGTAAGAACCTTCAATGGTCAGACCTTTAATAGGCTTGATGCGTCCATACATTTTTGCCACAGTACGACGGGTTCTGATAGGAAATTCCGATTTATAAAACCACATACGACGATAAGGATTGGCATTACTCACATTAACCTCTTCCGGATTCTGAATACCACCATAAAGTCCTGCTTTTTTATCGTATAACGTCATGCCAGGCACAGTACTGAATGCACCATATCCCCAAATAACGTCTCCTCCGCTAGTTGCATTATCACTGGAAGGATCGTTGGTATCAATATAGCCGAAAAGATTTGCACCTACAGTCAACCAAGGCTTAATATCAGCTTCCACATTTGTACGTAATTGATATCGTTTATAGTTGGTATGATAAATCATTCCCGGATTGTTAATATATCCGAAAGAAAGATTGTAACGGGAGGTTTTGGTACCACCTATAGCCGAAAGATTATGGTTTTGAACGACGGAAGGGCTACGATAGATATGATCTTGCCAGTCGGTATTAGGATATACTGTAGGATTCTTGCCGGCATCATTACGCCATTCGTCAATTTTTCCCTGAGAAAAACGAGCTGCTTGCCCATTAGCAACTAAACCTGCGTTCTGAATCTCCATATAATCAGCATAGTCTGTAACAAGATTGAGGCGTTTGGCAACATTCTCAAATGAAACATTTCCTCCATAAGTAATTCTGGCAACTCCTTCCGCACCTTTTTTAGTAGTAATCAAGATGACGCCGTTAGCAGCACGAGAACCATAGATGGCCGATGAAGAAGCATCTTTTAATACCGAAATATTCTCAATATCCTGAGGATTTATATCACTTATTGAGGACCCCACAACGCCATCAATAACAACAAGTGGATCGGAATTATTCAAAGTACCCTGACCGCGTACCCGGATGGTTTGTGCTTCATAACCAGGTGTATTACCACCACTATTTGTAACAGTCAAGCCAGCAGCTAAACCCGCCAACGCATTGGCAGCGTTTGTAATAGGACGATCGTTGAGCGCGTCTACCTTAACCGAAGAAACAGCACCAGTCATATTAACCTTCTTCTGTGTACCATATCCAACGACTACGACTTCATCTAATGCTTTAGTATCCTCTCTCAATTCAATCTTCAATGAAAAACTTCCGGTTAAGCGTATACTTTGTGATATATAACCTATATAGGATACTTCTATTACATCACCTTTCTTTACCCCTGAAAGAACAAATTTACCATCAATATCCGTAATTGTGCCATTTGTTGTTCCTTTTAAAACAACATTTGCTCCAATGACCGGATCTCCTTTAGCATCAATAATAACGCCTACGATTTTTTCTAGTTGTTGTCTTTCTGTCTTTTCTTTTACTTCAGCTAAACGAATACTAATATTCCTATCATGAATGGCATAACTTAAAGCCGTTCCTCTTAATGCCTCAGTCAATACTTCATCAATCGACTTTTTGTAAGCATTTACATTGACATATACTCCTTTTACCTCGGAGTCAACATAAAAGAATAAAAATTCACTTTGCTTCTCTATTGTAGAAAACAAATCAACAAGCGACATCTGTTCAGCTTTCACTGAAACTGTAGCAGTTTGCGAATACGAAGATTCTATTGCCGCAGCTTGAAATAAAGCCATAAATAATAAGATGGCGGCGATCCTCATAATTGTTAGTAATTTTTTTAAGTCTTTATCTATTAAAGACTTGTAATGTAAATTATTCTCCATATTTTTGTACGGAATTAAAAAAGTTAATAATGAACTTCATCAACAATGTTTGGTCGCGAAGTGGATGAAGTAGTTAATTCAATTTTAATTTTACCGGCTATGCGGTCTGCATAGCCGGTTTACCTAAAGTGACAATAATTATGTTCTCATATCATTTATTATTAATTGATCAATAATTAACATTCAATTCACATTTATCTAATATAATAGATCCCATTTTCTTTATTCCATTTTATAGATAAACTACGAGCTATTACTTCTAAAATCTGATCAATACTTTGTTTCTCATCAAATGTTCCTGATACAGATATTTTAGGATCCAACCATTTTCTATTTTCAATCTGAATGTCTACCTCATATATTTCTCGAAGATTACTTATCAACTGAACAAAAGAAATAGATTTGTATTTTAATATTCCATTTTTCCAAGCAGTATATATTTCGGTATCAACCAATTTTACATTTACTTTGTTAGTCGATCGACTAAACGTCAGTTGCTGATTTGGAGTCATTGTTATTATTTGTTCAACCCCTGTAAATTTGATTGAACCTTCTATCAAAGTAGTGATAATATCATCGGATTCAGGATTTGCTTGCACATTAAAATGGGTTCCTAATACCGTAATTAAAGCTTTATTCATTCGAACATTAAAAGGTTTGGATTTATCTTTAGCTACTGCAAAATAAGCTTCTCCTAGTAAATCAACTGTACGATTTTCTTTTCCATATGTATTCGACACAGTCAATCGACTATTTTTATTTAGTATAATTTTTGTTCCATCTTTTAGTATGAAATTTGATTTCTCATCACCGGTCATATAGGTGTAATAATGGCACTCTGTTTGCTTTTGTGAAATATGATAAAAATAATAAGAAAAAGATAAGGTTACAAATAATATTATAGCGGCGGCAACTGAAAATACCGTTTGCAAAGAATGACGTTTCTTTACATGCGAATGCAAAATATTTTTTTTAATATTTTCTTCCAGCTTTGACATAGACAATGAAGGTAAAATCTCTTTATCATATGTTACTTCTGCGCTCCAATAACTTTTCAAACGACGAAATTCTTTTTGATTCTTTTCGCTTTTATTAAGCCAACTGCTCAATGTCAAAACATCTTCTGAAGTAGCCTCACCACTTAGTACCCTAGATATAATATAATTGATATTTCCTTCCATGTATATTTGTTTCTATACATTAAGTCGCATATTCCCAAAAATACCCTTAGTTAAAATACAAATTTATACTATATCCTACATTCATTTGCCTTCTCTATCCACCCGTGTACTCTCTTTTCGCCTAAACATCAAAATTAGAGTAATCTACTATTTTCTTCAAAAATATGATTATCTGGGTTCACTAAACCATAACATCAATTTTTAATAATCCCTATTCAAGAGCTATTTTTCTTGTTCTTTAAAATTTCCATCTTATTAATGCATACAGATCTGATTTACGTTTTCCATCAATTTCTTCAGTATCTTTTCCTATCTTTTCCTTATCAAAATACCACGTATTTGCATACTTAGTTGAAAATGAAAGACGTTTATTAAAGCAATCCAACCGCATGGAAAGTGCGACTCGAACACCTCTGCCGTAAAATGAGGGCATATTAAAAGCGTAAAGAATATTTTTTTCATATGAAGTAATGCGACTGTTATAATCATCTGTACAAAAAAAAGCAACATACATATCTGATTGAAAAAACTTTGAAAAAGGCTTGCACGCGAAACTCTGTGCCACCATAAACCCTTTACTCTGATCACCTAGAGTATTATTGTGTGTTCCATCCAAAGACGTTTTTAACTGAAGGGATTCGTTCACACCAACCAAAAGTTGATAACGCAAGCGCTGTTGTTGATACTTTTCTTTTTGTTTCTGGCGATACCTTATGTAGAATGAAACAGACCGACCTAATGAATAATCGGTCTGTATCATCCATTCCTTGCCTTCTGTGGGCGAGTCTGTTCCATATTTTATCCAAGGAAAACGAAAAATATCAGCATAAGCTGAAAGTTTCCAATGAGCCATAGGAGTACATTGCATACCTAAATATATACCCTGTTCATTTTGAACGGTCGAATTCTGTCCAAAAGAACGACCGTAGAAAGATTGATAACTACGGTCATAATATCTTTGTATCAGCAAAAAAGTGCAATAAGAAACAGGCGTAATCTGCAAACCATTTAATGTGGCAACTGCCATATTTGAAGAAAGAGCTGTCTCGCCATAAAATTTGATATAACGATTTTTCAACAAGTAATCTACGCTTATATCCGTATTGTTGTTTCCTCTGAAATAAAACAGATTGTAGGGTTTTGGATCGGGCTGCATTTCAAATCGACCGAAGGAGTAGGAGAGAGCTGTCACCCCAAAACATAAATCTGAAGAAACGTAGCGAATATTTCCTCCAAAAGCTTGCATCGGAACAAGGTTCATTTTTTCTCGTTCACGTTGCAAACGATGCAAACCGTCTGTTTTAAGCGAGCGAATTTCCGTGTTATCTATCGAAGCATCCAATTTCTTATGCGAATAAAATAGACTGACATTCATTTTGTCTATTGCAATCGTTGTTGCCGCCCCTCGAAAATAATCATTCTCGTTAGTTGAATAATGGCGTTTGAAACCATAGTTTCTTCGTTCTCCATTAGTTACAGTTGCAGTACGACTCAACACAAAATCATTACTAACCACCAATCCTTGCCCAAAAGATATTTTATAATCGCCAACAACTGCTGTTTTCAACCATTTATTCACATCTTTCAGCAACACATAGCAAGAATAATAGTCGTAGCCGCGATGTGACTGATTCCAAAAAGGTTCACCTGCATCTTTTTCTGCCGATAATCCTACTTGAACACGCTCATCAAATTCATATGCGTAACGAATGGAATGATAAAAAGGTTCTCCCAAATACTTTCTATTTGGATATCGTTGCAATATAGAATCACAAAAAGTCCGATATCCATATTTCTGTTGAAAACATTGATCATATCTGATTTGTAATTCATTAGAGCTATACTTTAACATGTTATCAAACGACATTTCTCGTTTATCAACCGTTTTATCACCAATATAAACAAAAGGAAGCAACAGGAATATTGTTTGTAAATCTAATGATTCTATATTTTTCAACTCATAAATTGATACAATTTTTCCATAGTATAACCGCTGATTCAATATATTTTCAATTTGCACATCTGATAGAAACGGAAATCTTTTTAATTGTTCAAAAGTTACACTGTTCAGATCATAAGGATGCTCGGAAAGATAAGATAAATCAGCATATAAAGCTTCAATCTGTTCTTCATTTTCAGTTTCCGATGCCATTTCTTTTAAATAATCCACCCAGTTATCAACATTATTAATTAATTGTGAATTAATAGTATAACAATTTATAAACGTACATATAAACAAATATATCAACCGATTTTTCATAGTATAATGATTTAAAAAGTAAAAGATACGCCAAGTCCTGAACTAATGCCCAAACTCTGATGATAAACAACAGCTGCATTCACAATAAAATGAGATATTTGATAACCTACTCCCATAGTTGGTAACAAAGGAGAAAATTGTAAACCTGTACGAAAACAGAAGTCTTTGAAAAGAATATATTCTACACCTGCACTTCCTGTCAATTGACAGCATTCACTCCTTTCAACAGTTCCTGCTATCAACAAGCTGTTGATTATTTTCCATTCAAAACCTGTTTGTAAAGAATATGAATTAAATAACTTATTATCAGTTTCTCCATTAGTAATATAAAAAGAAGGAAAATTCATTATTAACAATCCTATAAACATGTTTTCAACTGGATTGTAAAGTATTCCTATATCTGTTGAAAGGAATTGAGGTATATCTTCAAACAGTTCTGTCTGTATCCATCTATATTGAACAGCAACACCTGAAAACCATTGTTCACCCAACTTTTTAGCTACTGACAATCTAAACATATTCTCTCTGTATGCATCATATCCGAAAGTAAAAATATCTATTGCTGAAGGCAAAAACTTATTAACAAAGTCAATGCCACCTTGAAAAGTACTTAATTCTTTCATTTCAAAACGATTAAAACAATTGAAATGACAATTACTTTTGTTTTGTAAAGCAAGCAATGAAGGATTATATAAAATTGATTGTGTCACGCCGTTTACACCCATCCCTATACTCCTGATATCAGAAATACGTGTGTTATCAACCGCATTCAAATAAAATGACACAAAATTGAGGATAAATAATACCATTTTCCTTTTCATAGATAAGACTTGATTATTATATTTGCAGCAGCAAATATAACTAATTATCCGAAATAAACAACTTCTTAAACTCCTGATTGTTATATTAATATAAGGAGTATGTTGTAAATCACATAAGACAAAAACTGTAAAAACAATCCAACCTATTTGGAAATCAATTAATTTTACGCCGTAATGAAGAAAAAATTATCATTCATAATAATTACTATATTACTATTCTTAATGTGTGTTCAAACAAAAACACATGCTCAATATGTAATAATTAAAGAAGTCAAGTATCCGGCTTATCTTGAAGGTAAAGATACAGTGGCAATTGTCGCTCTTCCTGAAATTGTCATATTTCCTCCTATGGTTTACTTGAGTCAACGTGATAAAGATAATTTCAACAAACTTGTAAGAGATGTAAAAAGAACGCTTCCATACGCAAAAATGATTTATTCAACACTCATTGAAACATATGAATATATGCAAACTCTTCCAAATGATAAAGCACGTGAAGCGCACATGAAAAGAATGGAGAAAGAGCTATACGACCAATATAAGCCTCAACTTAAAAAGTTATCCTTACGACAAGGAAAGCTTCTTATAAAACTAGTCAGCAGAGAATGTAATCAATCAAGTTATAGTCTAGTAAAAGCCTATTTTGGTACGTTTCGTGCAGGGTTTTGGAATATATTTGCTCACTTATTTGGTGCAAGCCTTACCTCTGTTTATGAACCTTATGGTGCAGATTCGGTTACAGAACGTGTTGTTATTTTAGTTGAAAGAGGACTAATCTGATAACTGCTTAAAGAAATCCCATATAACTATGCCTGCAGTTACAGACACATTTAGCGAATGTTTCGTTCCATATTGAGGAATTTCAATTGATGAATCACATTTATCAACTACACACTGTTGAACACCTTTTACTTCATTTCCAAATATAACAGCATACTTCTTACTCTTATCTAACTTAATATTATTCAACATTATACTATTTTCTACCTGCTCAATGGCAAATACTGAATAATTTTCTCTTTTCAACTTATCAACAGCTTCCATAGCATCTTTAAAATAGACCCAATCAACGGTATCTTCTGCGCCTAATGCCGTTTTATGTATTTCTGAATGAGGAGGACAAGCCGTTATTCCACATAAATATATAGCTTCTATTCGAAAAGCATCAGATGTTCTAAATATTGAACCTACATTATTTAGACTTCTTACATGATCAAGTATAACAACCAATGGAATTTTCTTACTTTCTTTAAATGCTTTAAGAGTAAGACGATGAAGTTCTGTAATATTTAATTTTCGCATTGCAATTATGTTCAAACGTTGCAAAAGTAAACAATTATTGTGAATAAGTAGTTGAAAAGACCTTGATAAGTTGTGAAGAGAAAATGAAAACTTATACTTGATATATACAAAATATTTTATATGAAACAACAACTTTTAAATATACCACAAAAGATATGAATTTATATTCATACAGTTTCAACCTTATTTTACACTCCATATAACAACCAATATATAAAAATCTTTTCAACAAGAACATTTATCAACAATATAGACTATATAACACTTAACAATCAAAAATACAATATATTATATAGGTAAACTATATGTTGATATCATATTAGTAACTACAACTAAATAAGTAATAACTTAAAAAACAAATATAAACAAAAAAAAATATCAACCTTATCAACAGACTATAATATTCATCTTATATTTAGTTTAAAATCAAATATAAATAATAATATAATGTTTGTTTGTTGATTAAAATTTTTACATTTGCATATGTAGAAATAATGTAGATGTCATGTCAACAAAAGAATTAAAAGAAGCCATCAATCAGATGCGCAAAGAGAAGAATGCCCTAATTTTGGCTCATTATTATCAGACGAGTGATTTGCAAGATATAGCCGATTATGTAGGTGATAGTTTGGCTTTAGCTCAATGGGCGGCTAAAACGACTGCTGATATAATAGTTATTTGTGGTGTTCATTTTATGGGTGAGACTGCCAAGATTCTTTGTCCGGATAAAAAAGTATTGGTACCTGATATGAATGCAGGTTGTTCGCTTGCTGATAGTTGTCCTGCTGAAGACTTTACATTGTTTGTTAATCAGCATCCGGATTATACAGTTATATCTTATGTTAATACGACTGCTGCTGTAAAAGCTGTTACAGATGTAGTTGTAACTTCTACAAACGCACGTCAGATTGTTGAAAGTTTTCCTAAAGACGCAAAGCTTATTTTTGGTCCGGATAGAAATCTTGGTAATTATATTAATAGTATTACAGGAAGGAATATGTTACTTTGGGACGGCGCTTGTCATGTTCATGAACAGTTTTCTTTGGAGAAGATACTTGAACTGAAAAAAATATATCCGGAGGCAGAAGTAATTACTCACCCTGAATGTAAAAAACCTATTATTCATATATCAGACTTTGTTGGATCAACTTCAGCTTTAATTAAACATGCTGTTAAATCGGGAAAGAAACAATTTATTGTAGTAACGGAAAGTGGTGTTATTCATGAAATGCGTAAGGAGTGTCCAGATAAAGAGTTTATTCCAGCGCCTCCTGACGACAGCACATGTGCTTGCAATGAATGTAATTTCATGCGTTTGAACACAATGGATAAGTTGTACAATTGTCTGAAAAACGAATCACCTGAGATTATTGTTGATGAACGTATACAGAAGAAAGCCATTATTCCTATTCAAAGAATGTTGGATATTTCTGCAAAGTTAGGTTTATAAAGTTATTTTACAATCATAATTTTAGTAACGACACTTTCTTTTGAATCTTGTGTAGCAGCAAGGACAAGGTATATTCCTGTTGCTACACGATTTCCTGAGCGGTTATGACAATTCCATGTAAGTTGTCCACCTACGGATTTGCCTTGATAGATTAGGTTTCCATTCAAATCTGTAATCTTTACATTTGAATTTTCCATTAGTCCTGCAATGGTTACTTGATCTATATCTTCGGGACGTACAGGATTAGGATAAGCATATACATTTGAATAATTTTCTTTTCCTTCTGTAGCATCACTCAGATAAGATGTTATTCCTTTATCAGTTCCAACATATACACGTCCACTTATCGGATCAATAGCAATACTTATAACTGTATTTGAAAGGATAGGAGAATTGGAAGTGGTAAAGTTTTTAATTGTCTCTGAAGCATCTTCGTTTATAAGAAATATTCCTGAATTTTGTGTTCCAATCCATTTTCTGTTACCTCCGTCAACAGCTATTGTATTGATTTGTTCGCCGTCAAGAAAGTAACTTAACGTTCCATCAGCCGCTTCGCGAGTCGGACGAGTGATAATAAGATTTTCACTCGCAGGAACACTATTAGGATTGGTACAAATAGCAAGTCCGTTTCCGGTACCAATATATATAGCTCCATTTTTATCTTCTGTCAGACAATAAAATCCGTTTGTATTCATGTTTTTGTTGTCCGAAGAACTGATAAGTGTCCGATAAGTTTTATAAGTATCATCGGAAGTATCGTCGATAGTTCCATTGTCATTCAAAATAAATATTCCCGGAGTATTACGAAGTATATTTATCCACTTAATATTTTTCTTTGTGATCAGAATTTTATCAATGGAATTAACTTTATTCAGATCATTGTAGGTAAGCGAAGCCCATGTTCCATCCTCTTTAAGTACTTTTAAAGCGTTTGAAACCTCCGAGTTTGTCATCCATAAGTTATTATCCTTATCAAAACATAATCCTTCAATACGAATAAAATTAGGACTATTTGCTATAGCCGATTCAAGTGGACTATTATTAGAATTATATAGTTGAACAAACGAATCGTCTTTAAATTCAAAAACGCCTTCACCCCATGTAGATACGTAATAATGATTGTTATCTTTCGGGTCGATAGCAATAGACATAACATCTGAAAACTTAATGCCCGCCTTTTGTTTGATTTCATCTTCATTATAGTTTGTCCAGGATTCATTATTATGGATCATAAATGTTCCGTAATTGTCATAACGGTTTGCATCTCTTCCTCCTCCTGCTACAAAAAGGCGTTGATTATTAACCGTCATATATTCGCATAAATTTCTTTTTGGTCCGGAGTTTGCCGCAATAGTATCAGAAAAGAAGACAGTATATTGGTTTAAGTTTTTCTTAATTCCTTTTATACTTTGATCTCCTGCAGCAATCCAGAAAGTATTCTCGTCATTAAGGGATGATATATCATTGATGGTTCCGATATTAACAATATCTTTATCAGATAGTGAAGATGATATATAAGCCGTTGAAGATGAAAATGAAATCAGTTTGTTATTAACAATTTTCATTTTATTTATATTGCTTCCTTCAACAATTGTGTGAATATTTTCATTTTCATCTTGATAATAAGTTCCTCCATTTTTTAATTTGAAACAAAGTTGGTTTTTAAAAATTGCCAACTGTTCAATACTACCATTAATGGAAACGGAAAAACTTTGCCAATTATTGATATCAAGAAGATTACTTGTTAGCAATCCTCTATATACACCACTTTCTGTTGCTGCATATAAATAGTTGTCTTTAATGCATGTGGACGTAACTACTTTTTTTATTTGATAAGTATCAGCTATTTCTTTTTTTTTCAGGTTTAAAACCATTATTCCAAAGTTGCCGGACAAATAAGCATATTCATTATAAAAATAGATATCGTTGATAGTTTTGTCTTTGATGGAAGAGTCATAAAGATATGGAATATTAAAAAAATTATTATCTGTCAACAGATCCATATTTCCATCTTTATAAATAATAAGCAGTGTGTTCGTCGTGTTGTTAAAACTAATATGTGTGATCTGTTGATCAGTTAGTCCATCTTGTCTTGAAAATAACTTGATGCTGTTGTCTTCTTTATTATATCTGAATAGTGAACCACCATTTTGTTCTGTGTCACTGGCACTTGTCTTAGCGCCTTGAGCTACAGCAAATACATAGTTATTTGTTTCGGCTACCTTGACTGTATTATAATATGAAAGAAATGCTTGCCAATCACCAATTGTTTGTGAATGACTAAATGGGCATACTAAAGAGATAAATAGAAAAAGATAACAGATTCGTTTCATATATTTATTTTGGCAAATTAGATAAGAATGAAATTAGTTTATTGACAGCTATAGCACGGTGACTTATCTTATTTTTGATATTAACACCTAGTTCAGCAAATGTTTTTGAATAACCTTCAGGTATAAAGATGGGATCATATCCGAAACCATCAGTTCCTCTTCTTTCTTCAACAATTATTCCTTTGACTATGCCTTCAAAGTAGTATTTTTTATCATTTAAAATAAGCGCAATGACAGTACGAAAACGAGCATTGCGATTTTTTTTATCTTTCAGTTCATGAAAGAGTTTATTAATATTTGCTTCAGGATCATGCGCAGGTCCTGCGTAACGAGCAGTATAAACGCCCGGTTCATTATTAAGTGCTTCAACTTCCAAGCCTGTATCGTCAGCAAAACAATCAAAACCAAAATGATCTTTCACATACTGCGCTTTTTGTAGGGCGTTGCCTTCTAATGTGTCGGCTGTTTCAGGAATATCATCAAAACAATGAATATCAGCTAAGCTTACTATTTCAGTATATTTGGAAGCAATATTTCGTACTTCGTCTAGTTTGTGTACATTGTTTGTTGCAAATACAAGTTTCATATTCGATAAATGTTTATATAGACAACGGATAAATAGCTTTTAAATTGTATATTTAGTATACAAAAAAGGTGCAAAGATTCTATGAATTTGCACCTTTCGGATATGGTATATAGTGAATAATATTATTCTTTGATTCTTTTTGTTTTTACATCGAACATTCCAACTAAACTTCCTTTTGCATTATCTTCATCCACTTTGTTCAACAGTAAGTTTAAATCGTAATCTTGTGCTGTAAAATAGAGGGTTATTTCTCCTTTGTTATTTGTACTTTCTTCGACAGAGGTGATTTTTATAGGATCTTTCTTTTCACCTTTTGTAGGAACAAAAAATCCGTCCAATTTACCATCGGTCCTTGTAAGCGTCATGATCATAGTCATATCTCCGTCAGGGAGATTAAACATGGTTACATCCCATTTGCCTACAAAATAATCATTGGATTGGTCTTGAGCTTTCATTGTGAATGCTCCTGCGAAGAGTAATACTGTCGTTAAAATAAATAGTACCTTTTTCATATTTGTATGTATTAATAATTTTGCCAAAGATATAAATTTGTTTTTGGGAACATTCGCGTAATTCGAAACTTTATTCTTCCGTAAAGAATGCAGTATCATATTTTATGTTTGATAGATACAGGTTTCTATCTTAATATTTTAATTGATTGTAGCCAGCTGATAAAATGATTATTCCATTCAGGCCCTTTAGGTTTCATTCCAAAACCATGATTCCCTTTTGAATACAATTTGTAGTAGTTTTGAACACCAGCATGGTTAAGAGCGTTGTGAAATGCTTCACCATTACGATAGTCTACGGTCTTATCATCTCTGCATTGTATAAGAAATACAGGGGGCATATTTTTTTGAACATTCAATTCTAGTGACATGCTGTCGCGTAGACTGTTTGTGTAATGTTTTGTCAGCAGGTTTCGTCTTGATTTGTGGTGGGCAATGCTGTCTTGCATGGAAACGACCGGATAAATCATGGCAATGAAAGCAGGACGGAGCGTTTCTTCATCCGCGTTTTCTCCTAATGAGCGGAGATAATTGTGGTTGTAATATATACCACTTGTACCGACTAAATGACCACCGGCAGAAAATCCCATTACACCTACTTTGCTTTTTTGCAAAGCAAACGTATCGGCATGAGCTTTCACCCATACCAATGCTTTCTGTAAATCTTCAATCATTGAAGGATAATGGTTGCCAAACATTCCAACGCGATAGTAAAGAACAAAAGCGTTTATACCTTTGCTTCGAAGCCATTCAGCTACTTGGCGTCCTTCATGATTCATACCTAGATAACAGTAACTACCTCCGGGACAAACGATGACAGATACTCCACTATTGTGTAGTGAATCAGCCCGGTAAACCAATAACTCCGTTCGTTTCATTTTCTTGTTACTGGGATGGTCACCCCATAGTTTAACGACAGTCTGACTTTCTATAGTCCATGCGGAAGCGAATAGAAAAGTAAATATAAGTATGATTGACTTCATATTCATTATTTTTGTTGATCGAAAAGTTTTTTTACTTTTTTTTCATCCCATTGATTGTATGTTGGATTGATTAAATTTCCATTTTCTTCCCTGAAAGTGACTTCAAAGTATTCTTCATCATAAAAAGAAAGTTTAGAATTGGTATCTGGATTGCATTCCAAATAGATTACCTTTGAAAGGTCCAGTTTCTTACGTCCTACAATTTGTTTGAGCAGATTGCCGCCGGCGTAAGTTACGGATGAACCTGGATTATCCTGGTACAGTTCAGTAGCGATTACTACAGTTTTTCCTTCAAAAGGAAGAATCTTTATTCCACATTTGGACGGTACATCCCATTGTCCTTTAAAATCGAATATCTCATCGTAATAATGCTCGGGAACTTTCATTTTTTTAATATATTATTTGTTAGACGATTGTTTTTCAATATTTCGTTGTACTCGTTTGCCAAACGACATATTGATAAGTTCATGTTTGCGCGGACGATAGGTTCCGTCATTAATCTCACGCATAGCTACATTCATAAACAAACGAAACATTTTTTGTTCCTGCGACTCATCGTGATAGAACGATTGCCATGCATAATCATAAAGTTCCTGCAATTTTTCGGGTGACATTTGTTTAGGTTGAAAAACAACTTGACCGGCGTTATAATGATTCCAGTCAAAGTCAAATATTCGATTCTGACGTAACATATCATCATAACCTTTAGTATGTGGAAATGGTGTCATTACTGTGAATTCCGCCAGATCCAGATTTATATCCAGAAGGAAATCGATAAGACGTTTTATATCATCTTCCGATTGATTATCTAGTCCCAACAGGATAGTTCCTTCAACGCCAATACCGTTATCATGATAACGTTTGATGCGTTCTCTAATATAGTCGGAAGTGTCGTATATAGCTTGATAGACATACCATGCACCAGCTTCGCTAGCCAGTTTTAATACTTCAGGGTCGTCTTCTATGGTATGCGATATCCATTTTTTCTTAAATGGAATCATTGCTTTGAACAGCTCTTTTTCCCATTCTTTATTTTGAGCTAATGAGTTGTCAACAATAAATAAGCGGTTATTGTCGATTGTAGCTATGTCTTCTACTACTTTATCTATCGGGCGCGGTCTGAAAATGCGTCCGCCGAGGTAGGATACGGCGCAAGGATAGCAGCTAAAACGACAACCGCGTGAAGCATGAAAAAGATCAACCATCTGAACGCCTTTATGATTATAAAGTTCGCGTTTATATAAATCACGGCGGGCCGGACCAATCAATGAAATATCAGGTTGGCGCCCCATGAAGTTGTAAACTTTTTTCAAACGTCCTTCTTTCCAGTCATTTATAACTTCTTCCATTCGTCCTTCCGATTCGCCTAAGAAAATGGAATCAGCATGAAGCATGGTTTCTTCAGCATGAAGCATGGTTGAAATACCTCCGAAGATAACTTGCTTTCCGCGTTTCTGATATTCTTCCGCAATAGCCCATCCCCGTTTCACCTGTGTGCTTAGCATCATTGAAATGCCGACAAAATCACATGGTTCATCATAATTTAGTTCTTCTACATTTTCATCGGTGAAAGACACTTCTACCTCTTCAGGAAGTGTTGCGGCAAAGACTACAGGTCCATGGGGTGGCAAATTAAAAGTTGTCTGACCACGTAGTTTTTCCCACTTGGGGTAAATTAATTTAAACTTCATATCTATTGTTTGTTATTGTCGTTTATTTCTTTTATATGCTCTGTAAGCTCCGTTTTTCCTATAAGTTCCGAGCATGTAAGCAACGCACTGATAATTACGCCAAGTATGCCATGTGTGTTGATGTTTTGTCCTGTTAACAGCAAATTGGGGACTTTAGTTTTAGGAGTGATCATATTATATAAAGGATCCTTGATGTTATGGGCATATCCATAGATAGAACCTTCAGATGTAGCTGTAAAATCGCGATAAGTCAGTGGCGTTGATGTATAATAATGTTCTATATTGGAAATGATTCCCGGTCGTTGTTTTTCCAGACATTTCAGTAATCGTTCCGCTTTACGTTGCTTGAAAGATTCATAACTGCTTCCACGATGTCCTGTTGTTGTTGATATCCATGGCTTCATTTCGTTATAATTCATGTATGTGATAACCTCAGCGCCTTCGGCAAATGCGGTTTCAGATCCTGTTGCCAGATGCATATATATAAATTGTTTTGGCCATGTTTCATCCGTATAATCCTCACAGTTCCATACAGAGTCTTGCTCATAATGCAGCAAATTGAAATTTTCGTAAGGGACACGGTTTTCTTTAAAGCGAAGATATAACGTAAAGTTCGCTACCGTATTTTTTATGTTTTCGAGTCTTTGTCTGTATAACTTGGTGATTAGAGGTGAATTTATCCAATGCATGGTTATGGCAGGATGTACATCTGATATAAATTCATTGGCTTCGAATCGTTCACCCGTATCCGTCTCGACATAGATTGCCCTAGAGGTGTTACAAGCGATGGATGTGACTTTTTTTTGTGTCAGAATGGTTCCTCCATGATTTACTATTGTATTTGCTAAAGAAGTGGAAATGACATCACTTCCTCCAACAATACGATATGAACCGTTAATATAGAAGCTATTAACCATTGCATGAATATATGCAGGGGTGATGTTTTTCCTGCCTGCATAAAGAGGAACTAATCCGGCAAGAACATTTTGCAGTCTACAGTCGGCTGTAACAGATGAAATAAATTCGCTTGCACTAAGAGAATAGTCGATAGCTGAAAGAGGAGGTGTTTTTTCTCTTTTATAAAAACTATGCAGAGGTGAAGCATCGACTATGTTTTTAAGTCGTTGCATGTATTCCTCTAATGATTTTTTTTCTTTGGGAAAGTATGTACTCAGTGTATCGACAAACAGTTGTGTTCCTATGGCATACGGGTAACAGTCTCCTCTTAATGAGATCATATCGGAACCCATAGGATCAAGGGGTTGTAGTTTTATATCGTGGTCAATAGACAAATAACGAAACAGGCTGTTCAATGATTGGCCTTCTTTCATACTGCCTATATAATGCATGCCTGTCTCAAATTTGACTTTGTTGCGTTTGAAGGATTGTAAGCAACCACCGATCTGAATATTCTTTTCAAGAATAAGAACTTTATATCCGTTCTTTGAAAGAATAGATCCACACACTAAGCCCCCCAAACCGCTGCCAACGATTATGATATCATACTTTTCCATCTGTCTGCAAATGTACGCTGAAAATTACAATTCTTATGGAGGAAAGGACAATTTTGTCTCCGCGGCTGGAAATGGCTGAACTTATAGTTCAGCCACAATCGTGTAATGTCCGCTTTCTGCTTTAATGTCTGTGTTAACTTCCGTTGTCTTTCCATTAATGAGAACACTCTTTGCTTTTAAAGGAAGAGTTATAGTAGCTTTACAACCTACAGGAATCGTCGTTTCCATTGTATATTGGCTATTTGTAAGGTTCCAGCTAACTGACAATCTACCAAAAGGGGTATCTTTTGATGTTTTTACCCATTGAATGCCCTTGACTAATTGCGGGTGTATAAAAACATGACGATAACCGGTTGCATTTTCGTCGGGAAGTATTCCCCCCAAAGCTTGATAGAACCATGATCCGATGCCGTTATAGCAGTTATGAATATAGCTACGTTCACCTTTCCAATGTTCCCAGGTTGTTGTGCCTCCTTTATCAATCATATAAAGATATCCCGGATAGCTATGTTGACGTAACATGCCGTACATAAACTCTGCTTCATTATTTTGTGTGGCCCATTGGGTAAGAACAGGAATTCCGACGAGTCCGGTTACTATATGACCTTTGAATCGACCTGCTGTTTCATTGAACAGTGTTTCTTTGACAGTTGGAACGAGTTCCTTTGGAGTAACACCCGCTAAAAGCGGATATGCTAGATCAATCTGTGAACCGGTGCCATAACTTTTCTTTTCTTTATCGTAGAATGTATTTTGAATAAGTCTGTCCAGGGCTTCCTGTTTTTCTTGATACATGCGTTTTTCGTCGTGCTTTCCGAGCACTTCGGCAATTTTACTCATCGTATGATAACAAACACTAATAAAACAGTTGTTTACCAGATTGATAGAGGTGCTGTCGGTTACATCAACACCTAAATCTTTTGGTGCAGCCCAATCTCCTAGATACCAATTTCTGTAATCATTATCCGGCCAGCGCTTAAGTAAGCCATCGCGGGTATATGTTTTAACATAACCGAGCCATTGTTGCATGGTTGGATAGTAGCGCTCCAGCAAGCGCGGGTCGCCGTAATTGACGTAGGTTTGCCAAGAGGCTGTGATGATAAACCCGCACCAGAACGGTCCTCCGCCAGCACTATACGGACAAGGTGCAGTATGAGGCATTCCTCCGTCCGGATGAATGCAGTCGCCCCACGCTTGCATCCAGTTGGAATAAAGAGGAGAAAGATTATACATGGTCTGAACAGTCAGCGTTGAAGCATTTCCATCGCCTCCATAACCCAAACGTTCGATGTGAGGACAATCCACCATATAGCCGCTGAGTGTCAAACAGCGGATGGTGTAATGGATCATATCGTGTATGGCATTTAAATCTTTGTCGGAACAACTGAAGGAAGAAGCGCCGGCATCATAGCCTGTATGAATCAAATATGCCGTGATATCGGAAGTTTTCGGTGCCTCTTTCAAGTTGTATAGCTTGATATAGCGATAAGCATGGTAGTTGAATTTATTGATAAAAGTTTCGTTCCCTTTTCCTGAAGCTGTATATGTATCGCAGAATTTCTTTTCTTGAATCATCTTTCCGTTCTTATCAAGATAATCGGCATAGTCAATCGTGATTTTTTGACCTGCCGAAAGCTTCGGGAACGCTATTTTTGTCCATCCCGTCAAACATGTTCCCATATCAATAAGCCACGATTGATTATCTAATTGCTTGATTGATACTGGGTTAAGAGCTTCCTGAATTTTATTCGTTTCAACCATCTGAGGGGATACCGTGTGTGATGGGATATGAGCAATGATTGCATCATCCCACGAAACACGGTTTAGTGTCTGAGTTGTGAAATCGGGTAACAGTTTTGAACCATCCACATCTTCACCTTGAAAATCATTCGGTCCCCATTTTCCGGGAGAGGTGTAACCGCTTTCTCTTGTTTTCCATGTGTCATTGGTAACCGCTATTTTATTCCAATGACTGCCTTCAAATGATTCCAACTGCGCACGTACAAACGGTCCACCGCTTACAACACCCGGCATTTGCGATCTATACCAGCCTTTACCCAACCATATGATCAATTCGTTATTTCCCTGATGCAGATATTTGGATACTTCATAGGTCATGCTCAGCGAACGTTTATCGAACTGAACCATGGCTGGTGCCAATATGGCATTGCTTACTTTCTTTCCATTGATGTATATTTCATGATATCCGAGTGAGTTGACATGCAGAAAAGCAAGCTTGTTTTCATGTGTGAGGTGAAAAGACTTTCGGAATAAAGGCGATTCAGGATCTTCCTTTTTCGTATTCATTGCAATATATTCAGCCTGCCAGTCACCCGCATTGAGTAGTCCGACACTGAAGGATGCCGTTTCGCTCCATTGAGACACCTTTTCTTTGTTGCTCCATACGCGTACTTTCCAATATACTACACTGCGCGATGATAGCATTTTGCCTGCATATTTTATCCATATCGATTCCGATGATTTGATTTTTCCGCTATTCCAGAGGTCTGCTTTTTCTACAGAAAGAAATCGTTTGTCTGATGAGGCAATGATCTGATAAGCGGTTTGTTCAGTCGCTTGTTTTTCGGATCCGATTTTCCAGCTGAGATGAGGCTTCGTGTTATCAATGCCCCAGGGGTTGGATAACATTTCGCAACGTAAATCATACACATTGGCTGCATGGGCATAAATAAAGGCACACGCAAAAGCAATAAGCGTAAAAAGGACTTTTTTTAAAGATAAGAGTGTCATATTATTGTTATTTATTAATTCATAAGCTCTCGTAAATAGATTTTCAAAGATACTTTAAATTCAGAAAATAGGATTGTTTAGCAGACAGTTTATATACTTTTTATGTCATTATGCCTAATAAATAGTTTTGTTTATGGGGAAGTAAAGGTTATTTGTTCAGGAAGTATTTTTTATTTCTTGCCATTAAGTAGTTATTTAGTGACAGTATTTAATTATTTACTGATGTGAAATAACTATTTACCGATAGTATGTAGTAAATGCATCTTTATGTGTTGATCTTTCCATCAGGTGTTTTTTACTTTTTTATTAGGATCTTTTTTTGTTTTTGTAAAAGTAAGGATATAGTGGGGTAAAAGTAAAATTGACTTCAGTAAATTTTACTGAAGTCAATAATTTAAATGTATAGCTTTTTATTTGTGATATTGCTTTTGTAGCCAGGTAATGCGTTCGTTTGTTTGTTCGGGAAATGTCCAGTGTCCTGTTTCGAGGAAAAGATGCAGTTCTTTAGGAGCAATAATCTGGTTGTAAGCCGAATAAGTAGAGGTAGGCGGACATGTTGTATCATTATATCCCCAACTGTACCATCCGGGTGCTTTGATTCGCTTGGCAAAGTTTACAACATCGAAGTAAGCTAAAGTTTCAACATCATTGGCTTCCGGCTTTTCTGAACGAAAATAGTGCGGCCATCCGCCGGCACGGTTATTCAGATAACCTGCATAATCGCAAAGTGCCGGAAATAAAGCTGCCACGAAGTGGATACGCGGATCGAGACCGGCTGTTACGATCGATAATGCACCACCCTGGCTTCCGCCGGTGACACCGACAGTCTGTCCGTCAAATTCAGGCAATGAATAGATAAAATCTATCGCGCGGACGCATCCCAGATATACGCGTTTATAATAATGTTTGTCACGGTCGTTCTTATTAATCGCCCAATAATTTGATAAAGCGCCATTCGATAGATTGTTATATACGTATTGCGGCAGATCTACCGGAATCCCGTGGATTCCTATTTCCAGAGAAATAACATCGTCGCCGAAACTTGTGCCGTTGTAAGGACGGATACCGGCACCCGGAACTTGCAGAATGGCCGGATACTTACCCGGTTTCTTTGGCATCATCAGAATGCCATATATCCGTGAGCCGATGCGTTCGTTCTGAAAACTGATCTGATAAACGTTCAGGGCTGATGTGCATCTTTCGGGCATCAGTGTCAGAATTGGATCCAACGGAGTTTTTCGAGCTTCGTTGATGGCATTGTTCCAGAAGCTGTCAAAATCGCCGGGTTCTTTCGTTGTCGGTTGAATTTTTTCGGGATCGATCCCGGCTGTAGCCATTCCGTCATAAGTCTGACCGTCAACTTTAGCTGTAACTTTACAACGCAGGAAACCAGGTTTGTTCATGGATGATTTTAGGGTGAGTTTGCCTTCTTTCAGAACGACATCTTTTGTTTGTTTACCAAAAAATTCCGGACCTATCTCATAATCGACTGTTACATTCTGAACCGGATTTTCATGTTTGAGTACCTGAATAGTGAAAGTAACGGGGTCATTAACGTGATATTGCCAGCTCGACCGATCGGGAGTGACAATGACTGTAACTAGTTTCTGCGGCGGTTGTGCACTGACAGGAAGAATGCAACCCAACAGAAATACGAAGAAACAAAATGAAAAAACAACTCGTTTCATGGCAATTATGTTTTTGTGTTATAATTTTTAATATGACAAAGATAGATACTTTTGTTATAAAGGGAGGTTTTTGCAATTGTTTGTTTCGAAATTATTTGAAGCAGGTTTATTTTTTATTATTGAGCTATCATACTAGCAGTCGTAATTTTTATTTGAAATTTATTTATTTTTGTTTTAGGGTTTTCCTCTTTTGAATCGTTTTATATATAGATTGGGAATTTTGATTATAAGGATGGATAAGGAATTATTACAAAAATATATTATTGGTGATGCAACTCAAGAAGAAAAGGAAGTTGTAGCATCCTGGATTGATGCAGACGAATCAAACATGAAAGAATATCTTGCTTTACGCAAGCTTTATGTATTTACTCTTTGGAATAAAGATCAAATCCAAGCGTCTTCAGCAGTCTCTCATAGCAAAAAGTCTTCTCTTTACTATTTCAGAGAAGCCTTAAAGATTGCAGCTGTTTTTATTTTTGCTTTTTTTATTGCATACTTTTGTATCTATTATAGCCAAACGGCACGGCAGAAGTCTGTTCTGCAAACTATATATGTTCCTGCAGGGCAACATGCGGAGCTTACGCTTGCCGATGGTACTCATGTATGGCTTAATGCAAAGACAAAATTCTCGTTCCCAACAAATTTTGAGGTTTCCAATCGTAATGTTTCATTAGATGGCGAAGCCTATTTTGACGTCACGCACGACTCAAAAAGGCCATTTATCGTCAAGGCGGGAAAATATAGCATACAAGTATATGGCACGGAATTTAATGTTAATGCTTATTCTGGAAAATCTATTTTTGAAACCGCATTACTGAAAGGATCTGTCCGTGTGGGGGAAACCAATAAACGGGCGAATTCATTAATGCTGCAACCAGGGTATAAAGTAGCAATAAAGAATGATCGTTTTGTAAAATCACCTATAACTCAATATAGCTATTTTAAATGGAAAGAAGGGTTGATATGTTTTGATGATAATACGATTGGGGAAATGCTTAATAAGTTGGAACTTTATTTTGACGTTCATTTTATTATTAAAAATACTCATATCATAAATCAGCGTTATACAGGTAAGTTCCGTGGAAATGATGGCGTTGAGCAAGTTTTAAAAACTTTGCAACTCCGTTCGAAATTTAAATATGAGTTTGATGATGACCGAGATGTAGTAACGATAAACTGATATATTAACATTTAAAGTAAGCTGCCTATGTAACACAAAACAACATGAAGAACATAAAAGTCGGTACGTGTTGGAAGCGCATACCGACTTAGGTGTAATACCAGACTTCTTTAATTATCTAAGTATTAACTAAAATAACAATTGTAAATGTATGAAGAATAATTTATACAGGGATGATGTTTTCCCATTATTTTGGATCAATAAACATATATTACGTATCATGAAAACAATTTTTATATTTTTGTTCGTTTTCATTTCTGGCATTTTTGCTACTGAAGCCGAATCACAAGTATCTAAAGTTTCTATATCGAAAAGCAATGTAAGAATTCTTGAAATGATTGATGAGATTGAGCATCAGACCGATTATTTATTTATTTATAATAAAAATGAAGTGGATGTGAATCGCAAAGTCTCCGTGCATGCAACAAATGAACCGGTCGCACAAGTACTTCATAATATATTTGGACGTACAGATATTGTGTATGCAATGGAAGGGAATAGCATCATGTTAATGAAGAAAAAGAAAGAGGCAAGCGAACCCATCTCTACTGAGTCCTTCCAGCAAAGAGGAAAGAAAATAACGGGGATTGTACTGGATGAATCAAAAGAACCGATAATTGGAGCGAATATAATTATTAAAGGAACTTCTCAGGGTGTTATTACGGATACTCAGGGTTCATTTAGCATTGAAGTTCCGATCGGTGCCAATATTCAAGTTTCTTATATAGGCTATGCAGATAAAACATTTCAGGTAGGCAAGGAATCCAGTTATAGGATAATTTTGTCTGAAGCAACGGAGGCATTAAATGAAGTAGTTGTGACAGCCCTGGGTATTTCGCGTGAAAAGAAGGGATTAGGGTATGCCACTCAAGAAATTAAAACAGGGGCTTTAGAAAATAAAAATTCGAACCTTGTCAGTATGTTAAGCGGCAAGGTTGCCGGCTTGAATATAAATACCGGCGCTGTTGCCGGTGCAGGTAGCCGTATTTCAATCCGTGGTGAAAGAGCGTTAAGCGCCGGTCCTTCTTCGCCCTTATTTGTGATTGATGGTATACCGATTGGTTCCGGTGCAGGATCACAGACGAGTAGTGCTGAAATTAATGAGATCAGTTCAAATGATATTGAAAGCATGAATGTCCTGAAAGGTGCTGCCGCTTCTGCTCTTTATGGATCTGCAGCCGCTAATGGAGCTATTATTATCACAACCAAAAAAGGAAAAAAAGGAAGTGGATTGGGCATTTCTTATAGCGGTACGTTTTCTAGAGAGACACCTTTAATCTTACCAAAACTGCAAGATCAGTTCGGGCAGGGCAAGAATGGAATCTATGAAGGTGGTAATTTTGGTAGTTCAAGTGGATATTATCCGTCAGGAAAGAACGATAATTATGATGAAAGCTGGGGGCCGCGTTTTATGGGGCAAAAAATGATTTTGTTTGATTCTCCTACAACAAATGGTTACCGTGCCGGCGATACCTATCTTTCTCCTGAAATACGTGGTGAAGCCATTGCTTCGGATTGGGTGGCACATCCTAATAATATACGAGATTATTTTGATCATGGAACGACTCGCATTAATAGCATTGCTTTGAGTAATAGTATAAATGGACAGACGTTCCGTATAGGTTATACGAATACGAAACAAGATGGTCTGACTCCAAATAATAATATCAACAGACATTCATTCAATTTGAATAATTCGATTGAACTAAATAAATGGATGAGTGCTGATGTTGTAGTCAATTATACAAAGACAAACAGAACGAATGTCCCTACGTTAGGATACGGACAGGATGTATCACCCATGTATTTCTTCTGTTGGATGCCTCAGAGTCATAACATAAACAGTTTGAAGGAATATTGGCAACGTGGAGGTCTGGAAGGCACTCGTCAGTTCCAGAATATGGCTTCCTATAATAACCCTTATTTTGTGATGTATGAAATGGCAAGCGCTTCAGAGACTCATCGTTTCTTTGGCAAATTAGGTATTAATATAAAACCGATGGAAGGGCTGTCAATCATGTTACGCGGTGGTACCGATAATTCATGGGAGGCAGATAGCAGACACGAAAGTTATTATAAAAATGGAGGCAATGGTTATTATGATGATAATCAATATCAATCGCATAATAATAATTATGATTTCCTGATCAATTATACGCCAAAGTTGGGAAATACTTTCGGGTTGACTGCTAATTTTGGTGGAAACAGAAGGGAAGCTTTCTATAAAGATCTTACAGCAAACACCAGCAGCCTTATTGTTCCGAATATCTTTTCTCTTTCTAATTCGAAGGAGAAACCATCGGTATCAGATAGAAGAACTAAAAAAGTTGTAAACAGTTTGTTCGGCAGTGCTCTTTTGGATTATAAACGTATGATCTTTGCAGAGTTTACCGGTCGGAATGACTGGTCAAGTACGTTACCTTCTTCTACAAATTCTTATTTTTATCCTTCAGTCACATTGAGCGGTTTGGTAAGCGAGATGACAAAATTACCATCATTTATCAGCTATGCAAAGTTAAGGGGTAGTTATGCTTCCGTCGGTAATGATACGGACCCTTACAACTTATATAATTCCTATTCTTTGAGTGGATACTGGAATGGCGCTCCTACATTATCGAATCCGGGTAATTTGCTAAACAGCAATTTGAAACCGGCAATGGCACAAACCTGGGAAACCGGTGCAGAGTTGAATTTCTTTAAAAATAGATTTAACATAGACTTTAGTTATTATCATACAATAACGAAAGATCAGATAATAAGTCTGCAGACAGCTTTGACTTCCGGCTATGGAAGTCGATTGATTAACTCAGGAAAAACAGCCAATACCGGTATTGAGTTGATGGTAAATGCAACTCCTGTTTTATTGCAAAACGGTTTAAAATGGAATGTGGGATTCAATTTTAGTCGCTCGAGAACTAAAGTTGTATACCTGGCTGAAGGAATGGACGAATTAATTTTGACTTCAGAAGGTTTGGAAGATGCCAAGATTGTTGCACGTAAAGGCGAAAGAATGGGACAGATCTTTGGAACAGCATACGACCGTGTGGAAGAGGGTTCATTAAAGGGTGAGCCTATTTTAAATAGTTCTGGACAATATGTTTCGAAGAAAGATGTTTATCTGGGAAATGTCAATCCGGATTGGACTGCAGGCATAAGCTCCTCCATTTCTTTTAAAAGATTCGATTTGAGCGTGTTGTTTGATATACGACATGGTGGGTATTTTATTTCCAGAACATTGAATAAGTTTGTTGGAGCCGGTCAAACGGTCGAATCTTTGGAAGGACGCGGAGCTCGCGAAAAAGGAAAAGAATATGATGATTTGTATTACAGTGAAGGAGCAATCATGGTTAATGGAGAATATCAACAGAATCTTCAGATATTCGATGGAACATATAGTAAAGGTATCGCAGGAAATGATGCGCGTCGTTTTATAAAAACCAAGTATGATCACATTACGGAAGCGCAATTGACGGATGCCTCATTTGCGAAGTTGAGAGAGCTCCGTATTGGCTATTCGTTACCGGAAAAATGGGTGAAGAAGGCTTATATGCAAAATGTTAATATTGCATTTGTCGGTCGTGATTTATTCTTGTGGACTAAGAACCAACATGTCGATCCGGAAAGCGGTGGTATGAATAATCTGAATTTGGGTATTGATGCTTTCTCTGTTCCTGCATCAAAAAGTTTTGGATTTCAGATTAATGTAAACTTTTAATCATTAAAATTGAATAGTATGAAAACAATACATAAGTTAATACTAATAGCGTCAGCTTTTCTTTTAACCATTGGATGCACCAATAAATTCGAAGAGATCAATACTAATCCGAATAATCCTGACCGTATAGAGCAACCAAAGTTATTGTTAAGCGGAGTCATTCGGCAATTGGGTAATTTGGGCGATGTTAAATATTATGGTTCCGTTTTGGGTGACTATTTGGTGGATCAGTATGTCAGTATGTTTAATGATGTGTTCAACAGTACCCTTACCGGAGAACTTTATTATGATGGTCGCGATGTACAGGATATGATTGAAATAGCAGAAAAAAATAATCAGCCACATGTTCAGGCAATGGGGATTATTATCAAATCATTTATGTTTCAGCAAATGACGGATACATATGGAGATTTTCCATATTCAGAAGCTTTTCAAGGGAAAACAGGCGATAATTTTGAACCTAAATATGATACCCAAGAGGATATATATAATGATTTATTACTTCAGTTGGAATCGGCTAACGAATTGCTGATGAAGAGCAGTTCGGAGGAAATCGGGACATATGACTGTTTGTACAACGGTGATATATTAAAATGGAGAAAGTTTGCAAACAGTCTTAAACTGCGTTTATTAATGCGGATGTCCGGAAAAAAGGATGTTAGCAAAAACATCAGTGACATGTTATCTGATTCTGGTAAATATCCGTTAATGTCAAATAACAGCGACAATGCCGCCATCACATATTTGGATGATGAATCTGATCATTGGAGTCCACCATATAATGCCAAATTGGAAAAATTTAATGGGACAGAATTTATGTCAGTTGTAATTGAAGATCACTTAAAGGAATTGAATGATCCTAGAATAAAAGTATTTTTCTGCCCGACCGTAAAAGGGGTTGAAGGAGGCAAATATGTTTATGCCGGCGTTCCAAATTGCATACGTGACGCAGATGCGGCTAATTTTAATGGAGGCGATAGTTATAATTCACGTAAAGGTTACATTTTTGCTCCTCGTTTATTGGATTCGAAATATGCATCACCAACGGCTGCTCAGTCTGTTTTACTAGCTTATTCTGAAGTTATGTTTAATTTGGCGGAAGCCCGTGAAAAAGGGATAGTTAGTATAGGCGACGCAGCAACATACTATAAGAATGGTATTGCTGCCAACTTTAGTTATTGGGCTAGTCGTATTCCATCAAACTTTAAGGATATGAAATCAATGACCTATCCTCCGACAGAAGCATTGGAAGCCTCTGACGTTATTCCTGATGCAAGTTATTATGAGCAACCGAAAGTAGCATACACCGGAACACAAGCTGAGAAATTGGAAAAGATTGGCGTACAGAAATGGATTTCACTTTACATGTGCGGCATAGAAGGTTGGTCTGAATGGCGCCGTACAGGTTTTCCGAAAGATATTTCAGTTACTCCACCGCGGAACCTTCCTTCTTCCAGCAATATTTCTGAATGGCCGAGACGGGTTCCGTACCCTCAAAATGAACAAGTCTATAATACGAAACAATATCAAATAGCCGTTTCAAGACAAGGTGCAGATGATCCATTAACACGTATGTGGTGGGACATTAAATAGATGGAGATATTATGAATGGTTTGAAAAATATAAGTTTATTGTTTTGTTTTTGTCTGCTCTTTTGTGCTTTAGAGCTAAGAGCAGACAAAGCTCCTTCCGGCATCAAACATGTTTTTGTTGTTGGTATTGATGCTATGAGTACTCAGGGCATGGAAAAAGCAAATACTCCAAATATAGATTATCTGATGAAGAATGGAGCTGTTTGCCGGAGCGTCCGCACAGTAATTCCATCCAGCAGTGCTCCTAACTGGGGTTCAATGTTGGCCGGTGCCGGTGTTGAGGCTCATGGAATAACATCTAATGACTGGGCCCCTGATAATTATAAGGTGAAACCTGTCGGCATTACTGATTATGGCTTGTTTCCCACTATTGTATATGTCGTTCGCAAACAACTTCCAAATGATAAGATTGGTATGATTTATCAGTGGAGCGGTTTCGGAAGCTTGTTTGAAAAGAATGTCGCAAATGTGGATAAATCGTATGAAACGGAATTGAAAACTGCAGAGGCTTTGGCAGAATATATCCGTACGGAAAAGCCTGCATTTACATTTACACAGCTTGATGATGTTGATCATTGTGGCCATACCTTTGGTCATATGACGGAAGAATATTTGAAAAGCATTGAAGAAGCTGATAAATGTGTTGGGATGGTACTTAAGGCTGTCAAGGATGCAGGGATAGAAAATGAATCAATCATCATTATTGTTGCAGATCATGGAGGTATCGGATACGGTCACGGGGGTGAATCCTGGGAAGAGATGACTGTACCCTTTATCCTCTATGGTAAAAACATCAAAAGAGGTTTTGAAATACAGCAGCAGACATATATGTATGATGTTGCACCAACAATTGCTTATGCATTGAGATTGGATGTTCCTTATGCTTGGACCGGGCGTCCGATTCGATCGGCATTTGAAGGCGTTAATATTGAATCGGATCCGGTTTTGTTCAAGAAATTATCTTATGGACCTCGTATAAATGGCGGGCGACATTTGTTTGAACAAGCGGGAGGATTATATATTGACAGAGAGGCTGAAGTTAAAATTGAACCATATAAAGCAGGCGATAAAGTTTATTATACAACCGATGGTTCTGAACCGACTAAACAGTCACAATTGTATCAGGTCCCTTTTAAACTCAAGAAGACAACAGTTGTAAAAGCAAAATCATATAGTGATGACGGAGCTGAGAGCTTGGTTTCTGATGCCTATTTTCGTATTTTGCATAAGAATATTCAAAATGGGGTGAATGTGACTTTCTATGTAAGCGTCTCCGCGATTCTACATTGCCAGAAAAAGAAAAACGGTTAATAGGAATAATCCACTAACCGTTTTTCCATTTGTCAGGAAGTAAGTTTCTGTATTTTTCTATGGGTGTATTTGGTGCCCA
>Ga0268357_100066_pt1 | contig 197705 bp, 177 predicted proteins | sample BioMet10_FD_192466 | JGI IMG/M metagenome (GOLD analysis project Ga0268357, IMG submission 192466) | Sewage microbial communities from Oakland, California, United States - Biofuel 10 (Illumina Assembly) | ecosystem: Engineered > Wastewater > Sewage > Unclassified | place: USA: California...
TCAAACTTCACATCGTAAGAACCCATTGCTTTAATTCCGTTAATCAGCGTCTTGACTTTTTGTCCTAAAACGTTGTAAACGGCCATGTCAACATAACTATCAACAGGTAAGGCATATTTAATTGTGGTAGACGGATTAAAAGGATTTGGATAATTTTGCATAAGCTGATAATCTTTTACTATATTATCCGAAAGAGAAGGAACGGAAAGAACAACATTGCCGATACTATTTCCGTTTGCATCGGCCAATTCGCTTTCACCGTTAAGAGTTAACTGAAAATCACAATTCTGCGACTTATTTTTATTTACAGCTTTTAATATTAGGGAAATAATGTTATCTCCTTCATTAAAAGAGATGGGGGATAAATCATCCCAAGCTATTTTGATTTTACCATTATTGATCGAATAAGTCAGTCCTTCAATTTTGCTTTTAATGCCAACTACATCAAAATACTTTGAGTTGTAATCGAACAAAAGCGTAAGTCCGCTGATACTCATTGATTTATTAACAGTAACCGGCAATTCAAATTCGGAAGCCATAGCTGGTTTAATCTGTCCGTTATCTGCAAGCATAACCGCGGCGGTTCTTTTAGCGCCGGAAGGAACATAGGAATTATTCAGGTCGCCAGCGCAAAGAGTTTTGATTGTGACATTTGCATTGGCATTATTGATTGTTACGAAAGGGCTATAATAGACCCAATCTGCAACAGGGAAAGAATTAATTAGATTAACGGTTCTTTGGCGGATGAGTAAAGCATCAGTACTATTGACCGAACCGGATAAATTAACATCACTGGCTTTAATTTGCAGCGAGTCAAAACTCCGGGCGCCAATAACAAATTGTCTTAGCCATAAAGCATCTGTTGAGTTTACACCGCCCCATGCTGGCATATTGCCTAATTTAATGCTATACGAACCGTTTTGAACTGAGTTAAACTTAAAGGAGCCGTCTGCGGCGGAATTTGTTGAATCAATAACAGTACTGTTCTTTATAAGATAAACTTTACAATTAGTGATAGGGGAATTTGAAGAATTATTATACACAATATTACCGGAAATTAAGTTCCCGTTCGCGTCTTCTTTCCCGCCTGTGAATTCACAAATACCATCGCAAAGAGTTCCCAGCCATTTATCATCCAGTGAATCTATTATAATTGACGAAATAAAATTGCTTGGGATACCCGAATTTGCAGTATTATAGATTTGCCATGTAGTTCCATTGAACTTAGCTATTCCAAATCCACTTATAAGCCCACATATCCAAATATTATTTTTTGAATCTATTACCATTGAATTAACGGTATCACTGGGGATTTGTGAATTCGTAGTATTAAAGGAAGTCCAATTTGTGCCATCATATTTTGCAATTCCTTTACTAAGTGTATTTAACCAAATGTTATTTTTATTATCTATTTTAAGTGTAAAAACCATATTACTTGGAATTTGTGAATTTGATTCATTAAAAACCGTCCAATTTATTCCGTCAAATTTTGCCAAACCATCAACGGTTCCAATCCATTTATTTCCATATAGGTCTATTGCGACTGAATAAACCCTATTATGGGGAATTTGTGAGTTAGCTTTATTGAAAGTAATCCAATTTACACCATCAAATTTAACTAATCCATTTTCAGTTCCGATCCACTTATTATTTAGTGAATCGATGGTAATTGAGTTTATGTCGTTGCTTGGAATTCCTGAGTTTTGAGTGTTATAATAATGCCATATAGTGCCATCAAAACTTGAAAGTCCTCCTTCATATGTCCCAAACCATTTTATGTTGTTTTTATCGACAGCAATAATATAGCTGGATTCACCATGCTGTAAACCTGAATTTGAAGGAGTATATTCAACCCAGTTATTTCCATCAAATTCAGTCACAATATTTTTTCCACAAAACCACTTATTTCCGTATTTATCAATTGCAATTTCGTAACCAGTAAAAAAAGAATCTGTGTTCATAAAATACGATTTCGCAATATTTATCTTTTCCCAGGTAGTTCCATTATATTTGAGTAATCCATTTATAGTTCCTATCCATTTATTGCCGTTCGAATCGATTAATATTGAAGTAATAATATCTATTCCTGAGTTTGTTGTATCGCAGTTTGTCCAATGCTGTCCATCAAACATCCATAGGTTATTATCGCAGCCTAACCATTTATTTCCTGCCGAATCAATTGCAATTGTCGATGTATTGTAAATACTTGCTGGAGGGGTGTATTCTGTGAAGTTTGTTCCATTATATTTAATCAAACATGCACTCTCTGCGTACCCTTTTATTCCAATCCATAAGTTGCCATTTTTATCTTCTGCAATAGATTGAATATTTACACTTTTGTTTAATATATTATACTTAACCCATGTTTTCCCGTCATATTTATACAGATATGAATTTGTTCCGAACCACAAATTTCCTTTTTTATCAGCCAGAAGCGCATTTATATCTTCAGAAATTCCAGTAATTGAAGAAGTATATTGAGTGAAATTTTTCCCGTCAAATTTCAATATTTGATGAGCTGCAATCCAAGTATTACCGCATGTATCAACAGCGATACACGGTGTAGAAAAGTTTGGATTTTGTACTAAATCCAAACTAATTGTAAAGGATTCTATGTTAGTTCCTGAATATTTTGCCAAACCACCGAGAATTGAACTGAACCATTTGTTGCCGTTTTTATCTATTGCTAATTTTGTGATTAAAGAAGATTGTAATCCATAATTAAGTTCAGGGAATTGTACTTCGTGTGTTTTCATATTAATTTTGGCAACGCCAATCCCAGTCCCGGCAAATATGTAATCTCCTTCCATGGCTATAGAAGTTACAACGTTTCCCCGTCCGTATTTAACCCATTCTGAGTTTTGAGCTTTGATTGAAATTGTGTTAAGAATTATAAAAATACAGAGGACGATGAATTTTTTTTCCATTATTATTCTCCTTGTTTTTCACATTTACTATTGATAAACATAGCTCATTTCATTGTATATAAAAGTCATATAGAAAAATGTTGTTATAATCAATAGGCTTATCATATATTTTTCCCCATCTATTATCGTTTGATTCATTATAAAAGTTTATCACATTGATTTAATTTTAACTTAGTTTGATTGCTCGTCCAAATGATTACACACATAATACTAAAAAAAGTTGCGTTTTTAGTTTAAAATCAAATTATTCTTTGTATAACATCACTTTTGCTATTTAATGATAGATGTGAAAATAACAGAGCGGTATAAAATGCGTCATGGAGTGGTTCATAAAGTACGGAATTAAGTACTACTGGTTAAAACGGTAATGCCCGTTTACTAAAAATCGATTGTTTTGATTATGCCTGCTATTTACGTAAATTTTGTATCAATATTTTAAATTTTTATGAAAAACGAAGTAACCTGCTCGAATTGCGGCGGAGCTAATCCCGCTTATAAACTGAACTGCAACAAATGCGGTTCTTATTTAAGAGACCGGGTTGTAAATATAGATTTGTGGAAAACATTCGGGCTGATTATTGTTAGTCCCGCCGAAGGTTTTACACTTATAAGAAACTCAGAGCACAAGAATTTTTTACTGTTTCTGTTTTTGATGCTGTCAGTAAAAATGTTCTTTAATTCCGCTTTAATTTCGTTTGTTTATTATTCCACTCCAAATGTTACCGCAAGAATGGCATTGGGTTTTGCGGTTTCGGCGGGTATATTTCTTATTTCCACTTTATTGTTCGCGCTATCATTAAAATACATTGCAAAAATGCTAAAAACGGAAACCCGTTTTTGGGATAATGTTTCCGTATACATATACTCGTTTTTCCCCTACCTGGTAGGTCTTATATTATTATTGCCTCTTGAATATATTATTTACGGGGAGTATCTCTTTTCCACCAATCCATCATGGTTCGCGCTAAACAATTCATTTGCATATTTATTTGCGGGACTTGAAGCCGCCGCCTTTTTGTGGCAATTATTCTTGCTTTATTGCGCAATTAAAGTGCAAACAAACAGCAGATTATTTTCTTTGCTATTCGGATTGGTATTTATTTTTATTACTTATTTAGCATATTTTGTAATATCAAAATATTTATTTATGTAAAACATGGAACCTTCAGATAATACTAACAGCGCTCTTGTAAAAGAGCCGATGCTCTTTCTGCATACCTTTAACCGCATACCTTTGGAAATTGACCACGGCAACGGGCCTTATTTGTTCGATAAAAAAGGGGATAAGTATCTCGATTTTTTTGCCGGGCTTGCCGTAAACGCTTTGGGTTACGCGCATCCTAAAATAGTTAAAGCCGTTACGGAACAAATATCGCGGTTTGCTCATGTTTCAAACAGCTATATTACCGATATTCAGATTGAGTTTGCCGAACTTTTATTGAAACACTCCGGTATGTCAAAATTATTCCTCTCAAACTCCGGTACGGAAGCAAACGAGGCGGCAATAAAAGCTATACGAAAGAAATACGGAGCAGGCAAGACAATTTACGCTCTAACTGATTCTTTCCATGGCAGAACTTACGGCGCTCTTTCCATAACGGGGCGTAACAAGTATAAAAAGGGTTTTGAGCCTTTGCTCCCGGCAATAGGGCATATTAATTTTAACGATGTCGGCGATTTAAAAAGCAAGGTAGATGAAAACACAGCGGCTGTATTTCTTGAGTTTATTCAGGGCGAGGGGGGAGTGAATGAGGTTAGTCAGGAATTTGTAACAGCCTTAAAAGAACTGAAGGAAAAGTTTGGATTTGCTATAATTGCGGATTCCATTCAATGCGGCATAGGCCGGACGGGTAAACCATTTTCGCATTGCTATTTTGATCTGCTCCCGGATATGATAACGGTGGCAAAGTCAATTGGCGGAGGCTTGCCTTTGGGAGCATTGCTGGTAAATGAGAACTTTAAAGACATATTTAACGTTGGGGAGCATGGGACGACATTCGGTGGAAACCCGGTCAGTTGCGCCGCCGGAAAGGTGGTTCTTAAAGAAGTTTTTGAAAACGGACTGATGGAGCATGTTTACTCAAGCGGTCTGTATTTGAAAAAAGAATTGGGTAGAATTAAAAACAGCTATCCCGATAAAATAAAAGAAGTTAGAGGCCGCGGCTTTATGCTTGGCGTAGAGCTCGGTTGCGATGGGAGCAAGGTTGTACAATTGATGCGGGAAAGAAAAATTCTTGTTAATTGTACCAATGTAAAAGTAATTCGTCTGCTCCCGCCGCTTATAGTTACAAAAGAAGATATTGATATCTTTCTTGAAAATTTCGATGAATCGATAAAGGATTTATAATGAATATAAAAACAGATGTTCTTGTTGTGGGAAGCGGCATTGCAGGTTTGTTTGCCGCCTTAAAGGTTTCTGAGTTTGCGGATGTAGTTCTAATTACTAAAAAAGATAAAACGGAATCGAATACGAATTATGCGCAGGGTGGCATAGCTTCCGTTATGGATCCAAGCGACTCTTTTGACAGGCATATTAACGATACATTAATTGCGGGAGCAGGGCTTTGTAATAAAAAAGCCGTTGAAATTCTTGTTAAAGAAGGTCCTGATAGAATCAGAGATTTGATAAGCATAGGCGCCGAGTTTACCAAAAAGAATGGAAAGCTTGACCTTGCCCGCGAAGGCGGACACTCTATGCACAGAATAGTACACGCTGCAGATTTAACTGGCGCTGAAGTTGAAAGGGCTTTAATTGCCGCCGTTAACGAAAAGAAAAATATACAGGTTATAGAAAACTGCCTGGCAATTGATTTGCTTACGGAGCACAATGTGCAACAGCTTAAAGATCAGCCTTTGCAAAACAGACATTGCTGGGGCGTTTACGCTATTGACGTTACAAAGAACGAAGTATTTAAAATAACATCCAAGGTCACAATACTTGCCACCGGAGGCGTTGGACAGATTTACCTTCATACCACAAATCCCAATATTGCCACGGGAGATGGATTTGCAATGGCTTACCGTGCGGGAGCACGAATAGGCAATATGGAGTTTATTCAATTTCACCCAACATCCTTGTACGAATCAAAACCTGATCCCAATAAGCCATCATTCCTCATATCCGAAGCCGTCAGAGGTTTTGGAGGCATATTAAGAACATCGGCCGGCGAGCCGTTTATGGAAAAATATGATCAAAGGAAAGAGCTTGCTCCAAGAGATATTGTTGCGCGTGCTATTGATAATGAACTGAAAAAGAGAGGCGACGAGTTTGTATATCTTGATGTTACGCATAAGAAAAAAGAAGATATACAGGAGCATTTCCCCAATATATATAAGAAATGCCTTGAAGCCGGTATAGATATTAGTAAAGATTATATTCCGGTTGTACCGGCGGCTCATTACGCTTGTGGCGGAGTTGTTGTGGATGTAAACGCGCAGTCTTCACTTATTGGGCTTTATGCCTGTGGAGAGGTTTCCATGACGGGAATTCACGGCGCCAACAGACTTGCAAGCAATTCGCTTTTGGAAGCTCTTGTTTTCTCGTACAGGGCTGTTAACGATATTAAGAAAAACCTGGGTAGTTTAAGCACTCCCGATCACATACCTGAATGGAATGAGGAAGGTACGCTTACCGCAGATGAACATATACTTATTACTCACAGTATAAACGAAGTTAAACAGATAATGTGGAATTATGTTGGCATTGTAAGATCGAACCTCAGACTTGAGAGAGCGGCTACAAGAATACATGCAATTTATACCGAGACCGAAAATCTGTATAAAAAAACAAAAGTATTTGAGGATTTGCTTGAACTTAGAGACATTGTTGCATGTTCGCACATGATTATTAAATCGGCACAACAGCGTAAGGAAAGTCGTGGGTTGCATTACACGCTCGATTATCCTTCTGCCAATAGTATGGAAGAACCGGAAGATACTATTTTACAAAATGTTCATCCATAGCTGTTTTTTTTATAAAAATAAATGCTTTAGCCGGTTAAGCTAAAGCATTTTTTAATTAATTTGTTTATTTTGCAAAAAACAATTTTATGAGTTATGAAGAATCAAAGTATTATATCCAAGACGTTTTTATTCCTGTCCCTTTTGTTCGGTTCAATATGGTTTGGCAGTTACCTGGCAAGACTACTTGTTACGTACCAGTTGTTTTTGCCTGTTGATTTTGCTTTTAAACCGTATGTGACTCCCGCCAATATTGGCGGCATACTAATTACCATAAATCCTGCCGTATGGACAACTTTGGTTTCCTATATTGCATTTTTACTTTCCATGATATTGTTCCTTGTTACGGCCCGCCCGCAGTTAAAGAAAAACGGCTGGCTGTTTCTTTGTGTGCTTGTAGTGTTTGTTATGGCTCCGTTTGAGCTTTACCTGCTTGCCACAATAGATTATAAGATAGGAATGGAAGTAAACTCCGGTATGTTTAATAACCAGCGGATATTAGGTTTAATGATAGAACGGTTTAAAGTGCTGGGCAGTTTTCCTGTTATTCATTTGTTTTCTTATCTTGCAGCTATTCTGTTTATAGCTTTCAGACCGTTAACAATGAAAGAAAAAAAGAATGAAGATTAAAGAAAAAGAATTCGAAGATATTATTCAGGAGCTTAAAGACCTGGCCGCGCAGCTTGGCGCCACCGTCCGCTTTGAAAAAGGGGACTTTAAAGGCGGCTATTGCCTGCTTAAAGACAGCAAAGTTATTGTTATTAATAAGCTTGCCAATACTCAACGTAAGGCAATGATACTTTGCACTGCCTTAAAAGAACTTGGAATAGACCAGATTTATTTAACCCCGCGCCTGCGCGAAATTATTGATGAAATGCTGGAGGTTGAAAACAAATGAAAGTAATAGTAATTAACGGGCCGAATCTTAACCTGCTGGGGCAAAGGGATAAAGACCATTACGGTGTTTTAACTCTCGAAAGTATTGAGGAAATTCTTAAAAAGGAGTTTCCCGATGTTGAGTTTTCTTTTTATCAATCAAACGTGGAAGGGGAGCTTATAAACGTAATTCAGGCAGCCGAAAAACAGTACGATGGGCTTGTTATTAATCCCGGCGGGTACGCGCATACTTCAGTTGCCGTTAAAGATGCTCTCGAAGAATGCCACATACCTAAAATTGAAGTTCACCTTTCGCACCTTGCCAAAAGGGAAGAGTTTAGGCAAACACTCATAACAGCTAAATCCTGTTATGGTTATATATCGGGGTTTAAGGAAAACAGCTACTGTGCCGCTGTTTACCTGTTAAAAAAATTAACAGCTACTGACTGAAAATTAAGCAATTCCTTTGTTGGGGACTAAAAAAAGTTATCCGACAAAGGCTATGGCTATATATTCCAGGGAAACGGGTTGCAATTATTACTTAAGGTAAGTTTTTATATAGAATAATATATATTGCTATTTTAATGTGGATTAGTTAATTTTGCAAAGAATTTAATTTAAGATTATGAAAGATCTTTCTATAAAAAAACTATACTATTCTATAAGCGAGGTAAGTAAAATTACCGATGTGGAGCAATATGTCCTCAGATATTGGGAAACCGAATTTGAGCTTTTGAAACCACAGAAAAACCGCGCCGGCAACAGAATTTATACCAATAAAGATATTCAGCTTATCTTAAATATTAAAAACCTTCTCCGTGATAAAAAATATACCATAGAAGGGGCCAAAAACATTTTAATGAACCTCGAAAGCGAAGACATCGAGTCATATTTCAAGACAATTGAAGAAGCGTCCGCCAAGCCGAAACAGGCGGTTACGGAAGAAGTAAAGAAGCCCGAAGTCAATTCATTAAAAAAAGACCTTGAAGAATTGAAAGAATTGTTGTTAATTTTGATAGATAAATTATAATATTCGGAACGTGGCGCAGCCCGGTAGCGTACTTGAATGGGGTTCAAGGGGTCGCGGGTTCAAATCCCGCCGTTCCGACTAAGAAAACCCGCAAAACAGCTTGTTTTGCGGGTTTTTTAATGCTCAAACGCTTGGCAGGATTTTATGCTATTTGCTATTTATGCCCAATTTTGCCTAATTTTTAATTAATCCGCAGTACAAAACGCAGTATAATTTTAGTGTGCGCATTGAATCTAAACTAAAGTTTTAGTTTTCTTTTCTTGCGCCTTCTATGCTGAACATTATTAAGGCCCTTTAATGCGTCTTTTAGTGAATCGTTTGAATATTGTGTGTAGTTCTCTTCTGTAGTCTTTTCGCTGGTGTGATTCAATAAGACTCTCCGGGTTTCAGATGAAACGTTATTGTTATAAAGTATCGTGCTGAATGTCTTTCTGATTTGATGAAGACCCATAACCGGTATACCCAATTCTTCACACGCCCGCTTTAAGAAATGTAGTGAGCTACGGCCGGAAAATGCGAACTCCTTTTCTTCTGGCTCCCTTGGTGTTGAAAGGAATATGGCACACAAGCGGGCAGTAAGAGGGAAAGGGTATTTTCGTTTTTTCTTGACGTTTGTCATCATTATCATTTCGTTCTTAAAGTCAATATCCCCTCTTTTTAATGCAAGGGCATCGCTTATGCGGGCTCCAGTGTTGAAAAGGAAAAAAATAATCCGGTATTGCTCCGGATATTCAGTCTTAGCCTTCAGGTAAGCTAATAACTTTTCTTTATCTTCTATCGAAATGGTTTTTACTACCTTTTTCTTCTTTGTAAGCATTTCAATCGGGTTTTCGTTAATAAGTTTTTTTTCGCAAAAATAGCTGAAAATTGAATGCAGGTGCGCCCGGTAAATCGCCTGGGTATTATGGCTTAGGCCATTTTCTCCAAAATACGCCCTAAGCTCTTTATTAATGACCATGCTATTATATTGAAATAGTCGCTTATTGCCGCAGGCTTTAATAAAATGCTTGGTTGCATATTCTGTTAGTTCTATTGTGTGAGCGCTAAGCTCTTTTCCGGAATAATATTGTTCTAACACATCGGAGAAGTAGACATTTTTTGCCATATTGGATAAAGGGCTTTCCGAAAGCATCATTTGCATTTTGAACTCTTTAAGCTTGCGATTTGCCAACGGTTTATTGGCGTTAGTTGCCTCCAGATGAAGGGAAATACGCCTATCGCCTTTTATAAGCGGGTCGTAGTATCTTATATAATAATGATCATTGACTATCTTTAAACTTGCCATAGTGGGCCTAATTCTTACTAAACTTATAAAGGTGATGCTCTTCAGCAACCCGCATAAGCATGTATTGCTCATTTGCTTCATCATTCAGATGCTCCGGCAAGTCTTCCAATTTCTCTTTTTCTTTTGCGAGACGTTCATTCATCTTTGACAAAGCCTCGTAATACAATTTAGTTTTTAATCGATTAGGCTGAGGTTTATCCTCTGGCATAATGTTGCTCCTTTTGTTTTTTATCTATAAATCCAATGATTAACTCCGCCGTGATGGCTGCAGGCCCCGGAACCGGTTGCGCTTGATGTTGTACCATCATTGCACACCGCCCCGATTCTTTCACCCCCGCTCACAGGGTTTTCATCATCTTTGCTACACCCTTCAATAAATCCGAATAAGAAGACGAATAGAAAGGCTATTAATATGCGTTTCATATAGGACTCCTTTTAATATTAAAATTCAATGCAAAGTCCACCAACAAAGCCTGTGGGCTTAAACGAGCCTCCAATTATAAATGATACGTTGGGGGATATGTCGGTTTTTATTGCTCCCATTATCCCTAAAACCATGTCATCGCCCACATCTACTGAGTATTTGCCATTATTCCCTAAAATTTCGAATTTGTCATAATAGTTGTTGTATGTTGTCCTTGAAGATGCCATGCCGCAAAACAACAAGCTAACTTGTTCGGTTGCCTTAACAGATACCCCAAGGCCTATTGATGTATATTTCTCATAGGTTCCTTGGAATCTATCTTGCCAGGCCTTTGAATCTGATTCCGAAATATTGGGATAATCCTTATAATCCGTGTTGGCCCCAACTGTTACGAATCCGCAAAACCCAATAGGGTCTTTAGAAGTCGAGCCAATTATTCCACCATATTCTCCGCCTTTGAATATTCCAAGGTAGCCAACGTAAAATTTCCTATCCTCAAGATAGCTTGAACCATGTTTCACTTTATAATCCGAATAATCGTCAATACTCATGCTTGCAACATCTTCGATCCTGATATATTGAGAGTCGACCGCCGTTTTAATATATAACAATGTATCGCCAATGTACCGGATACTGCAATCTTTTATTGTAGTGCCATTTTTTAGATGTACATCATCTGCATTAATATAAACGAAAGCCAAAACGCACAAGATAACAACGTAAAGATATTTTTTCATTTTAACCTTTTTAAGTCGATAATTAAATTATTTTTTCGGCGTCCCAAATATAGACACATAAGCTGCGCGCCTGATTGTATATTCTTTATCTTGCTCGCCCTCTCTTTTTATTCTTAATTTTGCCATCGTTCCTATCTCCCCGAAAAGCAAAACACGGGTTTCTTTTTGGGTTCTGACGGAAATATTATCTACCATTAATATCACATCTCCGCTATGAATACCGGCTATCTCCGCCGGAGACTTCGGGATTACTTTTAGAACTTGAGAGGATAAGCTATCTCTAAAGATAATTCCTACTGCACTTGCTTTTTCGATTTCAACGTAACCCATTGCTTTCATGCTTGATATACAATCATTCTGTATGTTAGCCGATTGTATTACGCCAACCAGTCCCTGGCCCCAAGAGGCGCAACGATATGTTTGCCCCTCCGCATTAACCAAGACTTGCGAATGGGTAGCGCAACCAGTGCAAATTGTGACAACGCCAATTAAAAAAGAAATAATTAAATACTTTCTCACTTAACCCTCCTTTTGTAGATAATCCCTTGTCTTATAATTAGTTAGCTAAAGTTTATCTGTTTTATTATTCAAAATCCTATTCTCCCTGTCATTATGGCTATCATAGTCTATCGTTAGCTTTAGGTTATTATCTTGACAAAATAGCCTCATATATATCGTTCCGTTTGTCAAAGAAGTCCAGTTTGCATATAGTTCCATAAATCTCATTTTTATCGCAACTGCGAATCCCGCATCTCCGTCAGGGTCGCCCTTTGGTAAATGCTTATACCATATTTCTGTATCTTCGTCAGGCTTACCATATTTGGAAGTTAGAAGCTGAATGATTCTACGATAGTTTTGGTAATAATAAACATCATTCTCAAAAGCCTTATCAATTATGTATGCCCCAGATGAAAGACTGTCATTTTCAAAAACATAAATAATTGTTGCATCGATGCCGTTTAAATCCCCGTGGTATTTCACTCGGTTATTGGTTTGTTCTATTATCGTATATTTTTCATTGGCAAGAATAGAATCCTTTAATGTTCCCCATAAGTAACCGCCAAAACCATCTTGTGCAAAACCTGAACCCATACAAAGCAATATTAAAAAAAATAATTTGGTTTTCATTAATAATCCTCCTTTATTTATCTTCCAATAAGAACACTTGCTCTCCAATTTCAACAACCTTTCGACCTTTCTTTAGCTTGAAAATTTCCGCATCCGACTGCAAAATATATTCCTCAAGGTCTGCTATTTTCTCATGCAATAGCTCGATTGTCTTATTCTTAAGTTCTATCTGTCCCATTAAGTATGAAACATAGGCAATAGACGCGGCTCCGCCTTCCCGCCCTTCAAAGTAGTTTTGAATGTTTACCTGCCCGACTTGCTTATTAACTGGATTGTCGTTACTGAACGTAATATTTCCTTTGCCGTCAACGAGTACGCCTTCATTGCCGCTATAATCTAATTCGATCCCCATAACCCCGACCCGCTTTTATTTTTTCTTTAATAGCTCCAGGAGTCCTTCAATAACTTTCTGCTTATTATCAAGCTCCTGTTTTAATTCCTTTATTTGTTCCTTCAGACCTAAAACGTTATCGTTTACTTCCTCAATTTTCTTAAGAAGTTCGTTCCCACCATTCCCATCTTTTTTTACATTCGTTTCCCCAACTCCCCCGGTAATGTTTCCATCGCCGGTTATCTCTATCATTTTAGTACCTATCCTGCCGTTATCGTTTCTTTTTATTGTTGTTAAATCAATGCCCTGTTCAATTAACAATTTAAGAAACTCTGGACTTTGTATTTTTATCCGCTCATACATCGCCGCCGAAGAAACTCCAACGTTTCTCGCGAATTCGGCGATATTCTTAAATTTCATCTTAATTGCAAACGTAAGCTCGTCTACATCGTATATAGGCTCAATTTTTTTTGTTATTTTAGGGCGGTTGCCCATCTTTATAAATCCTTATATTTCAATATTTTATCAAGTATTTGTAAAAAGTTCCCAGAAATAAAATATTTATTTATTGAAAATACCTTGACAACTATTTGACAAATACCTATTTTTGACTCAGTAATTAAAACTTATACATAAATATAAGTTAGTTCTTAAACATTTTGTTAGAGCCGGCTCTCAAGCAACAACGGAACACCACCGAGTTCCAAAGTTGGCTTAGGGCTTTTCAAGGATTTCATTGGCGGGCTTGCTTGCACAGACCCGCCAATTTTTACCGAAATAGAGAAAGGATAACCGCCAAAGCCATTAAGACTTTAGCTAAGTCGATCACAATCTTTACTTTTATCTCGGTGCTTTTCATTGGATTACTCCTTCTGAAAAGTCCGAGCCGGCTCGGACGTTATTAAATAATAAAGCCCGAAGTATGTTTATCGAGCCCTCACAAGGCTCTATTATATAATTGGCGCGCTGCAATTATATAAGTTCGATGGTTTGCTCTTATTAAGGAGTTCCACCATTAGCCGGTTTCGTAAAGACCGACACAGGCTGTTACGTCAGCCTCGGCCGAATTTGTTATCGCTCCCTCGGCTTATGGGCGCGAACTTGTTCTTAAACATTTTGAATGACTCTTTTTTATATAGAAGGCGCGGTCTGTCTCTTGGGAAAATCACCAATTCCCCCGCATCAGGCTATTGCGTGTTAACAACGTTACTCCGGTTATCGGCAGTATTCATAAGAATACGGTGTTGGCTTGGTTAGAGCTTCCAGCATTCCGGTACAGTGCTTCTGTTGCCGGATGCCGGTAGTCCGGACGCGCCTCTCTCAAAAGTTTTACTAACATAAAACTCCTTTTTCAAGAAATTAGACATCAGTTAACTAAGTGAGAGGCAAACGCCTCCTTTATGCTAAAGGGTCATTCAATAAATAAAAAACGTTCTTAAACATTTTGAAATTCATTGTAAAAGAGAAGGCGCGGTTCTTTTTATCGGAAGAGACCAAACTCCCGCATTAAAAACTATCGCTCGTTAACGAACTACTCTTGTTCTGCTAAGCCGTTGTAGGGCAGTGCGCAAATGGTCAAAATGCGCAACATTCCGGTGCAGTTTTTCTGTTGCCGGATTGAACAAAACAAGACGCGCCTTCCTCAAAAGTTTTACTAACATACATCTCCTTTTCCAAGGTTCAATAAATCAGTTGACTAAGAGGAGGACGAAACGCCTTCTCTTTGCTTTGAATTTCGCTATAACACATAAATATAAGTAAAATTATGGAAAACGTAAACAATATTCAACCTCATTACCTAACCCTGATAAAGACTAAGGAGCTTAAGCTAAAGCAAATTTGGCTCGCTAAAAAGCTCAATTGCACACAACCGAATGTTTCAGACGCTTTGCGCGGAAAAAATGAGATTACACGTATTAAGATTGAGCGGATATGCGAGCAAGTAACACGCGAACGAGAAAGAAGGAAAGCAAAACGACTTAATAGAGCTTCTGCTTAAACAGTATTTGAAAGAACATTTGCTAAAAACTATTTCAAACATAATTATTAAAATTGCTCAAAATCTAAACAAAGGTTGTAAGATGCCGTTAATTTCAATGGAAGACGCCGTAAAATATCAGAACAGAAACTCCCGCTCTGATGCGTGGATGGCCGGTAAACTCGGCATGGATAGGGTAAAATACAATAGGCTTAAGAACAAGGCCCAACTCGCGAACGAAGACGACCTTAAAAATATAGATGCCTTTTTATCTAAAGAAAGGTTTAACACCAACAACGATAAGGTAATAACCAGCACAAAGGACTCAATCCTCCAGATAAGCGCAAGTGCGAATAACAGTATCGCATTGATTATAAACCAATTTACATACTTGTCTGAAGACGATGGTTATTTCTCCATTCCTGACGCGATGGCTTTAATCGAAATTGCGAAGGAAGAAAAGGCGAAGACCGATAAGGCGTTTGACGACTTAATCTATGCGCTTGAGCACCAAGGGAAAATATAATGGCTACGATGGAGAAAGAAGTTTTAACAGTTAAAGCCGCGGCATATTACGCAGATTGCAGTCACAACGTAATAACGGACGCAATACTAAAGGGCGAACTTCCTGTAACAACAATAGGAAGCCGAAAAAAAGTTACTAAAACGAATTTAAATAAATGGTTAGAAGCCAAAACAAGATATTATACAGTAATTCCTGATAAAAATCCAAAATCAACTAACAAATTAAAAGGAGCGGCATAATGACAGCAGACCAAGAAACGGCCAAAAACGCGATAATCGCGGCGGCCGACAATTTCGAACAAGCGGTAAGAGTTGGAAGAAATTTAAATGTAAGAACGGAAATATATAATTCCGTCCACGGAGACCCTAAGAATAGACTTTTCGGCGTAACCTGTTATGACGATACGCCGGTAGGGAAAACCGCCGATTTACCCACAACAGCATAATTAATTAACATTACCATTAACAATAATTAAGGTAAAAATAAATGTACAACATTATAGTCACTTTCATTGTAAGCGCGGCATTGGTTGCGGTGCTTTACCTGGCAGACGTTCAGATTTCCGTCAAATCGAAACAAAAGGAGGCAAATCAGAAACAGGATGGTCCAAGTATTCCCTCCACCACTACGGGAGCAAATCCCTCTCCCGGTGCATGATCTCTTACAGGGCGCAATACCCTGTTATAATTAACTAACAAAAAAAGCCCGCTTTTGCAGAGCGGGCTCACATAAACTAAAAATCGAGTAAAAATTATGGGAACAATAATAGCAATAATAACCGCTAAAAGCAAGACTGTACTTCAATTACAGAAAGAAAACGCCGAATTGAGAGAAAAATTGGAACATGAAAAAGAGGAACGCAAGCTTTTAGAAATATCAAACGAAGCCCTCTACAATCAGGGACACATTGACGGATACAAAGCGGGTGCCGAAAAAGCTGTAAGCACACTTAGTGAAATACTGTACGGCGAAGGCAGTACAATCGAATTGAAAGACACATTCAACTTTAACGATGCCGCAATGACAGACGAACAAGTTACACAGCATTACGAAGAAAAGTTCGAAACCTTGAACGTTGATAACGCGGTTAATGATAAGAAAAGCAAAATGTTCGTTTTGGAGACGGGGGTAAGAGCATGAACACTGAAATAATGAGTTTGACCAATGAGAAAATTGGTACAAACATGGCATTACAAGCATTCGTGCAAAAAGCAAGAAATGTAACCATTCCGCTTTTCCCGGAGACAGTGAACTTTGACACTGGCTATAAATTCGGTGCCGGACTTGTAAGCGTTTCAACAATTGTAGATGCAAGGGGAAATAACCGCGATATTTATAAAAATGAAAGTGGCGGCTATAGTTTGCACACAGCTAAGTTAAATGAAATCGCTCAGCAGGCAGGTATAAGAATTATGGATTCGCGATTAATCGAAAGAAAAACAGACGAAAAGGGGCAAGTAACATTTATAAGCCATCAGATTACGGGCGAGTTGAAAAGTGTGGATGGTTCTCTAAAGAGAATAACAGTCACTGGCAAATACGATTATTACAATGATGCAGCAAGTTCAAAAACAGAAGGGCAAATAAAAAGCAGGCGAAAACATGCTGAAGCCCTTGCCGAAAGCAACGCAATGTATCGCCTTTACAATAAATTGCTTGCTAAAATACAAAGCTCTTTTACGCTTGATGAATTAAAGAAACCGTTTTTAATTCCGTATGTGCTTGAAGATAAAGAAGATTTGTTAAAGGATTTGCCGCAAGAGGAACAAATCGCGATCAAAAAGGAATATGCAAGGAAGCGGTTAGGTTTGGTGAGCGATATTTATAATACTACTGCACCTGTACAGCGAGCTATTGAAGAGCCAAAGGTTACAATACTTCAGGACGATGAAGACGACGAACAAGCAAATAATGGCGATCGTACAAAAGAAGATAACCATTTCAATGCTGAAACTTTTCGTGAGGCTCCACAAAAAGAACGTATTGAACGGATACTCAACTTAATAAAAATAAAAAATTACAAAGTGCCAAAGAATCCTAACATAACTGTTACGGCGGATATGATTGCAAGGACATCGCTGGACAGACAAATAATGCTTATTGAAGAATTACTGAACATGCCTGATGAGGAGTTTAGCTTATGAAAAGATTCATTCATATAGCAGACTTACACGCCGCGAGTGAAAAGCTGGAAAAATTTGAAGAAAGCATGAACCAGTTAATTAATTATACTTTACACCATGCAGTTGAAGCAATTTTTATAGCTGGTGACGTGTTTGACAGTAAACAATCATTTGCGGGTAATAGTGGAGTCCCTTCCGTATTGTATGATCTAAAAGAGTTGTCTGAAAATGTACAGTATATTTTTATTACAAAAGGCAATAACGCGCACGATAACCCCGGCAGCATAAGCCTTTTACACCAGTTAGAACCTAATATATATGCTTATGAGTATCCGGTTGTTCTTGGGATATACAAACAAGCACCAGAGGGGTTTGAGTTTGAGAATGTAGTGGATATTCTTAGGAATGAAGTGCCGGGCAAAGCCGATTATATAATCTCTTTAGTTCCTTATCCTACAAAAGCAATGTTCGTTTCAGAAGATTCAATCGATAACAACAATGCTGAATTTATAGTAAGGTTCGAACAAGTATTTGAGTTGATTGGAGACGTTACAAAAGAATATGACTGTCCGAAATTTTTAGCCTTCCATGGAAACGTAGTTGGCTCTCGATTGAACTCTGGACAGACTCTTGTAAGTCAGGATATTATGGTGGCTCCTTCAACTTTACAAAAAGCTAAAGCCGATTATTACGCACTCGGGCATATACATTTACGGCAGGAAATTTTACCGAATATGCTTTATTCGGGTCCCATTTATAATAAAAATTGGGGAGAAATAGAACAGACATCTTTTGAAGTCATTGAAGTAGAAAATGGAGTTATAACGCATCACCCGGAAATGTTCATTTCATCAAGACCTATGATAGCAATAACTGCAAATTTCAAAGATGGACATTTCGTTTTTGGAGAGAATATTACTCCGAACCTATCAAATCAATACCGCTTAAAAATCAGTGTTCCGGAAAATGAACGTACTCTGATTACTGACGATAAAATCAATGAGCTAAAACAGAAATACGGTGAGGACGCAAGAATTGATTTGACAGTAATCCCTATCGAGCGAGAAAGTAGAAGCGAAACTATAATGACATGTACTTCTTTAGCTGATGAGGTTAAGGAATATGCTTCTACTATTGGAGTAAATTTAGAAACCACTGTTTTTGAAAAACTAAATCTTTTACAGGAGGCAGCTGAATGAAACTAAAATATATAAAGCTCCGCGGTGCTAAAGGGATAAAAATAGGACAGGGACTTGATGAAATAGAAATCAATTTTGAAAATGTTAATTCAGGGCTGATTGCCTTAATTGGAGAAAACGGTGGCGGTAAAACTACAATACTTGAAAACTTGCACCCGTTCCGTTGTATGGCCAGCCGTGCCGGCAGTTTACAATCTCATTTCTTCCTGAAGGATAGTTTCCGGGTTATTGGTTTTGAAATGAACGGCGAGAACTACGAATGCAAAATACTAATAGACGCTTTAACCGGTGGAAGTGAAGCCTACCTCCTGAAAAACGGCCAGCCGGTTAACGATGGCAAACTCACTACCTATGACGAAGAAATTGAAAAGCTTATAGGAAGTCAAGAGCTGTTTTTTAATTCAGTTTTTAGCGCGCAAAAAAGCAAAGGATTTGCGCAGCTTAAACCAGGTGAACGCCGAACTCTTTTTTATGAATTGCTCAACCTGAATCAATACGAAGGCTATTGCGAAATAGCAAAAACAAATGCAAAAGAATCTGAATTAAATCTTGCAAAAGTAGAAGGGGAAATATCCTCACTAAAACAGAGTCAGGGAAATTTGGAGACTTTGCAAGGGAAATTGCAGGAAGCAGAACTATATGAAACAAAATTAAAATCAGACAGCGACTTATATAAAAGCAACATTCAATGCTTATCTGATGAACTTGTTGCACTTCGCATTGAAAATGAAAAGAATAAACTTATTCAGACTAACAATGAACAAGTAGCAATTTCAATCGAAAATGCTACTATGGTTTACAACAGGGAAAGCGACATAATTAATAAAGCAATAAGCTTTGGTTTATCGAATATAGAAGACAATAAAAAAATAATTTCAAGAACAAAAAAGATTGCTGAAAATAAAGACGCTATTGAAGCCGCATTATTAAGAAAGAACAAAGCACAGATGCTTTTACAGCAATTATCCAATAATGTAAACAAAGTTCATAAACAACTGAATGATTTAAAAGATTCGCATCTGAAAAACAAAGCCAAATTTGATATTGAAAATAAAGAATTGCAAGCAATACAAATGGAAAGGGCTTCCTTACAAAACAAGTTAGACTTACTTACGGGAAATATTGAAAGGAATGAACAAGATGCGAAGTTGATTGAAAATGTTCCATGCAATGTTGAAACCGGTCAAAAATGCAAGTTTCTTGAAAATGCCTACAACGCAAAAAGTATTAATACTTCATATAAAGCTGAACGTTTAGAACTTATTAACAAACTTGATGAAAAGACTAAACTACAATATGAGAAAAAAACTTCATACCAGAATAATCTTCAAACTGAAAACGCTCAATATGAAAGCGAGAAAAATGCTTTTGAAAGTAAATTGCGGCTTGACGAAACAAGGATGGGAAAACTTAATGCTGTTATTGCAGAACTTAATAAGAGCAATTGGGACGCATTAAAACAGGAAGCCACGGACGCCGAAACAAGTATTAAAGTTTGCGAAGAAAAAGAAAAGAATCTAAATAAGGAAATCAAGAATAAGAAAGCTGAATACTTACAGCTAACTGAAAAATATAATGCAGAACTTATAAAGCTCAGTCATTCCTTTAATGATGAGGTAGCTGTTAATATTATAAAAATAGAACTTGATATTGCAGAACAAGAAAAGCAGTTAAACAATGGGAAGGAAACACTTGCTTGGGCTGAAGGAGAAATAAAAGAAGCGGTTTCCACTGTAACAGAGCTCAAACAGGCGATAACAAATTATAACGAAATTTCTCTAAAACTCACCAAACTTGAAGAAAGAAAAACAGCAATTGAAAAGGATTTATTGGAATGGAAAATATTAGTTAAAGCTTTTGATAAAACAGGTATTCCGGTTCTTAAGCTTGAAAATTCCGCTGTTGAAATAACGTCTTTAGCGAATGAACTACTTTCTTTCTTTGAGAATAAATTCCGTATCGTTTTCAATACAACTACGCTCTCACGAGATAAGAAGAAAGTTAAAGAAACTTTTGAAATAAATGTTATCCGCGAGAATGATGTAGTTGAAATTAGTAACCTTTCCGGAGGCGAGCAAGTATGGGTAGAAACAGCCTTGCAGCTTGCCATTGCATTAGTAGTAAGGAAACAAGGTAAGAACATCGAAACAATGTTCTTGGATGAGACAGACGGCGCTCTTGATACTGATAACGCGTATGCTTACTTACAAATGATACAAAGAGCCCACGAACTTTCTAAAGTTCATAACACGTTTATAATTACACATAGACAAGAACTCAAAGAGTTAATACCTAAAAAAATAATTCTGAAAGATGGATATGTAAAAACTATTACAGAATAGGAGGGAGATATGAATACAGCAGACTATTTATTTAGAAACAAAATGAAATATGGAAGAGAATTTGTTGAACAAGTTGAAAAACTAAGCAAACATGGAGAGACAAAAAAACAAGCATCTAAAACTGAACAAGATTTCTTTAATGTCCCTGAAAATGTAAAAGACGGATACTATAACAAAGCAGAAGTACATGAAAATTTGAGCCCGGAACAACTTACAAAAGATAAAGAAATTGTTTACGCTTTTTTCAAGGCTTATGGTCCGACCTACGACAATGCAATAGCTTCTTTTTGGGGAAAGCCGGCTGCAAGAGTATCGGCGCGGCGTGCTAAACTTATGGAAGAAAAACGAATCGTCCGGAATGATGATGAGAATGGAAATCCGGTACGGGCTTATGATGCGATTAATCAGACTTGGCCGATAACTTGGAAAGCAATTTAATAAAAAGGATTATAAAAATGGAACAAGGTGAATTATTAGAAAACAGGCTAATCAATTATACGGTTGCAAATAGCAATTATGAAGAACACCGGTCGTATATCGGACTATCTAAAATATCTGAACCAGCTGAAAAGCTTGCGCAATTATATAAAAGCAATCAAAGCGCAGATGTAAAAACAAAACTAAAATGTTATAAAGGCTACCAAATGGAAGCTGATATTATAGACAGGTTAAAGAAAATTTATCTTAATAGGATTAATATTGAGAAAACAATTACTGCTTATGACGGTCTTGTACAGGGACATCCGGACGGATGGCTTGATGATTTCCCTCTGGACGTTAAAAGCGTATTGTGTGACGATTGGATACCTGAAACAAAACTGCCTACTCGTATTTATTGGCAAATGCAAGGTTATTTGTTATACGCCCGCAAGGAAAAAGCGTTTGTAATATTTGAAAGCCGTGAAAATGGTATAATCAGAGTTAAGACAATTACCCCTAACTATTCAATACAAAAAGCTATAGATGAGAAATTGAGAAAGACAATACAATTAATTAAATCCGGAAATGCTCATGCCTAAGAAGATAAACGAACGTGTATTCGATTTAAGAGATTGGCAAATAGAAGCTTGCCGGGCGTGTGTTGAAGTAATCAATAACGGTGGACACGATTTCCTTTGTGAAGCTACTCCCGGAGCCGGTAAGACAAAGTTTGCGCTCCGGATGGCTTACCATTTTATTAAAAACGGTTTATGCGATCGAATAGTTATTGTTACTTATTCTGAAAATCTAAAGCGGCAATGGGCTGCAGAAGCAGCCGCCTTTGCCGGCTTGGATGTTGACCCTGATTTTAAGAACGATATGGGTATTGAAGCAAGCGACTATCATGGAATAAGCGTTACTTACGCTTTGCTTGGGCAGGATAAAAACAATATTCATCAACAAAACTCATTCAAATTTCGCACCCTTGCAATATTTGATGAAGTCCATCACGCCGGCGAATCATTGACCTGGGGTGATGCAATTAAAAACGCCTTTGGAGAAGCTGTATTTCGTCTTGCTATTTCCGGTACTGCTTTTCGTAGTGATGATTGCAAAATACCTTTCATCTCTTATGAAAACGGAATAAGCAAAGCTGATTACGTGTACAGTTATGAGCGGGCGATAAAAGAAAATGTATGCCGGCCTGTTTATTTCAGCGCGTTTGAGGGTAAAATGAAATGGAGTGTTGAAACACAAACCTTTGAACATACTTTCAAAGATTCATTAACACCGGATCAAGTATCAAAACGCCTTAGAACCGCCCTCGATGCAAACGGAAACTGGGTGAAAGACCTACTCAGAGCCGCCAATGAAAAACTCTCTGAAATTCGGCATTCGCATCCGGACGCCGGCGGATTAATTACCTGTTGTGACCAAAAACACGCTAAAGGTATTGCAAAAGTATTACAGGAACTTACAGGAGAGAAACCGCCAATTGTAATTTCAGATGAAGGGAAAGGCTCAGAACAAATTGAAGCTTTTAAGTCTGGCCATGAACGTTGGATTGTTTCAGTAAAGATGGTTAGTGAAGGTGTTGACATACCGCGTCTGCGAGTGGCCGCTTACTTAACTAACGTTAAAGCTGAATTATTCTTCCGGCAATTTACAGGGCGTGTTGTGAGAGTATTGAAAGGTCTACAATACCAGGACGCTTTTGTATTTATCCCGCAAGATAGGGAAATCGTTAAACTTGCTGAAAGCATACAGGAAGAGCGTGAACATGCACTTGATGATAGTAAAGCTGGGGGTGGTTCCGCCGCTTCGCTCGATTTATTCTCTGATTACCAACCAGCGCTAAAAGGCAAATTTGAAATACTCGGCAGTACGGCAACTTCACACAAAGAAATATGCGTAAATGTAAATATAAGCGGGGGAGTAAAACACAGCATCGATACCCGGAAAGCTCCAAGTAATGCGGATCCGGTTTATTTGAAAAAAGCTCATCTACGCGAGCGATTAAATGCACTTGCAAAGCGTATTGCGCTTAATCATAACTATGATTTCAAATTTGCACATAGCCGGTGGATTGAGCAAGGCGGGAAATCAATGGAATTGGAAACAGTTGCTGAGCTTGAAAATAGAGAAAAATTTTATAACCAATTACTCAAAGGATAAATTAACATGGTTATTCATTCAATAAGCCAAAAAATAGAGATCGCAGAAGACCAATACGAACACTCCTGTACGATTAAGGATAGGGCTACAGGCCACGAAGTAGTAATACCGGCACAATTAATACGGCCATTGATAGAATCGTTGTTTAAGGCACATCTATCGCTTTATGGTAAGCCGTTAGATTTAATGAACGATAAAATTACAGATGACTAATGAAAGATACTTATTATTTCCCCCACGACTATAACGCCCGGAATGACCCGAAATTACTCAAGCTCCAGATGCGGCATGGATACGAAGGAAAGGGAATATATTGGGATTTAATAGAATCTCTTTATGAGCAAAACGGATATATGGAATTAGACAGCATTGAAGCTATTGCCTTCAATATGAAAGTAGCCCCTGAACTTCTAAGAAGTATTATAACCGACTTCAGTTTGTTTGAATCTGACAAAACCCGGTTCTGGAGTGATTCAGCACTTAGGAGATTAGAGGAACGGCAAGATAAATCCGAAATGGCCCGTAAAAGCGCAAAAAAAAGATGGCAAAACGAGACAAAAACGCAAGAAGGATGCGAACGCAATGCAAACGCAATGCGAACGCAATGCGACTCTGGTACAAACGCATTGCGAGTACCGGAAGGTCGCAATGCTTTAAAGGAAAGGAAAGGAGAGGAAAGTAAAGGAAAAGAAATAAAAGGAGAGGAAAGTAAAAAGGAAGTAGCTGCAACTCCTGCGGCGGCGACTCCTGAAAATTCTGATCCTGAAAATCCTTCCGTTGCCGATAACGAAAATTTCATTAATGGCTTATTCATCGCTTGTTTTAATCGAAATCCGAACTTGAGTGAGCAACAGACTACCGAAAACTTTCTCAAGGAATATTCCCCGGTGGTAATTCGGCGGGCCTTTTACCGGGCCCGTGAAGCCTTATCGGAAAATATTAACCTGGCATATATACGCGGCATTTTAGATCGAAGTGGTAATAAAATCGAAAATATTGGAGGCGAATTTGGAAAGCATAAAACAAATAACGGCAAGAGCTGGTATAACGGCCGAGGTAATGAATACGAATCCGGAACAAGAGGAAGAAATGTTGACGAACCCTTGCCCGAACCTACGGTCATTGAATAGCAGGGCTATTGTAGACGGCGTGCCTGAACTGTATGCCGGCAGCGGCTTCAAAAATTTCAAATGCAGGGATGGTTTCGAAAACAAGATAAATACCTGTTTGAATTTTGCACACCTGAAGACTAAGAAAAAAAGCCTTGTGCTATATGGCAACTCCGGTAACGGGAAAACGCATCTTGCTATTTCGATTTTGAAAAATTTGCCGCCGAAAATAAATAAAATTACCGTCTGCAAAAGGAACTCTTATGTTGCTGAGTCCGGCGAATATATCCCTTCGGAAACGCACGAAGTAGAAAAACTTACCCCGCGCCGGGGAATTGTTCTTATTGCGGATGAATTTTTTCAAAAGCTCAATGATTCGGTAATTAATCACATGAGCAAAATTGACCTTATCGCTCAATTCCTTGCCTATGATATGGCACTACTTGACGACATTGATTCAAGGAATTTGACACCCGCAAAATTGGAAAACCTGTATATGTTCATCAATCGGGCGGCAATTGACAAGAGGGCAATAATAATTACAACAAACTTAGACTTGAAAGAACTTGCGCAAATTGATTACAAGATATACAGCCGCCTATTGGAGATAGCAACTTTTGTAAAATTTAGCGCAAGCGATTACAGACAAAATTTTAAGGATTAAATAAACATGAACCTAAAAAATTATACATCAACTGTGCCCGTCATTAATTCGGTGAACAGAATCGAATACAGACTCGTGCAAGCCGGTGCAACACATATTGCTAAGAGCTACGAGAACGAAAAACCAACGGGGATAATATTTCAGCTTATACTAAACGAAGCTCCAATAACTTTTAAGCTCCCGGCAAAAATTGAGAAAGTTATAAAATACATGAGAGACCAACGCAGTAAACCGCCAACTAAACAGCAACTTGAAACCCTTGCTATGCAGGCAGAAAGAACCGCCTGGAAAATTCTTTCCGATTGGGTAGATATTCAGGTTTCGCTTATCCAATTAGAACAAGCTGAAGCTTCGGAAGTTTTCTTCCCATACTTGTATGACGGTAAAACAAATGAGACGCTTTTCGAAAAAGTAAAATCCGGTAGTTTGAATTTACTAAACGAGTGGAGGGGTTAAACATGGAACTCAATTTAACAATAATCGGCGAACCTAAGCCGAAACAATCATGCAGATTTGCCGTTATCGGCGGCCATGTAAGGAAATATCAAAAAAGAGAAGTTGTCGCGAACGAGAACGATTTGAAAATTCAAGCAATACAACAACTGCCAACGGGTTTTATTCCGACTTCGAACCCTCTTACGGTTAAAGTTAATTACTTCTTTGCTCCTATCAAGTCTTTACGTAAAAAAGACGTTGAAACTATTGAAACAATTGGGCGCTTACGTAAGACAACAAAACCGGACTTAACCGATAACCTGAATAAAGGCACGTTTGACGCATTGCAGGGCGTAGTTTATTTGAATGACTCGCAGATATATGAAGTACAGGCAGGTAAATATTACGCAAAACAACCAAGAACGGAAATTAAATTTTTTATAGAGGATTGAAAGGATGGAGAAAACAGATTTTACAAAAGTTAATATAGGGCACTCTGTGACCAGCTGGACTTATGGCATGGGGAGAATAGCTGAAATTAATACTGATATTTCAGAAGTAAGAGTTGAATTTGATAGCGGAAAAGAGTACTGGTATCCGTGTGATGGAGCATTTTATAATAATGCGGTTCATCCCGACTTATTTTTGACTGAGAATTTTCCAAATATAGTGGCAACCTTTATTCTTTCGAGCAACCAAGAGCTGCTAAATGCGGCAGAAGAAAATGCCGTTAAAGAGGAAGACCAATTGCGTGCCTTGTCATATTACCGTGGTTTTGTGAAAGGGGCTGAATGGGTAACAGAAAAAATTAAGTATGAGGTTAAAAATGCCAAGTAAACGAAGCTTAAGTAAAACGAACATTGGCTGGACAGCGTTTGTTTGGAATCCAACAACTGGCTGTGATGAAATCGGCGCAGGTTGTAAGTTCTGTTATGCGAAAACGCTGCACAACCAGAGACATGGGGCATACAAACAAGGGAAACTCCCAAACTTGCCGCAATATTCTAAACCGTTCAACGAAATTCAACTGCACGAGGATAGACTTTTAAGTCCTCTGCATTTGAAGAAACCGAGTAAGATTTTCGTTGATTCAATGGGCGATTTATTCCATAAAGACGTACCATTTAATTTTATTTACAATGTTTTTGATACAATTGAACAATGTCCGCAACATACATTCCAAGTTCTGACAAAACGTCCGCAGAGAGCACTTAAGCTTATGGTGGACTACCATTTATGGGATATATTTTCGCTTAAAAACCTTTGGCTTGGCGTTTCAGTTTCTACACAGAAAGAATATGATGAACTTTTCCCCTTATTGATACAGACTCCGGCAGCTGTACATTTTGTAAGTTTCGAGCCTTTACTCGAAGAAATTAAAATACTTGATGTGTCCGGTTGGAAAGAACCTCATAAATATTGGGGTGAAAATCTCAAACTTGATTGGGTGATATGCGGCGGAGAAACCGGCAAGAACGCCCGACCAATGCACCCTGATTGGGCTCGCTCTCTAAGAGACCAATGCAAGGCCGCTAATATTCCTTTCTTCTTCAAACAATGGGGCAAGTGGACGCCTACAACAGAATGGGCAAAACGAAACTCAATTGAGCCGGAACAAGTAAGATATATGATGCCTACCGGCGAAATATACCAGACAGGAACCGGACAATGCAATACAATGGAAGGCACACTCATACATGATGCCGGAAGACGCTCAGGCGACTTACTTGACGGCGTAGAGTATAACCAATTCCCAGAGGTGAAATGAGAACTGTCGTATGGTTCAGCTGCGGAGCTTGCTCAACCTTGGCGTTAGAATATGCCTTAAAAGAATGTGGAAATGTAGTCGCGGTATATTGCGATACGGGAGGCGAACATCCAGACAATCAAAGATATTTACAGGATGTTGAAAATAGATATGGAATAAAAGCTATTCGACTAAAAAATGGGAAATACAAAGATCATTTTGATGTTTACGAAAAAACAAAGTTTCTTATCAGCCCACAAGGAGCACGATGTACCGGAGAATTAAAAAAGAGATTACGCTATGAATTTCAATTACCCGATGATATTCATATTTTCGGCTATTCGGCAGACGAAAAACATAGAGCGGAAAGATTAAATTCTACATTTCCCGAACTTACTTGTTATTATCCATTGATAACGCACGGTATAACAAAAAAGGAAGCAATCGGCTACTTATGGCGTCAGGGGTTAGAATTACCAGTTATGTATAAAATGGGCTATAAAAACAACAATTGCATTGGCTGTGTAAAAGGCGGAATGGGATATTGGAATAAGATCAAAAGGGATTTCCCAGAACAGTTTAATAGGATGGCGAAAATTGAAAGAGAACTCAACATTAAAATAAATAAGGTTTTTCTTGATGAGCTGAAAGGTATGGAGGGGAATTATCAAGCCGAAATGATTACATGTGATTTTACTTGCCAGAATATATCGGAGGTGAAATGAGCTCAATAGAGTATATTCGGAAGCAATACAACGTACCCGCAAAGCGTGGAGGGAGAATAACCTATCAAGGGCAACCCGCTACAATAGTAGGCTCAAGAAATACTTATCTTGTTATTAAAATTGACGGTGAGGACAAAACAAAAACGATACACCCAACTTGGGAAGTCGTATACATGGAGGTGAAATGAAAGAAATAATAAAGTTTTTAGAATTAAATGGATATACGGAAGGCCCTCCAAATTTCGGATTTAGGCGTTTTTTCAAAGAGCATCTGAGCCCAATATATATTTCAGAAGCGGAAATATTCCTAAATGGTGATTGGTTACATTTGCCTGTTAATATATATGCTTTGCTCGGCGCGTTAATACATCGTAATGAACTATCGATTGATTATAAATTTCCGGAGAGAGTATAATGCTTAAAGATTACAACAAATTCATAGAGCAGGGTTTCCATGAAGCCGATAAAGAATTACCGGAAGATGGTCAAGAAGTTGACCTTATTATTCGATATAGATATAAAGGCAAAGAACATTATCGTTACGATATTTGCAGCTATAACTTATGGGTTAAGGCATGGGTTAACCAATTTGGATACCCAGTGGCAAATGCGGACACAGCAATCCTCTGGAGAGAGAAACCAGTGTTGGAGGCGGAGTGACACACGGCTCATTTTTTACAGGAATAGGCGGCTTTGACCTTGTCGCAGAAAGTTGCGGAATAGAAAACCTCTTCCAGGTAGAGATTGATAAATTTTGTAATAAAGTATTGGAGAAAAATTTTCCTGATGTTAAGAAATACAGAGACATTAAAGAGTTTGACGGAACAAGATACAGAGGAACAATTGACATTATTTCCGGGGGTTTCCCCTGCCAACCCTTTAGTATTGCCGGTAAAAGAAAAGGCCGTGAAGATGAACGTGCCTTATTTCCGGAACTACTCAGATGTATTGCTGAAATCCAGCCAAGATGGTGCATACTTGAAAACGTTTGCGGATTTATTAATATCCAAAATGGAGAGTACGCCGAGGAAGCTTTCACATCGCTGGAAAATGAAGGTTACAAGATACAACCGTTTATTATTCCAGCTTCAGCCGTTGGTGCGCCACACAGGAGAGACAGGATTTGGATTATTGCCAACGCCAACAACAACGGACTACAAAGGAGCATCCAGCCGCACAAAAGCAAAAGGGCGCAATCCTATGACCAACAGCTTAGCCGATGCAGTAGAGAATGGAACCGAAATCCGTTTGAAGTTGCAACCGAGCTTTGTAGAATGGATGCAAGGATACCCAATAGGGTGGACAGACTTAAAAGCTTAGGGAACTCAATTGTTCCCCAAGTTGCTAAAGTAATATTTGAAACAATTTTAGAAACCGAAAACAAATTAAGAGGAATAAATGGAACAATACAATAAAAGAGAAAACTGCAAATTTTGCGGCGGAAAGAAAACCGTATACACAAAACACGGTGATAGTGTTAGGTACTGTCATAATCTTATAATGCGTACAGGTGATATAAATCCGAGTATTTGCGGCCGTTCACCTTCGCACCTTCTTAAGAACGGTAAAGCGATACCTACACATTGCCGGAAATGCGGTTCAACGGATCTGCGTGTAAAAAAATTGAAAGGGAAGAGTATTATCACCGGAGAATGTAACCGATGTTATAATGAATACCAGCGCAATTATAGACTATCCATGAAAGAAAAACAAAATAAGGCGGCATAAATGGATACGGCTTCACACGCGGCGCATGGAATAATAGCTATGCAAACGACTTTGTTCATAGAACATAAACAATTACCCTTAATACAGGCCGTAGGCCTGTACGGCATGGCGGCCGTTTTCGGCGCCATGCCGGATATAATCGGGGAGATTGAACGCCGGCGATATAATGACCGGACACTCTGGAATTGGTATAATGTAGCGCATTCAACGCCGGCACTGGTTATAAGTACATGTTTATTCCTGGTAATGGTCGTTGTTCCTTTTTGCGGATTATCTTTGAGCCAATGCTCTTTGCTTTTTGCATGGGCCTTCCATTTACTGATTGATATTCCCGTGCATATAGACGGCAATCGCTGGTGGATAAAAGGCGAGGGGTTAAGATGGGAAATATTGAACATAGTTTTAACAATACTTTTTGGGGTAATACTGTTTATATGGATTTAACGGAATTAAAAAAATACCACGAAACTGTTTATTTGAGCAATCCGACTCCCGAAACAAAAGAGACGATAAAAATTCTTGGAATTATTGAGCGTGATAAATCTTACCTTGATATTGCCATGAGAGACCTGGAAATAATCACCATGTATGAAGAATTGCGCAAGAACTATAAACGTTGCGAGTCCATAAGAAAACTTTCCGAAGCCTATTGCATAGGATTTAAGGGGATTGAAAGAATTATTTCCAAAACTTCAAATGAGCAAAACCGCCTACAAAGAAATAGGTAGTTTTGCCTTCTTTAATTATTTAAGTTCCAACCAAAATTATTAAATAGTTACATTTTTTAATCAAGAATGCCAAAAATAACCAACAAAGACGGGCTTACTGATAAGCAAAGAAGATTCGTAGAGGAGTATTGCAAGGACTTGAACGCAACGCAAGCCGCTATCCGTGTTGGTTTTGCACCTAAAGCGGCGGCGCAACAGGCAAGTCGGTTGCTAACAAAAGCTAAAGTTTGCGCGTATAGAGACAGATTACTTGCCGAAGCCTCAAAAAGGTCGGGCGTTAGTATCGATAGGGTGTTAAGAGAACTTGGACGTTTGGCGTTCGTCAACCCGCGCGATGTAATTAATTTCAAAGATGCTACAATTAACACGGGAGCCAACGAAGATGACCTTGCCGCAGTAGCGAGTGTGAAGGTTAAAGAGTTTCCAACTCCTGCGGGAATGGGCGTTGAGCGTGAAATACGATTATATGATAAGACAAGGTCGTTAGAACTTGCAGGCAAATATCTTAAGATGTTTACCGACAAGGTGGAGAGTAATGAGCACGTAAGTGTAATTTTCGTTGACGATTTGAAAGACGATAACAATAACCAGCCGGCGGCTAATGGATGTTAGCCTGCAAAATATCGTTGGTAATGGTTACGCTAAATTTTGGAGATTCCGCGGCCGTTACAGAGTAGTCAAGGGCGGTAGAGGCTCGAAAAAATCCACAACTGCGGCATTGTGGTTTGTTCTTAACATAATGAAATATGACAAGGCTAATCTCTTAGTTATACGTAAGATTTTCAAAGACCATAGAGACAGCACATACGCACAATTGATATGGGCGATTAATCGTTTAGGAGTAAGGCATTTATGGAATTGCACGACTTCGCCTGTGCAATTGGTATATAAGCCAACTGGCCAAAAGATTCTGTTCCGCGGACTCGATGACCCGACTTCCATAACCTCTATGACCGTTGAAACCGGTTATTTGTGTTGGTGCTGGTTTGAGGAACTTTACCAGGTGCTTAATGAAGACGATTTCAACAAAGTTGACTTAAGTGTCAGAGGCGAATTACCCGAACCTTACTTCAAACAAATAACATGTACGTTTAACCCGTGGAGTGAAAAGCACTGGTCTAAGAAACGCTTCTTTGATGTTAAAGAGCCCGATAACATACTTGCGTTAACAACGAATTACATGCTTAACGAGTTCTTTGATGCGGCCGATAAGAAGTTATATGAAGACATGAAGATCAAGTTTCCCCGCCGTTACAGGGTTGAAGGACTTGGCGAATGGGGTATTTCGGAAGGTCTCGTATATGACAATTGGGAGGAAAAGAACTTTGATTATAAGGAAATTATTCAGCAACGGCCTGGCATCGAATCCGGCAATGGCCTTGATTTTGGCTATACAACAGATCCGACTGGTTTTATAAGGTTCTTAATCGATTTAAAAGAAAAAGAAATATTTATTTTTGATGAGCATTACCAGGCGGGAATGCTTAACAACCAAATAGCCGATATGCTGAAATACAAGGGTTGTGAGAAAGAAATAATAACAGCGGACTCAGCGGAGCCCAAAAGTATAGCAGAGATAAAAGGTTATGGTATACGCAGGATTAAAGCGGCCGTGAAAGGTAAGGACAGTGTACAGAATGGGATACAATTTCTTAAACAGTTTAGAATATACGTTCACCCTAAGTGTACCAACACAGCACTTGAGTTTTCGAATTATGCTTATGACAAGAACAAAGAGGGCAAATTAATGAATAGCCCAATTGGAGATTACAACCACATTATGGACGCAATGCGATATGGAGCCGAAAGGTTTATAACAACAAATACTTTTAGATGGTAAAAAAATAAATGTACTTAACTTATACCGATATAGTAAAACTGAAATTATTCGCTGACAAAGCGCAACTGGATAATACGAGATTCAACACCATCATCAATGATGACTTAACAAGCCACAGTAAGAAGATGATGCGCGTTGGAGACAATTATTACCGTGGCGACCAAGATATACTGAAACGCAAAAAAGGCTTCTATGACCACCCAAGGCCAGAGGGCGGGGGAAATGCAACATACTCGGAAGGAATCTTCAGAGAAGATAAAGAATGCGTTAACAGGAAAATCCCCGTCAAGTTTTTCCGGTTGCTGGTAAAGCAGAAGATGGAGTATATTGCGGGCCGTCCTGTTGTCGTTAATACTTCGGATAAAAATAACGCATTCTTAAAAGCTATTACAGACATTATCGGTTATCGTTTCGATGTAATGATGCCGGAGGTTGTTTCAGCAGCATCTTGCAAAGGTGTTGCATGGCTTCATCCCTTTATTAACGAAATGGGCGAGTTTGATTATTTAGTCATTTCTGCAAACGAAATCATACCTGTTTATGATAGCAGTTACCAACGTGAGCTATTATATGTAATACGATATTATACTTACGAACTTATTTCGCCAGGTGGCCAAAGGAATACTCGATATAAACTCGAATGGTGGGATAAAGAGAAGGTAGAATACTGGTCTCAAGACATTAATAACAATTGGGCCCTTGATGAAGATTGCAACCCCAACCCTTGTTGGCATTGGTATGAGTTTAACACAGCAAGCCCGGATAAAACGCAAGCCCTCTCATGGGGCCGTGTCCCTTTTGTTGCACTTCAGAATAACGAAGAAAGTGCCTCCGACTTAGTGGACATAAAAGAGTTGATCGATATTTACGACCTTGCTTACAGCGATTTTGCTAATAACCTTGAAGAAATTCAGGAAGCTGTCTGGAAGCTTAAAGGCTATGCTGGCGAATCATTGCGCGAAGCTATGATAAACATGAGGATGTACAAGGGCGTTATTGTGGACGGCGAGGGCGATGTTGAAGCCCTAAGAGCGGATATACCAGTAGAGGCAAGAGATAAGTTTCTGACGCTTACGCGTAAGTTAATATTCCTATTGGGCCGCGGCGTAGATACGCTCGATGAGAATACAATTGGTGACCAATCGGGAGCCGCATTGGAGTTTGTTTATAATGGTCTTGATAAAAAAGCGGATGCCTTTATTCGTTATGCTAACTTAGCACTTGAGGGTTTCTTTGAATTTGTCACGCAGTGGATAAATCTTACTCAGCACAAACAGTACAATTATAAAAACCTTACTTTTAAGTTTAACAAGTCCATTATCGCTAACCAATTGCAAATTGTACAGATGGGTGTTAATAGCCTGTCAATTCTAAGCCGTAAAACAATTGTTGAGCATCACCCATGGGTTGAGGATGCAGACGAGGAATTAAAGCGGATTGAAGAGCAACAAGAAAATGAGCCAAAGCTAAATCTAAGCGATTTCAAGAATGCGAATGTGAATGTAAATGCAAACAAGAAACCGGAGCCGGTTGTTTAATGAAACCAATTAACGATAAAGATAAATTGGCAATCGAGCAAATAAAGAAAATGCTTGAGCTGTTCCGTGAAAGTTTCGGCGAACAGGGAATAATAAGCAATGAGAGAAAGCTTGGTGCCATGTACGCGGACGCTTTACAAGGCATTCAGAGCGACTTGGGCGCATTGTTCCAAAAGGTTGGAGATAAACCTTCTTATGCGGATGTAATGAAGTATCAGAGGCTTGCCAACCTTGAAAACCAAATTGCGGCAAGAATAAAAGATTTAACAGGGCGGACATTAAAGTTGGTTAGTGAAACTATAACCGGGCAGATGGAATATGCGTTTTACTCCAATGCGTTTACGCTTGAAAATGTCCTTGATGCTAAACTCGGATTTGGAACTTTGAACGAAGGCTCGGTAAAAGCCGCACTGGAAAACCCTTATGACCGTATTACTTGGGATGAAAGACTTGTTCAACATTCGAACGATTATATACGCATATTACAGCAAGAACTCGGAACCGGCTTTTCACAAGGTAAGGGATATGCAACTATTGCCAACGCGATTGAGGCACGAACAAGTATTGCCGCTGGTAAAGTAGCGTGTATTGTAAGAACCGAAGGGCATAGAGCACAGAGCACTGGACGTATGGAGGCTAACGATAAAGCCATGAACGCGGCTGAACGGCTTGGCATTGAAATAAAAAGGGTTTGGCATTGTGTTCTTGATAGCTTAACACGTGAAGCCCATGCAAAAGCGGATGGACAGGCGGCCGATGAAAACGGCATGTTCCATGTAGGCGGCGAGTTGTTGCAGGCTCCGGGTGTTGGCGGAAGTGCGGCAAATGTTATTAATTGCAGATGCGATGAAGTTGTTAGAATTGCCGGTGCTAAAAACATTCGCTTGGATAACATTACAAAAGAGAGAGTCACTCAAGATTTTGAAGACTGGCAAAAAAGTAAAGGTATTAAAATGAAATATTGGAAGGCGGCGTAATGTTGAGCGGCAAAGATAAGTCCAACTTAGAATTAGTAGAGAGATCAGTAGAAGAATTGTCTCTCGTCTTTGATAACGTTTTGATAATCGTAACCAAAGAAAACGATAAAGGTGAAATAGATATGTCTTCACATTATAAAGGCAGCCCTTATTCTTGCATTGGGATGGCCAAAAGATGGGTAGACGATGTATTTAAGCCAGCTGAACCGATTGAGGATTAAGACAATGATTAATGCTCTACTCAACATATTGAAAAGCCTTAAACTATTGCCGGAGTCGGGTTTTGGTGAGATCGTAATAAAGATTCAAAACGGTAAAATACAACTGTTTGAAAAAAAAGAACAGGTTAAACCAGAGGCAGAGAATAATTAATAAAATTTTAGCGGGTTAGAGCAGAGGCAGCTCGTCAGGCCCATTACCTGAAGGTCGTAGGTTCGAATCCTTCACCCGCTACAATAACATAAGTACAGTACAGGTACTGAAACAATCAGGCCACTGTGAACGCATAAACGCGTTTCGGTGGCCTTTTTTATTGACATATAGAGTTTACCGGTTCTGGTATCTACCGGGCAACAACAAGAGACTGTAAGCGGACGCAACCGCGTATAAAGCGTAACAAGAAACATAAACAAAACAAAAGGATGGTTAGAATGGATTGGTTAAAACAATTACTCGGAGAGGAACTCTTCAATCAGGTAACGGCTAAACTTGGCGATGTAAAAATAATCAAAGACGATGGGAATTTGATTCCAAAATATCGGCTTGATGAGGTTACAACCGCTAAAGAAGCCTTAAAAACGCAAGTTGATTCACTTACCACAGAGATTGGTAAGCTCAAACCGCTTGTAAAAGACAATGAAGCCGCAACTAAGAATATTACCGAATTGCAGGCAAAACTCGCGAAAGCGGAAGCGGACGGCGTAGACCTTACAAAACGATTCGCTGTTAAGGAGGCATTAATGGAGGCCGGAGCAAAGCCCGGTTATCTTGATATGCTCGCACAGCAATTTGATTTAAGCAAGGTTGAACTCGATAACGGCAAGGTAAAAGGTGCTGACGAGCTTATCAAAGGTCACAAAGAAAAGTATATCGATTTGTTTGGCGAAACCAAAAGAACTGGTGCGCCAACGGTTGATACCGGGAATAAGGATGGAAACGTCTCTGATTCATTACCGCCTAATGCGAGTATTCACGACTCGCTTAAATATAAATTAACTCACGATGAAACCCAAGGAGGTTTAAATGCCTAGTATCCTAAGTTATGATGTAGTTCATAACAAAAGAGATGTGTCGGCTGAATTTGATAGAATTCAGTTACCCGAAACACCTCTGCTTAATATGCTCGGAACAACAGCACCCGCTACTAATACAAAACATTTTTGGTGGGATGACCAAAGGATTCCAATAAGTACGACCTTAAGTTCTAATTATACACAAACAACAGCTGGCGGAGTCTTGGTTATCGCATCTACTAAAGGTTTGAAAGTTAATTCGATCATATCAGTAGAAGGTCAAATAAAAAAAGTTACCGCTGTAACAGATACAACCCATATCACAACTACTCATCTTGGCGGTTCCGCTGATGCCGACATCGCTTCGGGTAAGACTATTGACTTTATGGCAAACGCAGAGGTTGAATCCGCCGATTACCAAGATAGCGATTATACTCCCAAAATCGAACGCTATAATGTTACACAAATTTTGCAAGATTTCGTTAAAATATCAGGAACTCAACTTGCTGTTACTAATGAATTAAACGAAAACGTACTTGCAGACGAAGTGCTTAATAAAATGAATCGACTGAGACTCGGACTTGGCCGTGCAATCTGGAAAAACATTCGTGTTGCTCCATCGGATAACACAACCCCACGTGTTATGGGTGGAGTAGATTATTTCATAAAAGCAAACGGCTATTGCCCGGCAGCCTCAACATTTGGAACAAATGCCGGGGTTGATGGCGATAATTTTGATGCTTTTCTGCTTCAACTTGAAAAGAATGGCGGGACCATAAGGGAGGCATGGTTAAACCCCTCCACTATCGATTGCTTCGTTGCCCTTGGCGTTGCAAGACTCAATAAAAATTATGATGATCCAAATATTGGTAGAACTGTTAAGCAGTATACCTCAAAATATGGTCATCAAATTTCTTTAGTAACTGACCCTAACGCGCCGCTAAAATCCATATACGTGATTGATAGAGAACGTATATCCGTAAAACCGTTGCAGGGGAGAGCTTTGAGTTATGGAACATTATCTGCATCTGGAGATAATCAGAAAGGAATGCTCGTAGGCGAGTATACACTTGAAATTAGAAACTCATCAACAATGGGAGTATTTAGCTTATCATAGCAATAACCAATAGCGGGGTTTTCGAAAACCCCGCTTGTTTTACAAAAGGAAATCGAAATGGTTAAACATAATGTGAAAGGCAACAGAGACGTCATATTTAAAGGCGAAATATACCGTCCTATTAATGGGATGGTTGAGCTACCCGAAAGAGTAAACAATTCTGATATTACTCCTATAGAAGATACTGAAAAAAATGAAGCCGTGGCACTTTCAGACCTTACTGACGATGAACTGAAAAACTATGCTACCGGGAAAGGGATAGCGTTCGCCCCGAATATCGGGAGAGATAAATTAATCACGAGAATTCAAGAATCAGAGACAACAGACAATGGCAATAGTAACAACATCGGAAGTTAAGCGCGTTCTGCAAATAGCAGACGAAAGCAAAGACCCGGTAATTGATATGATTATTCCGGCGGCTGAAGACTATGTCCGCGAATATACCAACAACGATTTTACTACTGGTTATCCGCAGATGGCAAAAATGGCCACAATAAAATTTATTGGATTGCACTTGAAAAGTTATGACTCGCAACAAATAAAAAGCGAATCAGTACCGGAGCATAGTGTTACTTATACGGATAACGATATTGAGAATGGCCTTAAAACGCAGGTTGATCCATTACTGAAAGGTTACAAAAAACTGAAATGGCAATAAGCGCATTTTACGATATGACGGCGAAACTGTATAAGCTTAGCCAACAGCCAGATGACTTTGGCTCCATAACAAGCGAATACCAATATGACAAGGATATTAAAGGCCTGTTAAGCAGTCTCAAGCCCCGTCAATTCATCTATAATCAGGCGATGGGCCAAGAAATACAGCCGGTCTGGACTTGTGACATTGCTGACATTAAGAGAGGCGATTTGCTGGTTATTGATAGCATACAATATGAAGTAACCGCTTCGCCAATTATACGTAAGGAATTAAACGGTTCCAAGTTTATGGTAGCAACATTGAACATTATTAAGGAGGTATTAGCGTTATGATACCCGCCAAACATGATATATTTATTCGGCAAGGGAAAGGGTTTTATCTTAAGATGACAACCGCCCTTGATTTCCGAAATATCCCATTATATGCGCATATACGCGAAGAGAAAGGGGTCGGCTTGCCCTTGATAACCATGGGCGTTAATTACAGCTATGATTCTGTTGCAGGCATAAGCACGATTATCTTAACCATACCGAAAGAGAATACAAGAGGCATTCTCAATAGCGCGTATTGGAGCCTCAAGGCTGAGTATCCGACTACTGTAGAAACAATACTTGAGGGTATGGCGACATTCATTAAGGAGGCGACTTTAGAATGGCAGACCAGTTAACAATTAATATCGTAAGTGAAGACGAAATTAAACTATTAAGCGTAGCCGAACAGGGATTACCCGGAGCGGCCGCCACTATTAAAAGCGTTAGCGCGGAACGTGTTGATTCGGACCAAGCGGCAGAAGTGGTTAATAATGGGACGGAACTTGAAGCGGATTTGCATTTCAAAATTCCGCAAGGTGTTACGCCTAACCTCACGATTGGGACGGTAACGACTGGCGCCATTGGTAGTAACGCGGGTGCGAGTATTACAGGTACTCCTGAAGCTCCGGTACTTAACCTTGTCTTGCCTTTAGCCTCAAAAGCAGCTTTAGGCATTGATAATGTTACTAATGAGAGCAAGGCAACAATGTTCAACAACCCGACTTTCACAGGAAGCGTAAGCGGGGTTACCAGAAATATGGTTGGACTTGGAAATGTTGACAATACAAGCGATACCAGCAAGCCTATTTCAGCGGCAACGCAGACAGCGTTGAACTTAAAAGCGGACTTAGTAAACGGGATTGTTCCGGCGGCTCAATTGCCATCTTATGTTGATGACGTACTCGAATACGATTCGGTAACAGCATTTCCGGCAACCGGAGAAAGTGGTAAGATATATATTGCAAAAGATACCAATATAACTTATCGGTGGGGCGGTACTGTTTACGTTGTCATATCAGATACAATTGCGCTTGGCGAAACCAGCTCTACGGCTTACCGTGGCGATAGAGGCAAGACGGCTTATGACCACAGTCAAGAAACAGCAGGTAATCCGCACGGCGTAACAGCGGCCATGCTTGGTTTAGGTAGCGTTACGAACGTTGCACAAATGCCTTTGTCTTATCTTGACACGGATTCAGCGTTAACGAATAATTCAGATGTTAAAGTTGCGACTCAGAAAGCGGTTAAAGCCTATGTAGACACTAAGGCTTCTGCGCCTTCCAGTAGCGTAGATGGCGAGATTGTTGCCTTTTCCGGCGCAACAGGGAAAATCGTTAAGAATACAGGGTTCAACATAAATATTTTGAATCCGCAGGCTGTTGATAATAATAGTCGATTAATTCCATTGGATATGCCGAACAATTACCTTGTGAAAGACAAAAATGGCGTAATGGATTATGTTTATTTTGTGCCGGCATTTTGCTGGGATCCAATAAATTTGTGGAATTCAACTACATGGTTTTACGCTTTTCTTGACCCAAGAGCTCCAAATGGAATTTCTCCCGGATTTTATTGTGCGTCTTACCAGTCAAGTAATGTCAACTCTATTGCTCGAAGTTTACCTGGTAAATATCCATGGATAAGCATTAATTATGATAATGCTAAAGCCGCATGTGAAGCAAAAAACTTTACCGGAGAGAAAAAATTTCATCTGATGACAAATGCAGAGCGCGCAGCCTTGGCTTTATGGTGCCAGAAAAACGCATATTTCCCTTCTGGTAATACAAATTATGGACAGGACACTAACAATAAACAGGTATGGGGGAAGTTAAAAGTGCCTGGCGTTGTTGCTAATCACTCGCTGGAAGGTATATGGGCAACTGGAAGCGGAGGCAGAATGACAAGCCATGACGGAAGCAGCGCGGGAATTTTCGATTTAAAGGGAAATTGCTGGGAATGGCTTAGCGGCATGAAGATGGTAGATGGACGTATCTTTGTAGGCACAAATGGAGCCGGCGGAGCCGGCAATAATTACCAGGAAGCTGAATCCGCTTATTTGGATAGCGGTTGTAGTATCAACACTCCGAATGCGTTTGTTAATATCGTATTAAGCGCGGGAAGCGATCCGGGATACCTAAAAGGTTTATGCTTGTTACCTAACGGCGGCACAGGCGCTAATTATGATAATAATTACTTTTATGTGACCGCTTCCGGAGAGCGTGTGCCGGTTTTCGGCGGCGCTTGGAGCCTTGGCTCCCCTGCCGGCTTGTTCAACCTGGGCTTGTTCAACGCTCGTTCGGATGCGTCTTGGGGCATCGGGTTTCGTTTCAGCTTTACTGATTTGTAAAAGGATAAACAAAATGGGAATATATGTAAGCAAATTAGTTGACGGGGTTTATATCCAAACAGGCGAATACGTACCGTATAGAACCGAAATTAACAAAGAAACAGACATAGCGATTGAAAGTGAATACCCATATTGTGACGAGATTAAGCTAACAAACCTTGGGATTGCCAACCCTGACGATGTCGCATACAAGGCTTATAGAGCTCGCATAAAGGAGTTGACGGATTTAGGCGATGCCCGAAAAGCCGCAAGCGAGGCAAGAGCGGCACAACTCGAGAAAATTGTAATCAACGAAATTGAGTATTATATCGAAAAGGGTAATCAATAATGGGCGAAGAAAACAGACTCGAACGAATTGAAAAAAAACTCGATGCAATAGCTAACAGCGTAACTGAGCTAACGACACTTAATAAAGTCACTCAGAAAACACAAGATGACCATGAGAGCCGAATTAAATCTCTCGAATCAAAATGGAGCTATGCGGCCGGGGCCATTGCGATTATAATCTTTGCGGCCGGAATTATAATATCATTTTTAACTAAACATTAGGAGGAACCTATGAAAAAATTATATGAGGAAGTAAAAACTTTCATCTACAAACAACGCAAATTAATTGCAATAGTTTTATTGGCTGTTATAGCCGTATCGTATTATTTCTACCAGCCGCACAAGGTTAAGAGCGAATTTGAATTGCAAAAGTTACAGAGCGAGGTCGGCAATTATTATGAAATTCTGAACCTAAAAACAGAACAGGTAAAAGCCGCCAAAGATGTTAAAACGCAAAATGCGCTTATTGCCGAATACAATAATTTAAAAGAACAGCTGCAGCCCGCTATTGATGAGGATAATCAAAAAATTTCCGAAGCGCAGGCGGGTAAAGGGAATTTGTTGAAGTTTATCTTTTTCTTATTCCTGTATGCAGTTGGTATACCTTTAATAGCGTTCGGCGGCAATATGGTTCAGCATCTTTGTAATAAGATTAAGTTCAGCGAACTTGCGGGTCAAGGTAACAGTGCGGCCGTAGCAATATTCGCTACGTGCTTGGCCTCTATGACGGTACTTTACTTGGGCCTTGTTTACCTGGTATTTAATTCGGGTGTGTAACATGGACTGGAGAAGAATACTAATCCCCTGGATATTCGTTCTGTGCGCCGTATTGGCTTATGGACAGTCCTATAACCAGCAAGTGAGCCCCAAAGGTGTAGATATGATAAAATCCTTTGAGAGCCTGCAAACAAAGGCCTATTGGGATAAGCTTGCAAAAGTATGGTCAATTGGTTATGGAGAAACAAAAGGCGTAAAAGCCGGTATGGTTTGGACTAAACAACAATGCAGAGATAGTCTTAGAAGACGTATTAATGACTTCACGAAGCCGATTAATCGATGGCAGGCTCGCATGATGAAGCCCAACCAATTTGACGCAACCAGTTGTTTGTCTTGGAACAGCGGAGCAATTAAGAAGCCTTTGCGGAAAGCCATCAACAATAACGATGCCGGTTCAATCCGGTACAACTTTATGAAAATAGTTTATTCGCGCGGCAAATACAGCAAAGGGTTACACGATAGACGTATCAAGGAACTTAACACTTACTTCAATAATGAGTATTACATTAATTCGAGGGAGTTATGAACAATAAATACTTAATCGGAATAATTATCGTTCTTGCTTGCGCTCTTACATGGTCTCTATTTAATGTAAGAACGGAATACAAGCTCGTTCCGGGGCAAACCGTAACATCAGTAGACACCTCAAGTAAAACGACCACTACGTTTAACGATGCGGCCGTAAAAGGCAAGTTAAAGGCTAAGCTCGATACTTCATATACTGCCGTACAGGATAGTTCAACTGGCGAAGTGGATACTCTTAAGAACATTACAGCGAGCGCGGATACAACCTTCGAGAAAGATTCTTTACAGATAAAAATTAAATATCATTATCCGCCGCAGAATTATTTTGAATTGGCCATAAACTTCAAAGAGAAAATAATCGAAACCATAAAAACGATTACAATGAAAACAGTAGAAACCGTTGAATTACCGTTTTATAAAGATACATGGTTTTGGACTACAATCATTGAAGGCGTGGTAGTAATAACAGTGGTATTGATTAAATAATGAAATCCACAATTGACATAGCCGGAGCCGTTGAATTTATTGAGCAACAAGAGATTGATAAACTAACGGAAATAGGTCAAACTCTTGTAAGCAATATGTCGGCGATTACACCAACAAAGAGCGGCAACTTAAAAGGTAGCATGGTCTCAATGGTAGATAAAGAAAAGAAGTCCGTCCTTGCCGGTACTCCTGTTGATTACGCGGCTTATGAAGAATTTGGGACGGGCGAATATGCGGAGGATGGAAACGGACGTAAGGGCGGTTGGGTGTATTCAGATGCTGAAGGTAATTTCCATCATACGTATGGTAACAAACCTGCCCGCATGGTACGGGATGGATTAAATAATAGCATAGATACAATAAAGGAAATTCTAAATGTTAAATGAAGTGAATAAGGGCATCATTAACCTTTTGAAAGCTAATAACAATGCCTTCATTACGGCCCTTTCCGGAAGACTGTTTTATGATGAGGCCCCGAACGATACTACACCTTATTGTGTGTTCTCATACAACGAAATCCCTTCACAGGATAGTGAAGACGAATACCTAACAATCGATTTGCAATTTTCTTTTTATGATAGCAATAGTTCAGTAGAGAGACTTGGAAACATAATAAAAGAGTGTAAAAAGATATTTAATGATTGTGAAAGCCGGCTCGTTATAGATGGTTGGGCCGTCATTTCGGTTATCGAGACAAGGGCCGTCAATCTCGGCAAAGTCAATCGAGCGGAGCACGATGTAGCAACATACATAGTAGAGTTGCAAAAGCAATAAAATAAATAATACATAATCGGTATTGAAACAATCAAGCCGGTACTGGAAGCGCAAGAAAGTTAACGCGCTCTGGTATCGGCTTTTTTCATTTAAAGGAGAATAAATAATGTCAGATCCAGTAGTAGTTTCTAACTTAAAAATGTCGGGAGCGGCTCAAGCTCTTTACTTCGGTACGAAAGGAACCGGATGGACGGCAGCGTCAAGAGTGGGCATAAAAAATATAACCGCTTCGGATTCAAGTTCGGAAATCGATGTAACTGATTCCGAAACAACCGGCGATAGCAAGGAATACCTTGCCGGCCGTGGAGCGAGTTCAATCAAGTTTGATGGCATACTTAAAGATTCAAATGGCCTCAAACTATCAGGCAAGAATATTTCACTTACTTATAACAGTATCACTTATCCGCTTACGGACTTTGAATTCCAACACAACGGCGATAAGATAGACGTAACAGACGGCGGGACAGCCGGGAATGGTTATGAATATCTTGCCGGTAGAGTAGCAAGAGCCTTGAGCTCAAGTTTCTGGTTAAAGAATACCGTCTTGCTCCCTGCAAAAGATGACCTTTACCACCCATTCACGCTAACACTTAAGACCGGTATAACAATTACGGGTTCGGCTAAAGTGTTAAGCAGTGAAATCACAAACGAAGTTGGTTCATCGCCAAAAGCAAAAGCAAGTTTTAACGTATCAACCGTAGACTTGTCAGCAATAACTACATTGCCAACTTACGGTGTAGCAAAAGACTTCAAAGTATTGTTTCAGGCCGGAGTAACAACCGATAGTGCTCTTGAGGGCAACGGTACAATTTACCAGTTTAGTTTATCAGGTTCTTTCAATTCCGAGATAAAATACTCTGGTACAATAGATGTTAACGGTAGCGCAACACAATCGGTAGCGAGCTAACAGATGAAAAACGCAATAACAATTGGGGCGGTAGAGTATAAACTCGCCGCCCGAAGTGCGAGGGATGTACTTGACTTGTCTGAGTACATTCAGACGCTTACAGAAGATGAAATTAAAGTGCGGGGTAATTTATTAAATGCGCGCGTTATCACAGATAGCATTAAACGAGCTTATCGAATTGAAAGAAGCGCATTGGGAAAATACTCCTTCGTAAAAAGGTATAAACTCTGGAAGAAATACAAGAAAGTGGATACCCTGTATATTCTGGATAACCTGAGCATTGCGGAAATATACGAGGCCAACATTGCAGTCGCTGAACTTGATTCGGACGGTATTAAAAAAAAAGTTCCGGCGATGGAAAACCAATCGGGAGAGATGTCGCCCGGCACTTAATAGCTCATTTCTTCAATATGCCTGTTAATAGAGTTGAAAGAATGAGTATTGTAGAATATAACAGAAGTCTTGAACAGGCCATGAATATAGTTTGCTTATGCGCTGGCATGGGAGGCTTTGAAAGCGAAAGTTCTACTGATAGCCAGCGTAAGGCGGAAAGGGAATATTTGATTTTTAAGAAAGAAGGAATTTTATAATGGCAGATAAAAAGATTGGCGGCGTTTACGTGGAGGTAAGCCTTGACGGTTCGCATTTAGTCAAGGATTTCGAAAATATCGATAAAAGCTGTAAGAATAGTGCGAAAGCAATTGAAGCGGAATTTATGAAAGCAAAACCTTTGATGGATACAAAAACAATTGAAGGTCAAATAAAAATTATTGAGAGTAAAGCTCAAAGCTTGCGCCAAGTGTTTAATACATTAATTGCACAAGGTGTCAAATCCGAATCGCTTGAAGGTATGCACAGTCAAATAAAAAAACTTGAAGATGATGCGGATGTGTTGAAGGGCAAATATAAGGACTTACAAAGTCCCGCTAAAGGCAATAGTTTCTTATCCGGACTTGGTGAAGAGGCTACCGGCCTTGTTTCAAAGTTCAATGTCGCTCTTGTTTCGGTATTCTCCCTTGCAAAGGGATTTGATTACCTCAAATCGGCTGTGGAAGCTTCAGAGGCCCGCACAAAAGCGATGGCCGGAGTAGACGCCTTACTCAAGAGTACCGGACGTTCCGCTGAAATGACCTCATCTGAAGTTTTGAAAATTGCAAACAATTTAAGAGAGGTCAATAAAAATTCGGTTAAGACTAACGACATTATTGATGCCGAGGGTATTGTACTAACCTTTGAAAATATCAAGAAAGCAGACATTCCAAAAACAACGCAAACGGTTATAGACCTTGCGGCAAGAATGGGAACGGACTTAAAAAGCGCGGCCCTTAGCGTAGGTATCGCACTTGAAGCTCCTGACCAAGGCTTTAGGCGCCTACGCCAAGCCGGCATACTTTTCACCGATGACGAAAAGAAAACTATTAAATCGATGGTTGATTCAGGCGATGCCGCAGGTGCGCAGGCGGTAATGTTTGATAAGCTAAGCGAAAAGGTTGGCGGTTATGCGGCTTCTGTTGTTACACCATTGGAAGCGGTAGAGAATAAGTTTGACGTAATAACTGGAACAATCAAAAGACAGATAGGAGACATGATAACAAGTGCCCTTGAACCTTTTGCGGCAGAAGCTACCAAAGATATAAGCCCAATCAATTCAGAGTTCGAAGAGGCACAGAAAAAAAGCGTTGTTCTTAAAACACGATTCGAGGAGTTGGCGACAACTACAGAAGGGCTGGGAAATAAAACCAACAGAACAGCGAATGAGCAAAAGCTATATAAAGATACAATTAATACCTTACTATCTGAATATCCAAATTATTTTAAAAATTTAGACGCAAATAAAACTAAGTATGAGGACATAAAGAATGCAATAGTTTCGGCTCGCGTGGAGCTTGATAATTATATGCAATCGATGGTAAAAGCCGCTATCTATCAAGACAAGCAGAACCAAATTGTGGATTTGGGCAAAAAACAATATGAAGCCCTTAAAACTAAGTATTCCACTTATGCTGAATATAATAAAAGAAGTGCGGATGGAACTATTGATGATATAATACCCGGCCAATCCCCGCGTAAAATGCTTGGAGGCGACCATTTCCTTACATTTAGGGAACAGTTAAATAATAATTTGAAATCAGCCGATGCTACCATAGACGAAACATCAAACAAAATAAAAGGGATTACTACGGAAATAACAAAGATGGGTGATGTAATCTCCGGGGGTGTTTCAGAGACTAAACACGTTAAAACGCTTAAAGAACTCAATAACGACCTTAAAGAAGCTCAGGCAAATCTTAAAAAGCTTCAAGCTCAAAATGCCGATGTGCCTACACTTCAAAAAGCCAGTCAGGAAGTAAAAGACCTGAAGAAACAACTTGAAGATGTTGGCGTTAATACCAATAAAACCGGAGAAAACAAAACGCATAAGGATGCAAGGGAACTGTTCGCCTCAAAGCTTGCCGCTGAAACCGCCAAGATACCTAATGACAACTCACGGAAAAAACAAAGCATTGAAGATAAGCTGACCGTTTCCAAAAAGTTCGATACAAAAACCGAACAATTAAAAGCGCAACAAGACTATAATAAAGAATCAGCCGACTTAGAACGGGAGAATAATACTCAACTTGCCGAAGCGTTTATAAAACGTATCAATTTGATGACAGAGCAAAATGAAGCTGAAGGTATGCTCGATTCCGAAGCGTTGGGCCTCAAAGCTGATTACCTCCAATCCTTGTTAAAGAACTTTGACTCTCAAAGTGACGCTTATAAAAGACTTAAAGATGAAATAACTAAAACCGAGATCGATATTACCAAGTCCACTAAAAAGGAAAATGATGAACGAGTAAAAAATGAAAAAGACGCGGCAAATGAGGTTATAAAGACGAATAAGGAGACTCTGCAACAGCAGATAAGCGACCACGCACTTTCTATTGAAGAATATAGGGCTTATTTGAGTGACCAACTCGCTGAAGATGTTGCCGGCATTGAAGCGAATAACAAAAAAACCGAGGAACTAAATAGGAAGAATAATACGAATAACCCTCTTGTTGACGTTGGCAAATATATCTACTCAAGACAGAAAGATAATAATGCCAAAACGGATGATTACGCTCAGGGCAAGAAAGAAAAAGATATGAAGGACTATAAAAAGGAGCATCAATTTTTGACGGGCACTGCGGAAGCGGCCGGGCAAGAACTTGAAAACGCATGGAATGGAACTTTTAACAATATGTTTGAGCATGGACTTAATTTCACAAAACGCATGGGCGAAGTCTGGAAAGACATGGCAAGTAACCTCATATCCGATATGGCTATGATTGGAGCGAAGTGGCTGGAATTACAAGCCCTTCAGCTTTTACCTGGCGGCGGTTTTCTTAATTTTTTAATTAAGGGTTTAGGCGGCGATCCAACCGCACATGAAGGCGGAACCTTCGCGGGTACTCCCAACGGTGTGATGAAGATGTCCGGCGGCGGTTCTTTCATTGTTCCTCCGGGCTATGACAATGATAAATTCCCACTTTGGGTGGAATCAGGCGAATTGGTTAATGTCACGCCTAAAAGCGCAATGAATTTTAGCCCGCCTCAAGTGCCGTTTAATTTTAATAACGCCACTTACACTGTACCTAAACGGGTGATGGACGTTCTTGGCAATGGAAGCGGTGGTTTGAACATGAAGGAGATTACAGGCCGTCTTGACGCCCTTAATGCAAACTTATTCATGGCCCTTAATCGTACACAGACACCTACAGCTACGAAGCTTGAAAGCACGATAAAAGGTAACGACATATATGTAACTAATCAAAAGGCTGCTCAAATAGCGCGGAGGTATACCGGTGCCTAAGATAACAATTTCAAAAAGTGAAAACCATTTGCCTGATAAGTTGCACTGGGAGTTGATATTCACAACAAGTAATGAAGACGGTACGGACGTGACAATTAACGCGGAAGATATTGCGGGATTTGTATCCGAGTTTGGCGACTTGTCTTGGAGTTTTGATATTGAGAATTTGCTCATGACTCCGGGCAAAGTACAGTTGACGATTAACGATATTTCGCAAACCATTAAGCATTATCTTTTTGAAGATAATACCGTGACAGGACTACCGGAATTGCGAATATATATTAACGATAAACTGAAATTTTCTTCCTACATGGTCGCTGATGATATGCAGTATAATTTTGATAACCATACTTTTAAGGCGGGCTTTATTAGTGACTTGGACATAATTAATAAGATTAAGGTCTATGACAATGATACCGCACTTAATCCATTAGGACTCAACAACGGTCTTGATTACGTCAATAAGCCAAGAGACTACGGCTGGTATTCAGTAACTTGGCTAATAACAGAAATATATAAGAAAGTAAGCCCGAATATAAATGTGATTTTCAACAGCACATGGCAGTTTTGGGGATGGGATAATGCTATGCCGCCAATCGGTGACATTAAATTTGAGGAACTATATGTTAACTCAGGCCCGTTATTTTTTGACAACACGAAAAGCATTACGAGCCTTGGCGATGTTTTAAAAGAATTGGCTTCCGACTTTGGCTGTTTTACTGGATTATTAAATAAAGACACCGCTTTCTTCTGTCAGCTATACCCTTATATCGGTGCGCAATCAGGGTTTAATAACAGTGATAATATACAAACGTTAGGCAGAGTGTTGCATCATGGAAGAAATTACAAACATAAGGTAATAGACTTCGTGCGTGTAAAAACAACACTCGAGAAACCATATACCTCAGGAGTAAATACCGGAACTTCGGATGCCGTAATTGATTTAACACCTATGTTTTGTTTTTACAGTGCATTAATGGACTCTGGTTCTCTTAATTATTTGAAATATACAGATATAAAGGCAAAGCTAAACAGGCCATTTGAATCTGTATTCTCTTCAAGTATAGCAGTTAATCCTGGGACTACCTATACAATTAATTCAAAAACCTACTATGTCAAAGAGTGTTGGGAATTTGAAGGGTTATATTGGGTACATGTAGATGGCGGCGTTATAGCATTACCGCCTTCCGGGACTTTGATACTTTATGCAGGTAGCGGGCCTGCAAGTGTTCCATATACCTTTAGTGTAAATTTGGATGAGCTATACCTGCGGTCTGTGTATAAAGTGATTGATAAACTTATTACCCCCATATATATGGACTCCGGTCAATTACTCGCGGATTTTTGGTTATACCATAGGCATAACCCCGTAAAGGGAGCGATTGAAGAAATTACGGCCGAAGGTAATGACTACGATTTTTTGAAATATTTTATTATGGATAATTATAAATACCAAATTATTTCAATGACCCCGCATATACCCGGTAAGACGGATTTCGAAGCAATTAGAATTGGAGAGGCATAATGGATAAAATAGGATATTCTGTAAAAGCGACTACTTTCAATAACAGCGGTACAGCTGTAAACGTTCTTGAGCGTCTTGTATATTGCTCAAATCCGGACTCTATTATAATTAATACGCCTTTCGTTAATGCTGGTTGGGACACGAACCAAGATTGTATGATAATAGAGAAAGTAAATTCCATTGACGATATTGTTTTTGGAATTATAGTTGACAAAAAGCTCTATGATCTGGAAAGCGCAGGCGCAAATTATTTTGTAATTAAGCATGTTAGCACCGGAATTGTAAACGGCATTGATACAAGCGCATTTGACATTAATACATTATTATACGTCAAGACGGACGGAACTTTTACCAACGATCCGGCAAATACACCGGAGAGTACGATTCCGCAGCCAATAGGATTAGCAATAACCAGTGCTGTTAATGGTGAAGTTTACATTAACAACATGGCCAGCCAGATACAATATATTGGCGCTATGGTTTACGCTTTGTTGCGTGCCAAAGACGCAAGCCTGAATAGCGGGAAAGACGGCGGCAAGGTTGAGTTATGGGCCGGTGCCGGCGATGGAACTGGTAATGGTGGAGATGTGATTCTTGGGCCTGGCAAAGGCGGCGCATCCGATGGTAAAGATGGAGAAGCAATAATTAAACAAGCTGGCACTAAAAAGGATGCCGGCAAATACTTCGGATTGCAACATGATGGCGATAATGCTATTATCGATGTCATTACCGGAAATTTGAAAGTAAAGTTACCTTCTGATAAGGGCATTGCATTCGATAATCAAAGTATTGTACCAACGCAGACGACAGCAAATGACGTTACAGAATATTTCCTTAACCTTATGCAACCTGGTACTACGAATTTTATTAATGCCAAAGCAAAACAGTATTACGATAATAACGGCAACGTAATGTTGCCAATTCCGGCTACTGTCTTTGGCGCGCTTGCAAAAGGGGATCTGCTTACGTATGGAGATACTGGAATTGAGCGTTTACCTTGTGTAGCCAGCAAGTTTATAAAGGGAAATGCAACAGCGAATGGGTATACGTTTGAAGACGGTACCGGAACTGGAATTACTCTTGCAGACGTAGATACACATCTGAACTATTCGGGCGGAGTATATGGCATAAATGTACAACATGCCTCTGAAGCTTCGGTTGTAGCCTGGACAGGTATTCCTGATAGGCCTACGGATTTGAGCCAATTTAACAATGATATGGCTTTCTTGCATGATGACGATGCTAACCATTATCTCACACAGGAGGTTCTTAATACTCAAGGTTTTATTAAAGCGGATACAACAAGTTTACAGTATTATCCAACGCTGGATGCTATGAACACGGCCATAACTAACACACTCACTTCTTACGCCAAACAGGATTGGGTTACTAACAAAGGGTATCAGACCAACACACAGGTAAGTAGTGCCATTTCAACAGCATTGGCCGCCTATACACCAACAACCGGATTAAATAGTATAATCGATACACATCTGAGCCTATCTGCCGGCAGTTATGGGATTAGCATTTCAGGGAATGCCGCAACGGCCTCAACAGCGGCCCATGTACCTTGGGGCGGTGTTACAGGGGCCCCAACGATATTGACCTTAGCAAATGTTGACGATGAAATAAATACACAATTAGGATATGATGGGACGCACTTTGCCATTAGCATATCCGGAAGTTCAGCGAGTGCCGCTACTGCAAATTATTCAGCATCAACTCCATGGACGGGACTAACCGGCACGGCCCCCGACTTAAGCACGTTCCCCAATGCAACAACGACTCCATTTGTAAAAACGGATACAAATTCATTGCAATACTATCCAACTCTGGATGCTATGAGCACAGCGATAAGCACGGCCATAACAAATTTATCAAACTCGGTTAATGGTAGAGGCTTCCTTGTGCAGGGTAGCACTCCGCAAACAACATACGTGACAGCCGATTATGTCAACAATCATTTTGTTACGCCTGATTTACTTACTGGCGTAGCATACCAAAACTGGGTTAAGGGCCTTGACCTCACTGACTTTAAGAATGCAACAACGACTCCATTTGTAAAAACGGATACAAATTCATTGCAATACTATCCAACTCTGGATGCTATGAGCACAGCGATTGCGAGTGCGCTTACTAATTATCCAGTTACTACATGGGTAAAATCACATTTAGGAGCTAATCTTTGGGTAGACGATAATATGATTGGCCTACTTGACGCGAACGGAACAGCAATAGGTAATGAGATAACTATACCTTATGCGGAACATGTACCTTGGGGAGGCATTCTAAATATGCCTACAACGATAACCGGCTTTGGTATAACAGATGCTTTGCATATTCCCGTAGGCAATGGTTTCTTAAGAGTTGACTCTGACGGACATGAAAGCCTTGCTGCTATTTCTTACAATGATTTGGATGCCATTGTTGGAACAAGTGCTTATATGATAGCCGCCGGGAACCATACACACAGCAATTATGCTACGCTTGATACAAATTCATTACAGTATTACCCAACGCTGGACGCTATGGCCACGGCAATTGCGAATGCGGTTGCCGGGTGTTTATTAAAGAGTAGCGGACAGACTGAAACGTTTAATCTGATGACTGCTGACAATAACCCAATCAATATAAAAGTTACCAATGGGCAGATAATAGAAAGCTGGAGCTAATTTTAATAATAATATAAGGAAATAAAAAAATGGCAGAAGAAAAGAAAACACCGAATACAAAACAACTAACAATGACCCCATTGCAGGCGAGCCTTTTAGAAGAAAAGCTGAAGGCAAGAGACGCGGCGATAGGAAATTACGCGGAAGCGGTTGCGCTTGTTATAGGCAAACCGTATAAGGAAGCGAATCCCGATTTTCAAAGCAAAACAATAGTTTATGAGGAATCATAATGCCTGATAGCACACAAACAAATGATGAAGCTCCCGGCGGGTTATTTGGTGATCTGCACTACCCAAAGTATGTTTATCAAGACTCAACCTTAGGGGCTGTTACAGTCGAGATGAAACATTTCATTCCTGATAGTAAGGACGGAATGGCATGGAGCGATAATAAAGAAATTGTAGAATCGCAATTATCGAGTGAACGTTCTATAATTTATAAGGGATCCGATTATCTTGTATTTTCCGGAATCGATTACATCTTTAAGTATGCAATGCACCCGGAAGGGAACAGGGCCCTTGCTGAAACTAAAGTGAACACTTATCTTTCTCATCTTCATAAACCGGTAACACTTTATCGGTTCTCAGACGGTTTACCTTTCAAAGATGCAAATGGTAACGTTGCTCAGTTCATCGTAACAAAAGCTGCATTAGGACATCTGGAGAGCTTAATATACCACGATATAATTTACCTTGAGTTTACAAGCCTGACCGGCATAAGTTATGCGAATATGATAACAGAGACTGCCTAATCTCTCATCCCCGGCAAGGGCCGTCTATCCTTCTGCGGTCCTTGCTTTTTTAAGCAATTCTAAAAAGTTCCCCAAATCGATAAATATTTTAGTGCAAAAATATATGCCTTTCAACGTGGTAAGTATGTGCGTAATTTAGAACCAGAGATTAAGAAAAAGTTCGATTAACAAACAAATAAAAGGTGAAAATATGTACTGGACTAACATGAGCAAAAGGCAAGCGTCACACTTGGCAAACCTGATAGCAACAAAATGTAGTGACGGTTCGATTGTCACAAACTCGAAATATTCAGCAACTTCTACACGAATTACTGCTGTATATAATGAGGATAGCACAATGATGCAAATATATTCGAACTATACACGCGATAATGTGCTTGATGAATTTGAGTATCTCAAAAAATTTGAATGGATAAAAGCTTAACTAAACTTTTAAATCTAAAGAGGCCCCTTGCAGGGCCTCTTAGTTCGATTAAAACTGTAATAACTAAAGTGATGATTTAGTTATTCTGAAATAATATAGTTATTTCAATTCTACAATAGTTCGATTAACAAAAGTTAAGCTAATTAAATTGAAATAATAAGTCAAGGAAAATATGAAAATATACGGGAATAGGGCCGCGGCGGAATACGTTGTAAAAAATAAGATACGCAAAACATGTACGCGACAATACATAACGCAACTCGTAAACGAAAAAAAACTAAATCCTGGAAAAGAAAAAATTCCGGTACAACCACGGCCGATTAACGTTTTTGAGAGCGAAGATTTGGAGAGACTAAGGAAATAGCTCAGGGAAGCGCAGTATAAAACGCAGTACAACGGAAACGTGGTGGCGTAACTATATATATAATAATATGATACAGACAGTAATCTTGAATGGGGTTCAAGGGGTCGCGGGTTCAAATCCCGCCGTTCCGACAAATTAAAGCCTGCAAAATGAGAATTTTGCAGGCTTTTTTATTAATTACCGGTTGTGTAAATCATAAAATACGATAAATCCGAAAATCCACCTTGGAAGGGGGTGCCGCTTGCGGCGGGGGATGTTTTCACAAAAATATTTAAAATAGGTTTTTAAAGAAATAGTTACTTTGTACAACATCTCTCTTTTTTCCCTTCAAAGAGGGACTTGTAAATATTCCAGGGGCAGTCACGGTCGCTACCGTGACTGGACAAGGCAGTATACAAGAGACGATAAGATTACCTATCAATCATTTAACTTTGCAAAATAAAAAATAAACTAATGGTGAAATGGAAAGAAGATGCAGAAATAACCTGACAAACGAATGGTTGTTTTGCCTACACATTTTTACTGGATAGCTTACATTAATCCTGAAAAAGGAACTATATCAGATATAATATGAGATATAAAAAGAGTACAGGGATACAAATTTTTGATACGATTGATGATAAATTTCCGGAAGAATACAAATTACTATTTCAAAGTAATGCAAAAGGAATAATTGACCAGAACAGAAAATTATGTATGAATCGGTTTGATGATGAGGTTATCCTTCAACGGGAAATATTGATAGATAAAATTAACTATATCCATAATAATCCTGTAAAAGCGGGGTTATCGGAAAAACCAGAAGCTTTTAATTATTCAAGTGCGAAAGAATATATAATCAGAAATAATTACATTTTAATAACAGATACAAGTTTTATGGGGCTTTTTAACAAATAATAAAATACTATAAAGCGGCGTGTATGTTTAATAAGTGTCCGATAATACGGACCATCTCCTGTCACGGAAGCGTCCGTGACAGCCCTGAATATTTAAAATCGGTTTTTAAAGACATGGTTACTTTGTACAACATCCCTCTTTTTCCCCCTTCAAAGGGGGAATTTGTATTTATCTGTTTTTTTCTAAATTAATTTACACAACTGCTTAAAGTGTAATTAATTTCGGTTGTTTCTATAAATCCTTTTTAAGATATATCATATCAATAATTTGAATGTTTTCCACAATAATCGGGCGATCATAATTGTCTGTAAAAAAATTCTTTACCCGGTGTGACTTTTCAAATCCACAATTTTCATAGAACGACAAGATTGTAGGCGTTTCGCCTGTACCTACAAGCATTGTTTTGTAGTCGTTTTTGTAAAAATCGGAAATGAAATTTATCAATGCTCTGCCATATCCTTTGCCTTGATATTTCTCGTATGTCGCTATGTTTTTCAACTCGCAGGTATCGCTATTAATTGGAACTACAACGCAAACACTTTTCAAATCATCGTCATATAAAGCAAAAAGGTCTCCGTTTGGCAAATACTTGTCAATCATATTTTCCTGTTCGTCTGCCAACAATAATAAGTCAAGGAACTGTTTCTTGTTTTCGTTAATTTTTTCTATTCTTATCATAGCTATGTTATTTTCTGATTTGTTAAGTCTTATCTCCTGTTGTATTGTCCAGGCATTATCCGTTAACTCTTAATAATGTATGATTCTAAAATTACTTTTCATTATTCAATTGATCTTTTTTTATCCAGGCATGGGTTATTAATCCGAATACAAGACTACGATAATCGTTAACATCTTTATAAGCCTCATCTATATAGTCTTTCGATTCTTGTGAATAAAAATCGTTAGGATTTGGTGTCGTAATAGCAGTAAGCGTACACTCAATAATCAGTTTGGATTCTTTATAGGTTATATTTCCTGAAGGAGTCAGAACATTAGTTAATTGAACTTCTTTCATTTTCTCGCTGTCTCTCCCTGACTTGAGTCCTAAAAAAAGCATGTGTTCTTTATATTCATTCGGGAAAAAAGAAAGCGTATATGTTTGTTCTTTTTGAATCAGTTCAAGTGTGTAACGGTCTTTTCGAAAGAGACACCAAGAGGTTGGTTTTTTGAAAAAAAGTCCAAATCCACCTCCGCTTCCTACCATTGAATTATAGCGCTCTTTATTGCCTGCGGTTACAACATAAAAATCTTTTCCAACCAATTCAAATATATTAAAGCGGTCACATATTTCTTCCGGAGAAATTTGTTTATAAAGTTGTTCAAAATCCATATTTAATCCTTTATGTTTTTAAAAGTCATACAACGGCAATTGCATAGCGTTTTTTTGTTTTGAAGAAAGGCTTAATAAGCCTAAGAGAATGCTAATTCCGACAGGAAGTTCTTTTGTACAAAGTTATTTCTCTATTGAATTCCTAAATGACTCAATTCCAGATCCAAAACCCTCTAAACCAATCAAGATGGTTATTAAATAATGATTTGTTTGTCCAATCAAATTATTGAAATGGTTTTAAGCCGGAGCATGCCTTAATTCAAGCATATCATTTAATTAGTAAACTTATTGGATTAGAACCAACATTTCCTGCTTTATCATGCACAATATTGCATTTTCCCTTTTAAAAATCCATAAAAATAGCGTGCTACCTTAATAAATGGGGTGGGCCTTGAATTTTAACATTTGACTTATGAATTTTATTGGCTATGTTTTGTTTGTGTGAGAAAAAGTGTTGGGGAGATGTCCTATGAATAAACTACTGTATTTAAATAAATATAAAGACTGCTGAAATAGTTTGAGGCTTTATGAAAAAGGCAATAATAATGATAGCGTTGTGCGTGTTATGTAATCCGGTGTTTTCTCAGGATACCGTTTCTTCGTACAAATACTGGATGACTTTGGGAGCGATGATGGAGGTAAACAATGAAGCTTCATTGAATCTTAATTATTGCTTTTCGCTCGGTGATAATTTTTATAAAGTCGGTTATCTGACAAAAGGCGGTTCCATATTAAAAGAATACGGCAATTCAAATCATAAATTCAACACTATCGGAAACGGAAAATATAAAAGAAGAACAATTTGCTCCGTTTTGCGGGCTTTTTATTAATTAACCAGTTGTATAAATCATAAAATATGATAAATCCGCTTGCGGCGTGGATGTTTTCTTAACAATATTTAAAATCGGTTTTTAAAGACATTGTTACTTTGCACAACATCTCTTTTTTTCCTCCTACAAAGATGGAATTTGTACATATTTATATATTCAATTCCATGATAATTTGCACTATTGGTTAATCTATTTTCCCAAAACCGAGATTAAAAATGGGTAAACTTTGGGATATTACTGATTGACAAAAAATACGATTTCCTTTATGTTCATAAGGTAGTTTATACAAAAGTTAGAATTAACTATGTGGGAAAATATCGATTAAACGAAATTTCAAAATTCTAAATTATACAATTTATTTGAATAAGGAAAATCATGAAAAATTTATCAAATAGAATGTCTGAAAATATTATTCGCAGTGTTTTAAAATTATTTCCGGCTGGAGATGTAATATCAGGTATTATTTTTTCTTTAAGTGATGCCGCAAAAGAACAATATTATGAAGAAGCTGCAGAAATTATTATTGGTAGACTTGATGAAACAATGCTTAAGGAAATAGAAAATACCCAAAATATAAGTCAACAAATTTCTAATCTTGGACAAACAGCAAACGTTTTATTTGTAGAATTTAGTAAACTTTTAAATAAACAGCATCATATAACACAAAATAATCTATCAGATATATTGGAGAAAGTTAATTCAAATACAGAGATACTAAATCAAAATTCTAATATGCTTACCGAAATATGTAATATATTGAAGGGAAAAGATAATTCTAATTCTGAAGTCCAATCAAAACTGTTTTGTAATTATTATGACAATTTAAAAAGGCAAATCGATGATTTTAATTTAGAAAAGGTAATTGATGAAATTCAACAATTAAAAAATGTTGAAGGTTTTACTAATATTGAAAAAACACTACAATATAATATTATGGCATTAGAGGGAATTGTATATCTAAAATTAAATCAAATGGGAGACGCTACTGCCATTAAGAAAAAATTTGAAAATGTAGATAATAAAAACGAACAAATCTGTGATTTTTTAATATATTATGCTACTATAAATGGGGACTCATCTTTGAAAGAAATTATAATAAAAGAATATAGTGTTTTGAATGTATCATCAATAAAAATAGCAATAAAAGAAGCTTTTTATTTTTTAGTACAAAAAGACTATAGACGAGTTCAACTATTATTAACTTATGAAAAAGAAGGAACGCTATGTATCAAGACAGAATTAACCAGTTGTGATGAGGCCTATTATTTCGTAGGTCTTGTTAAATTTTATGAAAAAGAGTATAAGTTTGCAATATATTTTTTCAAAGAGACTTTAAAAAGAAAGTATTCCTATGGTGCAAAATATCATTTATTAATTGCTTCTGCATTTATATTAATTGACAGAAAATTTGCATTATTATTATTAAAGCCAGAAGATAAGTTGAGATTAAGAAAAATTCATGAAGAGTTTTCCTCCGATAGTTTTGTTGAACATAAATACCTTTCTCAACCTGATATGGCTGAAGAATATTGGATTAATAGATTAACTATCTTATTGCATATAGAACCAGCTACAGCATTGAAAGAATATGAAATGCTTTCTGATGATATTAAACAACGTAGAGATATTAAATATATTGAAGCTGATATTTACTACTTTAATAATTTGCCAGAAAAAGCTGAAAATATCTTCCTTATGCTTTATAATGAAAGAAAAGATGTAAATCTATTACCAAAGATATTGGCAAGCAAAATGCAACAAAGGAAGTATGATGAAACAACAATATATTGTAATAATCTTGATAAACATGATTATGATACTGAAGGTATAATCGCTTCAATTTATCTTCAAGCATTGCAAGAGACAGTGAGTGAACAAATGTTACTACAAAAAGCTAAAGAATTGATAGATGCTCTTTCAAGCCCAATCTATGTATATAAATTTTTAGGGGAGTATTATTGTCATAGTAATGAAGAACTTTCTAAAAAAAATTATAGACTATGCATTGATTCAATAAAAAACGAAAATGATGAAACAAGAATAATATATTTCAGAGAATTGTTGGAAGCAAAGTATTATGAACTAGCTTTTGATTGCATTAGGCCGTTAATAAGTTTTAATTATGATGCAAAAAAATTATTTGTTTCACATGCTGTGTATCATGGAAATGATTCCGATTTTATGTTATGTTCAAAAATTATCGATGAAGAATTGGGTTCTAATTATGATACTCAATTTTGGTTTAGTATTAAAGCCGAGATAGAATATAATAGAAAAAGATTCTATACAGCCTATAAATATATTGAAAGTATTTATAATCAAAATAAATCTGTTGATAATGCATATAATTACGCATACATGAAACTTCAAATTGGGAATTATAATTTCAAAGAAGAACTTAAACTTCTTGAAATGTCTGAAAATGCAATGTATTTAATGCTAGCCGCTTCTTGTTATAATAAAATTGGTAACACCAAAAAAAGTGAGTGGTTAAGTCTTATTGCATTAGCTCGTAATGGAGCTATAGATAATAATACTATATATGCTGGTTTTATTCAGATTAATTTATTTATGAATGCTGAAGAAAACAGAAAAATTGAATATGATATTGTCAATGAGAATTGTGTGATTTATTTATCTTCTGAAAGTGAAAATACTTGGATAGGAATTACATCAGATACCGAATTATTGATAAATCAGAATAATATATTTGTTGGTACTAAATTCTATTTCAAAAGGGATAATTCAATAATAAAATTAATTGGTTTATCAAAAAATGATGAGTTTTTATTTGAAGATGTTAAATATGAAATAAAGGAAATATGGACAATAACTGCAAAGGCCATACGCTATATTTTAGATTTGTTCGGTAAAACTAATTATGAGGCTCCTTTTTTTAAAAAAATTAAAATTAATAATGATGACCCAATAAAATCAATGGAACCTTTTCTTGTTGCCTCTGAATTGCATGATAAAAATGTTTTGGCTATGTATAACTTCAGTAATCAAATAGGTCTGCCATTAAATATATTTTCTGAAAATCAAGGGCGAAGTATTTTAGATGCAATAATTTACTTACTTAATCTCCCGAATCAACCCTTTTATGCTGGGCAAGTAAATAATTATGATTTTAGGTTAACAAATATTATTTTATCACCTTCTGCAATTGTTGTATTATCATTATTAAATACTTTGGATGATATAATTACAAAATATGATAATCTTTTCATAACTGAAAGTACTTTGAGGTATTTTAATAGTATATTTACTCAATTTAATGAAATCGGAAATAAATCTAAATTATCAATCGGTTATCAGGATGGACGTCCTAATATTTTTGAAATGAGCGATGAACAATATAAAAATAAAAGGGAATTTATAATTAAGATAATAGACAGTCTTTCAAAAACCAAAAAGCTAAAATATGAATGTTCTCCTGAAGAAATTGATAACGATAATATTCTAATAAAGTATATTTCTAAAAGCGATTACGATGGAATAAAGCTATCGATAAAGAAAAAATATTTATATCTATGTGATGATTTATTTGTTAGGAAATCGGGAACTCTTATTGATGAAAGTATTTTATCAACAAATTCTAGTAGTCTTTTATTTGCATTATATAAAAACGATCTTAATCGGTTACTTGATTTTTATGATAGACTATCTGAATATAAATATAATTCCATATTTAATAAAAATATAATATTATCTGTAATTTCAAAACTATTAGATGAAAAAAGAATAATTGGAGCTAATACTTTGTATTCTAAATTTCTTAACATTATTCATAATTCTCTCACTATCTCTTCAACTTTTGGAATTCAACTTAAAGTTTCGTTTGAAATATTAAATTATTTATATTCCAAGAGGTATGTTAAAAATGTAGAATATTTATTTGAAAATATTCTAAAATCGGTTATCCTTTTTCTATCTTTTAATAATATGGATATTAAAATAATCTATGATAGCCTGGTGGGAGAGGACAATGATAAATTAAAATATTTTGATATAGCCTTAAAAAAAATTAAAAAAAACAATCAACTAAATTAGTTGTTTGTTTTTTATCTACTATGAATTTATCCTAATATCCTGAAGTTAATAACTAATCCTATAGAACTTAGCAATCTATCAGACCAAAGATGGTTTTTTATTAAAAAGTATACTATTATATTTTGTTAAAATCTCAACCCAATTCCCATTATTACTCCGGCGGGTTTCTGTTTTCCTCCAAGTTGAAAATAAAGAGCCTTTGCTACATCAAGCCTGACGCCATAAATCAGATCGAGACTTGTTTCATCTTCTCCCTGTAAGTAGTATTTGCCCCCGCCTATTGTTTGAGATTCATCTTCATATTCATAGTATTTTTTACTTGTGGAAATACCCACACCCAAAAAGAATGAGAGTCGCGATGAAGCATGTATGGAAATACCCGCGCCGTATGTATTATATTGTTCTTTTATGCCTGTACAAGGGTCACTCCAACCGGTTACATCCTCCGGACTCGCGTAGTCGTAAACTCTGTTATTATCAATTCCATACTGAAAACTGGCATAAAGGAATCCGCCTATTCCCAAATGAGAGTATTCCGCGTAAATGCCAATTGCGGGTCCCGAAAAATTATAAAACAAACCTATTCTGTCCGTTCCTTCGCGGTATTCCCTGGTTTCCGGACTCGGTTCTGCTTCGTTTATCTCTGTCATTTGCCCTTTTACTTCTTCGGGTATTACTATTGGCTCAGGAACTTGAACGGACTGGGGAGCGGGGGATTTGTTTGTATCGGGCGCAATTACTTCGCTGTTTTTACTTTCATCATAAGGAACGTCTTCAATACGCGAAATAAGATTATTGTCCAGTTCTATATGCGCTCCGCGAAAATCGAACAGAATATACTCCCATTTTCTATCAGTAATTTTTATATTTTTATAAACGGTTCCGTCTTTCAGATAAATATCTTCTCCGTATAAAGTATTTGCCAGTATCAGAAAAAAGAACATGTAAGATATTATCTTTTTCATTTCAACACTCTCCATATTAAACTTTAAGCTTGTATAAATTACCGGACGTAAATCCACAATAACCATGCCGGTAGAGAATGTGAAAAAAAACATTCCAATTCTAACATCGTACGGAAATGTACTGTCCTTTAAACAATACAACTGTACTATTATTTATTGGTTACGGGCTCTATTCAGTGAATTACAATTCTAATTAAAATAATAGGAGAACATCCGAATAAAATCCGCCGGAAAACCGCAAAAAATAATTCCATGAATATCTCTCGAAACTGAAAGATATTATATGTAAATTTCAGTATGGAAAATTGATATTTAAGGACACAAAATGCTAAACGGAAAATACTCTGAATTTTACAACCTTGTTTCAAGTTTCATTCCGGAAGAAAGACTGATAACGGATGAACTTAGAACACTTGCCTATGGAACAGACGCCGGTTTTTACAGGCTCATACCTCAAATAATAATAAAAGCAGATACCGAAGAAGAAATAATAAAAATACTTGCCGCCTCAAAAGGACTGGATTTGCCCGTAACTTTCAGGGCCGCCGGTACAAGCCTTTCGGGGCAGTCTGTTTCCGATTCGATTCTTGTTATGTTAAGCGATAAGTGGACAAAGTATAACATCAGGGAAAACGCGGAAAAAATTTCATTGCAGCCCGGCATTGTTGGCGCAATGGCTAATTTCTATCTGGCCCCTTACGGTAAAAAAATAGGTCCCGATCCAGCGTCAATAAACTCCGCTATGATAGGCGGCATTGCTTCCAATAACGCCAGCGGCATGTGTTGCGGCACCGCGCAGAACAGTTACAGAACGCTTGCTTCAATGAAAATTATTTTTAATGACGGCTATGTTCTTGATACAGCCGATACCGAAAACCGTAATGATTTTCTGGAAAATAAAAAAGACATAGTTGAAAAAATAGTTAGCTTAAGAAATAAAACCCTTGCCAATGCGGAACTGACAGACCGTATAAAAAGAAAATATAAAATGAAGAATACTACCGGTTACAGTCTGAACGCTCTTGTGGATTTTGCCGATCCGGTTGATATTATTCAGCACTTGATGATAGGCTCTGAAGGAACGCTCGGTTTTATTGCCGAAATTACATATAACACGGTTATTGAACACAAGCACAAAGCCAGCTCGCTTATGCTGTTTCCTGATATTGAAACCGCGTGCAAGGCTGTTGAAATAATGAAGAACACGAGTGTGGATGCCGTTGAAATTATGGATAGGGCCGGTTTGCGTTCGGTTGAGGATAAAGCCGGTATGCCCGGATATTTGAAGGAACTTGAGGAAACCGTTGCCGCTTTGCTTGTGGAAACCCGCGCCGCAAATCCGGATGAATTAAAATGTAAGATTGCCGAAATTACAGACTCAATTGCCTCTTTGCCTAAAGTAAGAGATATTGTGTTTACCGATGTGCCTGCCGAATATGAAGCGCTTTGGAACATCAGAAAAGGTTTGTTCCCTTCGCTCGGTTCAATGCGCGAAACCGGAACAACCTGTATTATTGAAGATGTTGCGTTCCCTATACAAAGGCTCGCGGAGGCTACGCTTGATTTGCAGGCCTTGTTTAAAAAACATGGTTACTATCACGCAATCATATTCGGGCACGCGCTTGAAGGAAATCTGCATTTTGTTTTTAACCAGAACTTTAATGTGTCCAGCGAGATTGAACGCTATAAGAATTTTATTGACGATGTCACAAATCTTGTAGTTGAAAAATATGACGGTTCTCTTAAAGCCGAACACGGCACAGGCCGTAATATGGCTCCTTTTGTAGAGCTTGAATGGGGCCAGGAAGCTTACGAAATAATGAAGGAAATTAAAAACATTTTTGACTCCGGAAACTTATTGAACCCAGGCGTAATACTTAATTACGATAAAGAAGCTCACATAAAAAGCCTGAAACCTTTACCCGCGGCGCATACGCTAATAGATAAATGTATAGAATGCGGCTTCTGCGAAGTTCGCTGCCCATCTAAAAAACTGACTTTAAGTCCGCGCCAGAGAATAGTTACATACAGAGAGCTTGCAAGACTTGATGCTACAAAAGAAAATAACGAGCGGCTTCTTGCAATAAAGGAAGCTTATGAATATGCCGGCAACGAAACATGCGCTACGGACGGTCTTTGCGCCCTTGCGTGTCCCGTTGGTATTGATACCGGTAAACTGATAAAGGATTTGCGTTACAGATTGAACTCGCCGGGCGAAAAGAAAATGGCGGAAAGTATTTCCAACAAGTTTGGCGGGGTTACTTCAGCAATGAAAACGGGTCTTAATGTGGTTGATTCATTCCACAGTGTTTTAGGTTCGGATTTCATGGAAAAATCGAGCGGTCTTCTGAGGAAAATCAGCGGTAATAAAATACCAGCCTGGAACAAATATATGCCCAAAGGAGCAGATCCGGTTTATTACGAGGATTCGTATTCAAACCAGCGGAAGGTTAACGGCGGATTGAAGGTTGTATACTTCCCAAGTTGTATAAACAGAACCATGGGTATTTCTGCTGATTATGATGATAAGGATTCTCTTACAACCAAAACAAAAAAATTATTGTTAAAAGCCAATTGCGAAATTCTGTATCCCGCTAACCTGAATAAACTGTGTTGCGGAATGGCTTTTGACAGCAAAGGATTTAAGGAAGAAGGCGCAAGAAAAGCCAAGGAGCTTGAAGCCGAATTACTGACGGTTACTGAAAATGGAAAATATCCTGTGCTGGTGGATATGAGTCCCTGCCTGTATAGAATGAAAGATACGCTGGATAAAAAATTAAAGCTATACGAACCTATAGAATTTATTTTGAAGTATCTTAAAGACAGGCTTGTATTTACAAAGGTTGATGAGACAATTGCAATCCACTCTACCTGCAGCTCAATTAAAATGGGGCTTGCAAAGAGCTTTAAGGAGCTGGCAGAGTTGTGCGCTACAAAAGTTGTAGTTCCGCCCGATGTTGAGTGCTGCGGCTGGGCGGGGGATAGAGGCTTTACTCACCCTGAGCTTAACAAATCGGCTCTCTCAAAATTAAAGGAAGATTTGCCTGAAGATTGCAAGCATGGTTACTCAACAAGCAGAACTTGCGAGATAGGGCTTTCGCTGCATAGCGGTATAAGTTATAAGTCCATTATTTATTTGGTAGATAAATGCACAAAACCAAAAGTATAAACACTTTTGCTTAATAGAAAATTATTAAATAATAAAACAAAAGCGATTTTTATGAAAAAACTTTTATTGTTCTTTATGGCTTTACTTGCTACCGATATTTATTCGCAGGAAATTGTTTGCGGAAACGATGATGTTGCCGAAGCTTATAAACTTGCGGTTAATACGGTTAATATTAATATCCGCAGAGGTATACTTGCCGCCGGGGGCGATTATGGTGGCGAGTGGGCTCGCGATATTTCAATTAACTCATGGAACGGTGTCAGCCTTTTGAACCCTAAAGTTGCAGAAAAATCTCTTTGGAGCGTTACCGTAAATAAAGACAGCATAGGTCACCAATACTGGGATCACATTATATGGGTTCCTGCCGCGCTTAACCATTATATGGTTACAGGAGACAGAGCTTTTCTTGAGCAGGCTTACAAATGTTCGGCAAGTACTTTAGCCAGCCTTGAGCAAACGGCCTTTGATGCCGATTATGGTCTTTTTACCGGGCCTTCTGTTTTTAACGATGGAATTGCCGGATACCCTGAACCTATTTTTGATAAGAACATTAATTCTTCTTTTGTGCTGGACCATAAAAACTCGCATAAAATTAAATGCCTCAGTACAAACTGCGTTTATTACGGCGCAATTAAATCGCTTGCAGAAATGGCCCGGCTTTTAAACCTTGGCAATGAAGTTATAGATAGTTACCGGCAAAAAGGCGAAGCTCTTAAGGCTAATATTCTTAAACATTTATATTCTCAAAAGGAAAACAAACTTTATTACCTTATAGATAACAACGGTAAGACTGATAACTCACAGGAAGGGCTCGGACTTTCGTTCGCGGTAATATTTGGCGTTTTGGATAAAGAGCAGGCTACAGGCGTTGTAAAAAACGCGGCGGTTTCCAAATTTGGTATTACATCAATCTATCCCGATTTCCCGCGATTTTCCCCTGAAAAACCCGGGAGACATAACAATATTTTATGGCCAATGGTAAACGGATATTTTGCCCGTGCGGCGGTTGATGCCGGATGTTATAGTTCATTTGAAAAAGAGTTGAACGGCCTTACAAGTCTTGCGATTGACCGCGATAAAGGCAATTTCCAGTTCTGGGAAATTTACAACCCATATACCGGTAAACCTGATGGCGGCTGGCAGGTTGAGACTCACTGGAATTCCTGCCGTTACCAGACGTGGTCTGCCACAGCATATATTAATATGGTTCTGTACGGACTTGCGGGTCTGCGTTTTGAAAATGACGGAATATTGTTTAACTCTTACCTCCCCGAAGGAATCAATACTTTGGAACTCAACGGTATACATTACCGCCAGGCGGTTTTAAATGTTTCAATTATGGGTAAAGGTAATAAAATTAAAACATTCAGTATAAACGGCAACCCGCAAAATAGGTTTATGATTGACGCAGGCGCAAAAGGAGTCAATAATATAAAAATTGAACTTGAATAGAATTGTTCCGATCCAATTGACTTTTAAACAGATAAGAAAATGTATTATTTTAGGTAACAAGTGTACAAATAAGTATACATTTGTTTGTAAATAATACTGTTTATTTATGCAAAAGAGGCACTTGTGATGGCATTAAATTTGTGAATATGTTGAGATAGAATATTAAGGAAATGAAATGAAAAAACTATTATTGATTATGTTGTTATGTTCGGCAGGGGTATTCGCGCAGCATTCGGCTTCGGCATTTAAACTGGGCGTCTTTTCTCCGTCCGCTACAAAAAGCGGATTCATAATTGGTTATGAATGGGGAAGATATATAGATGAAGCTTTAACGGTTGGCTGGAGTTTGGATTGGTTTAACAAATCTTTTACGGATGAGAGTCTTGTTGATAAGTATAACCAGTTTAACGGCGTAGAACAGACAATTAACGAATTAAGAGCAAAAACCTCTGTTAACGATTTCCCTTTGATGTTTAACATCACCGGGAAAATTCAAACGGGACCAAGAACTCAGGCATATATAACCGGCGCTATTGGTGGCGAGTTGTTATTGATAGATTACCGTAGTTATGATAACCCTGACGAAAGCGAAACAAAAGGGGCTTTTGATTTTGACTGGCGGGTTGGCGTTGGTATGTTGTATGAACTTGGACGGCGTTCGGATGTTTTCGGCGAGCTATCCTATCATTATTCACAACCAAGCTGGGATTACAGCGTAGTTGATTCTTACGGGCGTAAACACACTTTGGAACGTACTTACGATATGAGTGGTGTTATGTTCAGAGTTGGCTTGCGGTTCTACATGTAATTTTTCACTTACCGGATATTTATTTTACAGGCGGCTTAATGGCCGCCTTGCTTATAGTATTTGTAATAATACAAATATCACTATAACAACAAGCAGTAAATACCCTATGTATTTTACTGTTTTGGGTTCGGAAGGGAATTCGTAGTTACAAAACGGACATACTTTTTCATCCGCGTTAATTTCCATGGCACAAGAGGGGCATTCTTTCTTTTTCATTTCATAATTATAATTATTTATCGAACAAAATTTTATTGTCTTTTTCTTTTCCTTTTTCGGCCCATTTTTCGGGAATTATTTTCCAATTGTTAAATTTTGTTGGAGAAACTGTCTTCTTTTTACGCATCCAGTCAATCATATAAAAGCGCAGATCTCGCTGAGTGGAATTTACAAGTCTTTTACTTAATTCTCCTAATGGTATTTTAGCTCCCTCAGTCAAATGTCCGCCACCGCCATTACCTCTGTAAGAGTTAAGCGCAACAAGGTAAGTCTTCGTTAATTCGAACGGTTTACCATCCTGCATCGAACTTATAACAACTCTGCTTCCGGCCGGTTTCGAAACATCAACTGTATATATGATACCAGCGGCCGAACAGTAATTATAATATTGACCTTTCAGTTGAAATGCTCTTCTGGCGCTTGTTTTAATTGGGTTCCCGTCTTTATCAGTTTTAAACAATAACAGATGGTCGTCTTCATTTTTCATAGTATTGAACCATTGGGCAAAAGAGTATTCAAGATAGTCTTTTATTTCCTGTCCGGTAAGCTTCATTGTGTATAAGAAATTTTCGTAACGGTAAAAATTGAACATATCGCTGATTTTAACCGGTCCTTTATGGATTGTGGCATCAAAAGATAGTGGAGCCGAGAAAGATATATCCGCTTTTGAGTATTCAAATTGTATTGTGTGTACAAGATCAACAAAAGCTGAATTGCCAAATAAAGATTGCCTTGTTGAAATCGAGTCTGTAAAGTCTGCAACTCTTTCCGAAACATAAGCCGCCACTTCTTTTATTACTGGTGAAAAAACATTCTCGTATGCAGTATCTTTCGCGAATTTTCTGCTTTCAACCAAATTGCCGGTAATTGTTTTATTGTATGAGCTGCCACCGTTTTGTTTTACTAATTTTACTGTTGCCACCGCAATATTTCTTGCATCGCTTGTGGTGCCTAAAATTACTACTTCTTTGCCATCGGTATTTGTAACGGATTTATTCCATCCCGTATGATCGTGACCTACAAAAACAATATCAAATCCCGGAACCTTTTCGGCTACAAGCTCGGAAGCGTTCTCGTTACACAGATCATTTTCCGATTGATTATTGTATGTGTATTCAACTCCCGAATGAAACAAACCTACCATTAAATCGGGTTTTTCGCGTTCTAAAATATAAGGCACCCATTTTTTTGCAGATAAAATCATGTCTTCAAATTTTATCCCTTTCCACATAACTTCAGGGAGCCAATGAGGAATATAGGGGGTAATCAAACCCAGAACAGCTATTTTAATCCCGTTTTTATTTATTATTGTGTATGGCGTAAAATAAGGTTTGCCGGTAGAAGTGTTAATGGCATTTGCCGCCATCCAGGGGAATTTAAACTCTTTGGCTAACTTGTCATAAACCGCATGTCCGGCTTCAATATCGTGGTTGCCAACAGTGCCGGCATCGTATTTCATATAATTCATTACGCGTGCGCAGATATGTTCTTCATTTGCCTTATCGGTATTATAATAATATACTACCGGTTCACCCTGTAATATATCTCCGTTATCGAGTAGAACGACCTGCTGGTTTAAGTTTTTCCTTTCGTTATTTACTAAGGTAAGTACGTTTGCAAGGGAAGCCGGAGCTTTATGCCCTGAATAAAAATCCATTGGAAACAAAGCGCCATGAACATCGCTAGTTTCGATAAGCTTTATTTGTATTGTGTCTTGCTGTGCGCTTACTTTAATTGAAAATGCGGAAATTGAAATAAATACTAATAATAAAAAGTTGTAAAAACGTTTCATCGCGTTTCTGAAATATTAATAAATTATTTTTTATTATGCTATTTAGTAAAAAAGTATTTATTAAAAAATTAAATAATTGTTAAAATTAATTAATTTTAAACAGTTTACAGGTTAAAACAATAAAAAAGGGAAACGGCAAAAAGCGGTTTCCCTCATATTCAATATTAATATGGGTATCCGAGACGTCTTCTTACCTTTTTAGTAAAATCGAATGTTTTTCTGAATACAATTTCTTCGGTTTCGTTCATTAAATAATTTCTTCTTGCCATAGCCCGTTTGGCTGTTTCAATACAGCGTTCAAGGTCATAGGTTGTAACAGCGCCGGAACCGCCGCCCCAGGAAAATGAAGGGAAGTTCTTCGGAGGGAAACCAGCTCCAAATACGTTGCACGCATATCCAATAACCGTTCCCGTATTAAACATTGTGTTGATTGCAACCTTTGTATGATCTCCTATGATAACGCCAAGAAACTGACTGTCGGTATCAAACGCTTCGCCGTTAATATACATTCTTACAGAGCCGTAGTTGTTTTTCAAATCGCTGCAATTTGTATCGGCGCCAATGTTAACCCACGAGCCAAGATATGCGTGTCCTATAAAGCCTGAATGTTGTTTGTTTGAATACGGCATTATTATGGAATGTTCAAGTTCGCCGCCAACCTTACAGACTTCTCCAACCGAAACATTATCGTATATATAAGCGCAGCTTTTTATTTGGCTGTTTTTACCTAAATAAACAGGACCGCCAACTACCGCGTTGGGGAATACAACTGCGTTTTTATCGATATAAATTGGTCCGCTGCTTGCATCAAGTACTGCTCCAGGTTTAATAACAGCTCCTTCTGCAACAAAGATATTGCTTTTCTCTATCATGTGAGATCCGCTAAACACTTCGCCGCGTATATTCTCCTGCGATTTATTTACAAGCGCGTTGTAATCGTTAATCATTTCAGCCGGATGAGCATTAATCAGTTCCCATATATAATTTATTAATTTAATATCAACCTTAACAACCGGCAATCCGTCAAAATCAGTTTCAGAATACAGGTCTGTTAGTCTTGTTTTAAGATAACTTAGTTTTGCGCCGGAAACCTTTGCTGCAACAATCATATCCCGGTTTCTGAATACACAGTCTTCTTTAATGTCAACAGGAATTTGTCTCCAGAACTCATCATTTGCCAAAACTCTTCCGTTAATAAAAAATGCTTCGTCATCTTCTATGCTGTTTATTTTTATATCAGGGTGTTTTTCCTGAAGAAAAGGGGCAAGATGCTGCCGAACATGTATGGTATATTTGATGTTATCGAATTTTCGAAGTATTTTTTCCCTCAAAGTGGAAATACCACAAATCAGTTCACAAGCGGGTCGGGCAAAAATAACCGGTTCAAGATATTCGTAATGAATATCCTCAAAAATGCAAAGTTGCATCATCTCTCCTATTTTATGATTTAAAATATTTACTATTCAACTGTAACGCTTTTGGCAAGGTTTCTCGGTTGATCTACATTAAGTCCTTTTAGTACAGCAATATGATAAGCAAGAAGCTGCAAAGGTATTACTGTTAAAACCGGAAGCAAAAACTCGGATATTTTGGGAATTTTAATAACATAACTGGCCAAATCGTGCAGATTTGTATCATCATCTGTTGTTATTGCAATAATTCGTCCTTTTCTCGCTTTCACTTCTTCAATATTACTCAGAATTTTTTCGTAAATGGAGTCTTTTGGGGCAATAAAAACAACAGGCATATTCTCGTCTATCAAAGCAATTGGGCCGTGTTTCATTTCCGCGGCAGGATAACCTTCGGCATGAATATAAGATATTTCTTTGAGTTTAAGGGCTCCTTCTATTGCTACGGGAAAGTTATAACCTCTGCCCAAATAGAGAAAATTACTTGCATTGGTAAAATGTTTCGCAATGTTTTCAATTTCAGAATTGAGTTCCAGAACTTTATTAATCTTATCCGGAAGCGATAAGAGCTCGTGTACAAGAAGCTGACCGCGCTCTTTTTTCATATTCTTTTTGCGGGCAATTATCAGTGCAATTAAAGCAAGAACTACTATTTGCGAAGTAAATGCCTTTGTGGAAGCGACTCCTATTTCGGGACCGGCGTGTATATATACTCCGGCGTGGCTTTCTCTGGCAATTGAACTGCCTACAACATTACAAATGCCAATTACCAATGCGCCCTGGCTTTTGGCTTCTTTCAATGCGGCAAGCGTATCGGCGGTTTCTCCGCTTTGAGATATAAAGAATACAACGTCACCTTTTTCAATAATCGGAGACCTGTATCTGAATTCGGAAGCATATTCAACTTCGGTTGGTATTCTGGCAAAATATTCAAGCATGTATTCTCCAACAAGAGCCGAATGCCACGAAGTGCCACATGCGCAGATAAGAATTCTTTTTGCGGATATAATCTTTTCAATTACATCTTCAAGTCCGCCGAGTTTTGCTATGCCTTCGCTTTCTATAAGCCTTCCGCGCAGGGAGTTCTTTATTGAGGCGGGTTGTTCCATTATTTCTTTTAACATATAATGAGCATACCCGTTTTTACTTATTTCATCTATATTAATATGTATACTCTGAACATCCTTCAAAATGGTTTGGTTGCTTATTGTTTTTGTAACAATTGCATTGCACGTTACTTCGGCAATCTCATCATCTTCAAGGTATACAACTTTTTCGGTATAGTTTACAAGAGCTGTAACGTCTGAAGCAATGAAGTTTTCTCCAACGCCAACTCCAATAACAAGCGGAGAACCTTTTTTTGCCACAATTATTTTATCCGGTTCATTTTTGAACATTACAGCTAAACCGTATGTGCCTTCTACGCTTTTAAGCGCGTGTCTTACGGCTTCAAAATAACTATAATCGTTTTTTATGAACAAATCTATCAGGTGAGCAAGAGCTTCTGTATCGGTTTGGCTGATAAAGTCATAACCTTTTTCCTGAAGCATTTTTTTAAGTTCCCTGTAGTTTTCAATAATTCCGTTGTGAATAAGCGCTACGCTTTTATCATTATTATAGTGCGGGTGCGCGTTCAGTTCGCTTGGCGCGCCATGCGTAGCCCATCGCGTATGGGCAATGCCTATTGTGGGTGATGACTGAATATTTGTGAGTTTGTTTTCAAGAGAACTGACTTTTCCGATACACTTAACTACTTCTATATTTCCGGGATTAAAAAAGCCGACTCCCGCAGAATCGTAACCCCTGTATTCAAGCCTTTTTAATCCATCTATCAAAACAGGCAGGCAGTTACGCTTACCTGTATACCCGACAATTCCACACATACTCCCTCATTATTGTGTATAAATATTTAAAATATTACATAATATTGAAAAAGGAAAGACAATTATTAAATAAGTTGGTGTAAAAATTTTTACCCGGTTTGTTATAATTATTGAAAATAAAAACATGGATTTGAAAAAATGTTTTTATATTTTTATATTGTACAAAAAAATAAGACAATTATTCACGAGGGGATAGTAGACACCTGAAGAAAATGTCGCCTGGGCAAAATACGGTGGACTTATTAACTTTCCCGGAAAGAATAAATAACGAGAAATAATTTAGAAAAATAAGTGAAAAAGATTATAATTTAATAGTTATTTCCAGATAATTTATAAAGGAAAAATATGAAAACTAAATTGATTCTGTTTTTATTACTGGTTAATTCGGCATTGTTCTTCGCGCAAACTCCGGCCGTTGACGTTCCGATTACAGTTGGGAACGGTTCCCTGACGCAAGTGTTGCACTTGGGGCTTGATCCGGCTGCTACGGATGGCATAGATGCTGGTTTAGGAGAAGCTGCGCTGAGCGCCTATTCCGGTTCCGCTTTTGATGCAAGGGTTTTTATTCCTTCGGCAAGCGCTACAAGTTTGTCCGATTTTAGAACTGGGACTTCTTCCTTTGTAGGAACGAAAACACATTTCATTCAATTTCATCCCGGAACAAGTTCATTTGTAACAATCGCATGGAATCTGCCGGCTGGAATAACTGGTCGGTTGCAAGACGTATTAGGCGGTACTTCAATTGACCAATCAATGTCGGGGTCGGGCGCTTATACAAATTTTAGCCCGGGCACCTATAACACACTGCAAATTACACTTACATATAACCTGAATACATCAGGCGTTCCATCAATTCCAACTCTTAGCGCTCCGGCAAACGGACTGACTGGGGTCGCTGTTCCTACAACGCTTTCGTGGGCCGCATCTGCTGGCGCTACGTCTTATACATTGCAGGTTTCAACGGCAAATGATTTTTCAACTACTGTTTACAGTCAAAGTGGACTTACTGCCACTTCGCAAAGTGTTCCCGGATTAACTACCGGTTCAACTTATTATTGGAGAGTAAGCGCTACAAATGCTAACGGAACAAGCGACTATTCAACTGTATATAGTTTTTCAACAGTCGATGCACCGCCGGCTGCTCCTGTTTTAATTTATCCTTCAGACGGAGCTCCAGATATAAGTCTTAACCCAACATTAACCTGGAATGCTTCATCGGGTGCGTTAACTTACAATTTGCAGGTTTCAACAGTAAACGATTTTTCAACAACCGTTATTAATTTAACGGGTATAAATTCCACTTCGTATTCATTAACTAACCTTACACAAGGTATTGTTTATTACTGGCGTGTTTCGGCTACAAATGCAAACGGAACAGGATCGTATTCAAATACAAGAACATTCAGGGCTATTATTACAAGCGCCCCTTCAACTCCAACACCGTTAACTCCTGCAACTACATCAACTGGAGTTTCGCTTAATCCTACATTTACGTGGACTAATAACGGCGGAGCAACTTCATATAACCTGGTTGTTTCAAGAGATGCCTTTATGACAGATATTGTAATTAACCAGTTGAGTATAACAGGAACTTCATACAGGTTGACGGGTGGTCTTGAATTAAATAAGACTTATTATTGGTATGTTTCAGCTCGCAACACTTATGGTTCAAGCTCTTATTCACCAATACAAAACTTTACAACAACGGCTGTTCCTACTATTCCGGAAGCTCCTATTTTGTCTTCGCCGTATAATGCTGCAACTTCGGTTAGCTACGAACCGACAACATTATCCTGGGTTACACAAGCTGGTGTAGATTCATTTAATGTTCAGGTTTCGTTGGTATCAGATTTTACAACATTATTAAAAAATGTGACCGGTATTAAGACAACTTCCTATAATGCTCTCGGTTTGTCTATGAATACAACATATTACTGGCGTGTTAGAGCTACCAATTCAGCTGGTACAGGCGCCTTTTCATCAACATGGTCATTCACAACTTCAAATATTCCTTTGATTCCACCGGTTCCTGTTTTGTCAAGCCCGGTTGATTCTGCTGTGAATATTTCTCAATGGCCTACGTTTGTATGGAGCTCTTCGCTTGGCGCAACTAAGTATTTTATTCAATTATCCAGAACGGCTGATTTCTCGTTAGTTGTAAAAAATGACTCTACTTTGTCAACTACATATTCTCTTACAGACACGTTGGTAAAGGGAACCTCTTATTTTTGGAGAGTGAGAGCGGTAAATGCAAATTACTCCAGCGCTTATTCAACTTCAAAAATGTTTACGGTAATAAACGATATTCCTGATATTCCGCTTTTGGTTTCTCCTGTGGATGGCGGTAATATTAATGCTAACCCGGTTTTAACATGGGGCGCTGCTGCAAGGGCAAGTTATTATAATTTACAAATTTCATTGACTTCCGATTTTTCATCTATCGTATTTGTTAAAAGCGGAATTACGGGAACCACTTATGATTTAAGTTCAGGTTCATTTTCTTCAACAGAATATTATTGGAGAGTAAGCGCTTCCAACAGTACCGGAACAAGCTCATATTCTGCTTCTCGTAAATTTATTGTAACAGCCATTGTTCCAGCTTCGCCAGTATTGGCTTATCCTACTAACAATGCCGTTAATATCTCTTTGAATACCATTTTATCATGGAGCCCTTCCGACAGAGCTGATTCTTATACATTGCAAGTATCAAAAACAACATCGTTTACTACAAAAGTTATAGACCAGAGCGGTATTACTGAAACTGGTTACTCCGTAACCGGACTTGAAAGCAATACTACTTATTACTGGAGAGTTAAAGCTACAAACGCTTATGGTTCTTCTTCATTTAGTAGTATTTCGGGTTTCACAACTCTCGCAGGGCCGCCATCTGCTCCTACTTTGGTTACTCCTGCAAATAATGCAACCGGAATTACTTTAAGTCCTACTGCGTTTTCCTGGAATTCTGTAGGTGGAGCTTTGTATTATACTTTACAGGTTTCACTTGCCAGCGATTTTAGTACTTTGGTAGTTAACCAATCAAATATTACTACTACTTCCTATTCAGTATCTACTCTTGCCGGTAATACTAAATATTACTGGCGTATTAGCGCTACAAACTCATACGGAACCGGCGCTAACTCGGCTACAAGTAATTTCACAACAGTTGGCATTGTTCCAACTGCTCCAGTACTTGTTTCACCTGCAAATAATGCTGTGGGAATACCCGCAACCACAATGCTGACATGGAACGCTTCGGCAAACGCAACCACTTATTCAGTTGAAGTTTCGGATCATACTTCATTCCCGACTTTGGTTGCCTCAGCTTATGGCATAACCGCAACTTCTTATTCGGTTACCGGTTTGATTGCCGGAAAAACATACTACTGGCGTGTTAGCGCAACAAATGCGTACGGTACAAGCAGTTATTCAGCTACTTCAAGCTTTACTACTACTTCTCTTAAATATGGAAATATTACCGGTACAGGTACAATATCAAGCCTGGATGCTATTGAAGCTTTAAGAATGTCCGTTGGGTTTACAACTTCATACACTCAGCCGGTATTTACTTATACAGCTTCTCATTATGCTCTTGCCGATGTGGATAATAACCACGTTGCCGGTTTTGTTTACGGTAGTTATGCGGTAAGCGCCTATGATGCTTATAAGATTCTATGGAAATCGCTTAATCCTACAGTTAACTTGTTGCCTATCGAAGGTGGTCCTGCAAAGGTTGCTGCTTCTACAGGCGAGTTAGGTGTTGGTAAAACTGTTTCTAAAGCAGGCAATGGTGTTATTAATATTCCGTTGACCATTAAAAATGCTTTCAACGTGCATTCTGTTACATTTAACCTTAAATACGATGCAAGCCGTGCGGAAATTAAAGGCTTAACAAGCAATTTACCAAGCGACTGGATCAGCGCATATTATGCTAAAGACGGCGAAGCGAAAATAGTCTTAGCCGGTTTATCTGAGATAAATGCCGATATAGTTGCCAATCTTGCAGTTAAGATAAACCATAAAGAAGATTTTATTAATCTTTATGGAACAGCTTCTGTAAATGAAAACGATGCTGTTGAAATTTCCCCTGTCAGCGTTAACCAGATTCCGGATAACTTTGCTTTGAACCAGAATTATCCAAATCCGTTTAACCCATCTACAAAAATCAGCTACTCTGTTCCAAGCGATTGTAACGTTAAAATTACAGTTTACAATACTCTGGGCCAGGTTGTAAAAGAAATTGTAAATGAGGTAAAAAAAGCGGGTTATTACGAATCTACATTTAATGCTTCCGGTTTATCATCGGGAATTTATTTCTATGCAATGACGGCAAAGTCAGTTGACGGATTAAATTCATTTACTAATGTAAAAAAACTTATCTTAATGAAGTAAAATTAAGATTAAAATTTCTTAAATTAAGGAGAGGTTGAAAAGCCTCTCCTTTTTTTTCATACTTTGCAAAAGACGATATGACAATAAAACATAGTATCAAACTTGTGCTGCTTTTATTCTTTATTTTAAACACTACTGTTCTTGCCCAATCTTTACAACCTCCTCAGGATGCCCGATGGCACAAAATTCACGGTATTGAAAACTTCAGAGGTGGAAACATATTTGGAGCTATACAACAGTATGATGCAAGAATAAAAAGAAATGACAAGGATTATGAAGCTTTTTATATGCGCGGTAACGCAAAATATGCCATGAGTAATTTTAAGGGCGCTATTGAAGATTATACTGCTTCTTTGGATATAAATCCGTACGGATATTACGCGTTGTTCAACAGGGGAACGGCAAGGATTGAGTTGGATGATAAGCGTAACGCTATTCTTGATATTGATAAAGCGATAGAGCTGTATAAAAACGATTACGATTTTTATTATAACAGGGGCTTTTTATGGATGGACGCCGGTTATTTGAAAAATGCAATTGAAGACTATACAAAAGCGGCCGAAATAAATGATAAGGATGCTGATATTTATTTGAACATGGCAAATGCAAAAATTGCCATGAAGTTATGGAAAGATGCTGCTAAAGACTATGAGCGATATATTGAACTAAACGGGAAATATAAACAAGCATTCTTCTACCTGGGTTTTGCGTATGAGATGCTTGGAAACAAGCAGAGAGCTCTTTCTGCCTATGATACGGTTATATCGCTTCAGAATAATTATGAAGACGCTTATTTCTGCAGAGCAAATGTAAAGCTCACTTTAAACGATTTTTACGGGGCCTTGAGTGACTACGCAAAAACACTTGAGCTGAACGAAAAGAGAGAGAACGCTTATTTTAACAGGGGCATTGTTTTTAACAAACTTGGCAAACCGGATTCCGCATTAGCGGATTTTTCGAAAGTTATTGAGCTCGATTCAAAAAATTCGGATGCGTGGCTAAACCGGGGAGTTGTTAAATTGTCTATTGGAGATAAAAACGGAGCTTATAGCGATTTTGCTAAGGCCAGCGAATTGGGAAATAAAAGAGCTTCGGATATTATAAAAAATTCATACAAATGATATGAATTTTTTGGAATTTGTGCTTTTTAGCACACTCGGTTGTTTTATTTAAAAATAATCATATATTTATGCAACTTTTCTTAAAACAGTGTGTGTAATAAAAGGAATTATTAAATGCGTCAGGATTCGAAATCGGATAACGATCTGATGAGGGAATATTCAGAATGTTCGTTTATTGCTTATAATGAAATTGAGAGAAAATACAGAAAAAATCTCTTTAACTATTTAATCTGCGGATTGGTGAAAGACAGAGATGACGCTGAAGATATTGTACAGGAAACTATGGTGAGAATATATAAGAGCAAGTTTACTTATAAACCTACTTTTATGTTTTCAACCTGGGCCTACAGAATTTGCAGAAATCTTGCTCTTAATTTTAAACGCGATAAAAGAACCATTAACCTCGATATGATTTCGGATAATGAAACTATGGAAGACGACAATCCTGAATTTATTATTGATCTTGAGAAGAAAGAAGTATCTGATAAAATGAAAAAAGCGCTGGAATCTCTCGATAAAAAATACCAGGAAATAATTACCTTGAGGTATTTAAGGGAACTTTCGTATGAGGAGATTTCGGAAATTACGGGCATTAATATCAACACGCTTAAATCGCATTGTAAACGTGGAATTGAGATTTTAAGAAAAGCAATGGAGTTGTAAATTGGAAAAGAAGGATTTTTCGCCAGAGACGGATTTTGAAAAACAAAATCTGGATGTTATTGAGAATCTGAGAAAAATACAGGATGAGGATTTATCTGCTGGTTTTGAAAAGAAACTTTATGAAAGAATATTATCGGAACAGGAATTTCTCTGGAAAGGTGAATCTAAAAATTCTAAAATTACAGAATTTATTAAAAGCATTTTTCTGCCTAATAAGGCTCTTGCTTATCTTGCTTATGCAAGTCTGCTCATTTGCTTTTTCATAACGGGTTATTATATAGCATTGTGGCATGGTAAAACTGTAAATACTAATGCGGTTATGGCCAGCAGAGTTGAAGACAGTATTAAAAGCCCTAATACAGTAGAAACCGCTCAACAAGAAAATGCAGTGGTTAAAAAGCAAAATAATTCAGGTAAGGAAAAGTATCTTAAAGAATTCCATCAAAAAGTATTAATGAATGTTAATTACGGGTTCCTTAATAATCCGTCTTATAAGGAAATAATAAAGCTTTTGGATTCTGATAAATTTAAACAACATATAAATGAATACAGTAACCCCACGCTGGATGATTCTGTGAAAACTGTTATAAACATACTTGAAGAGCAGGAATAGAATGGTTTTATTACTGGTTTGATTATATGCTGAAATACTTGAATTTTATAATAATATGCCTGTTTATTACAGTAAATGTTTCGGGCGCTTCCAACCATTTGCGCGCTTTACGCGTATTTGAAAAGTTACAAGATAAAACCGGCGAATGGAATATAAGTATAGAGATTATACCAAATGGGAAATCTCTGATTCTTGATAAAAGTAATACTATATTTGTTCCGGAACAGATTATTGAATTGTGTTATAACCGTTATCTCGAACGGGAAGGGGACGAACGACTTGCCTTTTTGCTTGCACATGAGATTGCTCATATTTTAAATAACGATCTTGATTATGACCGCATTTTGAACCCATTTAATAAAAAGCTTACCAACGAACCGGTAGAGATCAGGAAAAGAAAAGAAATAAATGCTGATTTAAGAGCAATAAGCATTATGAATATATGCGGATACTCTACACAACAGTTCTCCAACGATAAAAGCAATATAATTGTGGACTTGTATAAATACCACGGAATAAGCAATATTAATAAGTCAATAGATAACTATCCGAGCGCTGCCGACAGGATTAAATTTATTAATGAGCGCAAAAACACGTTGAATAAATTTAATAAATTATACGAGTGTGGCGTTTATATGCTTATGCTTACTGATTCGAAAGATAATGAAGCTATGCTTAATTTGACGGTGGAATCATTTCAAAGCTATCAGAATTATACTTCATTAAATACTCCCTATTTGTTGAACAATATAGGTCTGGCTTATCTTAAGCTTGCAGAAGCAAATTTTTCTAAAGATTTTATTGAGAACAGAGATACAATTGATTTTACAAAATTTGAGACCGGGTATATTTTTAATACCGAAATTCAGCCTGTAAGGGGAAAAATTGCTGAAGAAAATTCTGCAATTATTGAAAGGAGGCAGGTTGATGAAGTAAAATATAACATGTACATTAAAAAGGCCTTGAATTATTTTCGTGAATCGGATAAAATTTCCAACGAGGAGTATTTGCCGGCTAAATTAAACGAAGTTATTTTGTATGGGCTTAACCAGAATTATTCCGAAGCAAAAACAATACTTGATAATTTGATAAAAAAACAATCCGATAAACTTGTCGGCGAATCGATGATGGCTCATTATTATAATCTTGCCGGAATTATTGAGTATTGCATAGGAAACAAACAAAAGGCCGCTGATTTATTTGATAAAGCGTTGATTGAAAACCCTGATTTTAATATTGTAAATAAGAACAAAAAAATTATTGGTATAGAAAGAGGTAAATCAAATCATAAAAAAACAAAAAGCGGAAATGATAATTCTTCCGGCTTTGTAAACGCGGTATATGATACTTATGGCGGTATAAATATAGTTTATGAGGATAAATTTTCTTTTGGACCAAAAGAAGTATATGATTTGCAATTTACCGATAGTGATTCGTTAAAAATTCTGACCATTCAAGTTAAAGAAACCTGTAAAAAAATAGAATTTGTTGATATGAAAAATGGAGGAATTAAAGGAAATCTTGTTAATATTGGAGACTCCAAAAAGGTAGTGCTTGCAAAGCTTTCCGGCAAACATTACACGTATTTTTCCCACGGCAAATCTTATTTTTACTACAGTAAACCCGGCGTTATTATAGTCTACAACAATAATGACGCGGTGGAAGATATAATAATAGTAAATAAAGTGGGTTTTAATTAAAATCATATTTTTTTCTCACTTTTACTGCAACTATTTGCTTACAAATGTGTGGAATATTTAAATCTAATATTGTATGGCTTCCGGAGTAAATGGTGGTAAAGTATATAACGGTGTTGGCTTCTGATATTTCGGTTATGGGCGGCGTTTCCGAAACACCTAAAGAGAAATTAATTGAATTAAGTAAGCTTAAAGAAATTCTTGTTTTCGCTTCTTCCTGTAGAATTACTCCGGTTTTAGTTTTGGGCAATAATAAGCTGCCGGACGAATATATTGGGGCACTAAAAAAAATAAATCATACTATAATTGTTCCTCTCCATTTAATGGAACACTATCCTAATGCGATACCTGTTATTTCCTCTCAGAATATCCATCTGCTTAATGGAAATAAGCTGTATAATAATAGTATTTTGATCTTAAAAAAAGAGGAGTTAATAACTGGCAATGCTTTACTACAAAAACTGGTTGATTTGAGCTGTGGGGATATAAAACTTTTAATTGATATTGACACATTTTACGAAACAGGAATAAATACATTTAAAAATAACCTTGATAAAATTAGGCATATAATCTTCTTGCCGCGCGCCAAATCAGATATGAGAGGAATATGCCTGTTTCACGATGAAGAATTAATATTGAAGAATGACGGACTAAATGAAAGGACGCAAATGGTTTATTCTTACAATGGGGAATCTGCGTTAGCGCCCGCATATTACAGATATGACATGCCTTCTTTATTAAATTATTACAATGGTTAATTAATTTACATCAAATTAATTTTTTTTTTGCAACCTTTTTCTTGTAAATGTGTGTAATTAGTGAAATTTAAGGATAAGGGCAGGGAAAAGGAAAGAGAGCGAAAAGGCGTGGTTAAAATGAGGGTACAAGTAAGCAAAAGGTCCGGGCGTTAATGCCCGGGCTTTTTTTTTGTCCATTTTAGAATTGACAAAAATTAATAAATTTATAATAACTTATAAAAACTGCGGGTTAATATAAAAATAACCCCTTGTAACTTGTTGTTTTACAAGGGGTCACTGAGTGCACCTGTAGGGATTCGAACCCCAAACCTTTTGATCCGTAGTCAAATGCTCTATCCAATTGAGCTACAGGTGCATAATTAAGATTACAAACTTAATTATTTTATCAATAAATATCAACCCGGAGGCCAATTCATTTTTCTGCCGCCAAGCAAATGTATATGCAGGTGCTCAACTTCCTGGCCGCCGTTTTCACCACAGTTTATTACAAGCCTGAATCCTTCTTTGTCAATGCCGGCTTCCGAAGCTATTTTGTTGACTGCGTCTATCATGTGACCTAAAAGCGCTCCGTGTTTTTGTCCGGAAATATCCGTTATTCGCGGAATAGGTTCTTTGGGTATTACCAGAATATGTTCAGGCGCCTGCGGATTTATATCCCTGAAAGCAAGAACAGTATCGTCTTCGTATACTATTTTTGCAGGGATTTCTTTTCTTATTATTTTAGAAAAGACAGTTTCACCCATTTTATTCTCCTTTTACGATATCGTATTTTTTCATTTTACCGTACAGATGGCTTCGCTGTATGCCGAGAATTTCTGCAGTTTTGCTTATGTTCCATCCGTTTACTTCTAATTGTTTTAGTATAAATGCTTTTTCGGCTTTTTCCTTAAATTCCTGAAACGAGTTAGATGTATCAATTAAGTCGTCAATTCCGTTTTTGCCTGGCGTAATTAATGGCTCAATGTCCTTACGCGTTATTTTGTCTTTGGAGATGATTATAATAATCCGTTCAACAAGATTGCGTAATTCTCTGATGTTTCCGGTAAAGGGGAGAGTCTGTAAAAGCTTTAACGCGTCTTCTGTAAATTCCGGGGAATTCTTTTTATGCTTTTGCGAAATTTCGACGGCAAAATGTTTCACAAGTAAAGGAATGTCTTCGTTTCTTTCTTTTAACGAAGGGACGTAGATTGGTATTACATTTAGCCTGTGAAACAAATCCTCCCTGAAATTCCCTTTTTCAATTTCTTCCTGAAGATTTTTATTCGTAGCTGAAATTATTCTCACATCAATTTCTATTTTTTTACTGCCGCCTACTCTTTCTATTGTACTGTCTTCAATAGCTCTTAGTACTTTTGCCTGTGCCTGAAGGCTCATATCGCCGATTTCATCCAGAAATATAGTGCCTTTATTTGCCAACTCAAATTTGCCTATCCGCTGTTGCGAAGCTCCGGTAAATGAACCTTTTTCGTGTCCGAATAACTCAGATTCAATTAGCTCGTTCGGAATAGCGGCACAGTTTACTTCAATTAACGGTTTACCTGCTCTTTGGCTTTTTTGATGCAAAACGCGGGCAACAAGCTCTTTACCTGTACCGTTTCCGCCTGTAATCAGTACCCGAACATCAAGTGGAGCTACTTTATCAACCAAATCAAGTATATCCCTTATTGGTTTGCTGTTGCCTATTATTTGAGTGGGTTCTGTAACAGATTTCTTTAATTCGGTATTTTCTTTTTTTAGCGTGGATTGCTCAATAGCATTGCGTACGCTTATTAACAGTTTTTCTCTATCAATTGGTTTTTCAATAAAATCGTACGCGCCTAATTTTGTGGCTTTAATGGCGTTTTCCACATTGCCGAACGCCGAAATAATAATTACACTTGGACTTACAGGAGCTTCTTTTATTTTTTTCAGAACTTCAAAACCGTTAATTTCGGGCATTTGTATATCAAGCAATACGGCGTCGTATATGCCGGCTGTCAATTTCTCAAGTCCCTGGTATCCGTTTGTTGCATAACCGACTTCGTAGTTCTCATACTCTAAAATCATTTTTATGCTTTCGCATATTTCTTTTTCGTCATCTATTATCAGAATGGTGTTCATTATTGCTTTCTAACGATTTGTTTTTTAAAATTTCCGAAGGTAAAAACTTTCTGTTTTCCTTTAGTTTTTTGCCGAATTCATCGCCAAGGTTATCCGCTTTTATATCCCTGTAATCTATATTTGATTGCACTTTAAAAGCGTCTTCAAAACATTCCACAAAATAACCAATTAATTCAGTTAAATCAAAAATTGTTTGGCTGTAAGTTAAAAAAGCGCTCCCGAAAAAGTGCGCGAGTTTATCCTTGTCCCCAAAATCATCCTGCGGAGTATCTGTGAAAAGGCGTTTTGGCAAATTAGCGTTTTTAAGATTATAAACCGAATCGGAGGCGCAGATTAAAGGATAATTAAATACTACATTGATAAGCGGAATTTTTATAGGGACATTATTATACGGAATTGTTGCAAAAGTAAGGCACAATAAAGTCTCGGAATAATTATAATTATTAAAACTTAAAGCCCTGGTGTAGATAGTATCCACCAAATCAAGATGGCTTTGTGTTTGCAAAAGGCTCTTAAAATAATCGGAGGCTATAAATTCCGATACATAATTCACACCTTTAGAGAGCCTGCTCTGCTGAGCAAAAGCAGGGCAGGCGCATAAAACCCAAAAAGTAATAACAAACAATATAGTGTTTGCATACCCGTTTCGGAATTGGAAGACAGTTTTTTTAATTCTTATAAAAATCGTTAACCACTTCATCTGCCAACTTATAAGGAGATAGCTCTCCGCTGATAACTTTTGATACGGAATTGTTTATTATTCCGGTACGTTTTTCATTCCATATTTTATCGAACAGTTTATGTTCAATAATATCTTTAATTCTTATTTTAAGCTGCTCTTCCCGTTTTGCAAGAAAATTATTGGTATCCAAAAGATATTTGTGATGTTTGTTTATTTCTTCTATGATTTCCTTTATGCCTCTGTTTTCGGAGGCAACGGTTTTTAATATGGAAGGAAGCCAGCTGGTAACGTCATGCGGACGCATCATTAAAATTGTCTGCAATGCTGAAACGGCTTGTTCGGCTCCCGGTCTGTCGCTTTTGTTTATTACAAAGAAATCGGCTATTTCCATAAGTCCCGCTTTCATAGCCTGTATGGAGTCTCCTGACTCCGGTACGAGAACCACTATTGTAGTATCCGCCGTTTGGGCTATATCAAGCTCCGATTGCCCAACGCCAACTGTTTCGAACAGGATGTAATCATATCCGGCGGCGTCAAGCACATCAGCGGCGTCAATGGTTTTTTTACTAAGGCCGCCAAGGCTTCCGCGGGTAGCCATGCTTCTGATAAAAACATTTTCGGAATTCCCTACTTCCGACATACGAACGCGGTCGCCCAGCAAAGCTCCGCCTGTAAAAGGACTTGTGGGGTCTACCGCTATAATTGCGACTTTTTTACCTTCGCTGACAAGCGCTTTTGTCAATTGGTTTGTAATTGTACTTTTACCGGCTCCCGGAGGTCCTGTTAATCCTATTTTATATGCTCTGCCAAGGTTATGATGCAAGGCCTTCAGCAATTCTTCCGATAAGTCATCGTCTGATTCCACATAAGTAATTGCTCTTGCAACGGTTCTTTTATCAGATTTTAAAAGCTTTTCAAGAAACTCACTGCTTATAGTACTCATATTTTCTGGTTTATTCCTCAATATATAATTTGTTTTTATAAATATAGTCAGCTACTTTTTCGGTTGTATAGTAACTAATTGGTAAATTGTTTTTTATGCGTTCTCTAATTTGTGACGAGCTTATTTCTATAACTGGCGTTTCCACATAAATGGCTCTCTCCATATATTTATTATGGTTTACGGATTTAGTTGTAGTCCTTTTCATAACAACAACGTCTGCCAGCTTAAAAATTCCATCAGGGTCTTTCCAACTATCAATACTAAGTATATTATCGTAACCAATTATCAATTCAAGTTCGCTAAAATTTTTTTTCAATTCCTTTAAAGTATCAACAGTATAAGAGATTTGTTCTTTTTTTATTTCCAGATCGCTCACTTCAAACCGGGATGCGTTACTTAACGCAATGCGGGTCATTTCCAATCGATGGATGGGGTGCGATGTTCCTTTTTCAATTTTATGCGGCGAAACATAGCAGGGGATAAATATGATTTTATCGAGATTCCGGTTTTCAATTAAATACTGCGCGGTAAGCAGGTGTCCAATATGAATTGGATCAAAACTACCGCCGAATATGCCGGTCTTTTTCATTTACAGCAAATCCTTGTATTCTATAAAAACATTTGTGAACAATTCGTGAATCTGCTGATTGCAATACGCAAAGCTCTCTTTTGAGGAGAGTATTTTATACAGGGTCTTAAAATCCTGTAAAGATTTTATTATCAATCCGCCATCAAAAACATGCAGGCTTGCATTAACAACGCAGAGTTTTTTTAGCATATCGTCAAAGTTTTCTGCCAGTTTATAATTCAGCTGCGCCATGCAATCCTGATAAGAATTGAATCCAAAGAAATTCAGATACCCGTTTGTGGTTTTGCCGGCAACAAGATAATTGTCTTCGTTATTTAAAAGGTTAAAGGCGGCGTCTACCATTTTTGCTGTGATGCCTATTGTTTCGGCAAAAATAATCATGTTGCTTGAGTAACCGGAAAAACATTTCTGCTTTAATTTTTCCATAACATCGGCAAATTCAAGCGTATCTGTAAAGAAAAAACTTTCTTTATGATCGGATAAGCTTTCGGGAATAAATTCACGATCATTTTCGTGCAAAACGTATGTTATTTTGTATGTCCCGTTATCTTTAAATATTTCAAAAAAATTAAGATATAAAGCATTAAACAACTGCCAGGAATATTCTTCTGTAAACGACTCGAACAATGGAAATCCGGCCCTGTTAAATATATTGCCGCCCGGAACAACGTATACACACGATTTTTCTTTTATTACTTTATTCTCCATTCTCTTTATCCAATTGTGAAAGAATAAAGTTCTCAAGGTTTTTAATATCCTTAACGCAAAAATCTTTCAATTTGCCGCTTGCGGTTTTGCTTTGGCTTTTTCTGAAAGCAAGCCGTATAACGGACTTTTTGTATTCCTTTATATCTTTTATTTTCATATTACTAAAATTACCAGTTTTCGCCGAAATTAAAAACCCAAAATGTTCGGCCGGAATAATTCCTTCCTCAATTTCCTTTTTAATTTCATCTTCTATTATTTGTTTTTCGGTTTTTAACGAATGTCTGTAATACGTTATTAAAAGCGAAACCGCAATACTTATAAAAATAAAACCCATTCCCTGTAAAAAATCGTAGCTTACGCTTATATTCCAGGTAAAGTGTATTATTATTGCTATAAAAAAGCCTGTTGGAATTAAAATATACTTTATTGCGCCGCTCCTGAATTTTGAATAACCAAGAAAAGCGCCCAACGCGGCGGAAGCGGTACCGTGCATGACTGTGGAAAAAACAGAGCGGGTTATTACAATGCTTGCCCACGAAATTGGGTCTTTGCCGTAGCTTAAAAAATACAGGAAATTTTCAGTTGCGCTAAAACCAAAGCCCGCTGCCGCTCCGTATACAATGCCGTCAACAGCATCGTCAAACCTGCTGCTTAAGAATACTGTTAATAGTAACGCTCCTTTTACAGTTTCTTCAATTACAGGCGCGCCGGCTAACGCGCTTGATATATCCATAATGTTTTTATTGTCTGTAAATAACATTAATATGTGCACAAACAGGGAATTTAACGCATAAGCTGCAACAGCGCAAAGCGTAGAGCTTGTTAAAAAAGTTTTAAGGACTGGTATTAACGGTTCTTTTTCAAATTTATCGGTTTTCCATACAAGAAAAAGATATACCAGTGTTGGTAAGAGGGCTGCTGAGATAGAGTAATATACGGGCATATAAATTTTTAGTTATTGCAGAAATCCGATTTTTGAATTTAAATATACTGATTTTTCTTGTGATTAAGGCTATGATATAATACGTGTTTATTTCCAGTAAAAGACAGTAAGTAATTTTATACAAAGAATTTTTCAGTTAACCACTCATACGCGGCATTGATTTCCTTGGTTTTCTTTTCCGCCATCTTTAGTGTTTCTTCGCCATAATTCTGGAATTTATCCGGATGGTATTTTGATATTATTTCAAGATACTTCTTACGTAAAAGTAATCGTGTTACGGGTCCCTCAATACCTATTATCTTACAGTAGTAAATGACTTTTTCATCTTCGGTGGAGTCGAACAGGTTGAATTCTTTCTGCTTAGAGCGCGATTTTGTTTTCTCCTTTTTCTGGTAATAATCGGAGTAGACAACCTTATACAGAGCCATATAAAACTCACTGTGCTCTTCTCCAAGTTTTCTGAGGTATTCCAGAATAACAAGGTTGACATTACTCCAGTCCGTTAACTTTATTTTTTCAGAAGCTATTAGAATCTGTTTTTTTATTTCCGACTCATGAAAATTTGGCCGTGTTTTTTTCAGACGGTTGTCTTCAATCATGGGAGTAAGAATACGTGTAACTGCGCGAATCCATTTATCTGTTCCAGAATACAGAATCAGGTTGTAAAGTATAAGAAAATCGTTCAGCGAATTGTGCATTGTGTTTTTTGCAAGCAACGCTGTAGAGCCTGTTATGGATTTCATGCGTCCATCGAGGCAGAAAATGAACTCGTTCATTATTTCATCCATGTCAAGATCGAACCACTTTTTGAACAAGGAATTTATTGCGGGTTCAATAAACATGTTTCTGAAATCTATGGACGATTTTATTTTGTGGGAAAGAAAATCATAAGAAAACTTTGTCAGCCCCTGGTTCACGCTGCCAATAGCGCTCCAAATCTGACTGTAGATCTCGTCATAAATTAAAAACGCATTTTCATACTCGTTTTTGGCCAACAGGCTGTCCGCAAGTCTTCTTAATGCTATTATATTTCCCATCAAAAATTAATTTCCTTAAAAAAACAATATACAAAGTGTTTTTTTTATATTAAAGCGCCAATATGACATTTGCTGAAGTTTTTTTACAACTCATAATCGAATAAGTTCAATAAAAATTAAAAACAGACTTGATTATATGATTCGGGGAGAGTAAATTTGTAGTCTAAATTTTTAATAATGCCCTGTGGTGTAATTGGCAACACGTCTGACTCTGGATCAGAAAAGTTCAGGTTCGAGCCCTGACAGGGCAGCAACAGAAAACGGAAATCTTATGGTTTCCGTTTTTACGTTTAAATAAAAAGGGAGTTCATGATGCTTGAAAAATACCTGGAGCACTCCACATACATTGATTATAATAACGCAGAAGTACAGCAGCTTGCAAAAACGCTTTCAGCCGGAGTTACGGAAGAAGCCATTATTGTTAAGAAGTGTTTTGAGTGGGTGCGTGATGAAATTAAGCACAGCATCGATTATAAAATGAATCCCGTTACGCTTAAAGCCTCCGATGTATTAAAATACGGAACCGGCTTTTGCTACGCCAAGAGTCATTTGCTTGCGGCTTTACTGAGAGCCAACGACATTCCAACAGGTTTATGTTACCAGCGACTGGTTTTTGCGGAGAACGACCCGCGGTTTTGTCTGCACGGACTTAATGCCGTATATCTTAAGGAATATGGCTGGTACAGGATAGACGCCCGCGGCAATAAACCGGGAGTTGACGCGCAATTTTCTCCCCCTGTTGAAAAGCTTGCCTTTCCCGTTATTCACCCCAAAGAAGCCGATTTCCGCGAAATATGGCATGAACCATTGCCTGTAATTGTAGCAGCCCTTTCCACTTACAAGGATTACGAATCCCTCGTTCAAAACCTGCCCGATGTTGAGGTTGTGTAAAAATAATAAATGTTAATTCTGTTGTTGCGTTCCGTTTGGGGAATATTTAAGTTATTTTATGTGATTGATGCAGTGAATGTAATTGCCTTATATCTTCAAATATATTGAGATTTATAACAAAATCTGACAATACAACAATCACAACTGAATATTTATTAAGTGTAGTTACGCAATTTTTCCCTTTGAAAATTCACAATTAAGACTTAACTTATAAGTGAAGACATTTGAGTTTGTTAAAATAGTATCAGGGACTAAAATAAACATTTACTCTGTTGTTTTAGATAACTCGGGTATAAATGAATTTGAGAAATTCTTAACAGAATTCTCCGATAATTACATTGAAGATATAAATAATATAATAAGTAAAATTGACATAATTGCAAATGTAACAGGAGCAAGAGAAGAATTTTTTAAGTATGAACGGCAAGCCTCCGTATTTCGTTTTCTGAATAAAGTTAAAAATAAAAAAGCAAAAGGAAAAAAATACAGGGAATCCAAAACACGCCTGTATTGTATAAAGGTTGGAGAAAGCATTTTAATTATTGGCGGAGGAGGCATTAAAGAAGATAATATTGAAAAATTTCAGGAAGATACCAGACTAAATGAGATAGTATCAAATATGGAAACAATAGATAAGTACTTATTAAAAAATGAAATTGATATAATAAAAGCCGTTGATTCGGCACAGTCTTTTATGCTATAGGAAGAAAAAAATGGCTTCAAAATTATTTGAAAAACTTCTTGCAAATATACCCGTTAAAGTGAAAAGCTTTAATCGTATCTCGATGGAAATATCCGCTACGATTTCGGATATTCTTAAAGAAAAAGGTATATCTCAAAAGGAACTTGCCGATTTAATGCAGAAAAGAGAATCGGAAATTAGTAAATGGCTCAGTGGAAATCATAATTTTACAATCCGTTCTTTAGCAAAATTGGAAGAAGCGCTTAAAACTCAAATAGTATTTACAAAATTTGATAGACCAAACATAACAGTACAAGTTGAAATCAAGTATTCTGAGCCGGAAATAAAAGTAAATAAAGTTATAGAAGAGTCTATTGCTTCAAATGATTTAACTGTAAAAGAAAACTATCAGGTAGCTAAAATATTCAAGATAAATCCTGTCTCAGGATATGAAAGAGTTGCTTAATAAAGAGGTATTTTGATGAGCAAAAAAACAAATACAGGATTCTTTAAAATTCGCAGTATCAAGGTTCTGGAGTTTTTTATAAACGAAGGTGGCCTTAAAGATATAGAAGCGGATAATGGTAAAATTGAATTTTCTATCAAAGCTTCGGTAGCTGTTGCTGAAAGCAGGAAGTACATAAAGGTGGACTTATTTGTTAAAATCTTTACGGATAGTAAAGAAAATGTAATAGGCAAAATAACAACATCTCATGAATTTCTGCTAAACGATTTATTAACAGAAAATGATAATAAAAAGATAGAAATTCCGGAACCGTTGATGAATAATCTTGTTGATATTTCAATCTCAACAACCAGGGGTATTTTATTTGAAAAAACAAAAGGAACGGTATTGCAGAATTCATATTTGCCTTTGATTTCAGAATCAAATTAATCTTAAGAACATACATCAAAAAAATGACGCTTATTCCCGCAAAGGGGGAAATAAACATTTTTCAATACAATAATAACCAAACAGGGAAGCCATGAAAAAATTTACCGTACTATTTTTTACAATAATAATTTCGTTTTCGGCGTTTGCGCAATTACCTTCCAAGCAACAGAAAATTGATATGCTGATTGATATGACGGGAGGAGCAAAACTGGGCGTACAACTTGTTAAAAACATGATCGGGTCCATAAAGAAAACATACAGCGAGGTACCGGAAGAGGTGTTGGATGGTTTTGTTAACGAATTCAACACGGACGATTTGAAAAAACTTATCATTCCAATATACGATAGATACTATACAGATGAAGATATAGACGCTTTAATTGCGTTTTACAGATCTCCTATAGGTAAAAAAACAATAGAGGTAACGCCATCAGTTTTAACAGAATCAATGGCTGCCGGCGCGAAATGGGGCAAAGCGATTGGCGATCAGCTATTTGAAAAATTAAAACAAAAAGGCTATAAACAAAAAAGTCTTTAATGTTGAATGTAAGCTTAAACAATTAATATATAAGCAAATTATGACGCCAAAAGAAACTATAAAGAAATGGATAGAAACTTTTAACAGTGGCAGCGTGGAAGCTCAGGAGTAAAAATGAGGAAAGTGATCTTGTATATTTCTGCAAGCCTTGATGGTTATATTGCAAAACCGAATGATGACTTGAGCTTTTTATCCGTTGTTGAAAAAGAAGGGGAGGACTACGGTTATAATAAGTTTACATCTGATGTTGATACCGTGATAATGGGGCGCAAGACGTTTGACTGGGTCTATAATCAACTCAACGCGGTTCCTCACCCGGATAAGGAGACTTTTATTGTTACAAAAACTGCAAGACCAAACATAGGCAAAACAGTATTTTATACCGGCAATTTTATTGAGCTGGTAAAACAACTGAAAAACAAGCCGGGTAAAAACATTTACTGCGATGGCGGCGCTGAGTTATTAAACTCGCTTCTACAACACAAACTGATAGATGAGTTGATAATATCTGTTGTGCCTGTAATGGTGGGCAACGGAACAAGGCTTTTTAAGGACGGAAGACCAGAACAAAAATTAAAGCTCTGGGAAGTAAAGTCGTTTGATACGGGGCTTGTTCAATTGCATTATCAAAACATGGCTGACTAACTTTATACATTGGAAAAATATAAAGCAATTAATAATCTGATTTTGTAAAGGCCTGTTGTGCAAATGTACTTTGTGAATTCTATTGTAATTACATTTTATGAAAAGAGAGAAATATGAAAAAATCCGGAATTGAAGAAGTAAAGTTTTACAGTTACTCGCTTGGCAAAGAAATGGCGATGCTTGTTTATTTACCTGAAGGATACGAAAACTTAGCTCCGCTCCCTGTTTTATATTTTCTGCACGGAAGAAGCGGTAACGAAAATATCATGTACGGCGCTGAATTAAACACTACCGCGGATAAAATGATAGAAGCCGGTGAAATAAATCCCATGATAATTGTATGCCCAAGAATTGAAAACAGCCGCGGATTAAACTCCTCTTTGGTTAACAAAGAAGTTCCCGATGCCGAAGTGAGTAATTTAATGGTAAATCTTGGAATGTACGAGGACTACTTTATAAACGAAGTAATCCCTTTTGTTGATGGGAATTTCAACACAATAAATAAAAGAAACAGCAGGTTTATTGGCGGGGCTTCGGGTGGCGGGTATACGGCTCTTCACAACGCGTTAAGGCATCAGGATTTGTTTACAAAAGCGGGTGGGCACATGCCGGCTATGGAGCTGAAGCTGGAAGAAGAGGATAAACCTTTTTACACGGATATAAGTCTCTGGGAAAAATATGACCCAATTTCAATTGCCCGAAACAACCATATTGCCCCCGATATTGAGTTTTATCTTGATGCGGGCGATAAAGACGAAGGCGGGTTTTATAAAGGGTGCGCAGTATTGCAAAAAATACTCGAAGATAAGGGGATCAAATCTCAAAACCATGTTTTTGAGGGGCATCACAGTGTGGAATATATAAAATCAAATATGGAAAAATACCTTAAGTTTTATGGGGAACGAGCTTACCCTGCCTCATAGTCTCATCTGAATTTTGGTTTTGCAACTAAATTGACCGGTACGGTGTTTAATAATTTTACGCGAATTTGTTATATTTAAAACTCAATAATTTTAATAGGTATTAGGAGTCATGAAAATAACAAAATTATACATTGGTGTTTTAATTGCTTTAGTTGTAATGGCAAGTGGGTGCAGTACTGTACCGTTAACAGGCAGGAGTCAGTTATCGTTGGTATCGGCATCTCAAATGCAGACGTTGAGTTATCAGCAATATGGCGATTTCATGAAATCTGCAAAAGTAAGCAGCGATAAAGCCAATACGCAATTGGTTCAATCTGTTGGGCAGAGGATACAAAAAGCAGTTGAACAATACATGGCGCAAAACAATTTAACATCGGCGCTAAAAGGTTACAATTGGGAGTTTAACCTTGTGGAAAGTTCAGAAGTTAACGCCTGGTGTATGCCGGGTGGTAAAGTTGTTGTATATACCGGTATTTTGCCTATAACAAAAGACGCTACTGGTTTGGCTGTGGTTCTTGGCCACGAAATTGCTCATGCAATTGCCAAACACGGAGACGAGAGAATGAGTCAGGAAATGCTTACACAATTAGGCGGTGTTGCATTACAAAAAGCCATAGATACAAAACCCGCGTTAACTCAACAGTTATTTATGACAGCATACGGCGCCGGTTCACAAATAGGCGTATTGCTTCCATACAGCAGGTTGCATGAATCGGAAGCGGATCATTTGGGTTTGATTTTTATGGCAATGGCCGGTTTCGATCCTTCTTTGGCCGTCCCGTTCTGGCAGCGTATGGCTACATTATCGGGCGGGCAAAAGCCTCCTGAACTTTTAAGCACTCATCCGGCAGACGAAACAAGAATCAAGGATATTCAAAAAGAACTACCCGAAGCATTGAAATATTATAAAAAATAGTTTTATCAAAGACGTAAAAAAAGTGTTAAAAAAATATGTCGTCAAATGTGCAAGTTTCTTTACATAAGGGTTATGATAATACAATAACAAAGCCGTCATGGATAAACAGCATTGTATATTTATAATTAAAAGGACTGATATTTTAGGAAATCACTTTCTTTAATTGTGACATAAAATGAATATAAATCTAAATATATTCCCATTTGTCCGATTTTTTATTATATTAACAATATTGAACTATTGGTTCTGTGGGTAATATAGTTTTGTATCTCCAATTGAAGCAAATACATTTCAAAGTCGTTGGTTTTTTGGGAATATCAGTATTATTAAATTCGGCTGTTTTTCAGGAAATACTATTTGGTATGTAGTAAAACCAAATCATATACTGTCAATATGAATTTAAACCGGGGTGTTTAATGGAACGGGATATCAATCAGGTCATTTCAGTGGCAAATGTTGTACTGGAGTGTAATCAAGCTGTTTTTGATGCAAAGACTGAAGAGGATTACTATGAGACTATCTGCCAGCTGATGGTAGATTCCGGTGGCTTTTCAGTTGCCATGGTACTTATGATAGATAAAGTATATGATTATTCACTGAATTTAGCCGCTTTTAAAACAGAAGATATAATCTTCGATTCAATAGCCGGAGAGATTCTGTCCGAGAAGGATTTCTGGGGATCCGAAATTGGCAGAAATCTTGAATTGCGGGGTTCTTACATTAACAATTCCATTATTGATCAACCAGGAGCGCCTTGCTGTCTGCTGACGGCTGTAAACGCCGGATGTCAATCTACCGTTGCTTTTCCAGTAAAATATGGAAATGAAGTGTGCGGCTTTATGATGTTGTTTTCCACAGATAAAGATAGATTTGATAGCGATGCCGTAAGCCTTCTTATAAATTTTTCGGAAAGCATATCCAAAGGAGTTGTAGCAATACGTACTCGTTGCCAAACGGATAAAATTCTTAATATACTTAGCGAAAACGCGAATCTGCACAAGGAAATTGAGTCGTTTTCAAACGAGATATTTTATAAATACCGATACGAAACCCAAATGTACGACTACATAAGCTCGGCAGTTAAAAGGTTGACGGGCTATGACCCGGAAGAAATTAACTCAGACCTTGCCCATGAGCTATTACGCGATATAAAGAAAATTGAACAGAGTAGCAGAAGAACTATTGGCGGTTTATCGGTACAGCAAAAAGAAAAGATGATGGACGTTTTTGCAAATTTTATTATTAAAACCAAAAGCGGAGAAAACAAATGGTTTGAAGACCATTCGTATCCCTGGTTGAATGATAAAGGTGAGCAAATAGGAATAATAGGGCTTCTAAAAGATATTACCGAAAAGAAAAAAGCCGAGCAGGAACTTGAAAACGCTTCTGAAATTACAAATGAGTTAAAAAAGCTTAAAGAAAATATACTGGCAAATCTTAGCCACGAATTAATAACGCCAATGACAATCATTCTGGGATATGCGGAAATACTAAAAAAGGATTTAAAAGATGAGAGTCTGAGAGAAATGGCTATGGAAATTTACCAGACCGGTTCTCGTATGGTGGATACGCTTAATTTACTTCTTGATCTGGCAAAACTTGAATCCGAAAATGTGAATTTTGATCTTTCTCCCGTTGATGTAATAAGGCTTATTGATGAAACAATTTCTTCATTCAGCATTGAGGTTTTACAAAAGAAAATATTCCTGAAAAAAATGACGCCGGATAAGTCTATTATTTTCAATACAAACGAAAGAATGCTGAAAAATGTGTTGAACAATATTATTAATAACGCGGTTAAATTTACTTTAACTGGCGGAGTAACGGTAATTGTGGAAGTTGAAGGGGAAGGGAAAAACCGAAATCTCGTATTAAAAATTGCCGATACCGGCATAGGAATTACAGAAACAGAAAAAGAGTATATCTGGGATGATTTCAGACAGGGAAGCGAAGGACTGAACAGAAAGTTTGGCGGATTAGGGCTTGGATTAAGCATTTCCAAAAGGTTTGTGGAGTATCTGGGCGGAACAATATATGCTTATAAAAATAAGGATATTGGTACTACGGTTGCAATCAGGCTGCCGGAATATGAAGCGGATACAATTGTGGTAAACAGGATATTGAAAAAAGTTGAGCTTCAAAAAAATATTGAAGAAAAATATAAAAGAAGAACTCCGCGCGCGCTTATAGTTGATGACGATGAATCAAGCAGGTTTGTACTTTCCATCTTTTTATCCGGAACGTTTGAGTATGATGAAGCAAACAATGCAAAAGACGCCATAATATTAGCGTGTAAAAAGCAATATGATATAATATTTATGGACATAAACCTTGGAAAAGGTAAAACCGGTCTTGAGGCCGCTCTACAGATAAAGCAATTTGAAGAATATAAAACAACGCCAATTGTAGCCATATCGGCGTTTTCGTTAAAAGGGGATATTGAAGAGGTTTTCTCCTCCGGATGCACGCATTATATTTCCAAACCATTTCAAAAAAACGAGTTTACTAATTTTGTCAGAAAAATATGTAAGCTCGAAGAAAACAATAAAATCTGGTAAGAATACTTAATAATACGTGTTTTTGCATATAGCCGGGGAAGAATTATTTGACTTTCAGGCTCATACTGATTAATTTTACCAAGCTAAAATAAGCAATCGAGTAAAAGCAGTTTATACTGGCGCGTTCGTCTAGTGGCTTAGGACGCCGCCCTCTCAAGGCGGAGACCACGGGTTCGAATCCCGTACGCGCTACAAAACAGATTAAAAATAAAAGGAATTTCAAATTCCTTTTTTTATTTGGTACAAAATGAAACGTTACGAAAAACATATTTTTGTGTGCGAAAACAAACGGCCCGAGGGCCATCCAAGGGGATGCTGCAAGGATTCGGGCGGCTCGGAAGTAAGAGAAAAATTCAAGGAAAGGCTGAAACAACTTGGGTTGAACTCGCAAATAAGGGCTAATAGCAGCGGCTGTCTTGATGCCTGTGAATTTGGGCCGGTGGTATGCGTTTATCCGGAACAGATATGGTATGGCGGCGTTAAACCTGAAGATGTTGAAGAAATAATACAAAGCCATTTGATAAACAATGAACCGGTAAAACGCCTGATGATTACCGATAAGAGATTTAACAGAGATGCCGGGAAAGAAGAATAGACAATATGCCGAAAAAATAATTTCGGCCCTTAAGAAAGAATATCCTGAAGCTAAAATTGCGCTTGAGTTTTCAAATCCGTTTCAGCTTATGATTTCTACAATTCTTTCGGCGCAGTGTACTGATGAAAGAGTGAATATTGTTTCTGCCGAATTGTTTAAGAAATATAAAACTCCTTCCGATTTTGTTGAAGCGCCTGAAGATGAACTGGAAAAGGCAATCTTTTCAACCGGATTTTACAAACAGAAAGCAAAAAACATAAAATTGTGTTGTGCCAAATTACTTGATGATTTTAATGGCTCTTTGCCTCGGGATATTGACTTATTGACAAAACTTCCGGGCGTTGGCAGAAAAACGGCTTCGGTTGTTTTAGGTAATGGATTTGGCGTTCCGGCTATTGCTGTTGATACACATGTAAAAAGATTATCGAATTTGCTGGGGCTTGCTGAGTCTGCCGAACCAGAGAAAATAGAACATCAGTTAAAAGATATATTACCCGAAAGTGATTGGGTTATTTCTTCGCATCTGCTTGCGGCGCATGGCCGAAAAATATGCGATGCAAGAAAGCCAAAATGCGGGGAGTGCATATTGAATAAATTATGCCCCTCTTTTAATTATAAATTAAAGACAAATGTAAAGTAAGCTGCATGGCTGTTAGTTTGCGCGCCTTTTAGCTTCTATTTTACATGCGCCGGAGTAAAGGAGTAAAATCTGTTCGAAAAGATGAAAGATTAAGCTGTTGCCTAAATGCCGGGATTAAGCTATTCCGGCTGATGAACGTGAGGTTGATGAGCGCCAGACACATTGATTTTTATTGTTGCAACCGAATAATAAGGAAATTTTTGCCTGAAAAAGCAAATGAATAATTATGATAAATGACTTGACAATTTATTGCTTTCTTGACTATCTTTACGAATTACAAAAGGAGATATTATAAGAGATTTTGCTACTTTACTAAATTGACTGTTGTGAAATAGAATATTTAAACTCACACAAGTGTTTATTGGATTAAAATTAAATATCGTGTATGAATAGCAAAATCTTTTGTATCGTTATCGTTATGATTTCGTTTCATCTTTATGCTAAAGATGATTTGAAAGTTATATCTTCTTCCAAGACAGGTCTTGTAATTGAGTATACTCCCACGCTGACAGATTCTTCCGAAGTATCAATAGACAATTTAAAGTATTTGCGCCTTCAGGTTAAGGATGGAATATTTAATACTAAAAATATTCCCGGCATGCCTTTAAAAACAAAAAAAATAATTAACATTGGCGTACCTGGTGAATTGGGGAATACAATCGAAATTTTACAGAGCAGCTATACCGAGTTTTCGGGTTTGCTGTTGCCTTCGCCTAAAGTAAAAAAAATAGAAAAATTGACTTCCGATGTTTACGAAAGGGGAAAGGATTACGGAAAAGATGAAGATAACGAACTTGTATCTTTCGGCCAATACGGTATAATGAAAGGTCTTCCGGTTCAGCAGTTGGTTATTTCGCCTGTTTCGTTTAGCGCTGGTTCAAGAACAATAAGATTTTATAAAAAAATAGTCTTTAGGATTAATTTTAATTCCGCGCAAACCATTAATAACCAGATTAGCGATAACACACTTTCGGGTGTTGTGCTGAATTTTGATGCTGCCAAATACTGGTCTGTGGCTAAAACAAAAACAGTTAAAAAAGTAAGCGATGTAAGCAGCGTTCTTGCTTCGGGACGATGGTTTCGGTTTGATGTGACTGATGAAGGTATTTACAAGATTACAAAACAAATGCTTTCGTCTTATGGAATTGACGCTTCTACCGTTGACCCGAGAACAATAAAAATTTATAATAACGGCGGAACTGTTCTGCCGGAAAAAGTTACCGCAGACAGGCCTGTGGATTTGGTGGAAAACGCAATTATGGTTGTTGGTGAAGATGATGGGAAATTCGATGATAATGATTATATACTTTTTTATGGAAGAAATGTAAAATTTCAGAATTATAACAAAAGCGCTGGCACAATAGATTTTGAAATGAATCCTTTTTCAAACCATAACTATTACTGGATTACTTCCGGAGGGAGCAAAGGAAAGAGGATACAGGCTAAGAACAGTTTAAATGTTTCGGATAGATATGTGCAGACTACTTCCAACGCGTATGTTTACAAAAAAGACGAGCTGATTAATCTGGCAAAAAGCGGAAGGTATTTTTATGGAGATGAATTTTCTCAATCCGTTCAGAGTAGAAATTATGTCAATAAATTAGATGGTTATGTGCCTAATACCAAAATTAATTATTTGATGTCTTTTATTAATAGCTCTTCAGATTATCAATTGATTGAGGTATTCGAAAATTCAAATGCGTTGTATAGTCGTTATATTTATGGGATAAGTTCGGATAGCAATGCGGATTACTCTTATGGGTGCGAAAGTGTTTTCGGGGCTTCGTATACGGGCGCAATTTCGGATAATCGCAGCAATTTAAAGTTTCAGTTCAATGCAACAACGTCTTCTTCAAAGGGATATCTTAATTATTTCCAGATTTCTTATACCCGCAGCTTAAGCGCTGTTGATGATTTTATTCTATTCTATTCCAAGGATACTACTTCTGTAATTGAATATCAGTTGAGTGGCTTTTCTTCAAGCACCATAAATGTTTTTGATGTCTCGGACAACGCGAATGTAAGGCTGGTTAGCAGCCCTATCCTGCAAAGCGGCGGCGATTATAATTTTCAAGCAGCTGAAAGTTTAAAAACAGTAGTTAAATATATAGCCGTTACTCCTACGGCTTACAAAACTCCCGGTTCCGGAGCCGAAGTGGCAAACCAGAATTTACGAGGAAATCTTACCGGCTCTAAACTTATCATTATTACCAATAAAAGTTTTGCGGATCAGGCAGCCAAGTTAAAAAACTACAGGGAAAACGAAGCTCCTGTTAAAATATCTGCTTCTGTTTTTTATACCGATCAGATATTTAATGAATTTTCGGGCGGTTCTGTTGACGTATCGGGGTTAAGAGACTTTATTAAATACGCTTATGATAACTGGACAATTAAACCTGAATATGTCCTGCTTTGGGGCGATGGTGATTACGACTACAAAGATATAGAAAAAAACGGAAAGAACTATGTTATTCCTTACGAAACAGAATATTCGTTGAATACAATTTCTTCATATTGTTCTGATGACTTTTATTCGAGAGTGGATGGAAATGATGCATTTGCAGATATTGCCATAGGACGCGTTAACGTACAAAGCGCTCAGGATGGGGAAAATTTCGTTAATAAGATTATTCAGTACGAGAAAAATTCGGAAATGAGTTCCTGGCGTAATACCATTACTCTTGTTGCGGATGATGGAGTTGGCGGAGATAATGATGGTGTGAGTTTTACGGATGCTTCTGAGGATTTATACGATTTTTATATACCCAGATCGTATGGCGTTAATAAAATTTATGAAGCTGAATATCCAGTGGTATTGACGGATAACGGAAGAAGAATACCGGAAGTAAATCAGGCATTGATAAACGCTTTTAATAACGGAACATTAATTTTGAATTACGTCGGGCACGGAAATCCGGAAGTGTTGGCTCATGAACAGATTTTCAGCAGGGATGTTACAATACCGAAATTAAAAGGTGACAAATATTGTTTTTTGTGCGCCGCCACGTGCGATTTTGGCTATTATGATGATCCTACTTCTCAAAGTTCCACTGAAGAGCTTTTACTTAAAAGCGATGGAGGAATAATAGGCGCTCTTGCAGCGACTCGTCCTGTTTTTAGCGGTGATAACTCTACTTTGAATAATGCGTTTTTTAATAAACTGTTAAAATCTGCAAGAGATACAAACGGACTGCCAATAACATTAGGGAAAGCATATATGCTTACAAAGGCAACATTGGGTGGCGAGAATGACCAAAAATATCACCTTTTTGGCGATCCCACAATGCGTCTTTTAAGTCCGGTATATACTGCATCCATAGACAGTATAAACGGTTCTTCTTCAAATGCAGATGTTAATGTAAAAGCGCTTAGCACGTTAAAAATAAGCGGAACCGTAAAAAAAGCGGATAACACAACGTGGACAGATTTTAACGGGGAAGGCGTTTTGACTGTTTTTGATGCGGAAAGAAGCTTAGTTTTAACACAGCTTTACAATTATGTTATTTCGATACCTGGCGGTGTAATATTTAACGGAAAGGTTTCTATTGTTAACGGAAAGTTCAGCGCTTCGTGTGTGGTACCCAAAGATATATCGTATGATAATAAAAACGGTAAAATAGTTTTTTACTTTTATAACCAGAAACAGGATGGTGTTGGTTATAGCAGCAGCATTATTGTTGGAGGAAGCGATTCAACTTCCGTAAATGATAAAAAAGGTCCGCAAATAGATATTTATTTTGATAACGATAACTTAAAGAATTATGCTCTTATAAATACCAATTCCACATTAATTGTTAAACTGAAAGACGATACCGGTTTAAATACAACGGGCACCGGTATTGGGCACAAACTGGAAGGTATACTTAATAAAGATGAAAACAATCCAATAGATTTTACAAATTATTTTACCGGCGATATCGATTCCTGCGGACGCTCGGGAAAAATAAACTATAAATTCGATGCTTTGACTCCGGGTACAAATACGCTTTCTGTAAAAGCATGGGATGTTTTTAATAACAGTAACGAGGCGTCAGTAGATTTTACAGTTGTTTCCGGCGATGATATGGAGATAAGGGACGTATATAATTATCCTAATCCTTTCAGGCAGAATACAACGTTTACATTCCAGCAGAATTTTGCTGTTCCTTTGGATGTAAAGATTAAAGTCTATACTGTGGCGGGCAGGCTTATTAAGGAAATTGAGAAGAAGAATATTATTGAAAAATTTGTAAAAATAGACTGGGATGGCAGAGACGCTGATGGAAACCAGCTTGCTAACGGAGCCTATTTATATAAATTAAACGTAAAAACTTCAGACGGAGCTTACAATAAAAATTTAACTGGTAAACTTGCTGTTATCAGGTAACTGAGTTTTGTATACAACAACATAAAAAGTTTGAAAAATACAAAGGAGTAAATTCAAATGAAAATGTTCTCGAAAGTAATGTTAGTAGTAGGAATTGTTTTCACTATTAGCAAATTATCAATGGCACAGGGAGAAGCTGCAATTCCGTTTTTGCAAATAGCTCCCGATGCAAAATCAAGCGCTTTGGGTGAATCCGGAACGGCATTGGCGGATAATTCTGCCGCTATTTTCTGGAATCCGGCAGGGCTTGCTTTTCAAACCGGCGGTGAAGTTAGTATTACACATAGTAACTGGTTGCCTGCATTTAAATTAGATTTGTTTTATGACTACCTTACTTTCAAACAGTATGTAGCGAGTCTTGATGGAACGGTATCGGGAAGCGTTACCTATATGAATTATGGTAAGTTTACCCGTACAGGCCCGGATTCTCCGGAAGAAATTGGTACTTTTAGTTCATTTGACTGCGCCGCTACAATTGGATATGCTACCAAAGTTCATCCTGATGTTGGTCTTGGTTTTAACTTTAGAGTTATTTACAGTAACCTTTCGGATAAACCTACAGCTGAAGAAAAAGGTTCGGGTACGGCCACAACTGTCAGCTTTGACGTTGGCGCCATGTGGAGACCTTCAAAACTTGTTATTCCTTTTACAGATTTGGATATTGGCGGACAGTTAAGCCTTGGTGTTAATTTAAGCAATCTTGGTCCTAAAATCTATTACATAGATCAGGCTCAGGCAGATCCTATTCCTACTAACTTCAGATTGGGACTTGCTTATAAAATAATTGACGATGAATATAATTCTTTAGTCTTTGATATTGATTTTTCGAAGCTTCTTGTTGTTAAAAACACAAATTATACTCCGGTTAAAGATGAAAACGGTAATCCTATTAAAGACTACACGGGTGTTAATGATAGCACAACAGGTACCCCTACAGCCGATCCGTTTTACAAAGCTATTTTCACTTCATGGACAAGTAAGTCTATTGGCGAGACTCTGAGATCTATTAATACTTCTATGGGGCTTGAATACTGGTATGGCAAACCCGGAGATTTCCTTTTTGCTTTAAGAGCAGGTTTCTTCTATGAAGACCCTTCTTTCGGTAACAGAAAGTTTATCACTTTTGGAGCCGGAATAAGATATGATATTTACGGATTCGATTTCAGTTATATAACCACGGATGTTTTCCCGGACGGAGCAAACCATCCTCTTAACAACACTCTAAGATTCAGCGTTTTGGTAGGCTGGGATCTTGTTCCGCAAAAGACAAAAGGTTTTCCTAAAGGAGTATAACAAAAATGCGTAAAGCTCTTTTTTCCATAGCAATTGTAATTTGTTGTTTGGGCAGTTTATCTGCCCAAAAATTTATTGGAAAAATAAATCCTTACCCAACGGCGGGTAAAAATAAAGTCTATTCGGCCGATTCTTTAAGAATTCTTGCTGTTATGGTGGATTTTAAAGAAGCAAAAGACGGCGCTATTGTTGGTACCGGAAAATTCGGCTCTATATATTCAAAAGACTATGGAAAGAAGATTCTTGATCCGCTTCCGTTTGATAAAGCGTATTTTTCAGCGCATCTGGAGTTTACAAAAAACTACTTCGAAAAGGTTTCGGGTAATCGTTTGAAAATTGGCTATACGGTTCTGCCAAATGTAGTATCGTTGTCAAAAACAATTAGAAGTTATTCGCCTGCTCCAAAATCAGCCGATTTTTCCGGTTTGGGCGAAATGAGCAAAGAGGTCTGGGCTAAAGCCGATTCGGCTAACCCGGGATTCGATTTTAATAATTACGACTTGTTCGTAATTTTCCATGCAGGTGTTGGCCGCGATGTTTCTCTCCCCGGAAGCCTTGGTACCGAAAGAGATATTCCTTCGGTTTACCTGGGTGATAAAGCATTAAAGAAAATTTACGGCAGTAGTTTTACCGGTTTTCCTGTTTCGGGAGGTTCGTTTAACATTACCAACAGCCTTTTGCTTCCTTGTACAGAAAGCAGGGAAATTACTTCTTACGGTACAACTTATCTGTTCCAGATAACTATTAACGGTTTGATTGTTTCGAGTATAGCAAGTCATCTTGGTTTACCGGACTTGTTTAATACAACAACCGGAATTACCGCGATAGGACGTTTTGGCCTTATGGACGGACAATCCATTTTCGGATATGCGGGCATTTTCCCGCCGGAACCTTCGGCCTGGGAAAAAATGTACCTCGGCTGGGCTACTCCTGTTACCGTTGATAACGGTTCTAAAAGCATAAGCCTTGCCGCGGAGTTGGCCGCTTCGGCTTCGGATACCACAATTCTGAAAGTGCCTATTAATTCCAACGAATATTTTCTTGTTGAAAACAGAAACCGGGATGTAAATAAAGACGGAGCAAAAATTACTTGCTATGTAGATGGAAACTATACAACAAAAGTATATCCCAAAGATACAACAGGGTTTAACAGTTCCTCGGCCGATTCAATTGCGGGTATTGTGACAAATGTGGATGAATACGACTGGGCTTTACCGGGAAACGGAATTGTAATCTGGCATATAGACGATGGTATTATTAATTCTACTATTGCAGATGATAAGATCAATGCCGATGACTCCAAAAGAGGCGTTGATGTTGAGGAGGCTGACGGAATTCAGGATATTGGGCAACAGTATACAAATGTGTTTGGCGATGTTATAACAGGCGAAGGTACAGAGTATGATTTCTGGTATTCGTCAAACAAATCGTCAATGTACAAAAACAGGTTTGACAAAACTTCGCGGCCTAATTCAAATTCGAATACGGGAGCTTACAGTCTGGTTTCAATTTCGAATTTTTCTGATATAGCGAACAAAATGAGTTTAAAAGTTGCTTTTGGCGATTCTTTAATAAGTCCCGTTTTTACAACCGCTTATGCAAAATCAACTGCTCAAAAAAACATATCGTATACGGCGGATGATAAAAATCCATATATAATTGTTCTGGATGATAAGAATCTGACACTTTACAGTATGACGGGTGCGCCTGTATACACACGCAGTAATTTTTCGGATTATAAACCTTCCGTGGTTAAAAATGCGGATAATGTAGTTGTTACCGGTCTGTTTTATGATAAGACAAGTGACAAGACAAATGTAAACAACCTGATTATATCTAATGGAACGTATACTCTTAAACGGGATGACTTCCTGTCTGCCGCCGCAAACTCTCCGCTTGTTTATCAAAACAGTACCGATAAAAAGTATTATGCTACTGTTCCTGTATTAAATGGAAGTATTATAACATTTAGCATTCCTCAAAGTTCAACCGATGTTTTAGATTTTTCTGTTAATGTTTGGGCATCGCCGGATATAATACATAAAATTGTAAGAGTATCGGATAATGAGGAAATATTTTTAACACAGAATTCATGGAAAAATAAAGCCGATAAAAAATATACTTTTAATGCGCAGCCAAAAGATTTGGCTGTTTTTAACAATGTAAACGGAAATGTAAAAAGCGCCGTAGTAACTTCAGATGGTTTATTAAGTATTATTAACTCATCGGGAAGTGTTGAAAGCTCAGTCAAGGTGACACTACCTGATACTGTAAATAGTAAAATTGCGGTTGCCGATTTACAAAAAGACGGTGAAAATTACATCTTATTTATTGGCGATAAAAAATTACAGGCTGTTAATCCGTCTTTAGCTTCCGCTGTTAATTATCCTTTTACAGATCCGGCAGGTACTGGTTTTACCGGTACTCCGCTTGCAGTGGATTTTGCCAATGATAAAAAACCTGAAGCAATTGCGGTTACATCGGACGGCAGAATATTTGCCATTGATGGAGCTACGGGAAAAACAGTAAACGGATTTCCAATTTCAACCGGAGATTCCTTATTAAGCGTCCCTGTTGTTTTTACATATAATAACGCTCCAATGCTTGCCGTTGCAACAAGCTCAAAATTATATTGCTGGTCAATAGGTTCCGTAAGCGGAACCGGTTATTGGACTGAAGAGAACGGGAATGCCTTTAACAATTCTCTTACTGGCAATCCGGAGAAAAATAATTCGGTTAGTTCATTTTTCCCTAAAAATAAAGTTTATAACTACCCTAATCCTGCATATAATGGCGTTACCAGTATCCGCTATTATGTGGGCGAAGATTCAAAAATAAACATAAAAATATTCGACCTTGCCGGTGATTACGTGGCGGAATTGAATAATACCGCGATGGGGGGAATGGATAACGAAACCGTTTGGAACCTGAAAAATATACAAAGCGGTATTTATCTTGCAAGAATAGAAGCTAAGGGAATTTCAGGAAAAACAGAAAACACAATAATTAAAATTGCCGTGGTAAAATAATGATTAATTACCTAATACATCTTTTTATGAAAAAATATTTTATCACACTTGCTTTGGTCATTTTTATTGCAAATTTAAGTTATTCGCAATTTACGGATTTTCATCCGGAATTAAATTGGTACACCGTCAAGGGTAAACATGTTCAGGTGCACTATCACGAAGGAACCGAACGCACAGCCAAAATAGTGGCAAAAATTGCGGATGAAGTCTGGGGCCCTATTACATCTTTGTATAATTACGAACCGGATGTTGTACATTTTGTAATAAAGGATATTGACGATTATTCGAACGGAGCCACTTATTTCTTCGATAATAAGATTGAAATATGGAGCAGCGCTTTGGATTTTGATCTGCGCGGCACGCATAACTGGCTTCGTAATGTAATATCTCACGAATTTACTCACATGGTTCAAATACAGGCCTCGCTGAAAACCTCGCGTACAGTTCCCGCTTTCTATCTGCAATGGCTGAATTATGAATCGGAAAGAAGGCCTGATATTTTATATGGCTATCCCAATGTAATTGTCTCTTATCCTGTTGCTTTTGTTAACATGCCTTCATGGTTTGCTGAAGGTACCGCCCAATACATGCGTAAAGATTTCGGATATGAATCGTGGGATGCCCACAGAGATATGATTTTGCGCAGCTATGTTTTGGATGGCAACATGCTTACATGGAACCAGATGGGTGTGTTCGAAAAAACAAGTCTTGGCAACGAATCTGTTTATAATCAGGGCTTTGCGCTTACCCGTTATATCTCACAGCAATATGGCGAAGATAAATTGCGCGAAATTACAAAAGCTCTCGGCAAATTTAAGAATTTTACAATAGACGCCGCTTTTAAAGATGTCCTTGGCAAAGACGGCAATCAAATATACAACGAATGGAAAGCATATCTTACCAAAGATTATACAGAAAGGACAAAAGATATTCGCTCTAATCTTGTTGTTGGCGATACTGTTTCAAAAGATGGATTTGGTAATTTTTATCCGACTTTTTCTGCGGATGGGAAAAAATTCCTGTATGTTTCAAATAAAAATATGGACTACATGAGTCTTGCTTCCATTTATGAATATAATTTTGAGACTAAAAAAGAAGAAATGGTCGTTCCGGGTATTCGTTCAACAGTATGCTATGTGCCTAACGAAAGAAAAATAGTATATGCCAAACTTTCTGATGACAATCCGAATTTTGTAAATGTACACGATTTATATGCTTACGATCTGGATAAAAAAGAAGAAAAAAGATTGACGAATGATTTGCGGGCTAACCAGCCAAGCATTTCGAATGATGGAAAGAAAATAGTATTCCTTTTCCAAAAAGACGGTACTACCAACATTGGAATGGTTGATATAGACGGCAAGAATTTTAAGGCTTTAACATTTTTTGCTAATGGCGAGCAATGTTACAATCCTAAATTTACGCCTGATGACCAGAGTATTATTTTTGATTATTCGCTGGAGAACTCAAGAGATATTGCAAAGGTTAAAACCAACTCTACCGGTTTTGAATTTGTGATTAAAACAAAACATGATGAACGAAATGCCGTTTGCGATAAGAAAGGAAATATTATTTATTCTTCGGATGAAACGGGTATTTACAATTTATATTCATATAATTTAGCAACCAAAGAGAAAAAACAACTGACCAACGTTACAGGCGGCGCCTTTATGCCTGCCGTGAACGAAAATGGCGATATTTTGTATGCCGGTTATACTTCAACCGGATATAAAATTTTCAAGCTGGAATCAGCGGCTCAAAAGGTTGATACTACCAAGGAATATGTCTACAGGGATAATCCTCCGCTTGGCGAAGATAAGCCCAAAGGAGATATGGCTAATTTTAATCTTAATAAACTGAGAAATTTTGACGATACAAAGCTACCTGATTATGAAACAGAAAAGTATTCAGGCGCTTTTTCAAAGATGAGCATTTTTCCGTTTATCCGTTTCGATAATTATAGCACTTCATCAAACGCGCTTGATAAGATTAAACCGGGCGTTTATTTAAGTTCAAGCGATATGCTTAACCGCTATGACTTTTTTGCGGGCGGTTCAATAAATAAAAGAATGGAAAGAGATTTGGTCCTTATTTTCAACTACCGTAATAAGCTTCCTCTTTTATTTAATCTGGGAATTAAGCCGGAACTTTCGGCAGAACTTTACAGTGTCAGCAGAAAAGTTAATACACAAGTTGGTTTTGGCGATTATGTGGATTCGTTGAATGTTACAAAATACGATTATTCTACAAGTACCGATGTTACATATAACCTGTTTGAGTTTGATATTGCGGCAAGACAAATGATATTTGCGCGCGGGCATAATCTTGAATTACGATTTATTTTTAGCCAGTATAATGCCATGCTTGGCAGTTTTATTCTGCCTGATTACACTCTGTATCCTGCAACGGATGATACATATTTGATTGGCAGAAACCTTCAGGTAAAGTACACGTACAAAAAAATATTGCCTCAGGTTGATGAAGAAATAAATCCAATAGGTTTGGATCTGGCTTTGACTTATAATTATGAATTTAACAAATTCAATAAGGATAGCGAATATAAGGTTTCTGATGACGGAACGTTAATTCCCGAATACAAGAATTATGATTTCCACAGGCTTGAACTTGATACAAAATTATCGTTTCCTGTTATAGCTGCCAACCATACGCTTACAACCCATTTAAGAGTCGGCGGTATTTTTGGTCCTACCGTACCGGATTTCTTCGATTATTATCTTGGCGGAATGGTTGGTATGAAGGAATATCCGTTCTATTCAATAAGCGGTAATAAAGTCGGCTGGCTGAATTTAACTTATCGCTTTCCATTGTTAAAAAATATTGATGCGAGGTTCGGGCATTTATATTTGGATAAGATATTCTTCTCCGTATTTGGAGATTTTGGAAACGCCTGGTGCGGAAACAGCGTTCGGTTTAAGGATTTTAAGAAAGGGGCGGGAGCCGAAATAAGACTCGCTTTGACTTCTTTTTATATGTTCCCGACTGATGTTTTCTTTAACGCTTCTTACGGTTTTGATAAAACTCAACGCATGGTTAGAGACGAAATAGTCTCTTACGGCAAAGAATGGCGTTTTTATACCGGCGTCATGTTTGGTTTTGATATTTAAAAAGTGGGATTTTAATGAAAGCTTTTATTTTATTTGTTGTTGTTGCTTTATGTCCGGTAATTTTCGGACAAGCTGACAGCTCCTCTTTTGTAGAAAATAATGAGCAGGGTATTGTTATGACTGGCAATTTACAGCAGGATAACAAAACTCTTTTTGCTGCCGAACAAAGGGAAGTTAAAATTCCGCTTGAAATGCAAAGTAAAAGAAAACCAATTGTATCCGGTCTGTTTTCTCTTGTGGTGCCCGGAGCAGGTCAGTTATATAACGGAAATTATACTTTGACGGCTGTATTTGTAGCTATAGAAGCTGCAGCTATTTATGTGGGGCTTAAGTATGACCATAAAGGCGATAACCAGACGGATTTTTTCCAGAATTATGCCAACGCGCACTGGAACGCTTTAAGATATGCGGATTGGACGTTGAAAAACGCCAAGTATTTTGCTAATAATTCTTCTTTTGATGAAAGCCTCTGGCGCGATAAAGTTATTCCCGATGGAAAAAATGTAAATTGGGATCAGCTTAACAACCTTGAACGCGCGCTTGGCAATGTACAGGATGTCGGATATTCGCATGTTCTTCCTCCTTATGGTGTACAGCAGTATTACGAACTGATAGGAAAGTATCCTCAATTCAGTCATGGTTGGGATGAAGCAAATCCAAACGATCAGGACTATCATATTATTCCTTCTCAACTGGAGTGGTACGCTAACCAAAGAGGAAAGGCAAACGATTATTATAATGTTGCCGCCAAAGCTGTTATTGCTATATATTTAAATCATATCGCAAGCGCCATACAAGCTATTTGGGAAACCTCGCTACAGAACAAAAGACTTACTGCGCAGGCAAGCTACGAACAAATGAATTTTTCCGGTATAGCGGAATATGTACCAAAACTTACGGTTAAATATAATTTCTAACTCTCGTTTTCAAAGCCTGATATGCTTATCTTGACAAGTAAGTGAATTGTGACTCTTCCAAATTATAGTGAACCTTTGCAACTTTTTGGTTAAATTACATCTGTCATTTTAATAACAAATGTTATATTGTGTTAAATATAGGAACAAGTAATATATGAATGCGCCTTTAGTGGTAATAGTGGGACGTCCGAATGTAGGTAAATCGACTCTTTTTAACAGGCTTGTTGGAAACCGTGAGGCTATTGTTCACGATTTCAGCGGAGTTACAAGAGACCGTAATTACGGCGATGTTGAGTGGAACAATAAAGTATTTAAATTAATAGATACAGGCGGTTATGTGCCCGATTCGAAAGACCAGTTTGAAACGGCCATAAGAGAACAGGTTCAAATTGCAATTGCCGAATCGGATTTGATTTTGTTTGTTGCGGATGCTCGCGAAGGCGTGAATATGATTGACAGGGAAATTGCCGAAATGCTGAGGAATTCAAACAAGAAGTATTTGCTTATTGTAAATAAAGTGGATTCCGAAAAATATGAGATGAATGTTAACGAGTTCTATAGCCTTGGCCTTGGCGATATTTATGATATTTCGGCTGGAGTTGGCAGAAAAATAGGCGATCTGCTGGATGTTATTACAGAAGATTTTAATTTTACCGTAGATGATGTTGAGGAAGATAAAAGACTTAAAATTGCTTTTGTGGGCAGGCCAAATGTCGGCAAATCTTCGTTGACTAACGCTTTACTTGGGCACGATAGAAGTATTGTTACAAATGTTCCGGGAACAACACGGGATAGCATAAACTCGGTTCTTAAATATTACGGTGAAGAAATTGTAATTATTGATACCGCGGGTTTAAGAAGAAAAAGTAAAATTGAAGAAACTCTTGAGTATTTTTCATCCGTCCGCACACTAAAAGCAATTGCCGAGTGCGATGTTGCTATTGTTATGATTGACGCTACGTTGGGTATTGAAAAACAGGATATGAAAATTATTGAAGAGGCTGTTCAAAGAAGAAGAGGAATTATTCTTGCAATTAATAAATGGGATTTAATAGAAAAAGATACTCAGACTGCCAGGAAATTTGAAAAGGAAACAAGAGAAAAAATCGGCTCGTACGATTACATCCCGATAATTTTTACTTCCGCTCTTACAAAACAAAGAATTTACAAACTTGTGGATATGTGCAAACAGATTCAGGCGGAAAGAGTAAAGAAGATACCGACCAGTACATTGAATGAAATTCTGTTGCCCGAAATAGAGAAAATTCCGCCTCCGTCTTCACCAACCGGTAAGGAAATTAAAGTAAAATACATTACTCAGGTAGGCGATCATTATCCTATTTTTCTTGTATTTTCGAATTTTCCCAAATATATACCGGACCATTACAGAAAGTTTTTAGAACGACTTATCCGTAAACACTTCGGTTTTCAGGGGGTATCCATAACTGTAAGTTTTAAAGAGAAATAAAAACCCATAAAAAACATTTTTAAACGGCTGTAGCAATATAAAAGTTACAGCCGTTTTTTATTTCATCATTCGTACTTGGTAAGTTATATAAAGCCAGTGATAATCAAATAAAGAGTTCCAATAAACTAAAATTAATAGTATATTGCCTCACAAATTAAAAATTTGTGTTATTTAAGTTATTTTTGAGGAAGTATGCCGGAAAGATTTAAAAATTTTACATTATTGGACTATCCTCTTATCAAGAGAGATATAACAACAATTAGAGATTATAGAACACAACCCGAAGGATTCAGGTCTGCTGTAAAAAGAATATCAAACATTCTTGCCGTGGAAATAAGTAAGAATTTTAAGCTAAAAAAGACCGAAGTTCAAACACCATTGGAAAAAACCGATGGATATGAGCTACAGGAAGATGTTGTACTTGTGCCTGTTCTCAGAGCCGGTCTGGGAATGTCGGCAGGTTTTCTTGAAATAATACCTGATGCAAAATTCGGGCACATTGGCCTGCAAAGGAATGAAACAACCTTAAACCCGGAAGAGTATTATTTTAAGATGCCAAAAGATCTTGAAACGGCGGAAGTTATTTTGATTGATCCCATGCTGGCCACCGGCGGCAGCGCTTCCGAAGCAATTAATTATTTGAAAAAAAAGGGGGCCAGAAATATAGTATTTGCATGCCTTGTAGCTTCTCCGCAGGGATTGGCTCGAATAGAACGAGACCATCCGGATATTAGAATATACGGAGCGGCATTAGATAGGGAACTTAACGAAAAGGGATACATATTACCCGGATTAGGCGATGCCGGAGACAGAACTTTTGGTACGTTATAAATTTGTATTTCTTTTTATTATAATTCTTCTATATTATCCCAAGATTTTATATTCACAAGTATATCCGGATAAAGAGATTAATTCTGCCTTGAATGAAGGAATTAACCTTATCATTACCCAGAAATATTCGCAGGCTGAATTTCATTTTATGCGGCTTGCAAAAAAGAATACTGAGTTTCCGCTTTGGAATTTATACTTTGCGGCTGCTAAAATTGCCAAAGCTTACGATTTTGGTTATGATTATACGGATAAAAGTATTCAGGAAAATCTGGATATTGCTTTGCGAAAATCGGAAAAGCTGTATGACAAAGATAAAGAGAATATCTGGAATGTTTACTTTGTTTCCTTATCAAAAGGATACATTGCATATTTTAACGCTCTGAACGAAAACTGGGTTACTTCGTTAAAATACGGGCTTAGTTCTTTAAGTGGTTTTGAAGAGTGCATTAAGAAAGATCCGAATTTTTATGACGCTTATACCTGTATAGGTATTTTTAAGTATTGGAAAAGCAGAAAAACAGAGTTTCTTAAATGGCTTCCGTTCTATAGTGATGAAAAACAGAAAGGTTTGGGTTATTTAAGAAAAGCGTTTGAACATAACTCATTTAATTCATATCTGGCTGTGTACAACATGGTTTGGATTTTGATTGATGAGGGAAAAAACAAACAGGCTGTCCACGTTTCCGATTCGGCTCTGAAACGGTATCCTGATGTTAGATTGTTCGAATGGGGACTGGCGAGGGCTAACGAATCAATAGATATAAAGCGTTCAATTGCCATTTATTCCGAAATACTGAACTCCCTGAATAACACGGGCGCGGTAAGCGTCTATAAACAGGTGATACTTAAATATACGCTTGCAAGGTGCTATAAAAAAGCGGGCAATAATGAAGCCGCGTTAAATTTATGCAACGAAATACTGAATATTAAAAACATGGATAGCTATACAAAAAAAAGATTGGAAAACAGATTAGATAAAGTTAAAGAGTTAAAGAAAGAGTTAAGTCATTAATATGAATATTCCTCCGGCAAAAGCAAAAAAAATGTGCGATGAACTGGTAGAGTGTTGCAAAGCTCACCTGATCAGCGTAGATGAAGAGATGATAAGAAAGAGCTTCGACTTCAGCCTTAATGCTCACAAAAACGATTTGAGAGCTTCAGGCGAGCCGTATTTTACCCATCCTTACGAAGTTGCAATGATTGTGGCAAAAGAGATTCCGCTTGATGATATTTCAGTTGTTAGCGCTCTTTTGCACGATGTTGTTGAAGATACCGAATTTAATCTTGACGTGTTAAATAAAGAGTTTGGCAAGGAAGTTTCGGATATTGTAGACGGTGTTACAAAAATCAGCGGTTTGTTTAAAGGGCAGGAAATTACTCAAGCCGAAAATTATAGAAAGCTGCTGCTTTCTATGGTTAAAGATGTAAGAGTAATACTTGTAAAGTTTGCGGACAGGCTGCATAATATGCGCACGTTGGAGTTTGTGAATCCCGATAAACAAAGGCGCATTGCTCAGGAAACTCTTGAGATTTATGCTCCGTTTGCAAATCGTTTCGGGTTGGGGCGCGTTAAATGGGAACTTGAAGATTTGGCTTTTAAGTATCTGAACAAGGAAGCTTACGAGGAAATTGCGCGTAAAATAAAGGGAAAACGCAAGGAAAGAGAAGCCTATATAAAAAAATTCAGCGAACCTATTATTGAAAAACTGAACGAATACAAAATTATATACGATATAAACGGCAGACCCAAACATCTTTACAGCATTTACAGAAAAATGGTACGCCGTAATAAACCTTTCGAGGAAATTTACGATCTGTTCGCAATTAGAGTAATACTTGATACCGATGACAGGAATGAATGCTATACAACGCTCGGTATTGTCAACCAGATATATATTCCAATTCCCGACCGATTTAAAGATTATATTTCAATACCTAAGACAAATAACTATCAATCCATTCACACAACCGTTGTTGGCCCTGATGGCAGGCTTGTTGAAGTTCAGATAAGAACAAAATCGATGCACGAAATTGCTGAAAGAGGGGTTGCCGCACACTGGAAGTATAAAGAGGATAAAACAACTTCCGACAGGGAGCTTGAAAACTGGGTGAATTGGATCAGGGATATTTTTGAAAACGCTTCCAAAGATGATGCCCGAAAAGAAATAATGGAAAGCTTTAAGCTGAATTTATATCAGGATGAAATATATGTCTTTACTCCCAAAGGCGATCTACGAAGGCTGCCGATAAACTCAACCCCTGTTGATTTTGCTTTTGACATACACGGTAAAGTAGGTTTCCACTGTATAGGGGCAAAGGTTAACTCCAAAATAGTCCCGCTCGATACGGTATTAAACAGCGGCGATCAGGTGGATATTATTACTTCCAAAAACCAGCACCCGAACAAAAACTGGATGAAGTTTGTCCAGACGCACAAAGCTAAATCCGCTATAAGAAAATGGATAAACAAGGAAGAAGAAGAAATTGTTGCCGCCGGAAAGGAAATACTTGAGCGTAAGGCCAAAAAATACAAGCTTACATTAAATGTTCAGGAAGTTCTCAAAATAGCCCTTAATTTAAAGTTCGATAATTCAAAGCAGTTTTTGCTTTCTATTGCGCAAGGGAAAATAGACCTTGATAAGGCTCTTGATGAATCCGTTGAACGCGAAAGAGAAAAAAAAGAAAAAGGTCAGGCGTTACAATTTGAAAATTTTGCAAAAATAGCGCGCGATGATGCCGGCGGTATTTTTATTGATGGAAAAAAATCGGGACTTATGTATTCTTACGCCAAATGTTGCAACCCTATTCCCGGAGATCCGGTGGTTGGGTTTATTACAACAGGCGAAGGTATAAAAATACATCGTAAAACGTGCCAAAACCTTATTAATATATCAGAAAAAGATTCTCATAAAATAGTGGCGGTCGACTGGCCCAAAGCGGATGAATCACTTTTTGTTGCCGGTTTGACTATTAAAGGCGAAGATTTCCCCGGACTGTTAAACGAAATTTCCCACTCGATTGTTTCCTTTAAAAATACAAACATAAAATCTATTAACATTAATACAAAAGATACCATATTTGAAGGCAGTGTTACCGTTTATGTACAAAACCTGGAACATCTTTCGCGTATAATAGACAGAATGAAAAAAATAAAAGGTATCTTTTCAGTAGAACGTTTTGAAAGTAATTGAGTATGGAAAACCAGGTGTATACACGACTGATGGGAATTGATTTTGGCACCAAGCGAATAGGTCTGGCGCTTACCGATCCCTTGATGACATTTGCTTATCCTTACCAGACAATTGCGAACGATGCGAAACTGTGGACTGTATTACCGAAGATAATTGCTGAGATGGAAGTATCAAAAATTATTCTCGGATATCCTCTTAAGGAAAGTGGAGATAAATCTGTCTCGACAGTAGGAGTGGAGAAGTTCCATGAAGCTTTGAAAAAACTGTTTAAGAATGAAATTATTCTTTGGGATGAAAGATATACTTCTGTAATTGCAAAAGAAAATATCCTGCAAAGTGTCAGTAAAAAATCAAAACGAAGAGATAAAGGGCTTTTAGACCAGAATTCGGCGGCAATAATTCTTGAAGAATATATGCGTTCCGAAGAAATTGCCGGTAAAAGAAATTCGCTGAGGCCATAACTGTCTTAATACTGCTTCAGGCATTGTTTCCGTTTTACTGTAAAAGCCGATTAAACCCTTAAAATAAAGGTTTTGCAACCAGCCATTAAGATTGACATTAACGGATGTAAAATTTATTTTTTAATATTAAATATATTAACTTAGGAGTTTATTGAAATGGCGCTTGACGCGATTGGATTGATTGAAACAAAAGGGCTTGTAAGCTCAATAGAAGCTGCCGATACAATGCTTAAAGCCGCGAAAGTTGAATTTGCAGGGCAGGAAACCATAGGCGGCGGATATGTTACCGTAATGATAAAAGGCGATGTGGCAGACGTAAAAGCCGCTACGGATGCCGGAGCGGTAGCGGCTCAAAAAGTTGGAGAGCTCGTTTCTGTCAGCGTCATTGCCAACCCTCATCCCGATTTGGAAAGTATCCTTCCAAAGAAGCAGAAATAAAATATGGCTTTAGTATTAGGTTTTATTGAAACCAAGGGCTTAATTACCGCAGTGGAAGCGGCTGACGCGATGCTGAAAAACGCGGAAGTGGAAATTACCGGCAGGGAAACAATTCCCGGAGGGATAGTAATCCTTAAAATTACAGGCGAACTTGCTTCGGTAAAAAACGCGCTTGAAACAGGCGCTGAGGCTGCAAGACGCGTAGGGCAGGTAATAAGCGTAAATGTAATTGCAAAGCCAGTCGGCGGGTTAAATGAAATTTTGCCTGAAATAAATGAGAAGTCCCGGAAAAACAGGGTTAAAATAAGCAAGAAACTTCCTAAAAAGGAAAAAGTAAAGGAAGAAACGTTTTCGTTATTCGATCAGTTGGAAGAAGAGGAAATTCAGGAGGAAAACATTACAGATACCAAAACAGAGGATACTCCCAAAAAGGAAGACGATCTGTTTGCTATAAATAATGAACCGGAAAAGGTTGAAGTGCCTGAAGAAATTGAAGAAGACCCGAAAGAAATTTCAGTTGTACCCGAACCGGAACCTGTAATTGAACAAATTGTGGAACCGGAAAAGCCTGTAGAAGAGTTGCCAATAATAGATAATGATAAAGAAAAGGAATTACAAGCCGCTGAATCTATTCCTGAGGTTACTGTTATTGAAAAAGAAGAACCTTCGGTATCAGTGAATGTAGAAAAGGAGATTGATACAGAATTATCGGTTACAGATGAGCAACCTGAGCAGGCGGTTGTTCAGCAAATAGTAAGTGAAGGAATAGAAATTAAGGAGCAAACCGGAGAAGTTTCTGATAATGAAGAAAAAACGGATATTGAAAAAATGAATGTGCACGAACTTAGAAAACTTGCCCGTTCAATTCCCGGCTTCCCAATACAGGGCAGACAGATTTCAAAGGCAAACAGAACCGTTCTGCTTGACTTTTTACAAAAACTCCCTAAGCAGTAAGCATTAAAAACTCCGCTATTGCGAAGTTTTTTGTATATAATTTTTATAGTATATGAAAAAGAATATTCTTGTAATAATAGCTTCAGTGATATTTTCAATTATTTTGTGGATATCAGTATCGTTGTCTTCGGAATACTTTTATACTTTTAATGTTCCTATTAAAATTATAAATTTTCCCGAAGGCTATACATCGGGGAGCAAAATGCCTGATCATGTATCAATAAAAGTAAAAGGTAAAGGCTGGAATCTTATTACATTAAGCTTGAAGACGGATATGATATTTTATATATCTGCCGGTATGGAAACAGGTAACAGAACTGTATACACGCAAAGCAGTCTGGCTGAAAACAATCTGTTCTCTTCCGATATTCAGGTGGTAAATATAAAACCGGATGCCATTTCGTTTTTTATAGAGAAGATGGGGCAAAAGAAAGTGAAAATTGTTCCCGATGTTGTGATAGATTTTAAAAATACTTTTGGCCTTGCGTCTCCAATTTCCGTAACGCCTGAATCTACAATTGTATATGGCCCCAAAAGCATACTAAGGAACCTGAACGAAATTACCACTCAAAAAATGTATTACTATAAGACGGATAAACGTATTTCGGAAAATGTTCCTCTTCAGCCGCATAACGGTTTTGCATATATGAATGAAAAAGTAATGTTGAATATAGATGTTCAGCAAATTGTGGAAAAAACATTGGATGGTGTTCTGGTGGAAGTTAAAGATGTTCCCAAAGGGGAAGAAGTTATCTTAATTCCCAACAAAATTACAATCGGGCTAAGAGGCGGCATAGATATATTGGGCAAATTATCTCCGGAGAACATGGCGCCTTTTGTGCGGTACGAAGAGCTGATAAACAACAACGATGGAGTTGTTACTCCACATATATTAACCGGGCCATATATAAAAGACCTGTATATAAAACCAAATGAAATCAAGTATATAATAAAAAAATTTTAAGATGTTTATTACTTTTGAAGGTATAGATTTTTGCGGAAAATCGACGCAAGTAAAACTGTTAAACGATTATCTTTTATCGACAAATAGAAAAGTCAAACTCATAAGGGAGCCGGGCGGTACTGAAATCTCTGAAAAAATAAGGGAAATACTGCTTGATAAAAAGAACAATAAAATGACTATGGAAACAGAGTTCCTGTTATTTTCCGCCAGCAGGGCGCAATTAATTAGGGAAAAAATCAAGCCTTACCTTAATGAAGGTTTTTTTGTAATTTCGGACAGGCTTCACGATTCTTCCATTGCATATCAGGGATTTGGAAGAGGAATTCCGGTTGAGCAAATAACGCAAATAAGCAAATTTGCTATTGGCGACGCCATTCCGGATTTAACCTTTTTTATTGATATTCCTGTTGAAGAAGCCGAACGCAGGAAAGCTGCAGAAACTAATGTTGCCTTGGACAGGATTGAGCTTACCGCCGGAGATTTTTTCCGTAAAGTAAGAGAAGGGTATTTGTTTCTGGCAGAAAACGAGAAACGTTTTAGAAAAATAAACGGTTTATTAAGTATTGAAAAGATTCAAGAATTAATTAAAGAAGAAATTGAGCGTTATGAAAAAGGTTGATTTTTTTAGTGGCAGAAAAAAGCTGATTATTCCGGCTTTGGCTTTAATTTTATTTTCAGCGGGGTTTTATTTTGTAAAAGATAATTACTTTGAAATTGCGAGAAGTATTGACCTTTTTGGCCAGATATACAAGGAAATTTCTTATAATTATGTGGATGAAATTTCGCCCGAAGAGTTTATGAAAGCGGGTATAAGAGGTATGCTTGCTTCACTTGACCCTTATACCGTTTATCTTGATGAAAAGAACAAAGGCGATATCGATTTGCTCACAAACGGTAAATACGGCGGTATAGGAGTTTCCATAGGACTTAGAAACGATAAGGTAACAATTCTTGAATTGATGGATGGTTATGCCGCTCAAAGACAGGGCGTTCGTATTGGTGATGTTATTTTGAGCGTTGACGACAAGGAAATTACAAAAGATAATTTCGAAAGAATATCAACCTTTGTAAAAGGGGAGCCCGGTACGCAGGTGGAATTGAAAGTTCTGCGCGATGACGGAAAAGATACTGTAAAATTCAATCTGGTCAGAGAAGAGATTATAGTTAAAAGTCTGTTATACGCGGGTTTTTATCCGGAATCGAGCAATAACGCGTATCTGAAACTTTCAAGTTTTAGCAGAACTGCCGGAGATGAAATAAAAAAAGCGCTTAAAGATTTAAGAACACAAAAGCCAATCAATTCCGTAATACTTGATCTTCGCGGAAATCCTGGCGGTTTGCTTGATGTTGCTGTTGATATTTGCAATAAGTTTATATCCAAGGGCTCATTAATTGTTTCTACAAGAGGGCGCGATACCACTCAGGTCAAATATTATTATGCAAATCAGGAGCCTATGCTCGGCAGCGCAAAAATTATTATAATGATTAATGACGGAACCGCATCCGCTTCTGAGATTGTTGCCGGCGCTATGCAGGACCACGACAGAGCCGTAATTTTAGGTACAAAATCGTTTGGCAAAGGACTTGTGCAAACTATTACTCCGCTTTTATACAACACATCTCTTAAAATTACAACAGCCAAATATTATACTCCAAGCGGCCGTTGTATACAGAAAATTGATTATTGGCAAAAGAATGATGTAATTGCAAAACAAAGCGGAATTAGCAACGCTATGTATAAAACAGATAACAAACGTAAAGTTTATTCTGCCGGAGGCATTACTCCCGATACAACTGTTGAAGATGAGTCGGATTCGAATATTCTGCATTTTCTTCAGGCAAAAGGAGCGTTCTTTACTTTTGCAAACCACTTTGTTAAAGAAAACGATAAAAATAAATTCGAGTCCGTTAAGGATGACAAGCTGTTTTCGGAGTTTCATAACTTTATAAAGGAAACCAACGAACAGTATAAATCCGAATCGTTAAAGAAAGTTGAACAATTAATTGCAAGCGCAAAGAACAATAATTCCGATAAGGAAGCGCTTGAAGACCTTGAAAAACTGAGGAAGCATTACGAAAAAACTTCACAGAACGAATTGAACAAAGATAAAACGGAATTAATTAAGGAAATCAGAACGGAAATAGCCGCAAGGTATTATGGATCGGAAGGAAGAATCAGAAAGAGTCTTGATTACGATAAACAAATCCAGATATCGTTAAAAATACTGAATAATAATTCCGCTTATGAAAAACTGTTAAAGAATAATTAAGAGGGAAAAAGCTGTTTGAAAATGAAGAAATTAAATAATAGGAGTTACATACGCCTATTATTTAATTTCTTCATTTTAATAATAATAATATTTAATCTGCTGTTGTTTTGTTGGGGAGTAATTGTATATTTCATTTCAAATAATTAACTTCCTGATGAATCATTAATACTATTTTATATAACAGATTGATATTTTGTTATAGCAAACAACAGTTAACCATTTGTGTGTCAACAATAATATAAAATCAATAAATGAAGACAGCAAAGTTTTTAATTAGGAAAGATCCTGTATACCAGAGATGTCCGTCCTGTAATAAACCGAACACTCTTCACAGATCCCGAGCAAGAAAAACAAAAGAAAGAGTTATTAATGCCATAACTTTTTGTAAGCTTTACAGATGCCATAGTTGCGGATGGAGGGGGTATCTTTCCAAATTCAAAATTACATACGCCTCTATTCGTAATTTATTCATATACATTATTATAGCAGCTTTATCTGCATATCTTGTTATGACATTTATTAAAAGATTCACAATGAATTAAAATAGTCTTGCATTAGTAAGATATCCGCAATCAATTTATGGGGAAGAATATACCGGTATTTCCACAAACCGGACCTTCAGGTCAGCAGGCTTAACCTATTTATAAAAATCTCATTTTTAAAAATAAATATTTTGTTTTTGAAAATAATTCATTAAGTTGACTTTCAATAAAGTTGTGTCGCTTTACCTCCTGTCTGAAAAAAAAATGAACTTTTTATTATTAACTGTGTGTTAACTCGAAAGGCGCTTTTAGTTTATTAGTTAGAGCTTTAGAATATAATTAACCATTATCGTTAACAAAAAACAAGTTCTGATGAAAAATACTTTACTCGATTATATCCTAAGAGTCAGATTTCCGGTAACAATTTTTGTTATCTTGTGCGCTTTTTCCATAACTTATTTTGCCTCTCGAACAGAAAGAGATGGAATAGGTTATTCGCCAGATCAGCCTATTAAATTTTCGCATAAGCTCCATGCGGGGCAGATGAAAATAGACTGCCAGTATTGTCATACAGGAGTCGAAAAATCCCGCCACGCCGCCATACCGCCAGCGGCCACATGTATGAATTGCCATAAAGAGGCAAGAAAAGACAGACCGGAGATTATAAAATTAGCCAAGTATTATAACGAGGGAATTCCTATACCATGGAAAAGGATACATAAAGTTCCTGACTACGCGTATTTTAACCATAGCGTTCATGTGAACAAGGGAATAGAGTGTAAAAACTGTCATGGTAATGTTGACCAGATGGAAAAAGTAGCTCAAATGAACTCTTTTACTATGGGAAGTTGTTTGAATTGCCATAGGAACATACACGAAAAAATACCGGACCTAAAAGGGATTAACAAAGGGCCGGAAAACTGTTACGCTTGCCACAGATAAGTATTACAGGAGAAAACGGATAAAACCATGGAAAGAAAAAAGTTTTTAATATCGGCAGGAGCCGGAATTTTTAGCATGGCAATTTTAAGCAAGATTCCATTTCTAAAGTCTGTACGCATTAACCGGAATGAAGAAAAAAAAGTAAAAGTCGTATTAAACCCGCTGGCAATAAGCAGAAAAAAAACAGGTGCAAATAATGTCTGATAATTTGGATAAACATAATATTGACGGCAATAATTTGCCGGATCCTGATTACTGGAGAAGTTTTCGTGAATTATTCGCAAAGCAGAAAGAATTAAAAGATATTCAGGATGAAAAGAGCGATAAAACCATAGACGATTTAACTTCTACCGGTTTGAATGGAATATCTCGCAGGAAGTTTTTTGCACTGCTTGGGGCTTCGGCGGCTCTTGCGGGCACAGGCTGCTCCGATTACAGGGACAAGGGTACCATTATTCCTTATAACAGCAAACCTGAAGACGTTATTGTTGGCAAGGCCAATTATTACGCATCATCTTGTGATGTTTGCGCTAACAATTGCGGTGTTCTTATAAAAACAAGAGAGGGGAGGCCAATAAAAATTGAGGGAAACCCGGATAACCCGGTAAATAAAGGTAAAATCTGCGCCAAAGGTCAGGCGAATATTCTTAATTTGTACGATCCCGAAAGGGTAAAAACGCCTCTTGTTGGCAATAATGGGTTATATTCGGAAATATCATGGAAAAAAGTCGATAAGGAAATTACCGCGGCGCTTAAAGAAGCTTCCGCAAAAGGGAAAACTGTTGCGGTTATTTGCGGTGTCAATAATTCCCCCACTTTCAGCAAGATAATTGAAGAATTTAAAAATAAATATGCTGCTGTAAAGTTTTATTTTTATGAAGTTTTTAATAATCAGACTCGTAACAGCGCATGGTTTGAGTGTTATGGGGAAGATAATTATCCTGCAATAAGATGGAATGAAGCGAAAGTGATTCTTTCGCTTGAAGGCGACTTTCTTGGCACGGAAGGAAACAAATTAGAGGCTTCGCGTTTATTTGCCGAAAACAGAAATGTGGATTCGTTAAAAGAGTTTAACCGGCTTTATTGTGTTGAAGGGGACATGTCGTTAACCGGCATGAATGCCGATTACCGGATAAAATTAAGACCCGACTACCAATTGGAATTTGTATTGTCTTTATTGAATGAAATTATCCTTAAAAGAAAGGTAAGTCATAATATTTCCAATGCCGGCTTGTTTAATAAAATATCCGGGTATTCACTAACTGAGTTTGCAGAAAGCAGCGGAATCAGTAAAAAAACAATGGAACAACTTGTAACAGACCTGATTGGCAACAAAGGTAAAGGATTTGTTTATGCGGGTAATTCTTTAAGTAGGGACGTCCATGTTGCAGTAAATTTATTAAATGAAGTTCTTGAAAACAAAACACTGTACAATACTGAAGCGCAACCTGTACATGTAAACAGGCTTTCGGATAAAAACGGTTTGAATGAACTTGTTGCGGATATGAACAGCGGTAAAACAAGTATTGTAATTCATTTCGATTCTAATCCGGTTTTTACAATGCCGGCAAATCTTAAATACGAACAGGCATTAAGGAAAGTCGGACTTGTTATAAGCCTGACATCATTGGAAAACGAATCTTCCTTATATGCAAAATATGTTCTTTCCATAAACCATACTTTGGAAAGCTGGAATGATTATAAAACCCGTAGCGGTTTTATAGGGCTTCAGCAGCCTGTGATTGCCCCCTTGTACAATACAAGGCAGAAAGAAGCCGTATTGTTAAACTGGCTTGCGCAGGAAACGGATAATTATTCGGAAAAAATATACTACGACTATCTTATTTCCAGATGGGAAAAAGAAGTTTACCCTGCTGCCGACTCAATTCTGGATTTTAAGGAGTTTATGAACGCAAGTCTGCATGATGGCGTTGCAAAACAAAAAGATACTTCAAAATCATCGCTTAGTTTTAATACTGCCTGTATAAACGATTTGCCAGAGAGAATTAAAAGAAATACCGGTTTGGTTTTGATATTGAAAGAAAGCTATTCATTGGGGGATGGAAGGAACGCTAATAATGGATGGCTGCAAGAGCTGCCACACCCCGTAACAAAAATTACATGGGATAATTACGCCGCAATTTCCACGGGTACTGCAAAGAAATATAATCTTAAAGATAATGACTTAATAGAAATTATTATTGATAAAAACAAGGCCACTTTGCCTGTTTATGTACAGCCGGGAATGGCTGACGATACTATTTCGGTACAATTGGGATATGGGAGAACAAGGGCGGGAGTTATTGGTATGGGAGTGGGGCATAACGCGAACACGCTTTTACTTAGCAACAGCGGTACTTCCAATTGGATACATAGTTGGGTCTTAATTAATAAAACCGGAGGCAAATACAAACTGATTTCTTCTCAGGAAAAATATGATTTTGATAACGAAACTACTAAAGAGCAGCATTTAAAACGAGGTATCATCAAAGAAGGTACGGTTCATGAGTACAAAAGAAATCGTGAGTTTATCAGAGAAAAAAGTGAAGAGAAGCACGAAAGCATATTTAACGCGTATGAATACAAAGGCGTAAAATGGGGTATGTCGATCGATTTGAACAAATGTACCGGCTGCACCGATTGTATAACGGCCTGCAATGTTGAAAACAATATTCCGGTTGTTGGTAAAGACCAGGTGGAAAAGGGGCGGTCAATGCAATGGTTGAGAATAGACAGGTATTACTCCGGTAATGAAGAAGAACCTGTCCCTTCATATCAACCGATGCTATGCCAGCATTGCGATAAGGCTACATGCGAACAGGTGTGCCCTGTGGCGGCCACTTCCCATAGTCCCGATGGATTGAACCAAATGGTATATAACAGGTGCGTAGGCACGCGTTATTGCTCAAATAACTGCCCTTATAAAGTGAGACGTTTTAATTTCTTTAACTTCAGGAATCACTTTCGTGACGGTATATACGAAAAACCGGTTGTTGAGCTTCTTCATAATCCCGAAGTGACAGTTCGTTCACGTGGAGTTATGGAAAAATGTACATTCTGTATCCAAAGAATTATGGAGGCAAGGGAAGAGGCGACAAGAAATAAAACTACAATAAAGGGGAGTGATGTCAGAACAGCTTGCCAGGATGCCTGCGGGACAGACGCTATTAAGTTTGGCGATATAAACGATGAAAAGGGCGAGTTTTATAAATACAGGAACCATGAACTTGGTTATTATGTGCTTGAAGAAACCAATACAAAACCAAATGTTACGTACATTGCAAAACTTAGAAATATAGCCGCGGAGGTAAAATAGTGGAAATTGACTATTCAATAGAACTGCCATTGGTTGAAGGCCGACCCACTTTAGCGGATATTGACCGTGTAATTGCCCGGCCGATGGAAACGAAGCCATCTAAAAAGTATTTTATTGCTCTTGGTATTACTGTTACAATGCTTTTGGCCGGAGCGGTATGCTTGGGTCTTACATTGTTTTATGGTATTGGCATGTGGGGCAATAATCAGCCGGTTGGCTGGGGTTTGGGTATTGTGAATTTTGTGTTTTGGGTGGGTATTGGTCACGCGGGTACTTTAATTTCCGCTGTATTGTTTTTACTGAGACAAAAATGGAGAACAGGAATAGCGCGTTTTGCCGAAGCCATGACAATTTTTGCGGTTATGTGCGCGGGAATATTTCCGTTAATACATACGGGCAGACCATGGCTTGCGGGTTATTTGTTTCCATATCCAAACCAGCACGGTTTGTGGGTTAATTTCACATCGCCGCTTTTGTGGGATGTTTTTGCCGTATCCACATATCTTACAGTGTCTTTTGTGTTCTGGTATATTGGCTTAATACCCGATTTTGCCACTATGCGCGATAGAACAACCGCCAAAATAAGGAAAACTGTTTATTCCATATTCAGCCTTGGCTGGCGTCACTCACACAGAAACTGGCAGCATTACGAAAAAGCCTATATGATTCTTGCGGGATTTGCGACACCGCTCGTTCTTTCGGTGCATACCATAGTGAGTTTCGATTTCGCGGTATCCATAATGCCTGGCTGGCATGCTACAATTTTTCCGCCGTATTTTGTAGCGGGAGCTATTTTTTCCGGCTTTGCAATGGTAGTAACGGTACTGGTTTTTGTAAGAAAAGTATTCGATCTGGAACATATTATAACCATAGATCATCTTGAAAAAATGAATAAGGTTATACTTGCAACGGGTATGCTTGTGGGTTATGCCTATGCAATGGAGTTTTTTATAGCGTGGTACAGCGGGCAGGAAGTTGAACGATTTGTGTTTATTAACCGCGCTTTTGGGCCTTACGCCTGGGCTTACTGGATAATGGTCAGCTGTAATGTGTTATTTCCGCAGTTATTCTGGAGTAAAAAAGTAAGACGCTCCGTTCCGGTTATGATGGTAATTGTAATTCTTGTAAATGTCGGCATGTGGTTCGAACGTTTTGTTATTACAGTAACATCTTTACACAGAGATTTTCTGCCCTCAAGCTGGGGCTATTATAAGCCTACTCTTGTGGATTTCGGTATCCTGCTTGGCAGTTTTGGTCTGTTCTTTACTTTGGTGCTACTGTTTACAAGAGCGTTACCGGTTGTATCAATTTCCGAAATTAAAGCAGTTGTTGACGGCGCTCAGCCTTCGCATCACGGAGAATAAACATGAACGAACCGAAATTACATAGCTTGGCTGCTTTATTTAACACTCCCGATGAAATTATTCACGCGGCTGAAAAAGTATCGGGTACAGGATACGAAAAGTTTGATGTTCATACTCCTTATCCTTTACATGGTATGGATAAGGCTATGAAGCTTAAGCCTTCGAAACTTGGTTATATTACTCTTGCTTTTGGCCTATCAGGGGCGGCTTGCGCATTACTGCTTATGTATTGGACAATGTCTGTCGACTATCCCTTAATAATAAGCGGAAAACCGTTTTTTGCCTTGCCGGCCTTTATTCCAATTACTTTTGAACTAACCGTTTTGCTTGCAACTCTTTCCACTATAATTGCAATGCTTACGTTTTTCTTTAAATTTCCGGATAACGCCAATCCTTTACATGATACTGCTTATATGAAAGCTGTCTCTTCCGATAAATACGGAATTTGTATATATGCGGACGATAAAATGTTTAACTTGACCGAAACTAAAGAGCTTTTATCATCTTTGCACGCTTTTTCTGTTTCCGAAATATACTTTCCGGCAGAGGAAAAATACCCGGTATTGCAGCCTAAGTTTTTAATATTTCTTGTCATAATTGCATTGGTTACTTCCAGCGCTACTTATTTGACGCTAAACAAAGCGCTGTATGTTGTTCCTTTCGATTGGATGATGAAGCAGGCCAAGCTTATACCTCAATCGCAATCGGATACGTTTGCCGATAAATATGGTATGCGTAAACCTGTTGAAGGAACTGTCGCGAGGAACTTTGTTCCCTATGAATACAAAGATCAGCTTCAACAGCCGGAGAAACCTCTTGAAAACCCATTGCTGCCTACAAAAGAAGCATTGGAACTTGGGAAAAAGAAATTCCTGACTTTTTGTTCTCCCTGCCATGGAAACTACGCGGAAGGAGATAGCCGGTTAAACGGACAATTTCCAAATCCTCCTACTTTGCACTCAAATAAAGTAAGAAACTGGAAAGATGGAAACATCTATCACGTAATAACAAATGGTCAAAACATAATGCCATCTTACGCTTCGCAGGTTACGCGCGAAGAACGGTGGGCAATAATTCATTACATACGAGTTTTGCAAAAAGCAAAAAACGCTTCGGAAGCGGAAGTTTTGCTGAGTAAAAAGGAGTCTTCTTCAAATGGAACAAAGTAAATTTATTTATCAGAGGAAGGATTTGCCTAAACAAGTTGAGCTGACAGGGTATGCGCTTGTTCTGTTAGGATTTCTGTTAGGCGCGGTATCTTACTTTGCTGAACCGGTCCGGGCTTCAATGAATTATCTTATTATGTTTATATACTTACTTAGTATTGGGCTCGGTTCAATATTTCTTGTTGCAATTGAATACCTTACCGGGGCTGATTGGAGCGTTCAGTTCAGAAGAATAAGCGAATTTTTTGCTTCGGTATTTGTAATTCTCGTTTTACTTGTATTGCCTTTGTTGTTTAATATGAATAACATTTTTAACTGGATGAACAAACAATTTGTTGAGACGGACAGTATTCTTAAAGGTAAAACCTCTTATTTAAATTCCACTTTTTTTATAATAAGGGTTGCTTTTTGCTTTTGCATCTGGGGTCTGTTTTATTTCCTTCTGCAAAAAAATTCCACCAGGCAGGATGAAACAAAGGAACAACTCCTTACAACAAAAAACATAAAACTCTCCGCGGGTTTTATCCCCTTGTTTGCCATCACTCTTACCATAGCCGCTGTAGACTGGCTTATGAGTCTTGACGCGCATTGGTACTCAACAATATTCGGTGTGTATTTCTTTGCCGGTTCGGTTGTTGCGTCATTAGCGGCTGTAACTTTTACTGCAATAAAACTTAAGGAAAAAGGATACCTTCATCCGGCATTCACTAACGAACAATTATACAGCCTTGGAACACTTCTCTTTGTATTTATAAACTTTTGGGCGTATATAGCTTTTTCGCAATATATGCTTATCTGGTATGCCGATTTGCCTGAAGAAACGATATGGTTTATGCACAGGTGGCAGTATGGCTGGAGCTATGTTTCTTTATTTTTGATTTTGACTCATTTTGTTGTGCCTTACGCGGTATTATTGAGTCAGCCCTCAAAAATGGATCCAAAGCGTTTAAAGTTTATTACGTTGTGGATTCTTGGAGCGCATCTTGTAGATGTTTTCTGGATTGTTATGCCCAATACTACAGGTCCTGTTATAAGCTGGATGGATTTTATTTTCCCGTTTGCAATTATAGGCGTTTTGATAGTAGTGTTCTCGTATAAGGTCAAGCGTAATAACCTGATTCCAATTGGCGATCCAAAACTGCAAAAAAGTATAAAAATAAGTCTATAATTATTTTTTGATGTTATGAAAAAAATATACGAATTGATATTGAAGCTATATAAGGAAAACCCGGGAAGATTCTTCGGGCTGTTGTTTCCTTATATTCTGGTAATAATCATTGCAATTGGTTTTTTATATCTTGGTAAAGTTGAAGTTATTTCACGGAATTCCGTTCCGCCTGTAATAGCCGATTCTGTTATTACAGCCGATTTATCTATTGCCGAAGTAAGCGAAACCGAACCAATAAACATTGAAACAGCATCAAAAACGGATGCGGGAATAATTTCTAAAGGCAAGGCGCTATTTACCGCAAATTGCGTATCATGCCACGGGGCAGATGGTAATGGCGACGGCGCCGCGGGAGCCGCGCTGAATCCAAAACCAAGAAATTTCCATGCGACTGACGGATGGAAAAATGGAAGAAAGATTTCGGAAATGTATAAGACTTTACAGGAGGGGATAAAGGGAAGTGGTATGTCCGCTTACGATTATCTGCCACCGGCGGACAGGTTTGCGTTAATCCATTATGTCAGGAGTTTTATGACGCAACCTCCCACAGATACTCCTGCGGAATTAGCTCAATTAGATAATGTTTACAGCTTGTCAAAAGGCGCTAAGTTTGGCGGGCAAATACCGGTTCGTATGGCGGAAAAAATCATGCTTGCCGAAGATATGAATAAGATGAAAGAAATTACTGCGGTGGTTAATAAAATTAATGCAGATACCAATGCTGCCGCAAAAATACTAAAAAGCGTTTCCGTTAATAAAAGCAAAATAGTAAAAACAGTTTTATTCTCTGATATACTCAGGCAGGAAAGCAGTGAGTTTGCAAAGTCAACTGCGGCTAACATTCCGTTTAACGGTTTTAGCAACGCCTTTAACAGGCTTTCGCCTGAAGATTTAAATACTGTTTATGTATACCTTAAATCATTTGTTAAGGATTAATTATATGTTATTGACAAGTACAGAAGAGATGGGCCATCCCAAGACTGAGGGAGTGGAAAATGTTGAAGTCGAATCATCGTTAATAAACAAATATAAGTATTTATTATTTTCTGTTATAATAATAACAGGTGCAAGTTGTATAATACTTACAATATATAAATCTATATATGAGGATGGTTTTTTAATTGGTGCGAAGGAATTGAGCATTTATACCATGGTATTCAACACTATTGTTTTGTTCACAGCGGGTTTAACCATGTCTCTTTCGTTTGAATCTTTTAAGAATAAATCGTTTCCTCTCTACGGCTTTTTACATAAAATTACGGTTTTGCTTGTTGTGGTATTTATTGCAAACAGATTCATGGAATATACTACGCTGATTGATTATGGCCTAATACCAGGTTCTGCATTGATGTTGACCAAAAGCAAAGGAGAAAGTATTTTCTTTCTGCTTTATTACATAACTACAGGGGTACAATTATTATTTACTATTGCAGCCATGTTCAACATAATTGTTGTAGGTAAAATAATAAAACATGAAGAAACAACTGTGGATAATATTGAAAAGGTTCAAAAGACATCGGGTATGTTTTGCTCCGCCTTAATTATGTGGCTGTTTGTTTCCGCATTTATTTATTTGATAATATGAGGAAGTTTATGGAAAACGAAAATGGAAAAAATTATGGTAGATTTATTCTGTTATGGTTGAGTCTGGTTGTTACAATGTGTATTTCCGTGGCTGTATCAAGTATGAATTTAGGAAGTATTAAAAACACGGTTGTATTAACAATAACGGCAATTCAGTCTTGTTTAATAATTATTGTATTTGCCGGTGTAAGAATAAACAATACTACAGGAAAAGTATTTACAACTGTGTCTGTGGTATTTTTGTTTGTCCTTTTTATATTAATAAAATAACAGATGTTTACAAGTTATTAGCAGAGGGCTGTTAAATGGATGTTTTTAGCAGTATGATTTTACCGTTATCATCCGAGCAAATTATTGTACTTCAATATTTGCAGGCGATATTGTTGCTTTTGTTTTTACCGTTTTCCGGATTAATAATTGCCGGAACAACTATATCTCTGTTATACCGAAGGAAGGCGCTAACAACAAATGATAAGAAATATCTGGAACTTTCCGAAAAAATAATATCAATATGCACAATTAATAAAAGTATGGGCGCCGCTGCCGGATTGTTGCCCGCACTGGCTTTGTTTATGACCAACATGCAGCTAATATATATTAATGGCTCACAGATAGGCGTGTTCTTATTTGTAGCTTTAACAGCTTATTGTGCGGGATTGATTTTGATATATGTTTACAGATATTCATTTTCTTTTAATCGTTATTATAATTCGGGAATTTATGGATTAGTACTTATAAGCTTTGCTGTTATTATTTATTTGAGCTCCATGTCGTTTTCAGTATTTCCGGAAAAGTGGCTTCAAACAAAAAGTATTTTATCTCTGGTCTTTTCCGCTGATGTCCTGACGCGTGTTCTGTTTTTCTGTTCGGCTTCTCTGGCTATTACATCGGTCTTTTTAATATTTATGATATTTTACTGGAATGAAGGAAAAAATACATTTACCGATGAACAAAAAAGAATAGTTAAAAAAAATTCTACAGGTTTTATATTTCTCTGTTCTGTTTTAGCGCCGCTTTTTATGTTTGCAGGAATATTAGTTCTACCTGAAAGAGCATTATCCGCTTCCGTATATGGTTATTTATTAATTGCAGTAATTCTTGTGTTATTTGTTTATATCTTTACCTATGCAATGCTGAAAGACAGAAAGGAAAAATACAGCGGATATATTTTTGTAATGTTGTTGTTTGTATTTTTTGCAAATACAATTAAAGATCAGGCTGCTTCCCGTAACGCCACTGCTCTCCATTCTATTCAGGTAAATATGGAATATGCTAAATATATACAGACGCTTTCAGCGGGAAGCGGGGAGGAAATATCGGAAGCAAAAGGGGAAGAAGTATATAAGAGAATCTGTATAACATGTCATCGGTTCGATCAAAAACTTGTGGGGCCTCCGTACAAGGAAACGCTTCCGAAATATGAAGGTAAAATTGATGAGCTGGCAGCCTTTATCTCAAATCCCGTAAAAAAGAATCCCGGTTATCCGGCAATGCCTAATCAGAACTTAAAACCGGGGGAAGCAAAATCGGTAGCTAAATATATATTGGAGCAATATAAAAAATAATTATTTCTGTCCTGATACTCTTTTTCTGCTATCCATTTTGCTTTAAAAGCATTCAGCGTCAATAAAAAAATAATATAAATTGTGTGTGGCGCGATGTGTTCATAAAAACATGTTGAAATTTCAGCCTCAATATTCCTTTTTTTTTCGAATAAAAATAGTATTTTTGTTTTTTGTAAAAAAGCCAGGAATACTTATATTAATAAAGATATAATATTTAAATGGTCAAATTGAAAATAAGAATAGGAAATTAGATGACTAAGTTTTTAGGAACATACAATGTCATTCCATCGTTACCGGAAAATTTAGAACTGTTACGAAAACTCGCTTTTAATCTGCATTGGAGTTGGAATCAGGATACGCTGGAATTGTTCAGAAGATTAGATAGAGACTTATGGGAAGAAACTCACCACAACCCTGTGATGATGCTTGGCAGAATTAGTCAGGATAGATTGGAAGAAGTAACACATGACGATGGTTTTTTAGCTCATAAAAACAGAGCTTTTTATAATCTGGAAGTTTACCTTTCTGAAAAGACATGGTATCAAAAGAATTATGGCCAGCTGGAAAATTTCAATATTGTATATTTTTCGGCTGAGTTCGGGCTAACCGAGTCGTTACAGACTTATTCGGGCGGCTTGGGTATTCTTGCTGGCGACCACATGAAAGCCGCAAGCGATTTAGGTATTCCGCTTACAGGAATTGGTCTGTTATATAAGGAAGGTTATTTCCAACAGTATCTTACTTCAGACGGATGGCAGCATGAACGTTATGAAATTAACGACTTCCAGAACCAGCCTATGACGCTTGAACTGAATGAAAAAAAAGAACCTTTGATTCTTTCTATTAAATTTCCTGAAAGAGATGTCTATTTCCAAATCTGGAAAATACAGGTCGGAAGAATTCCTTTATACTTGTTGGATACAAATGTTTCTATGAATTCCGAAACCGACAGGAAAATAACCGAAACCCTTTATGGGGGAAATGCGGAAACCAGAATACAGCAGGAAATTATCCTTGGCATTGGCGGCATAAGAGCGTTACAGGCTTTAGGCATAATTCCTACAGTATGCCACATGAATGAAGGCCACTCCGCTTTTCTTTCTCTTGAAAGAATAAAGACATTGATGGATAAACACGGTTTGTCTTATTCCGAAGCAAAGGAGATAGGTTTCTACTCGAACATTTTTACAACTCATACGCCTGTTCCGGCTGGTATTGACGTTTTTGCAAACGATCTGGTTGAAAAATATTTCGGACATTATTACAGGAATGAATTAAAAATTTCCGATAAGGAATTTTATTCACTCGGCAATATTCATAAGGACAAGGAATCGAGCGTGTTTAATATGGCTCACCTTGCAATGAATACAGCGGGCTTAATTAATGGCGTAAGTAAACTTCATAGTGTGGTTTCCAAAAAAATGTGGTCATCCGGTTATAAGGGTGTTCCGTTTAACGAAATACCTATAGGACATGTTACAAATGGCGTTCATACAAGATCTCATATTTCAAGAGAAATGGAAGAACTTTTTGTAAGATATCTTGGTGAAAACTGGATTCATAATCCCGCTTCTCCTTCGTTGTGGGAAAGGATTGATAAAATACCTGATGAAGAATTATGGCGCATACACGAAAGAAGAAGAGAGAAGCTTGTTACTTTTGTGCGAAACAGGTTGATTAATCAGATTAAGGCCAGAGGTGGAAGTCAATCCGAACTTAGCTCGGCTGCTGAAGTTCTTAATCCTCGCGCGCTGACAATTGGTTTTGCGAGAAGATTTGCAACTTATAAACGCGCTACGCTTATATTTAAAGATATTGAAAGACTTATAGACCTGTTAAGCAATAAAAACAAGCCTGTTCAGATTATTATTGCCGGTAAAGCTCATCCAAAAGATGATGAGGGCAAGAGACTTATTCAGGAAATTTACCAAATGACTCAAGAGGAACAGTTTAAGAAGAAAATCGTTTTCCTTGAAAATTATGATATGAACGTTGCCCGCTATATGGTTGAAGGCTGCGATGTTTGGTTAAATAATCCGCGCCGTCCCCTTGAAGCGAGCGGTACTTCGGGTATGAAAGTAATTGCAAACGGCGGATTAAACTTTAGCGTATTAGATGGCTGGTGGGACGAAGGTTTTGACCCTGAACTTGGCTGGAAAATTGGCAATGGCGAGGAGTATACTGACCCTGATTACCAGGATGAAGTTGAGTCGAGACAGCTATATAATACCCTTGAAACGGATATTATTCCTTTATTCTATGATAGAGGCGAAGACAGGTTGCCGAGAGGCTGGATGAAAAAAATAAAAGTTTCAATGAATAAACTGGGGCAATTCTTTAATACACACCGTATGGTAATGGAGTATTTTACAAAATATTATTATCCATCTTACCAAAAGAGAATTGTTATTTCGGAAAAGAAGTTTGATAAAGCCAAAAAACTTACCGCGTGGAAATCTTTTGTTAAAGAAAACTGGCATAATATCAGTATTAAAAATATTGAAACGGAAAACTTTAGAAAAGAACTTAAAGTTAGCGAAGATTTGGTAATTAAAGCCGAAATAGATCTTGGAAATCTGACGCCATCTGATGTTGAAGTACAGATTTATTACGGATTGATTGACAAACAGGATGATCCGCAAAACAATCTGACTGAAAAAATGGAATCGGATGCAAGAAAAACAAAAGACGGTTACTATAAGTTTACAGGCAGCATAAAAAGTAAACATACCGGGCAGCATGGCTTTACGGTAAGAATATTACCAAGTCATGAGCTTATGATTCATCCGTTTGAACTTGGCCTTATTTACTGGGCTGTTTAATTAATATTCTAAGGAATTAGTTTTTCTTATGTTGTTGGAAACTTTAGATACAAAACAAAATGATGTTGTGATTTATTCTCAGAATATTTTTAATCTGGAGAATAATTTCAAGATCATTTATAAAGATGCAGCTCTTAAAAAACCTCATAGTATAAGCTACTATGAGGTTTGCAATTTTGTAAACAATGCTTCGCCAAAAGTAATTATAGTTTACCGGATGCTGACAAATCTTACGAATTTTACATTGCAAAGATCGCAATACGGTTTTCCCATGTTTATAGATAATAATCCGGACCTTGTTTTTTTTGATCCGGTATACGCTATAAAGGAACTGGAATCCCTTAGCGGTGTAATAGATATGCAGAACCTTCGTTTCAGAATTCAGCAGGTTGGGCTTAATTCAATAATACGGCGGGGGGATAGGGCAAATTTTACTGAAATATATTGCTTCGATTTGAGTTCCAAGGAAGCTGTTACCCAAAACGATAAGATTTTTGCAGACGCCATATTTGCTTTGGACGAAAACTTTGTTGACGATGAACATGCGGATTTGAAAAAATACTCTGCTAACGGCGAATTAAAGGAAAACTCTCTTAACATCGATAAAGGGTATTCGCCTAAGGATTTCCAGAGATTTATTCCTGAAACGCCTCCTGTAATGGTTGTTCAAACACAGGAAACATTTACCCAGACTACTTCTAAAAGAAAAACGGCTTTCGGCGATTTTATTGAACAAAATAAACAAAAGCAAACGCAAAACTATCCGGAAAGCGCTTCAGCGCCGCCTCCCAAAAGTATGATCCAGATTTTTAAGTCTACCGGACAGCTTAAAGATTATGTGCATGGTAGAAACGAAGAACCGGTAATATTGAAATTTAACAAATAATCCTTCTGTTGTAATGAATATTGAAAATATAAAAAAAGATTGTAGATACTTTAGAGGAGACATACCCTGTAAGCCTCATAAAAATTATGGCGTACATTGTGTTGACGAAAATAATAAACCTTGCAGTAATTATAGCCCGTTCAAAGAGAAAATTCTGATTATTAAATTAGGCGCAATTGGAGATGTTATAAGAACTACTCCATTGCTTACCAAATTAAAACAGGAATACCCTGAAGGTAAAATATACTGGATGACTTTAAGTCCCGCAATATTACCTGCCGAGGTGGATGTTTCCTTAAAATTCAATTTCGAAAATGCTCTTTATGTACAATCGTTTGAATTTGATTTGGCAATAAACCTTGATAAAGATAAAGAGGCCTGTGCGCTTTTACAGAATATAAAAGCGAAGGTTAAAAAGGGATATTATCTTAAAGACGGCCTGCCTTGCCCGATTAACGAAGAGGCTGTACTCAAATTCCTTACTGGATTGTTTGATGATGTAAACAAGGCGAATACAAAAAGCTATCCTGAGGAAATATTTGAAATATGCGGATACAAGTTTTCGGGAGAAAAGTATATACTCGCTCCGCATAATGAATATGCGGAAGATTGGACTGAAATAGACAGAACTAAAAAAATTGTAGGCTTTAATACCGGTTGCGGCGGTAGATGGACTTCGCGTCTGTGGGCTGAAGAGAGATGGGCTGATTTGGCCCGGCTTTTATTAAAGGCTGGCTATGAAGTTATTTTTCTTGGCGGAGAACAGGAGCATGAGAAAAACAGCAGGCTTGCAAAAGAGACGGGGGGCAAATACTTTGGTTATTTCAACCTCGAAAAATTTGTGAATCTTGTAAACCAGTGTCATCTTGTAGTTACAGGCGTTACTATGGGTATGCATATTACAATTGGTTTGAATAAAAAAATTATTCTTTTCAATAATATATTTAACCCAAATGAATTTGAACTTTACGGACTTGGTGAAATTGTAGGCCCATCAAAGGAATGCAAATGCTACTTTAGCGCTTCATGTAAAAATGATGAATACAAGTGTATGGAGCATATTGAACCGCAGAGAGTATATGAGACCGTAAAAAAACATCTGCCATTATGAAAATTTCAATTATATCCACAGCTTACCCTTTGCGTGGGGGAATAGCTCATTTTGTCGGACTTGTTTATAAAGAACTTAAAAAAAAGCATGACGTAAGCGTTATTACATTTAAAAGGCAGTACCCGAAAATATTTTTCCCTGGCAAATCGCAAAAAGAAGATGGCGATGAGACGGAAAAAATACCTTCGCGCGTAAGTGTTGATTCAATCAACCCTGTCAATTGGTTGCTTGAAGGCTTAAGGGTAAAAAAAGATGAACCCGAATTGATAATTTTCAAATACTGGATGCCTTTTTTTGCCCCATGCTTTTATACAATTTCCAGAATTGCGCGGATGAATGGCAAAACCAAAACACTTGTTATTTGCGATAACGTGCTTCCACATGAAAAAAGACCCGGCGATAAATTCCTTACAAAGTTGTTTTTTTCGAGAGCGGACTATTTTGTTCTGCTTTCAAAAAAAGTGCTTGAGGATTTGATTATGCTTAAACCAGGCGCTGTATATAGAGTACTGCCGCATCCAATCTATTCAAATTTTGGAGATGTTGTTCTAAAGATGCAGGCAAAAGCAAAACTGAAACTGAAAGATGAAAAGCTTGTCCTGTTTTTTGGCTTTATAAGGGACTATAAAGGGCTGGATTTATTGCTGCGTGCAATGGCATTATTAAAAACAGAGAATATTAAATTGATGGTTGCTGGCGAGTTTTATTCCGATAAAGAAAAATACTTAAATCTTATTGATGAATTAAAGCTTCAGGATACAGTTCGTTTATTTACGGATTTTATTCCTTCGGGCGAAGTCAGATATTATTTTTCCGCCTGCGATGCTGTTATCCTGCCTTACCGCTCGGCTACTCAAAGCGGTATAGTACAGATTGCCATGAATTTCCGAAAGCCGGTTATTGCTACAGATGTTGGCGGATTGAAAGAAGTGGTTATTAATAATAAAACCGGTTTTATTGTTGATGAAATAGATCCGAAGAAGATTGCCGACGGCATTCTTCGTTTTTATAACGAAAAGCATGAAGATGAGTTTGTAAAGAACATTGAAAACGAAGTTGATAAATATTCGTGGAAGCATTTTATAGACGGAATGCTCGAAATGACGACAGGGGAAAATAAAAATTTAAAAGAGTAGAGAGGGCAATGCCCTCTCTATAAAAAATCACTTCTTGTGCGCATACTTCTGTATGAGCTTATCGTATGCAGCAGAACCATTACCAAGCACAATTGACGCGATATCGAGAGAAGGATTTTCCAGATTGGCATCGCGTACATTTACCAAATGAACAAACACGGATTGTGAAGCCGGGTAAATTACAATGTTTGAAGCAAAACCGGTTCCGCCGCCGGCGTGTGTAAAATATTTGCCTCTCGAAGAATCCACTCCAACGCCAAAACCAAAACCATAATCAATCCTTTGTCCGGAAGGCAGAACGGTTGGTCTTATCATTGTATCAAGAGAAGCTTTGGAAATAAGCTTATTATTAAGTAACGCCAGGCCAAATCTGACTAAATCTTCAGCTGTGGAAATAATACCGCCACCCGCATATTTAAAACTCAAATCGGCAAGAGGGGCGTTGGTAATAGTGTCATTGTTCTTAACATAACCGTGAGCTCTGTTGGGAACAATTTCGCTTTGGAACTCAAGATCGGTATTATGCATACCGGCTGGTTCAAAAATATGCTTTTTTAAGTACGCTTCAAAACTTAGTTTTGTTACATCCTCAATTGCGGCCGCAAGAAGATTGTAAGCAATAGAATTGTAATTGTATTTTGTACCCGGTCTTGTTTCAAGAGTATCCATGGCGTAAACCATGATGGCATCCTTAAGCATGGGGTAGTGGTTTTTATTATCAAACTCTCCCTCTCGGTAGGTTCTGATACCGGAAGTATGAGTAAGTATTTCTCTTACTGTTACATCCCATTTCTTTTTAGGGAAATAGGGGACGTATTTTGTTATGGGGTCATCCAGTTTTATTAAACCTTTTTCCACAAGCTGCATAACCGCAACCGCTGTAATTGGTTTTGAAATTGACGCAATTCTGTAAATACTCTTGGGCGTTGCTTTCACTGAGTTTTCTATATCCGTATAACCGCAGGCATCCGTCCAGATTAATTTGTTATTTACTGCCGCGGCAGCGGAGACAGATGGAATTTTTTTCGCTTCCAGATATGTGTTGAGGTATTTGCTAAGGTTCTGGTTTAATGTTTGACTATAAGCGGTGTTTGCAATTATTAACAAAAAAAATAAAATTAAAAAGCGCGCGGGTTTATAATTGTTTTGTTTCATAATAAAAAAATAGGGTTGAGAAACTCAACCCTTGATTTGTAAAATGTTTATGTTATTTTTCAAGCGGGACTCTTTTTTCAAGAATGTTATCTATAAGTCCATATTCTTTTGCTTCGGTTGCTGTTAAAAAATGATCTCTGTCGCAATCTTTTGTTATTTCATCAACAGATTTGCCTGTATGTTCGGCAAGTATGTTGTAGAGAGTAGATTTCGTTTTCATCATTTCGCGGGCTTGTATTTCAATATCGGCCGCTTGACCCTGAAAACCGCCCCATGGCTGGTGTATCATAATTTGCGAATTTGGCAGGGAAGTTCTTTTACCTGCCGCGCCGCCTGCCAGTAATATTGCGCCCATGCTTGCTGCAAGTCCTACGCATATAGTTGCCACATCCGGTTTTATGTACTTCATTGTATCATAAATTGCAAGGCCGGCGCTAACGCTGCCGCCAGGCGAATTTATGTAGAGATGAATATCCTTATCGCCATCCTCAGCCTCAAGAAAAATTAGCTGGGCAATAATTAAACTTGCTATGTGGTCATCTACCTGGGTTCCGAGGAAGATAATTCTCTCACGCAACAGACGGGAATATATATCCATTCCGCGTTCGCCGCGTCCTGTCTGCTCAATAACATAGGGGACTAACTGGTTATAAATTTCAAACTTTTTCATTCGCTGCCTCTTTTTCTTTTTTCGAAAGTTCTTCGGGATCCACTTTAATTATATTGTTATTTGCTTTCAAAAAGTCGAATACTTTTTTATCGAGTAATTTCTCAATATAGTTTTCACTTTTATAATAATTTATAAGTTTATCCACAGAAATTCCAGTCTTTTCGGCATCTTTATTTGCAAGCTCCTGTATTTCTTCATCGGTAACCTGCAGGTTTTCTTTCTTTATAATTTCAACTTTCAGTAAATACCATTTTACAGCCCATTCAGCGGAGCTTTCAAGGCGATGATGAGCCTCGTGATGATCGAAGTTCTTATAACCTTCTTTTTTAGATCTTGCTTCTTCTTCTTCAATCATGCTGTGCAACATGTTATGAACAAGTGTGTGGGGGGGATTAAATTCGTTCCCGGCAACAATTTTATCTGCAAGGCGTTTAAGAGTAATGCTTTCGGTCTGCTGATCGTAATAGTTCTGTAAATCTTTATGAATATCTTCTTTAAGTTCGGCTTCGGACGAAAGACGGTCGTTTGTAAGCTTTTTAACAAGCTCTTCGGTAAGTTCCGCCGTTTTAATTTGCTTAATGCCTTTAACAGTAGCTTCGTAATTGAAAACTTCCACGGCGTCTTCATTCTGTTTTTCGTCGTCAGTAACCTTTACCTTATCGGTAAATACAAAATCAAAAGTATCGCCAACTTTTTTACCCATCGATTTTTCAGCCAGATCTGCATTCACGTTGGGGTTATTTAAGTCAATTTTAATGTTTTCGCTCTTTGCGCCGTCAATGAGTTTGCCATCGGCATCTTTGCGCTGTAAATCGAGAGTTACCTGATATTCCTTATTCTCAACAACCTCGGCATCAACAAATTCAGAATTGGCTTTCTTTATATAATCGAGTTCTGCGTCAACTTCTGTGTCTTTTGCAACAAAATCGGGAATTTCAATACTGAGGTCTTTATAATCTTTGATTTCAATGGAAGGCAATACATCGTATTGAACCTTATAACTTAATTTTTCGCCAGGTTTAAAATCCAGAGCGGTAAGTCTTGGTTCGCCAACCGGTTTAAGGAGTTGTTCCTTAACCTGTTTCCAGAAATGGTCATTGGAAACCTTTTCGCTGGCTTCGTGTTCAAGCGCATCGCCATACATTTTTTTTAAGATAGAAAGTGGAGCTTTTCCTTTGCGGAAACCCTGTATCTGGATTTTTTTTGATTGCTTTATAACTTCTTTTTCAATATCACTTTGTATCTCTGCATATTCAAGCGAAACTTCCAACTCATTTAAACTTTCGTTTATTACGTTTATTTTCGATTCCAAATTAAATCTCCACGTGGTTTATTTTTAAGATGTGCGAGACGGGGGACTCGAACCCCCACATCGTTAGATACTAGATCCTAAGTCTAGCGCGTCTGCCAATTCCGCCAGTCTCGCAATAAATTTAAATCAGATATTTAATATACTATTTTATGAAAAATTTAGCAAATACTATATTTTTATGACTTTATTTACACGTTTTTATGTGTATCTTAGCAACTTAAACATTTTTGAAGTAAAAAAATTCTTTGCCGTCGTCTTATTCTTCGCAGGGTTGTTTTATCAGGTTTATTTTTACTGAAATTAATAAATAACAAATATATTAACTTATGATAAGTGTTGTGTTTTTAAAGGCGGTTCTGGCTTTGGCCTCGGCCTGTCTTGGAGCTGTCATAATATTTTTTGTCAAGCTCGATCATCATAAAATGTGCGCTACAATTTCATTTTCTGCTGGCGCGTTACTTGGCGCGGCATTATTTGCCATTTTGCCTGAAGCCGCCGAAAGTATTGATTGGTTTGAGCTTGTTATTGGAGCCGCTTCGGGTTTTTTGCTGTTTTATTTTATAAGCAAGTATTATTCGCATGTATGCCCCGCATGTTCCGCAAGCCATTTTGATGAGCAGACCACCAAAAAGTTCGAGGATATTGTAAAAGCCTTAATGATTGCTCTTTCTTTCCACTCATTTTTGGATGGAATGGCTATGACGTCATCAGGAGCCGCGGGATCCGAAACAAATTCCATTTTTGTAGCTGTTACAACACACAAATTTCCGGAAGGGCTTGCGCTTGCTTCGCTTATGCTTGGGGCCAATTATAAACGTTCCCGTATAATTATTTCGGTTTTTCTTGTTGAAATGACTACGGTTATTGGCGCTTTGTTCGGTCAGGGATTTTTACTCGGCAGAATTTCCGGCTTTTGGACCGGCTTTATTATGGCGCATATTGGCGGGGGATTCATTTTCCTTGCCTTCCATGCAATTATGGGAGAAATGTTGAAACATCATAAAAAACTTGTTGTTACTTCTTTTATTGTGGGAATGATGTTAATTTTTGCTGTGCATTTTATATTTAAATAATTTTTATTAAGTTTGTAGACTCGATTTAGGAGAGATGCCAGAGCGGTCGAATGGGGCGGTCTCGAAAACCGTTAAAGGCGTTAGTCTTTCCAGGGTTCGAATCCCTGTCTCTCCGCGACAAAAGCCTTGTAGGTTATTACTTACAGGGCTTTTTTATTTGCTCCCTATTATTTCCCTTATTAAATCTTTTACATCGGGCGGAGAAAACATAAACATGACATTTCTATCGAGTTATTACAAAGTCTAACCTTTTAATTTACAAGTGTTGATATTCAGATAAATAATATATAATTTGTTTTCATAATGGGAGGGAATATATGAAAAAACCGCTATTATTTTTTTATGTATGCTTCGCAATCTTTTTTGGTTCCTGCAGCAAAGAGGAACATCTGGTAACTGTCGGGGATCCGCCTACTGCGGGGGAGACCCAATTTGAACAACGTAAGATGGAGATTCAAGCTGTTCCAGACAAAGCTTTAGAAGATACTACAACTTTGCTGAAAGTTACATGTTACCCGTTATTTACCGGTACTGGATGGATGTCTATTGATCTTGGAGCTACATCGCAGTATTTAACCGTATTGGAGTATCCTTATATCGATACATTAAAAGAGAATCTACTAATTTTTGTCCATACAAAATTTCAATCCGGAATACCTTGCACTCAAGAGTGGAAATTTAAATTTCTTTACAGACCTTTTGAAGACTATCGTATTAATATTAATGCGGCATATGACTCAATATATGTTGCAGATAGTGCAAAAATGTATGGCGTTGATTCTCCCGAAATGAAAAGAATCAGATGGAGAGAACCGAACGGAATAAGTCAGTATTATGTTTTGTCATCTGTAAAATAAGTTATATTGGTTAATAGTTAAAGATTTCAGAATAATAAAAAATAGGGGGGGGAGAAATTATTTATCATACATTTTAATATTTTTCATGAAGCTTTCTCACAAGCGGCAAGAGGCATTCCTTGCCTGAGATTCTTTGTTAAAAGCTTTTTGACAATTATTGTGTTATAATTACTATCCTTCCCCTTGCATGGAGTGGTCCATACAAGGGGGTGGAAACAATTAACACAGTCTTTTCGAAAAGCTCAATTAGAAAGGTGGCTGAGCCCGCAGAAGCCACATTTTTCCGGTATTATTCACTCGCTGAATAGCAATTTGTAATTACAAAAAAGTAAAATTAAATAAAAGGAATCTTTTGCGATTATTTGAGAAAACTGTTGAGTTAAAAATAAATATCGTTAACGTGCATGGAGTGGTCCATGCACGGCGGGAAAAATACCGGCGGGAAAAATATCTTTAAGATATTGATATTCCGAGAAATACAATTTATATTATTTCTAAAATTAATAATCATGTTCATAAAGAAAGACCAAATTAATAATTTGATAAAAACGTGATTAATTAATTATTCCTTTTATGGTTTATAAAAGGATTCTGATTTCAGCGGGAGAATTATTGTGGGAAAAAGTGCAGGAAAGCTTTTCGGTATTAAAAATCTATGCTTTAAAAAGGTAACTATATGAAAAAGTATAGTATGCAAAATATCATAATATATTTCTGTGCGAAAGGGTATACAAATAATACAAAGTTCTTTTATTTGTTTCTCTTCATCCTCTTAGCTCCATTTCCAGCGTACTCACAAAACAGTTTATATCTTGTAGATACTCTTACAGGAACTGCTACAAATAATAACATAACAAAAGCGATAGGAATAGGCGATATGAACGGAGACGGGTATGCTGATTTTGTTATTTGTTATCAACAGTATATAGACCTGTATTATGGAAATCCGCAGTTTAAGCTTAAACTTGCTCATCGTTTCCGTATACCGCCAAATAGTCTATACTTTGAAGGAAGCGCTTATGCAATAGGCGATGTAAATGGGGACGGTTATGCCGATTTAATGATTATTTCCGGAGATTCTACATATAGTCCTACGATCCCTTATTGGGAAATAATACTGGGTGGAAAAGAGCTTGATACAATTCCAAAGTTTACATATTACCCTCCATATTATTGGGGTATGGTTCCAACGGATAAAGTTTACCCGCTTGGCGATCTGAATGGAGACGGATATAATGATTTTGCAATTGCCTCTGAATATAATTGGGACGATGGAAAAGGCAGAGTATACATATTTAAAGGAGGCAGAACATTAGCTGACACGCCGTGGGTGGTACTTAAAGGAACAATTAACGATATGTCCTATGGATCAACTGTAGCGGGAATAGGAGATCATAATAATGACGGTTATGATGAATTTTTGATTAGTAATACTTCGCGGTTCGTTGATTCTGCTAAAGTCTGCATATTCTTAGGTAATAAGGATAGTATCAGTGTAATTCCTTATAAAACATTTGGAAGATCTACATATCATTATCTTTATGAAGTTAAACCTGCCGGAAACTTAAACGGAAAAGGCAAGAAAGATTTTATAGTATCTACTGATAGTAAAGTATTTATATACACAAATGATGCTCCAGTTGTTTTTGATGCACTTAAATTTGGTGGAACCGGCTGGGTATCAGCAGGCGCCGGAGGAGATATTAATAATGATGGGTACGATGACTTTATAGTTGGCAATACCAACTATCTTAATTCCGATAGTATAATGGTAGGCGCGATAGAGGGTTTCTGGGGAGGGGACACAATAAATATTAACACACCGGCGTTCAAGATGGAAGGCGATAAGAAATGGTTCGAATATGGCCAATCAATTGATATACCCGGAGATATAAACGGCGACGGATATGCCGATGTTTTTATAATGCAGCCTTCCTATCCCGATTATAATAACCGGACAGGTAAATTATTCATTTACTCATATTCAAAAATCACAGACGTTAAAACTTCAGAAAATACAACAGCTCCATCGAGCTTTGAGTTATACCAAAATTATCCAAACCCGTTTAATGGCAGTACAATAATCAGTTTTAATGCGCCTGGTGCTGGCAATGCGGTGCTTAATGTCTATAACATACTTGGCCAAATCGTTAAAACATATAATGTGAACACATTGGCTGATGCCAACAGAATAATATGGAACGGAACGGATGATAAAGGGCGTTCGGTATGTTCAGGAGTTTATTTCGCTCAGCTTAAAATGCAGACCAAAGAGCTGAATTGTTCTAAATTAATCAAAATGATCTATTTAAAATAAAAGGGGATATTATGAAAAAAATATTTTTGTTCTTAATTCTTTCTTCAATTTCATTTGCACAAAACTACGGAACATGGAAATTGACGGATTCGCTTAATGAATATCGGATTTACGTTGGTTCGGTGGAATTAGACGATGGCAACATATTGATAGCCGGGTCTAACAATCTTAGTACGAAAGACGATGCGGAGATATTCGATTACAAAACGGAAAAGTGGATAAAAACTAATCCCATGGTTGTTGGCAAAATAGGAAAGATATTAGTAAAGCTAAATAACGGGCATGTATTGGCGCTTGGCGACCCATGTGAATTATATGACCCGGCTTCAATGTCCTGGTCTTTGGCAGATTCACTGGAAATAATAGATTACAGTTGTACGGCAACTCGGCTTGATGACGGAAATGCACTTCTTGCTGGGGGAAAATATTATTTTAATTCAGGAAATTCAAAAATCTTAAGTTCATGCCTAATTTATAATGCCGGTATAGGTAAATGGGTAGTAACAGATTCGCTTAAGATTAATAGAAACAACCATACAGCTACAAAGCTTTTAGACGGAAGAGTTTTGGTCGCAGGCGGTTCGATAGGCGTTGAGAACGCAATAGCATCTTGCGAAATTTACGATCCGAAAACGGGCAAATGGAAAGATGTGGCGCCGCTTAATATTCCGCGCTTAGAGCACTCGGCGGTTTTATTACCAAGCGGAAAAGTATTGGTAACGGGGGGAATGAATTCGTTAGATAATCTGCATCCCTGGTTAAAAAGCTGCGAACTTTATGACCCTGAAAAAAATACCTGGACTATTGTCGATTCGCTTGCCGTTCCGCGTACTTTTCATTCCTCATTTTTATTAAAAAACGGATTGTTGTTTATTGCGGGTGGCGAGTTGAATAGCACTACTTGGGAACTATATAATCCTCAGACTCTTTCAAAAATATACTTGGGTGATTATCCTGATAAACAGCTTAATTATTTCATGAATTCTTTGTCAAACGGAAAAATCCTGTGCTTTGGCGGTTTTACATGGATATATGGCGACTTGGAAACCCCTGCAATGATGTGTTATCTATATGATCCGGATGGTATTGATGGTGTTGCAGATAAAAATAAGAACACTATAAAAGAATTTAATCTTTGCCAGAATTACCCAAATCCGTTTAACCCGTCAACCACCATAAATTATAATTTGCCGGAAGCATCCAAAGCAACAATAAAGGTTTATAATGTTCTTGGGGAAGAAATTATGACCCTCATAAATGGTTACATGACGGCAGGAAATCATTCTGTTACATTTAATGCTAGTAAGCTGGCAAGCGGAGTATATATGTACAGACTCAATGCCGGCAGCTATTCGCAAACTAAGAAAATGGTATTAACCAAGTAACACTTTGTGATAATGATTATAACAATTATTCATTTCCGTGCATGGAGTGGTCCATGCACGGCAGGGAAAACTGATTTAGAATACATAAACCAGAACCATGTGAATAGATTAATAATCTCCTAATGCTTTATGATAATTGATATCCGCTATCAGAAAATTATAAACCGCGGTTATATATTCCTGTTCAGTTGTGTTTAACGATTTTTCGGTATTAAGCAATTCATCATATGAAAAAGAACCAGCGCCGAATTGAAGTTTTTTTAATTCATATACTTTTTGAGAAAGCACGTAATTCTCTGTAGCTGTTGATAAATTTATTCTCGCATTGTCAAGTCTTGTCCTTGCTTCTTCAATTTCATATTGAATATCAGATGTGGTTTGCTTCAAATTCAAATCGTTTTTAGCTAATTCCATATTATATTCCTCAACAGTATTAATATTTTTTACGATACCTGTTATTGGTATTGAAAGTTTGGCCCCAATTGAGTTTACGGGATCCCAGAAAAAACCATTGCTATAATTGAAGTTGGCTCCCTGATAAAGATAGGAGTAGCTTGCAAAAAGAGAAAACGTGGGAAGATAATTCTGTTTGGCTTTTCTTAACTCCAATTCGTATCCAACTTGCCGCATTTCCAGAAGTTTAATTTCCGAGCGTTTTTGCGATGTTGCTGTTGCGGTATTGTAGTTTTTTATAGCTTCCGCATATTGCTTTAGGGAATCCGTAAGAACGAGAATTGATTGAGACGGAATATTAATTTTATACTTAAGGTATTGTACGCTTAACAACTGGTTTTGTTTTTGTTTTTCCGAATTAGCCACAGCGTTTTTGTAATCCAAATCCGATTGCAGCATATCGCATTCAAGCAAAGCCCCGTTACCGTATTTACCGCTTGCAAGATCGTAATAATCCTTATATCGTAGTTCATCTTTTTTTGCAATTTCACACTGGAGAGTTTTAAGCAGAACATCATCGTAAGCTTTTGCAATTTCCTCTTTAATATCGGCATTGTATTTATTGTTTTTTTCTTTCTCAATCTGAATGGCATTAGCCGCAATATTAATATCGGTATATAAACCAGGCTTAAAAACAGTGTAGTTTATATCAAGAGAAAAGGCGGTATTGTTTTTTACTCCAAGATATACTTTTCCGGCTTCGGTAAAACCAAGCAAACCGGCAGGTATAATAGTCGGTTCCAGTTTGCCGTTATATGTTAATTTACCGTCAACCGATAAATCTGGTATTAGTTCTTTTTGAGCTTTTATTTGTCTGTTTTCGGCAATGTTTATATTAAGACGATTTTCTTTCAAATCAAAGCGGTTGCTTAAACCCAATTGCATTGCCTGATTTAATGATAGTCTTAAAGTATCAGTCTGTGCGGATAATTTTCCGCACAAAAAAATTACTACTACTAAATATATTATCTTATTCATATTTATTAATTTTAATTGTTAAAAAAATTATGCTTCCGCGGTTTTATTTCTGATAAATAAAATCAATACAATGCAAATCAGAAATATCAGTCCAACGCCCATGTAAGCGTTATCGTAGCAAACCAATTGCTGCTGTTTTGACAAACCGTTGTCAATCATTTGTATGGCGGCTTTGTTTGCATCGTCGGTGGAATAACCGGCGGATAAGAAATTTTGAGAATAGGCTGCAATTTTTTCGGATGCAATGTTACTGTAAATATTAACGTAACTTATCATGTTGTTTCTTATAAAAGCGTTTTCGTGGTTCAAGTATGTTCCCATAAGAGCAACTCCAGTAGCGGAACCCAACTGCCGCATAATATTTGATAGACCGGTGGCCTGCGCCAAATCTTTGCCTCTAAGGCCGGATAATGCCATAGACATGATAGGAACCATTACAAACGCCTTTCCACAGCCATATAAAATAAACGGCCAGAAAAAAGAATGTTCGCTTGAATCGGGGGAGGAAAACGAAAGAAATACAAGAAAGGTGGAGAACATGATAATGCCTAAAATACTGGTTATATTGTAGTTCAGTTTTTTTAGAACAACCTTGCTTACAAAAATCATGGCAATGCCGGAAGCAACCGCGCTTGAAATAAGGAATATCCCTTGCTGAGTGGCCGACCAGTTAAGAGTGACCTGTGTAAATAACGGAAATATGAACAGAACTCCTATAATTATCATTCCAAGCATAAGATTTAACATGTGTCCCACGGCAAGATTTAAATTTTTATATAGTTTAATATTAACCGCCGGTTCTTCCACAGTTAACTCCCGCCATACAAACGCTATAAGCCCTATTACAGCAAGAAGGAAGAAGAAGGTAATTTCAGAACTTTCGAACCAGTATTTGTTGGCTCCTTCTTCAAAAAAATATTGTAGCGAACTTAAGCCAACCACTAAAAAAATAATTCCGAGCCAATCAATTTTTGAGGGTTTTACGGCGGCATCCAGATTAGGTACAAATGTCCATGAAAGAAAAGCAGCAATAATGCCGATAGGCACATTAATGAAGAAAATCCAATGCCACGAAAAATTATCGGTTATAAACCCGCCTAAAACCGGGCCCACGGCTGGACCTATCATAAGTCCAAGGCCGAAAATAGCGGTTGCGGTAGCCAATTCTTTTGGATCGAATGCGTCGGCAATAATGCTTTGAGCCGTAGATAATAATCCGCCGCCGCCAAGTCCTTGTATAAAACGCCACATTACAAGCGTCCATAAGCTTGAAGACATACCGCACATCAGCGAAGAGAATGTAAAAAATATGACCGATGCAGTAAAGTATATCTTCCTTCCGAAAATATTGGAAAGCATAGCCGATAATGGTACGGTAATAACATTGCCTATTGCGTACGCGGTTACAACCCAAGTAATTTCGAGAGTTGTTGCGCCCAGGCTGCCCATCATTTCGCGCAATGAAACATTAACTACGGTAGAGTCAATCAATTCCAGCAAAGCGCAAGCCAGGGCCGTACCTACCAGAATCCATTTTGCAGAACCTGTTAAGTACTGATTAGGTTTTTGAATAATTGTTTCCATTATTTTAATTTGTCCGGATTTTTGCAAAAACGCTCATGCCGGGGTAAAGGAGTTTTGCTTCTTCCGGCTGTAATTTAATTAATGAAATTTTAACAGGAACTCGTTGGGTGATTTTTATAAAATTTCCCGTGGCGTTATCAGGCGGTAATAACGAGTACTTTGCGCCGGTTGCGCCGGAAAATGATTCGACTTTTCCTGTGAGATTAATATTAGGATACGCGTCAACTTCTATGTTTACTATCTGGCCCGGTTTAATATTTCTTAATTGCGTTTCCTTTACGTTGGCTGTGACCCAAAGATTTTCGTTATCAACAAGAGCGAATAAATTTTGGCCGGCAAATACATATTGTCCTTCCTGAACGGCTCTTTTGGAAACAATTCCGTTGCAAGGGGAGCGAACTACAGTATATTCCAACTGCCTTTTGGCAAGGACAAGTTCTGCCTCACATTGTGCAACCTGAGCTTCGGCCTGTACAATCTGGTTCGCATCCGATTTTGCAAGCGATTTTAACTCTAACGAAGTAGACGAAGATGATTTTTGTATGCTTAAAGCTTTAGCGTAATCTGCCTTCGCGATTGATAGATTTGCGTATGCCGTTTCGTATTGCTCCTGTGTTGCTCCTTTAATTTTTAGTAGATTGCTTATCCTATCAAAAGAGCTTTGAGCTTTATTAAGACTGGCTTTTGCCGAGAGAATACTTTGCTGGTAAGAGTCTGCCGTTAAAACGCCAGCTGCTGCGTTATTGTCACTGGCGGAAGCCTTATGCTTAGCAACTGCTAATTTGGCTTGTGCAATTTGCAGGGAAGCATAAGCTTCGTTTACTTTCGCCTTGATTTCAACAGTGTCAAATACAATAAGTATCTGTCCTTTTTTTACAATGTCATTGTCGTTAAAGTTTATTGATTTAACGTAGGAGGCTATGATTGATTTTACAGGAATTATATTGCAATCCAATTGTGCATTATCTGTAGTTTCGTACGCTATACTTCTTAACCAGAAGAAAACGCCTATGCCAAGGACTATTATCAGTGTTACGGCGGCAATTAATAATTTGCCGGTGATTTTTTTAGTTGTTTTCTGTTCCATATTCAACGCTCTAAATAAAGTTATAAAATAAACCGACCATTCGGTATGTTTTTGAGGCAAAAAAAAAGTAAATCCTATTTGTTGATTAAAATCAAACTCCTTTTAAAATATTATAAAAGCTGTCCCAAATTGATAATAGCTCATTTTTTAAGTCTTCATATTTACCATCAATTATAATGCTAAAAGCCATTCCATTGGCGCTGGTAATAAATAACATAGCAATTTGTTCGTCGGACATTGTTGATTTGATTTCCCCTGATTCTTTTGCTTTTTTAATGGCAAGGGCCCATTCGTGAACTTCTTTTTGGGAAAATTCTGTGATTTTTGCTTTAAAACCGGGGATTAAGTTTATAGCGTCAAAAATCAATGAGAAGTAATTAAAATTAAAAAGAGAATTGCCATCGTTTTTTTCCTCGAATAGGCCTATTTCCCTTAATGGATTTGAATTATTTGCACAGGCATGATAGAAATCATAAAAAGAGCCTTCGGCATATTTTTTAAAATCGAAGTTTATCTGAAATTCCAAAATGCGATTAATCACTTCTACGAACAATTGTTCCTTGCTTGGAAAGTAATGATAAAACGCTCCTTTGGATAATCCCGTTTTATCGACTATTTCCTTCATTGTAACTTCTTTAAAATTATTCTTTAGGAAAAGTTTTAAAGCTGTTTTTAATATGTATTCTTTTGTATTGTTCATAAACCGACCGTTTGGTATGCGAAACATAAATAAATTATTTCTTATGTGCAAGAAATAAATAGCATAATATAATAATCTTTTTAAATGGAATAGATGTGGTGATTCTCCGTGCATGGAGTGGTCCATGCACAGCGGAGAAATGTGTTGCTTTTCCGGGTATGGCGGTCCATACCCGGCGAGAGAAACAATTAACACAGTCTTATCGAAAAGCTCAATCGGAAGGGTGGCTGAGCCCGCCGAAGCCACATTTTATCAGTATTATTCACTCGCTGAATAACAATTTGTAATTACAAAAAATGAAATGATTTAAAAGAATCTTTTGCGATTGTTTGAGAAAACTGTTGAGTTAAAAATAAATATCATTTCCGTGCATGGAGTGGTCCATGCACGGCGGGGAGAAAATCAGTATTGACAAGTCTTTTATATTTTAAAATGCAGAAAAGTTGTGAGTAAGTTTTTGTGCATTATTAAGAAAAAGGATTACGTGTCATGTAAAGGCTAAGATACTCTAGATAAAAAATTAGTAACAGCTTGATACGTAAGTAATACTTGTTCCTTTGTATACTCGTTATAAAGTCCATGTGCTGCCTTATTTCTTAAATCCAACCATGATGTAATACTTTTTTGATCAAGTTTATTGTAAACATTGGTTGCTGATAGATCAGAATTAAGCGCATCAGCTTTTTTAGGAATATCTTTCCCATCTTTATTTATAGTGATTGGAATATTATTTCTTTTGCACAATAGCCTTAAGTGTTCTTCTAAAATACTTCCAAGCATCACCGCTGCTGGATCTTTATATCCTTTATCTAAAAGGTAAGAAGTCATTTCTAAAAAATCGGAAAATATTTCGGCAGAAATCAATCCTCTAGTTGTAAAAATCCAGCCTCCATTAATTTCTTTTCGAGCGGCTTTGAGAATGCCAAGTCCTTGTTCGGTTTTATATTGTTCAGTATTGTTTATCTTTTCATCAAATTCTTTGAAATAGGGATGATTATTACCAAATGTATAACTTAAAAATGATAATGAGGCAGAACGAAATTCACTAAATATCTCATAAGAAACATAATTTCCAAAATCTGATTTTTGACTAGTTCCTAAAACGGAGAGAGCTAATTCTATAAGGTCATCAATCCTTTTGCTAACTTCTTCAATTTTCATAATTCCCTCATTTAATTAATTTGTCAAAAACGAAAATGACAATTTTATATAATAATGAATCGATAATAAACTATACAAATAAGGAATTAAAGGCAATAATATACTGCAATATAACCTATTTATTGTGCATGGAGTGGTCCATGCACGGCGGGGATAGAAATGCCACACTAAAACAAACAGTAATTTCCTTTTTGGTCATTCAAATAATACATTATTTGCAATATGATGCCCCAAAATCGCCTCATTCTTTCGCTCCTCAAAAAGAAAGTAAAAAAAAGTTTAAACAAGTATAAGAAAGTTCTTGCTTTTTTGAAAACAAAGGAGTAATATTGAAAGAAAGAAAACGAAAGTAAAAGTAACCAAATAAAAATTATATAGATAACTAAAAGAAAGTAAACATAAGCCAATAACAATAAAAGGGCAGGCTATGGCAAAGGAAACAGAAAACGAACCGAAAATCTTTCAGGAAGAACGTCTTCGGGGAATAATGAAAATCCTTGAAGAAGAAAACCGGGTTCTGATTAGTGATTTATGTAAAACTTTTAATACTACCGCGGTAACTATCCGCAAAGATCTTGACCTGCTTGAAAAAGAAGGTTCCTTAAAAAGAACGCATGGAGGCGCAATACTTAACAGAGCGCTATTCCAGGGACTTGCCTTAAACGAAAAAGAAAAACTGAACGCGGAAGAAAAAGAGCGCATTGCCGCCGAAGCCGCAAAAATGATTTCCGAAGGCGATGTTGTTATGCTCGATTCCGGTTCCACTACAACGCAACTTGCAAAAAATATTAAAAACATAAAAGGCATTACGGTAATCACTAACGCTGTTAACATAGCTCTTGAACTGATAAACAGCGAACTGGAAGTAATTATAACAGGGGGAATGCTTCAGAAAAACACATCTACATTAATCGGCTCTATTGCCGATGATTCTCTACGGAAACTCTCGGCCGATAAATTATTCCACGGCGTGGATGGTATAGATTACGAAATTGGACTTACAACACCCAATATAACAGAGGCCAATACAAGTCATGTTATGATGCAGCGCGCCGGTGAAAATATTCTTCTTGTGGATTCCACAAAATTCGGAAGAAGAAGCCTTGGCGTTATTTGTCAGGTTAAGGAGATTGATAAAATAATCACCACAAAAAAAATGAGTAAACAGGAATTAAAAAAATTAAACGACTTGGGCGTACAAGTCATAATAGTTTAAAATTTATTAACAATAAACAAAGGCACATTAATGAACAATAAACGATTTCTAAATATTATTGCGGTTATCTATCTCGTTTTCTTTTGCAGTATAGCTCAATATGCCCAAACTAATAAGTACCCGGCGTTAACCGAAAGCAAATTGGTTTTCCAAGGCGATAAAGGTAAATGGGATGACAATAAAGTTCACACGCTTTCGGTAGTTGAAGCAAACAAAGACGGTTATAAATACTGGGGCTATTACGGCCTTTGCCATTATGGCGGCGATCCGGCAGTAAGGAAATGCGGATTGGTAAGAAGTAACGATTTGGTTAACTGGGAAAAATTTTCCGGCAATCCTATTGTAGAAAACGACTGCAGATGGCCAAGCGTTATTTATGTAAAGAATACATTCTATATGTTTTATGCCGAGTATGACGCCGTTAATGACAGTCGCATAGTGATGCTGACAAGCAAAGACGGAATTCATTTTGATAATAAAACAGAAGTTGTACCAAGAGAAAAAGGAAAACAAAACCAGAATCCAAATATCTATTATAACGAAAAAGACAAATGTTTTTATTTGTCATATTATCATGGTGTTGAAAGAGACGACGCTGTAAAGGAATTACAAAGCAAGACAAAAAAAGAAGTTAAGAAATGCTGGCAGATAGCAATAAGAAAAAGCAAATCTCTTGAAGGTTTGAAAACCGCAGCTCAAAAAATTCTTTTATCATCAGATTTTACCCTTGCAGCTCCTTCATTAATCCATTACAACAACAAATATTATATGATAGTTGAAGCAAGTAAAGAAGGCGAATGGAACGATCAATGGGTTACATTGTCTTACGAAAGCAACAAACCTGACGGTAAATATAAATTAACACAAAAGGAACCCATTCTTCCTAATAACGATGCGTGCGCGTTCCAGCATATCTTTAATAATCAATTATATATTTTCTACTCGCATTGTTTAAACTTACAGGAATGGAACTGGGAATTAAGGATGGTGAAATCAGTAAAATGAACAAATTTTTAACGGAAATATTAGAACAACCAAAAGCTCTTAAAGATACCTTCGAATATTATTCCGAAAAAGAAGGATTGAAAACATTAAAAAGAATAAAAGAGCTTTATCAAAATGGAAAAATAAAACAGATTGTATTTACAGGCATGGGCAGTTCTTATTTTACTTCATATTCTGCCGCTTGCTTGTGTAACAGCCTGGGTCTGCACGCTGTTGCAATTAATACAAGCGAAATTCTTTATTACAATTTATCGTATTTAACGGAGTATACGCTCCTTGTTTGTATTTCGCAATCGGGAGAAAGTATAGAAATTGTAAAACTTTTTGAAAAGTTACCTAAACGCGTCCCATGTATAGGTATAAGCAACGATGAAAGCAGTTCGCTGGCATCAAATGTAAAAGAGGTTTTACTTACCAAAGCCGGTAAAGAAGAAATGACATCAACAAAAACATTTACATCAATAAATTTACTGATGTTTATATTCGGGTTATTTCTTGCTGATAAATGGAATAAGGATAAAGAAGCGCAAGTAAAAGGACTAATTGAAGCTTTTGAAAAAACGCTTGCGAACAACGCCGCTGAAAATACTGAAAATCTGGAATTTTTTGGCGATATAGAATTTATACAGTTTATTGGACGCGGGCCTTCATTCGCGTCAGCCTGTCAAAGTGAACTTATGATAAAAGAAGCTACTAAAATAGCATCTTCCGGCACTTTGGGCGGTGAGTTCAGACACGGGCCAATGGAAATGGTGAAAGCCGGATTCAAATCGGTACTGTTTGCGGCAGAAGGCAAAACTTATAACCAAAGTATTAAAATGGCTAACGATATAGTAAAATACAATGGAAAGGTTTTGGTAATTACAAATAAGGATCCGGAAATAATTAACAAGAACGCGAAAATTATTACCTATAACCAACCGGATGAATTTTTGTTTGCAATACAGAATATTATTCCAGTGCAATTGATGGTTAACAATCTTGCTTTGGCAAAGGGTTTGGAGCCCGGTAATTTCATCAATGGCGGCAAAGTAACTTTATCCGAGTGATAAACTCATTATTAGTTGTTTATATAAGTGTTCTCCTGTTACTGTTAGTTCGGAATTTCTTTCTGCTTATTGATCCTTTGCAAAAATAAACAGTGGATATTCCAAATCGGTTTCTTTCCTCACCAGAAAGAGACATATAATTAAGGCGGTAGGAATACCTTTGTGTGGCTTTATAGGGTATTCCTTCTGCTGATTAATAATATAATAATATAAGAGATACCATCGCGTGAAAGAGAAAGCATTTATTGGAGTGGATTTTGGCGGAACAAAAGTATTCACGGGAGCTATTAACCGTAAAGGGGAAGTTTTGTGTGAACCGGCACGTGTGCCTACCAACGGGACGGATAAAGCGGAGAGTATAATTGGAAGAGTCAAAGATTCCATTGAAACAGTGATTGACAGAATTGATACAGAGATGTTCGAAATAGCCGGAATCGGACTGGGTGTAACGGGTCCGCTGGATATTAAAAACGGTACTATTCTGGATTGTCCTCAATTGCCTACATTACATAATTTCCAATTACGTAACGAAATAGCAAAACAATATCCTAAAATACCTGTATTTATGAATAACGATGCCAATTGCCTTATTTATGGCGAAACTCTTTTTGGTAACGGCGATGGAAAAGATATTGTAGTTGGCTTTACATTGGGTACGGGGCTTGGTTGCGCCGTTATAGTGAACAAGAAAATATTTTTAGGCAGTACGGAATCCGCGGGGGAAATATGGACATCGCCTTATAAAGACGGCATAATAGAAGACTTTGTATCAGGAGCCGGCGTTTGTAAAATATATAATAGCATTTGCGGTGGAGATAAGACTTCTGTTGAAATATTTAACCTTGCAGAAGATGGGGACGAAAACGCTCTTAAAACATGGAAAGAATTCGGGCGGCACCTGGCGGTTGCAATGTCCTGGACGGTAAATGTTATCGATCCGGAAATCATAATACTTGGCGGATCGGTTGCAAAAGCATATAAGTTTTTTGCTCCTTCAATGGAGGAGAATTTCAGAAAGAACATTTGTTCAATTCCGGCTGAAAGAATAAAAATAGTACCAGCCGTTCTTGGAGATAATGCGGGCTTTATAGGCGCTGCGTGTCTGGCATTATAAATATAAAATATCTATTTGAATTATAAAGGAAATTTGATGAACAGAATCAGCAAAATACTCTTCTCGGTTTTACTCATTGGCAGTACAAGCATGATAATGCCAAATAATAAAAACAATATCAATAACGAGAGAATACTGTTATCAAAATGGCAGATAAAATCTTCTGTTTTGGAAAACGGCAGCGGCGAAGCAATATCAAAAGGAAATTTTTCGGCCGGCAACTGGTATTCTGCTGATGTGCCTACCACAGTGTTAAACGCTATGGTTAAAGATGGCGTATATCCCGATCCTCGTTTGGATATGAATAATTACCTGATTCCCGATATATCCGATAAATTCAACGCGGAACACGATCTGAATAAATACAGCTATCTGCCTGGTCATGCAAATCCATGGAAGGATCCATATTGGTTTAAAACAGAATTTAGTATCCCTGAAAGCGATAAAGGAAAAGTTGTTTGGCTTAGTTTTGACGGTATTAATTACAGAGCTGAAGTATGGGTCAACGGAAAACGAATTGCCGATTCAAATGAAATGGCAGGAATGTTTCAACGTTTTAAATTCAATATTACTGATGCAGTGAATAAAGATGGTAAGAATATCTTAGCAGTAAAAGTTTATCCGGTAGATCATCCCGGAACACCCGGCACACAGTTTAAACCTCTTGCAAATAACAGAGGCCCAATAGAAGACTTATTTAAGGATTTAACTTTAAAAATATCAGGCGGGTGGGATTGTGCCATGCCCGTTAGAGACAGAAACACGGGTATTTATCAGGAGGTTTATCTGACATTTACAAATGCTGTTGACATACTTCATCCGTTTGTAATTACTGAATTGTCTTTGCCTGATACGACTACAGCAAAGTTATCAATTTCAGCCTTATTGTTCAATACGAGCGATAAAGCAATTAAAGGTGTGCTAAAAGGAAAAATCAACCTGCTTAACGAAATTGACATGTGCGATTATGTTAAAGAGCTTCCTGGCAAAATGGATGAGATTAGTTTTGAAAAGGAAGTACAGGTGCCCGCAAACGATACTGTTACAGTAGTTCTAAGTTATAACGATTTCCAACAGCTGACAATTAAGAACCCTTATTTATGGTGGCCTAATGGTTATGGCGAACAATACCTTCATAATCTTGAATTAAGTTTTGTTCAGGAAGATGGTGTTTCGGCCAAAACCAACACAATGTTCGGAATCCGAAAAATTACAAACGAAATGAAAGAAATTAACGGGGAGTTTGGCCGCGTATTTATTGTTAACGGGAAAAAAGTATTTAATAAAGGCGGCTGGCTTCAGCCGGATATGCTTTTGGATATGAACAAGCAGAGAGTCTATGATGAAGCAAGGTTGCTTGCAAACGCAAACATTAATCTTGTTGGTACAGAAGATATGCCTTCGCCGCCACAGGATTGGATGGATGCCTGCGATAAATATGGTTTAATGTGGTGGGAAATATTCTACCAATGCTGGACGACTGTTCCTGGCTCTCCAAACGCGTATATGCCTTTGGACCATTACCTTGCCATTAAAAATGAGAAAGATATTATTCTAAGATGCAGAAACAGCGCGGGTCTTACTGCATGGATTGCTGAAAACGAAAACGTTCCGGGTCCGGATTTGTATTTTGCCTTAAAAGAAGATCTTAAAAAAATGGATAACTCAAGACCGTTTATTGCTTCAACGAGCGTTCTTTGGGACTGGAGAAAATTTACTCAGTATATAAAAGATGATCTTCCGCTTGGTATAACAGACTCCGGCAAGCCGGGTTATTCATGGCATCCCGCAGCATACTTTTTTGATATAATTAATGAAGTAAAAGACCAGATGTTCAGAGATGAATTGGGAATACCTTCGGTGCCAACATTAAGCAGCTTAAAGAAATTTATATTCAATCTTGGAAGCGATAAGAACAATCCTTTGTTTCCGCTTGATAGCGTTTGGGCGGAGCATGGAGCCTGGGATGTTGACGGATACGCTTACAAATCGTACCATGATGCCATAAAGAACATATACGGTTTTAAAACAAAAGATATAAAAGATTATGTTCGTACATGCCAGATAATAAACTACGAAGGTTACCGCGCCATGTTCGAAGCTGCAAATGCAAGAATGTGGGATATTACAAGCGGCGTAATGTTGTGGAAATTAAACTCCGCTGCTCCTGATGTTGTATGGTCTATATATGATTGGTTCCTTAATCCGGATGCGGCTTATTATGGTTCGCAAACAGCATGTGAGCCTTTACATATACAAATGAATGCCAATGATTATCAGGTATCGGTTATTAATGCCAATCTGAAAGCGAGAACAAATCTTAAAATAAGTGCCAAAGTATTCAGTTATGATATGCAGGAAAAATGGTCGCGTGATGTGAAAATAAATATTGCTCAAAACAGATATCAGGAAGTTTTCAGAATTCCGCAAATATCGGACATAACACCGGTATACTTTGTTAAGCTTGAATTGGCCGATGAAACAGGGAAGGTTATTTCAAGTAATTTTTATTGGCTGTCATCCAAGACGCCAGCTGATTTTTCAGAATTGGCTAAGATTGAAGATGTAAAGTTAAATTATACTTATAAAACAAAAGAGAAAGACGGGCAGTGTATTGTAAGTGTAAAAGTTAAAAATCCGTCTGCCAAGCTGGCTTTTATGAACAGGGTTGCCATAATTAAAAAATCTGATAACCTGGAAGTATTGCCGACATTATGGAGCGATAATTTTATTTCGTTACTGCCTGGTGAAGAAAAAACTGTAACTGCAACTTTTGCAAAAAAACTGTTAAACGGTTCGGATATTTCTGTAATAATAGACAATAACCAATAATAAAAGTATAAATGCAAAACTATTGAATATTGCAGGTATACTTGTATTAAGAATTATTAATACTTAGCGCTGACTGTGGATAAAAAATAACAGATTAAGTAAAAAAATATTTATACAATAAAATAAATAACTAAGGAATACAAAATGTGCAGAAAGATATTTACCACATGTATTATTGTTTTTATGGTTGTATTTGCAAGTTCCTTTTCGCTTGCCGAAAACACAAGCGTTGAGGGAAGTGTAAAGGATTCCCGGACTGGCGATGCGCTTTTTGGCGCCAACGTTGTTCTGCTGAACACGAGTATGGGCGCGGCAACCGATATGTACGGAAAATATTCTATTCAGAACGTTATTGCCGGAACTTATACAATACGCGTTTCGTACATAGGTTATAAAGTTTATGAAGCAAAAATCACAATTCATACTGGTAAACACCAAAGGCAGGATTTTAAACTTGAACCCGTCAGCGTTGAAAATAAAGAAGTTGTAATTACAGCACAGGCTGTAGGACAAAACCAGGCTATTAACCAACAGCTCTCTTCAAATCAGATTACTAACGTAGTATCCGCGGCAAAAATACAGGAGTTGCCGGATGCTAATGCGGCTGAGTCGGTTGGCAGATTACCGGGTGTTTCCGTTATGCGTTCAGGCGGAGAAGGCAACGAAGTTGTAATACGCGGTCTGGCGCCTAAGTTTAACAAAATTACTATTGACGGTATTCAAATGTCTTCCGCGAATGCTTCTGACAGAAGTACAGATTTAAGCCTGATTTCTTCCAACATGTTAGAAGGTATTCAGGTTTCCAAAACCATTACTGCCGATATGGATGCCGATGTAATAGGTGGAACCGTAAATTTCGATTTACGCGAAGCAAAAGTTGAAGTGCAGGGCAAACCTGATGTGCATCTATTGATGCAGGGCGCTTATAATGGTTTGGATAATGCGAAGAACAAATTGAACAATTATAAATACGTTGGCAGTATAGAAAACAGGTTCATGGACGATAACCTTGGCGTTTTTGCACAATTAGATTTTGAAAGAAAAAATCTTTCGTCAAATAACATGGGCGCGTCTTATGACCATAAATCTGAAAGCCAGATCGACTATGTTACCACAGGGCTAAGCCTTAGTAACGTTTTAAGAGACAGGCAAAGAACTAACGGCGCTCTTGTTTTGGATTACAGAATACCCGATGGAAAAATAAAACTTACTAATTTCTTAAGTACCGGAACAACAAGAACACAAAGCAGACAGGAAGGATTTGACATAAACAATAATGCTCACAGTTATGCGCTTTCAAGTTCAAAATCAAAATCGAGCAGTATTAATAATGCCCTTAGTTATGAACAGCAAATATCTTTATTTCAGGTAGATGCAAAAGTATCCCATTCATACTCTGAGACAAACAATCCTGAAGATTGGACTGTGGGTTTTAATCAAACTTCCGCTGGGCTCGATCCGTTAGCTAATTTGGCAAATCTTAACCCTATCATAGTTCCAAAAACTTCCAATAATGATTTTTCAAAAACAGTGCTGACATCAATTACCACTGGAGGAAGCTTTTCAAAACAAAGATCTTTTATGGGGCAAATGTCTGTAAAAACCAACGTGAATTTTACCGACATGATCAGCGCCGAAATTAAAATGGGTGGTAAATACAGGTATCAGGAAAATTACTACAATTATGATTTATACGATGGCGCCGGTGGAGGTTTAAATCTTGGCGGAGCCAAATTTGTTGACGATATGATAATATCTCACTTTGGATTGAACCTGAATACAACAAGTATTCCTATTACTTATTTTACCGATCCGACTTATGATTATGGTAAATTCATTGGCGGAGATTACAAAATGGTAAGCCCTCTGGATTATGGTAAATTATTGGCAATGGTTAATTTGATGAAGAATAATGTTGATTATATAGCCGCAAATAAAGGCAGCGCATCTTATGGACACGATCTCCTTCAATCCACAACAAATGATTATTCGGGACATGAAAGTGTCAGCGCGTTTTATTTGATGTCAATTATTAATGTGGGTCCTACTATTACAATCATTCCCGGCGTAAGATACCAGGGACTGCGTACTGAATATACAGCTCCGAGAGGCGTACAGGCAATAGACTCTTACAAAGATTATAATTATTTCGATACAACAATAGTTCAGAACCATAATTACTGGCTGCCTGACGTATCATTAAAATATAAACCGCTGGAATGGTTCGATGTACGTTTATCATATTCCAATACAATATCGTACCCGGATTATACGGCAATAATACCAAAAATAAACGTAGCTCCAACAGCCGTTGTATACAATAATTACGCGCTTAATCCTACACGTTCCACAAACTATGACGCTTATGTATCATTTTATAATAATACATTGGGTTTGTTTACTTTCGGAGGATTTCTGAAACATATTACAGATATGATGTATGTTAAGGAAATGCACTTAAAAGGCGCGGCCGCTGCTCCGTATTTTCCGCTTTCAATTAAAACGCCTAATGCTTCAACAGTGTATTATATAACAATGTATATGAATAATTCATATAAAGTGAATAATTACGGTATGGAACTCGATTGGCAGACCCACTTCTGGTATTTACCAGGCCCACTATCCGGATTGGTATTCAGCGCGAATTACACGCATATATTTTCAAAAACACAGTACCCCTGGGTAGTAAACAGAACAAACGGACGTACTGTTAACTATATCGATACTTCATATACGGACAGATTAATTGATCAGCCGGATAACATTGTAAACCTTTCATTTGGTTATGATTATAAAGGCTTTTCGATGCGTATATCAATGTTGTATCAGGGAAATATATTTACCGGTACAAGCAACTGGACACAACTTAGATCGCATTCGGAATCCTATACGCGTTGGGATCTGGCCTTAAAACAGGACCTCCCTTGGTATAATCTCCAGTTATTTGCTGATATGAATAACATTAATGGAGTGAAAGACAAAAGTATGATAAACGTAGGGAATGTTCCAACTTCTGAAATTGACTACGGTATGCTTATGGATTTTGGTCTCAGAGTAAGTTTTTAATAATGCTGGTTAACGGAGAACATAATAATAAAAGGTTGTGATAGAGCCTTGCAAGGAAATTCTATCGAATAAATATAAATTAATTCAAATTCTCATTTGTAAGGAGTCCTTATATGAAACAAATATTTGCTACGGCAATTGCAGTCGTGATGGTTGCTTTCTTTTTGTCACCGGGCTACACTCTTGCAAGCAATGATACTCTTGTGGTCTACGCAAGCGGTCCAAGTTTGGATCAGGTAATCAATAAAGATACTACTGCAAACGGTTTGCAAGCACATGCCGCTTATAAGTTGGTATCTTTAGATACAACGTATATATTTCTTGGAGCTGTATCTGTAAAATCGAATATGACGGTAATAGGCGTAGTTGGTCCAAACGGCAGACCTCCTTGTATTCAGCCGGGTATTTTAAGCGATGGTTCGGTTCCGGATTACTTATTTGTATTAAATGGGGCGGGCGCTAATTATTTATTTAAAAATCTTTATTTGATGGGATTATCTACAAACAACACTAACGCCGCTTATGGAGACGCGATTCGTTTATTAAGCGATAACATAAAAATTACTGCGGATAATGTTGTATTTGAACAATGGTGGGGCGATGCCATCATTTATTTTGGAAACTGGGATAAGTTTTATATTACAAATTGTAAATTCAGAAACGCTAATCAGCCAAGCTGGTATTCCGGTGAAGTTTTGAGATGCGGATCTGGCGATGTATATACCGATACAATTGTAATGAAAAATAATACAATACTTTGTGTTACAGCTTATGCCGCTTGTCCTGTAACAAAAAAATTAATCAGATATTTTGAATTTTCTCACAATAGCGTTCTCTGGATGTTTAAGAATCCTTTCTGGATGTTTAACGTAACAGACGCAAAAGTTAATAATAATATTTTTTATGCAACTTTTGCGGGTGGTATTTCAAAAGACGAATATCCATGGTGGGATCAGTTATATTCCGAGGAAATTGGTTCAATTATAGATGTTGATACTCTTGATGCTGAAAAGGATTCCATTCTTGCCGGCAGCACTACAGCTAAATGGCAAGCTGAAGCTATGAGAAAAATTGAGCTTAAAAATAATGTTTATTTTACTCCTGATAAATTGATCCAAAATGTTAAAGCATGGAATGATACCGCGCATATTGATTCTGTTTATACCGCAAATTGGATGAATAAAAGAACTCTTGGTATCTTTTCTGATAAGACACATTGGCCTGGCATAGTAGAATCAGGAACACAAAATGTAGATCCCGGTTATGGTTCAGGAATCACAAGTATTATGGAAAGTAATGTAGGCAATGGAGCAGGGTTCTGGCAGTATTTTACAGATATCAGAACAGGTACGGCTACAAATAATGTTTATGGATATAAATTACAGACTGTAACAGGTGACACCTGGGTTCCTGAATGGCCTTTACCTGAAATGACAGACATGCAATACAGTAATGCAGCATTGAAGACTGGCGGAACAGATGGTAAACCGGTTGGAGATCCGGGCTGGTTTACAGGCGGGTATACTGGCGTTAAAAGTACAACAGTTGCACAAACTCCTGGAAAGTTCGCGCTTTCAGACGCTTATCCCAACCCGTTCAACCCATCAACAACCATTAAATACAGCGTTGCCAATAATGGTTTGGTAAGCTTAAAAGTATTTAATGTAATGGGACAGTTGGTTAAAACAGTTCTTGATAATGTCAATAAAAACACCGGAGAATATTCTGTTAGCATAAACATGAATAATCTTTCAAGCGGAGTATATTTCTATACTCTTTCACAGGGTAATCAATCATTATCAAAGAAAATGATTCTTGTTAAATAATATGTGTTGATGCCTTGATTATTTAATACATAACCAAGGCATTCTTATTTTTGTTCTCTTTCATTGTAACTCTTCAAATGATTAATTAGTGAAGGGGAAGAGATAATAAATAATATAATATTATAAAAATTATTTGGAGTCTCTTCCTTTTAATATTTGCTGAGAAATAAAGTTTTTTCATATCAATCTTATACGAGTATATAAAAATTATCGCGCATCCTGTATTTATTAAATAATGGAAAATATAAAATGAAATCAGTATTCATCAGTTTGGTTTTATCAATTTGTTTAATAACTCCTTTTATCAACGCCCGGGAATTGGGGATAATTCCACAACCAGTCAGTCAAAGTATAACAAATGAAAAATATATTCTTAAAGACGGGACAGATATTTATATAAATACCGATAACAAAGAATTAAATCGTCTGGCTGAAGTTTTAAGCGCCTCTTTACATAAAAGAACCTGTTACAATTTTAATATCAAAAAAGGTAATGCTGATAAAGGTATTATACTTGAAACAGGCAATAAAAACATAAAGACTGACGGATACGAATTAACAATTACTAACAATCTCGTAAAATTAAGCGCGAATACTGATACCGGTATTTTTTATGGAATACAGACACTGACTGAAATACTGAAACAAGATAATGTAATATATTTTCCTGGGTGCAAAATAAAAGATTATCCGCGATATTCTTTCAGAGGCTTTTCGTTTGACGGAAGCAGACATTTTCAGTCTGTAGCCGTGGTTAAAAAAGTTATAAAAGTAATGTCATTATTAAAAATGAATGTGTTCCATTGGCATCTTGTTGATGATGAAGGCTGGCGTATTGAAAGTAAAAAATTTCCTCAATTGAATAAAATCGGTTCATACAGAGATTCCTTGAATTCAAAACAAAGAAATGGGTATTATACAATTGAAGAAATAAAGGAAGTTATTCAATACGCAAAGGAACATTACATAAAAGTAATTCCCGAAGTTGAAATGCCCGGGCATTCAAGAGCAATCATGGATAGCTATCCGGAACTTCTTTGTCCCACAAATAAAAATGGCAATACATATTGTGCCGGTAACGAAAACACATATAGATTTATGAAAGCGGCGCTTAAAGAAGTTATAGATATTTTTGGAACGGATGTTATACATGTGGGTGGAGATGAACGGCCAGAGGGAGTATGGGAAAAGTGTCCTGTCTGTAAGGAAATGATTGCTAAGCATAAACTGGCAGATGAAAATATGTTGCAAAACTATTTTATGAAGGATATTTGCGACTATGTTTCAACCCTTGGAGTTAACACTATTGCGTGGTTTGCAAATATCAAAGATGGTATTCCCAAAAACCAGATAGTTGAAGCGTGGCATCCGGGAGAGGCATGGGAATCGGCTCGCGCGGGGTATACAACAATAAACACCGACTGCGTATTTACATATTTCGATTATCCTAACAATGAATATGAAAAACAATTCAAACCTAAATGGATGCCAGTACTGACTTTGGAAAAAGTGTATTCTTTTAATCCTACTCCCGATACGTTAACTGATAATGAAAAGAAACTTATAATTGGCAGCGAATGCGCTATCTGGACAGAAATCATATTCGAGGACGATATTCAATATCAAATATTCCCAAGAATATTGGCTTATGCCGAAGACGTTTGGACTCCGCTTGAAAACAAAAATTATGAAAAGTTTGTGAAACGCGCAGAAAGCCTGCAGCCATATCTACGCTCAATAGGCTTTGAATACGATAATGGCGAAAAAATAATAAACGGTAAATAGAGATATGAATATGTTGGGAATAAAAAACTGTCTCTTATGTTTTCTTGCTTTTCAGATGCTAATTTTTCCTAAAAGCAATAACAATGGTAATGAAAAAATACTTGCCAAAAACTGGTTTATTGTCTCTTCGGAAAAAATAAAAGCCGATGGTAAAATACTATCATTATCGAATTATATTATAGGCAACGAATGGTATCCGGCTGTTGTTCCTTCAACCGTAATGAGCACATTGGTTGATAATAAAGTTTATAAAAATGTTTTTACAGGAGATAACCTGAAAAAAATACCAACCGCGCAATTTGAAAAACCGTGGTGGTACAGAACTGAATTTACTCTTAGTAGAAATGAAAATAAAACCATAAAATTGGAATTTAATGGTATTGTTTATAGGGCAAATATCTGGTTAAATGGTGTACTGCTTGGGAACGCGGATAGTATAAAAGGAGATTTCCGCCGTTTTGAATTTGATGTTACAAGTATCGTAAAAGAGAAAAACACTCTTGCCGTTGAAATTATCCCGCCAGTTGCCGGAGAACCTGCAATTGGGTTTGCAGACTGGAATCCGCGTCCTCCTGATAACAGCATGGGAATATGGAGAAATGTTAAAATAAAAACAACGGGAGATGTTTCTGTTAATTATCCTTATGTTCAAAGCACACTGGATATTAACACCTTAGACAAAGCCGCTCTTACTGTTTCAGCAGAATTGATAAACAACAATAAAGTAAAAAGTGTAAACGGTATATTAACCGGTGAAATAGGAAATATTAAGTTTTCTAAAACAATATTGCTTAAACCGGGCGAAGAAAAAAAAATTATGTTTATCCCTTCTGAATATCCACAATTAATTATTGTAAATCCCAAAATATGGTGGCCTTATAACATGGGTAAGCAGCCGCTTTATAATTTAAAGCTAAAGTATAAGATTTCCGGAAAAACATCCGATGAATGTCAGAAGAAATTCGGTATTCGCAAATCTTCCGATTATATAAACAAAGATGGCTTTAGGGGATATAAAATTAATGGGAAAAACATACAAATACTTGGCGGGGGATGGGTTGATAACATTTTCCTGAAAAATAATTACGAAAATATTACGGCTCAATTACAGTATGTAAAACAAATGGGACTTAATGCAATAAGGCTTGAGGGCTTCTGGGGTATGAATGACGACTTATATGACTTGTGCGATGAATATGGCATACTGATTATGGCCGGCTGGAGCTGCCAATGGGAAAATGATGAGTTTATTGGCAAACATGTTGACGATTACGGCGGCATTGAATCGAAAGAGGATATGCAGATGATAGCTCAATCATGGCAAGACCAGATAAAACATTTTAGAAATCATCCGAGTATATTTTTATGGCTTTATGGCAGTGACAGAATACCAAGACCTGAGTTGGAAAAAAAATATATAAAAATACTTAAAGAAAGTGATACAACAAGGCCTGTGTTACAAGCCGTATCGGAGCATACGAGCGAAATAACAGGCAATACTGCCGTAAAAATGCGCGGCCCTTATGCTTATGTACCTCCGACATACTGGTGGAGCGATAAACAAAAAGGGGGAGCTTTTGGTTTTAATACCGAGCAGGGCCCGGGGGCTCAGGTACCTGTTATTGAGAGTATAAAAAAAATGATTCCTTCCGAGCACTTATGGCCTGTGGATAGTATCTGGAATTATCATTGCCCTACAGGTACATTTAACAGTATGGCGTCTTTTAACGAACAAATTACAAAACGTCTGGGGGCTCCCAAAAACCTTGAGGAGTATTGTACAAAAGCTCAATATCTGAATTACGAAAACGCCAGAGCAATGTACGAAGCGATGGAGGCAAATAAATATGTTGCAACCGGCGCTATCCACTGGATGCTAAACGCGGCATGGCCAAAATTATGGTGGCAATTATACGATTACTATTTGGCCCCAACCGGCGCTTTTTACGGTGTAATGAAAGCGCGTCAGGAACAGGATATTATGTATGACTATGATGATAATTCAATAATTGTAGTGAACAATACATGGAAACAAAAAGATAATTTAACGGCGAAAATTAAAATATTGAACTTCGATTTGTCATTAAAATACACAAAGGAAATTCTTATTAGTCTTAAGCAGGATGAGTCCTTAAAAATCCTAAGTCTTCCTGAAATAAAAGATTTAAGTAAAACATATTTCCTTGATTTAAAGCTTGAAAGTAAAAACGAAACCGAAAGCGACAATTTTTATTGCCTTTCAACAACCAGGGATGTTCTTGATACAGCAAATGCCGCCTGGTATGTAACTCCTGTAAAAATATCTTCCGATTTTACAGATCTGAATAAGCTTGAAAAAGTTAAACTGGATGTTAGTAAAAAAATAATATTGGTTAACGATGAATACCAGATTGAAACCGAGATAAAAAACAATAGCTCAAATCTTGCTTTTCAGGTTTTACTATCTGTTAATAAATATAAAAATGGGGAATTGGTTCTACCGGTATTCTGGAGTGATAATTATATCTCGCTTCTGCCCGGCGAAATAAAAATTATAAAGTGTCATTTCTCAAAAAAATGTCTTGAAGGAGATAAACCGGAAATAAAAGTAAGTGGTTGGAATATAATTGAAAATAAAAAGTAAATATTATGAAAAAACGAAAAACAAATTTGCTTGTCTTAAAGAAAATATTCGTCTCTACGTTTATTCTTTCCGCACTAATAAATAATAGCTCATACGGGCAGATTACCGAAACGGCGCAGCAGATAAACGGACCTGGCAATATTTCTGAAACCGCCAGCTGGCTTAAACAAATTGAAGAATGGAAGAAAATAGAAAAAGCAAAACTTGCTTATAGCAATACATTTTACAAAGACAAAGAAATTCAATGGGTGCGAAGCAGTTTTATTCAGACCCAGATGATGGCGCAGGAAAGATCTTTTTATGATCCTGTGAAGAACGAATATACGGTAGATAAATATCTCGATGAAATTGCGAGTCGTTATGGAGGACTTAACAGCATTCTTGTATGGCCTACATATCCAAACATTGGCGTGGATAACAGAAATCAATTTGATTGGATCAGATGCCTTCCGCGAGGATTAGATGGCGTTAGGGATATGGTAAAACAATTCCATAAACACGGAATAAAAGTATTGTTGCCATATAATCCGTGGGATATAGGCACGCGCAGGGAACCAGAAAGCGATGTTGAAACTTTTGCTAAAATACTGAAATATGTTGACGCGGACGGTATAAACGGTGATGTTACGAGCGGACTGGGAGCTAACTGGCGTTCGGTATTTGACAAGGCAAAAAAAGGAATTGCCATAGAACCTGAATTGGACTATGACGATAAGTATACCGAATATGATCAGATGGGATGGGCTTACTGGGAGTATCCTTTTATTCCCTCAATAAGTAAAAGAAAATGGATTGAACACAGCCACATGGTGCATGTATGTGACAGATGGGCGCATGATCATACAAGCAACCTGCAGTTCGCTTTCTTTAACGGAGCTGGTTTTGAAACATGGGAGAATATATGGACGGTTTATAACGAGATGACTCTGCGCACGGTTCAAACTGTAAAAATAATGTCTTCAATATATCAAAAGTACTATGATTTGCTTACGGGAGAAAACTGGCTGCCTCATTACCCAATGTTGAACTATGGAATATTTGCAAGCAAATGGTATGATGAAAACAGAGAACTATGGACTATAGTCAACAGGAACGATTATACTGTTAACGGGCAACAAATGAAAGTCCCATACAAAGATGATATAACCTACTATGATGTATGGCATGGCTGTATTCTTAAACCGGTTAAAAAAGATAATGAAGTTATAATATCATTCAGTATTGAAAGAAACGGATTTGCGTCAATATTGGCTATAAAAAATTCTATGGTTAATAATGAGTTGGAATCTTATTTGAAACAAATGTCCGATATGACAAAAACCGACCTGAGTCAATATAGCAATACATGGCAGCCAGTAAAACAACAAATTGTTGAAATAAAAAACACAACCCCTGCCGCAATTGTGCCCGAAGGAATGATTAAAATACCCGGTATAAAATATAACATGAATGTAAGCGGTATAGAAATAGAAGGGGGAGAAAATCCGGGAGTAGATGTTCAGATGCCGGGTGAGGAGGTTCCCCACAGACATCATTATTATGAGGTGGATATAAACGCGTTTTATATGGACGAATACCCTGTAACAAATAAACAATTTAAAGAATTTATGAACGCCGTTAATTATAAACCTGTAGATACAATTAACTTTCTGAAAGATTGGAAAAAAGGCAGCTATCCTGAAGGGTGGGAACAAAAACCCGTAACGTGGGTAGATATTGAAGACGCGAGAGCTTATGCAAAATGGGCGGGTAAAAGATTACCTAATGAATGGGAATGGCAGTATGCGGCACAGGGAACAGATGGACGATTATATCCTTGGGGAAATGATTGGAATTCCTCAGCCGTTCCATTGCCTGATACAGGAAATGAATTAAGAGGCCCTGATAATGTTGATAGTCATCCAAACGGTAAAAGTCCCTTTGGCATAGGCGATATGGTTGGTAATGTATGGCAATGGACAAATGAGTATGTTGATGATCACTCAAGAGCCGCTATTGTACGGGGAGGAAGCTATTATAAGCCACAGGGGTCATACTGGTATTTTCCACAGGCATATAAGCTTAATGAACATGGCAAATATTTATTAATGTCACCGGGACAAAACCGCGCCGGAACAATAGGTTTCAGATGCGTAAAAGATGTAGTCCAATAAAAATAAAGTTCACATCTTTCTGGCTTTTTCAACTAATAAAAAGGTGAATAATGAAAAAAGTATTACTGTTTGCGTTATTGTTGCTTACAAATTATTCTTTTGCACAAACGTCCGGTTATGTTTATAAGGGACAAATGAGTTTTAATATGGCGGATTCGCTTTTTAGTCCCTATTTATGTTCTGTGGATTCCACCGGTAATTTGTGGGTTGCTTCAACTAATATTGCAAGCGCAAATGCCATACATGGTTTATTTAAAGCTTCGCCAACGGACTCTGTTTTAAGCCTTGTAATAGCATTTACGGAGGAAGACAGCATAAGAGATATTACCGGAATTACCACTATTGGCAACGATGTTTTTGTTTCAACAAGAATGATCGCTTATTCCGGTTATTCCACTCCTTATTATTATCCGTTCTCTCAGATAATTTATTTGCCTAACGGAGACCCCTCAAAAAGAGTGAGATTTAAACAACCGAGTTATAAAGATTATGGAACATGGTATTCCGGGCTTGACGCCTCAAAAGATAAACATCTTTATTATGGACAATCGTATCTTATGACAATAGGTACAATAGACGGTAATAAAACATCTTCTTCATTCGGAAACAGCGTGACATTTGCCCGTGTGGATTGGAGTACTCCAATGGAACCGGGCGGGGATTTAACCGGTTCGAATTTTGTTGATCTGATCAGAGACATTGCTTTGGATAAAAGCGGCGATTACTCGGATACAAATTCTGTGGTTTATACATCACGAAACTCAAGCGCTGATGTTGGCGCCGAAAGCAAAGGTGGAATTGCCAGATGGATGGGAGGTACAAGTTCAGATCCGGTTAATTACCATGCAGAGAGGATTAATGATGTTTCCGGTTTTTTAACTATAGGCAACAACATACCAAATGGAATTGCTGTTAATCCCAAGAATGGGTATCTGTTTGTTTGCGGTACGGAATCAGCTAAAAAGTGGGTTAAAGGTTTTCAGATAGTCGGCAGTTTTGCAATACAGATGGATGAGCTGCCAAGCAGTACTTCAAAAGATATTCCAAATGCAAAAGGCGCGCCTTTTGAAGCTCCGGGAGACGTGGCATTTAACAGCGATGCTTCCGTTGCCTACGTTACTGATGAGGGGACAAAAAAAGTATATAAGTTTACAAATAGTGTTACCGGTGTAAAATCAAAAAATAAAGCCAAAGTAAATTCTTTTGAGTTGCAACAGAATTATCCGAATCCTTTTAATCCATATACGAATATTGTTGTTAAAATAGACGAAACTACAAATATAAAAGCGGTTGTATATAATACTTATGGAGAACAGGTATCGGTATTGACTGATGGTAATTATAGCGGCGGCACGCATATTCTGAAATTTGACGGCACAAAATGTGCTTCGGGTATTTATATCTGCAAAGTTCAGGCAGGCAATAATACAAAATCAGTTAAAATGGTGTTAATGAAATGAAAAAATATTGTCTGTTTGTAAGTTGTTTTGTTTTAATTACGGCGTCATTGTTCGCGCAAAATTTATCCGCTCCCGAAACGCGCGGCGTTTGGGTGACTTCAAATTACGTTCAGGGGGGTAACAGTGCAATAGAAACGTTAATGAAGAACTTGCGTTCTGCTAATATGAATACCGTATACTTATGCACCTGGGCGGGCGGCGCTACCATTTACCCAAGTAAGGTTGTCCCGCAGGCCGGGGGACCTGCGCAAAAAACGGAATTTGTTGGAACCGATCCTTTAAAAGCTACAATAGATATTGCTCACAAATATGGCATTCGCGTTATTGCCTGGTTTGAATATGGGTTCGCGGTTGGAGTAAGTTCTATCAATACTGATATTCCGAATATTCTTAAAATACATCCTGACTGGTCTATGGTAAAGAGAGATACTACAATAAAGTATGACCTTGATAGCGGGAATAACTTTTTCTGGGTTGATCCTGCTGTCAACGGAGCCGCTGATTTTATTGTTAACCTTTATCAGGAGTGCGCAAAGAACTATCCCGATATTGACGGCATTGAATTAGATCGTATGCGTTATCCTTCAACAAGTTTCTCTTATTCCGATACTGCGCGCGCTCGTTTCATGAAAGAAACAAATAACGGAGATCCTCTTTTACTTACGGATGATAATTCTGCCTGGGCCGCATGGAGAAGAATTCAGGTTACCAATGTTGTAAAAAGAATATATGCCGCTATAAAAAGCGTTAATCCCGGTTGCGTTGTTACAGGAGCGGTTGTGCCCCCGTACATGATGTATGGCGGTGACCAGGATAAACTGCAGGGTTGGGATGTTTGGGCAAAAAACGGTTATGTGGATATGCTTGAACCTATGTTATATCTGACAACCGGAGATTTCCCTTATCAAATGAGCAAAAGCATGAGCTATGTCCCTTCCGGTTTTAACCTTGCCGCCGGTATTGCAATTGATGTTTCGGGTTCGGTCAATAACGCGATAAACGAAATTCAAAGAGCAAGAACTTCCGGCAGTACAGGGCAGACTATATGGTACTATGGTTATTTGCTTTCCTATGCCAATGCTATCTCGTTATTTAAAACAAATGTTTATCAAAACAATGTAGCTACAACTTTTGATGATTTGATTATGGATGATGCGGCAAAAGGTTTGTTCTCTTCAACGGGTACATGGACAAATGTTCAAGGCGGATTTAACGGAACATATAAGAAAGCCGCTGCTACTGTGGGCGATACAGCGATTTATAAAGTACGAATACTCAGAGACGGACTATACAATATTTATGGTTATTGGTCCGGCGATTCGGTTTCTAATTCTTCGAAAGTATTTGTAGATATTACTACAAAAAGCAATCATTTTGTTGAAACAATAAATCAGAAAGCCGGATTATCGCAGTGGAACTATGTTAAAAAGATGAATCTTGTCTCCGGCGATACTGTTGTTGCTAAATTATACGGAAATGACGGCGCAAGTATTATTGCTGACGCTTTCAGAATAAAGAGAGGCAGCGTATTCCAAATAGAAGACAGCGCTTTGCCCGATAGTCAATCTGTTACATTGAAATTCTCAGAACAATTATTGAGTCCTGTTTCATCGGCAACGGTTATAACCGCTTCCAATATTAGCGGCAAGTTAAGTTTTTATGTTGATAATTCAGATAAGACTGTCCTTCATATATCAATTCCGCCGGTTGTAAAAAACACGACATTTACTTTGAATATCAGCAATCTTGTTGATGTGTATTATGACACTTTATCCGTATCAACAGATTTAACTTATGCTCCTGATAAATCTTCTTTTATGTTTGATGATGATACTCCCAATTTATTCTGGAAGCTTTCAGGAGTATGGAATAAGGATACGTGTTACACTGCTGTAAATAACTCATATTACAAGGCCAAACAAGGTACGAGCTATGTACGCGTTCAATGGGGGCCCATGAAGATTGTTGAAGACGGTTATTATGATGTGTACGTCAACATACCAAACCCGTCTTTGTATAAGCTGACTGATAAATGCATGTACATAATGCGCGACCATTATCAACAGGATACGGTTTACATTTCGCAGGCTTCTCATGCGGGTTCTTTATATAAACTTGGTAGTTTTCCTTTTGCGGTTAATGATGTATTTGCGCTAATGCTTTCATCCGTATTGGGGAGCGATACAAGTAAATACCTCGCTGCCGATGCCATTACGCTGATTAGAAATGTTCAAATTAACAGTATTAAGAACTCAGATGTTGTTGTTAAAAACTTTTCTGTCTCTCAGAATTATCCGAACCCGTTTAACCCAACTACTACTATGGATATAAGTCTCGAAAGCAAAGGGAAAGTGTTTGTTGATATATATAATATTTTAGGAGAGAAAGTGATTTCTCTCCTAAACGGGAAAGATTACAATTCAGGCAGATATAACATTAAATTTGACGCTTCAAATTTACCAAGCGGTATTTATCTTGCTAATGTAAGAATTAAGAATGAAAGCGCGGAGCTAAGAAAAACAGTAAAGATGTTGCTTCTTAAATAACCATATTGATTTTATTGCTTTGCAGTAATACATTTTATTTCATATTACAGAAAAATATGCGGAGCAGTCATGCGTAAAATATTTAAAACCTTAACAATTGTTTTTATCCTTTCTTTACAGATATTTGGAAAAAACAACATACCTCTTAATAATCCATACATTTTTTATGATGGAATATGGTTTGTTCAAAAAAGCGTGGAAAAGGTAGTATTTAACAGGCATACCGAAGAGGTCTTGTTAAATCCGGAATCCGGTATTTCTGCATATTCCAGGCCTTACGCTTATACACAAACCGGCGTGAAAATACGCTTCAAAACAAAAAGTAGAAATATTTATTTCTCATTTGAAAATAGGGAAGGTTCCGGAAAAGCGGGGCTTCATAACGGATTTACAGTGTATGCAGACGGGAAAAAATATAAAATATACGAGACGTTGAATTTTACTATTACTTTTCCCAAACCTGATACTCAATCGGTTTTATACGAAGTGGTATTACCGAGTTTAAACGGAGTAAACCTGACAAATATGAGTCTTGATGATAATAGTAACCTTGAACAAATAGATTCATTAAATAAACCCGTTTTAGCTGTAATTGGGACGTCAATAAGTCATGGAACCGGGCAACAATCTAGTTCGCCAAACACATACCCTTTTATATTAGCTGAAAACATGGGATGGGAGCTTGTTAATCTTGCTGTGGCCGGAGCTTATACTGGCTGGCCGATGGCTCAATTAGTAAAAAAACAAAGAGTAGATTATATAATAGTTGAGCTTGGTTTTAATGACTGGATGTGGGATGACAAACCTTTATCTGTTAAAGATTTACAATATAACAGACTTATAGACACATTAAGAGCGAATCAGAAAAACGCAAAGATAATTTGTATTACTCCTATTGTTACCGCTAAAAAAGTAGCACAGAAAAAAGTTGATTTCTCGCTGGATGATTACAGAGAAATGGTTTGCAATATAGTGGAAGATCATAAAAACAAAGGGGATAAAAACATATTTGTCATACATGGTGAAAGCCTTACTTCAGTTGCCATGTTGGATGACGGCGTACATTTAAGCGTGAATGGAGCTAACGAATTTGCAAAGAAACTAACAAATAAACTGAATGAAATAATTAATTCGAATGAATTGAAATAAAAACAACCAAAAGCCCGGGTATATAATGTACAGAATAATATATTTTCTTTTTTTAGCAATGTTAAGTATTGGCGTTGTTACAGCAAAAGATACGGAAAGTTTATCAGGTGAGAAATTGAAAACCGATGTTCTTATAATAGGGGGCGGTACAGGCGGTATTTCCGCCGGAATCCAAAGTGCAAGATCGGGAGCCAAAAGTATTATTGTGGAAGAGACAAGCTGGCTTGGCGGAATGCTTTCCTCCGCTGGTGTAAGCGCTACTGACGGAGATCACAGACTTCCCTCCGGAATTTGGAATGAATTCAGAGAAGAGTTATATAAACGATATGGCGGTCCTGAGGCTGTGCATACAGGCTGGGTAAGCTATACTTTATTTGAACCGCATGTTGCGGATAGTATTCTTAAAGCGATGGCCGCTAAAGAGAATAATTTAAGAATCATATATAATTATCGCTTCCTGAATATATTAAAACATGATAACAAAGTTACAGGCGCTGTATTTATTAACAATGAAGGGCAGAAGTTTGAAGTATTGGCAAAAATTACTATAGACGCCACTGAACTTGGAGACGCGCTTAAAGATGCCGGAGCCAAATATGATGTTGGGATGGAAGCAAAATCATATACAGGTGAAGATTGCGCTCTTGATACCGCTTACGGTATTATACAGGACATTACTTATGTGGCAATACTTAAAGACTATGGTAAAAATGCCGATAAAACAATTCCAATGCCAGCAAATTATGATTCGACAGTATTCACTTGCGCGTGTAAAACTCCGGCTTGCCCGGATGCCGAATCGAATCCTGACGAAATGATGAGTTATGGAAAATTGCCGAACAATAAGTATATGATAAACTGGTGGGTGCATGGAAATGATTATTACCTTAACGCTATTGAAATGAATCATGAAGAACGGGAAAGAGAGTATCAAAAAGCAAAAAACAAAACACTATGCTTTGTTTACTATATGCAGTCAGCTCTTGGTTTTAAAAATCTGGGTCTTGCGGATGATGAATTTCCGACTAAAGATAATTTGCCGCTTATTCCATATAACAGAGAAGGGAGAAGGGTAAAAGGTCTGGTGAGGTTTACTGTTAATGATATATTAAAACCTTTTTCCCGACAGGATAAATTATACCGAACTTCAATTTCGGTAGGCGATTACCCTATAGATCAGCATATTGTTGAGAATTTTAAGATACCGGCTCGTGAGTTTCCGCGCATACCTTCCTTTGGCGTTCCGTTAGGATGTCTTGTACCGGAGGGTATTGACGGATTAATAATAGCTGAAAAGGGAATCTCTGTCTCCAATATTGTAAATGGAGCAACAAGATTGCAGCCGTGCGTTATGCTAACCGGACAAGCGGCCGGTATACTTGCCGCTTATTGTGTACACAATAATTCCGAACCGGGAAAAGCAAATGTCAGGGAGATTCAGAAGCAATTGCTGAAGTGTAACGCTTATCTTATGCCTTATATTGATGTGCAGCCAGGTGATCCGAATTTTTACGCTATTCAAAAAACAGGCGCTACGGGTATTATACAAGGTTATGGCGTTTCGTACAGCTGGGCCAACCAAACGTGGTTTTATCCGTCAAGGAATATCAGTCAATTTGAAATTATACAGGGCTTAAAGACCTGCTATAAAGTATTCGAGCAGTATAATGAGGCAACAGGCGATGATCTCGATCTGGCAACTTTAGTTAAATATATAAACATTGCCGGCCGGAAAATATCAATGAAACAAATTAGCGAAGATTGGGGAAAATTGTCATTGAACAACAACTATTCAGAGACTCTTACTCTTAACAGAAGGATGGCCGCGGTAATTATAGATTACTATTTACAGCCGTTCGAACATGAAATTGATTTTAAAGGGAATATTATAACAAGTAAATAAATCTATCCGGTTAAAACGAAAATTTATTATGCTCTGTAAAAAAGCTTTGTGCTGGTGGAATAATATAATTCATAATATTGCAGTAAAATATTAATACTCGCAGGTATAATTAATTATTTGTATATTTAAATGTATAATTATTTAATTACGTTATTGTTTTATTAATAGTATTTTAATATTTCACTTGCTGGGTATGAATATGCTTGTGAAGTGATGTGTTTGATTGGATAGATGGCAAAAGATAATTCCCCTAATATTTTAGGCACGCAAAAAATAGGAAAACTTTTATGGCAGTACTCAATTCCTGCCATAATTGCAACCGCAGCTTCTTCATTATATAATATAATCGATAGAATATTTATTGGGCATGGTGTTGGTCCTCTGGCCATATCCGGGCTTGCGCTTACATTTCCCATGATGAATCTTGCAGCCGCGTTTGGTTCGCTTGTTGGCGCCGGAGCTTCAACGCTTGTTTCAATTCGTCTTGGGCAGAAAAGACGGGAACAGGCTATATTTGTTTTGGGCAATACTTTATTGCTAAACCTCATCTTAAGTACTTCCGTGGCGGCAATTGCTTTGGTATTTCTTGATGAGATATTATATCTGCTCGGGGCAAGCGCCGAAACTCTGCCTTACGCGAGAGAATTTATGCAGGTTATTTTAGCCGGTAATGTGTTTACGCATATTTATCTCGGCCTTAATAATATAATGCGTTCATCGGGTAACCCCCGAAAAGCAATGATGACTACTTTAATTACTGTGTTATGTAATGCTTTGCTGGCTCCTTTATTTATTTTTGTTTTTAAATGGGGCATCAGGGGCGCCGCAACAGCTACGGTATGCGCTCAGTTTCTGGGAACGGTTATTGTTGTTTCGCACTTTTTAAGACGAAAAAGTTATGTGCGGTTTTTACCAAGACATTTCAAATTGAAGCTCCAGATAATAAAGGATATATTTTCAATTGGCATGTCTAATTTCCTGATACTTATTACATCCAGCCTTATAGTTATTATTGTTAATTTGAGCCTTGAAAAATATGGCGGCGATTATGCCATAGGCGCTTATGGAATTACAAACAGCATTGTCAATCTTTTTGTTATGATAATTATTGGTTTTAACCAGGGAATGCAGCCAATTGCCGGTTATAATTACGGAGCAAAACAGTTTGGCAGGGTAATTAAGGTTTATAAAAGTACTGTTATTGCGGGCACATGCGTGGCTGTAACAGGTCTTCTCTTGGGGGAAGTGTTCCCCAAACAATTGGCCTGCGCTTTTACTGTAAACGAAAAACTAATTGGTATGGCTGTCGCGGGTTTGCGTATTACATTCTGTGCTTTTTTTATTGTGGGTTTTCAAATTGTAACTTCAAATTTTTTCCAATCTATTGGTAAAGCGAAGATATCAATTGTTATATCGTTACTTAGGCAAGTATTGTTGCTTATACCCGCGCTTGTAATACTGCCTCGTTTTATGGGACTAAACGGCGTTTGGGCTTCTTTTCCTACAGCCGATTTGACTTCTTCATTTTTTACATTAATTATTATTAAGACTCAAATGAAGAAGGTATTAAAATAAAATTCAACTAAGTGTTTTTAATTTGCCAGTCCGCGGGCGAAATAACAACAACAAATTCCCCTTTGGTCGTTTTATTAGGCAGCTGTTCCAATATGTCTTTGGCGGAGCCCCGCCATACTTCTTCGAATTTTTTCGTCAATTCGCGGCATACGGCTAATTGCCGCTCAGGCATATATTCCAAAAGCTCATTTAAGAGTTTTTCAATTCTGTAAGTGGATTCGTACAAAATCACAGTCCTTTTTTCTTCGGTAAGGGTTTTTAGTAATTTTTGTCTTCCTTTCTTTTGCGGTAAAAAGCCTTCAAATACAAAAGAATCTGTTGGCAGGCCGCTTAATGTTAACGCCGTTACCAACGCCGTAACGCCGGGAATTGGCACAACCTCAATCCCTTCTTTTATAGCTGCCGCTATAAGCCTGACTCCGGGATCCGAAATACCGGGAGTGCCGGCATCGGAAACAAGCGCGGCTTTTTCGCCTGTATTTAATCTTTCTATTACATATCCCGTTTTGGTAAACTCGCTTTGAGCGTTAAAAGAAACAAGCTTCTTATCAATTTCATAATGCGATAATAAAACGGAGGTTACTCTTGTATCTTCGCATACAATAAAATCAGCTTCTTTCAGAGTATCAAGCGCTCGTATTGTAATATCTTTAAGGTTGCCTATAGGCGTGCTTACAATGTATAAAATTCCTGTTGTCATATTCTTTAAAATGATAACGGCTCCAACCATCGGAGCCGCATCATGCAAGTAGTTAAACTAAATTAATTTATTTTTGACCTATTAAAGTTAACGCTTTTTTTATAATTGTCAAGCCTTCGTCAATTTCATCTTTTGTAATATTAAGAGGGGTCCTAAAGCGAATAGATTTTGTTCCGCAACCTAATAATAAAAGATTATTATCATAACATTTGTTTATAAAATTGTTGCGTTTTTCTTTATCGTCAAAATCGAAAGCGCAAAGTAGTCCCAGACCTCTCGCATTGCTGATCATGGCCGGATATTCGTTCTGAAGGTCTTTAAGGTTCTTCAATAAATACTCGCCGATAATACGGGCGTTTTCAACAAGTTTTTCTTCCGCAATTATTTCAAGGTATTTTCTTGAGCGGACCATATCAACAAGATTTCCGCCCCACGTGGAATTGATTCTGCTGGATATTCTAAAGCAGTTCGAATCAATATCGTCAATCCTATCGCTAACCATAATACCACAGGTTTGAACTTTTTTACCGAAAGAAATTATATCGGGCATTACGTAATACTCAGATGCCCACATTTTACCTGTCAAGCCCAAACCGGTTTGTACTTCGTCGAACATGAGCAGTATTTCATTCTCGTCCGCAATTTCCCTGAGTTTCAATAAAAACTCTTTTCTGAAATAATTATCTCCGCCTTCGCATTGGATGGGTTCTAAAATTATTACAGCAATATCATCTTTATTCTCTTTTATAGCCGCATAAATTTCTTCAATTGCCTGTTTTTCCAACCTTACAATTTCATCAAGATTATCTTCAACAGGAAATTTGATTTTCGGATTTGTAATTCTTGGCCAATCGAATTTGGGAAAATATTTGATCTTTACAGGATCGGTATTTGTAAGGGATAAAGTGTAGCCGGTCCTGCCGTGGAAAGCTTCCTTAAAGTGAATTACTTTATGTCCTTTTTCTTCGCCATAACCTTTTCTGAAATTCTTTTGTACTTTCCAGTCAAATGCAACTTTTAATCCGTTTTCAACCGCAACAGAACCGCCTGAAACCCAAAAAAGATATTTAAAGTGATCGGGTTTTGCCAACTTCGAAAAAGCGTCGACAAACTCGGCCATATAGGTGGTATAAATATCGGAATTGGACGGGTTGTTAACGGCAGCGTTGGCAAGTTTTTCCCTGAACTCCGGGTTGTTGATTTTAGGATGATTCATTCCTACCGGAGATGAAGCGAAGAAAGTAAAAAAATCGAGAAAAGTACGATTGTTGCGTGAGTCGTGTATTCGTGCGCCATGACTTTTAAAAAAATCGAATACAATGTCATAGCCGTCAGCCAGCATGTTTTGAGCTAAAACGGAATGAACATTTTCCGGCGTAATAGTAGATAGAGATCCTAAAGCGTCATAATCGTTCTGAGTAACAAATGTATCCATAACTCTACTCCTGGATGATAAGCGATTTTAAATATATGAATTGATTAAATATTTCTAATTCTATTTAGAAGCTTGAACAGGAAAAGGGAAAACATATTGAACGCGGGGCCTAAAAAACGTTTTCATACCTCGAAACAAAGTAATTCCTTAGAGTTTTGGATGAGAAGGAAGTATATATGTCGAGGTGTAATTTCATGAAAATAATAATCTTGTTTATAATAAAATATTTGTAGGCAATTATATATATTTTTCTGTAATTTTTCAAGAAGAAATAATATATTCTGTCAGCTTGCAATATCGATAATTTTATAACTTTTTTGTCTGGAATTATACGCTTTACAAATTTACAATGAATATCAGTAACATTTATAATGACAAAACTTTACCTATATTACATGTAAAGTTTAATTAGTTGAGTTTTTAAAGCGTATTTTAGGCATTAAAGATTATGAAAACGTAATTACAAACATAAAGCACATAGGAGTAAAAAATGGAATTCTTGAAAACTTTGGGAATTGAAGAAAAAAATTTCGGTTCCTGCAGCGGTATCGAGTGGAATAAAACAACGGATAGCGGCGAATTAAAAATATATTCACCTGCAACCGGTGAATTTATTGCTTCAGTGTATCAGGCTTCGGAAGAAGATTACCAGAATATTATGAAAAAGGCTGTTGAAGCTTTTAAGGTATGGCGCAAAATACCCGCTCCTAAACGTGGCGAAATTGTTCGTCAAATAGGAAATAAACTGCGTGAATATAAGGAGCCATTGGGTCGGCTGGTTTCTTATGAGATGGGAAAATCCCTGCAGGAAGGATGGGGAGAAGTACAGGAAATGATTGATATCAGCGATTATGCTGTCGGGCAGTCAAGGGAAATGCACGGGTATACAATGTATTCCGAAAGAACAAACCACCGCATGTACGATCAGTATCACCCGCTTGGCGTTGTTGGTATTGTATCGGCGTTTAATTTTCCTGTATCTGTCTGGTCATGGAACTCAATGATTGCCGCTGTTTGCGGAAATGTAAACCTGTGGAAGCCATCTTCAAAAGTACCATTGACCGCTATTGCGGTACAGAATATTTTAAAACCTGTTTTGCAGGAGAACAATATTCCCGAAGGCGTTTTTTCATTAATTGTTGGGCGCGGGGCAACAATTGGCGAAAAAATGCTTGAGGATAAAAGAATTCCTTTAATCTCAATAACCGGTTCAACAAGCGTTGGACGTCATGCGGCAGAAGTAATTGCCAGGAGATTCGGCAAATCCATATTGGAGCTTGGCGGGAATAATGCTATTATTATGACTCCGGAAAGCGATCTTAAACTGGCTATACCGGGTGTAGTGTTTGGAGCGGTTGGCACTTGCGGACAAAGATGCACTACAACAAGAAGATTGATTGTCCACAGCTCAATTTATGATAAAGTTAAGGAATCGCTTGTTAAAGCTTATCAAAGCCTTAAAATAGGCACTCCTCTCGAACAGAAAAACCATGTGGGCCCGTTGATTGATAAGGATGCGGTTAACATGTTTCTGAACGCTCTTAAAAAAGCTGAAGAAGAAGGCGGAAAAATAATAACAGGTGGAAAAATTTTATCAGGAGAAGGATACGAATCAGGCTGCTATGTTACTCCTGCAATTGTTGAAGCGGAGAATAGTTACAAAATTGTTCAGGAAGAAACATTTGCGCCAATTCTATATTTAATAAAATACGAAGGCGATGTTTCCGAAGCGATAGCTATACAAAATGATGTTGTACAGGGACTTTCGTCGGCAATATTTACAAATAATCTTAGAGAAGCCGAAGAGTTCCTTTCCGCATGGGGCTCAGATTGCGGAATAGCCAATGTTAATATAGGCACTTCCGGCGCTGAAATAGGCGGAGCATTTGGTGGCGAAAAGGAAACCGGCGGCGGAAGAGAATCCGGTTCAGACGCGTGGAAAGGATATATGAGAAGGCAGACTAATACTATAAATTATGGCTCCAATTTGCCGCTTGCACAGGGAATTAAATTCGAAATATAAAACAGAAGTATTAAATTATAAAAAAAAGAGCAAAGCCATAAAACGCCTTGCTCTTTTTTAGTATTATTTATTCAGGTCAAAAAAAATTATATAAGGCGGAATTTAAGACCGCAAATAGCCTGTATTGTAAGAATTCTCCACGAAACATCTTTTTGTACTTTGGTTAATCCGTAACCAAATGTAACCTGCGGAGCAAGGTCAATATTTCTTGCAATTGGAATATCATAGCCGGCTCCAAATTTAAACTCAAATCGTGTAACCAAATCGTTAAACGACTGACTTGATTTTTGAGTTGTTTTTGCTTGTAGGCCATAATAGTTCGCATATTCCTGAGGTATTGTTATATCCTGTGTTAAATCATAGGAACCTTCAATATTGATTCCTATGCTCGGGCCTGCAAGGAAATACAAACCTGATGAAGGCAGTGATACTTTCAGCAGAGGTTCAATTGTAAAATATGCCAGACTTGATGAAACATCGCTTGATACGGTTATGGGGATACCTTCGTAACTTTCTGTCTTGGTGTCGTTAGTTGAACCGCTTCTGTTGTCGTAAAAACCTAATGTGGCAATCATGCCTATTGTTTTGCTGAACTGCATATCTGCCTGACCTGCAAAAACAGCTCCAAAACCAGTTCCTGTTTCGCTTAAATCAGAACCTGTATGGATATTAAAGTTCATACCAACAGCCGGGCCGAGAGAAAACTTGAATTGCGGGTAAGAAGTGTTAACAGATAATAGGGTTATAAACACAAACAAAGTACTAACAGTAAAGCATTTTTTCATAACATTACCTCTGATATTTAATAATGAATATAAATAAAATAAATTCCATGAGTAAAAGTAACAAATGCGGAATTTTTTGCCGTGACGAATATCACTTATAAAAACAAGAACTGCTATTTGTATTTGACAGACACACATTTTAATTTAATTCTTTATAGTGTCTTTTCCAATAAAATTTTTTACATATCGTGTCTGGCAAATGATTTGGCGATAACTACGATGCATCCACAAAAGAGGTGGCAAAATACAAAACCGATTAGCCATACTGTCTTTGCGAGCGAAGTCTTCAAAGCGAAACTTGCTCCGGCTTGTCGGGGGCAATCTCATTAATAACAGTATTCGGTAATAACACCAATGAGATTACTCCCGATAAATCGGGACAAGTAACTTCGCGGGCTCCTCGCAAAGACAGACAGAATTATATTCTTTAGCCCATTATTTTGCCACCGAAATTTTGCTTGTACCCACCGTAGTTGCACATAACTATTAATCAGCATTACATGATTTATCTTGAATCTTTAGATTTCATTGTCTAATTTTTTTATTTATATAAAAATTATAATGCAGACCAGTAAAATCACCAGTTATATATACAAAGTATTAAATTTACGTGTTGTAAAATTTGGAATTGTAGGCTCAAGCGGCGTAGTTGTTAATATGCTGTTCCTTTATGTTTTTAAGGAAGTTCTAAAAATAGACCTGAAATATGCAAGCATACTCGCCATAGAAATATCAATTATTTTTAATTATTTTCTGAATGATTTCTGGACGTGGAATGACCGGAGCAAAGCTTCGTTTATAAACAGAATTGTAAAATATCACATTTCGGTTATGTTTTCCGCTTATGTTATAAACTGGGGAGCTCTTATGCTTTTAACTACATGGTTGAAATGGAATTATCTGATTTCCAATTTAATAGGTATTGGTATTGGTACTGTGTTTAATTATGTTATAAACGATTTGTGGACGTTTTCCAAGCGGGGAAAGAAAAATGAAAAAGAATAATGCCGGTTTTATTCTGGGTCTGTTTTCTGTTGCTGTTTGTTGTATGCTTTTATTGCCGCGTCTGCTTAGTTACGGACTGTTTTTTGACGGATTGACATATTCTTCTATTGCAAGAAATCTCGCGGAAGGTTACGGATCATTTTGGAAGACATATTATACGGATACGCTTTATAAAGTATTCTATGAACATCCGGCTTTTTCGTTTTGGCTTCAGTCGTTTTTCTTCAGAATTTTTGGACAGGCTTTTTATATTGAGGCAATATACAGCGGTATTCTGTGCTTTATATTGATATATGTATTGCATCTTTTATGGAATAGAATTAATGACGGACATATTAAACTTTCCGGTTCATGGCTGGTAATATTGTTTTTTTCATCGTTGCCAATTGTTAGCTGGGCTTATTCAAATAATATGATAGAGAATACGTTTGCTATTATCTTACTGTTGTCGGTTTTTACAATATATTCCACTTTATTTACAGAGTTAAGCAAATTTTCTTTTCTTAAAGCGTTTTTATCCGGCGTATTTATATTCCTTGGCTTTTTAACAAAAGGGCCGGGTGCGCTGTTTCCAATAGCAACTCCTTTTATTGCTTTTTTATTCTTAAAGGAAGTATCCCTAAAAAAAGCCTTATTCTTAACATTGTTCCAGGGAGCGGGGATAATTGCCTGCGTACTTATTTTTGTTGCACCCAATAGCCAGGCAATAAATTTCTTCCACAATTATTTTAACAACCAGCTTAAAAACAGCCTCTCCGGTCAACGGGAAGTCGCAAGTTCGCATTTCGCGTTATTAAAAAAACTTTTTCAGGAATTATTGGCGCCTGCCGTATTGGCATTATTACTTTGGGCCTGGCAGCGCGGTAAGCTTGTATTCAACACAAGAATTGTTCTTTTCTTTTTGGTAGTCGCATTTTCGGCAAGCGCGCCGTATTTAATAAGTCCAAAACAGATGGGGTGGTATATAATTCCTTCGCTGCCGTTTTATGTAATTGTATTAGCTCTGTTGTTTGGCAATCAGGCTCTGAAACTTGAAAAATATCTTACTGAAAAGAAAACGCCTCGCAATGTTTTTTTGACTATCTCCGTGGTTTTGTTATTTGTTTCTGTTTCGGTTATGTTTTCGGAATATAAGGTCGTTAGGAAAGAAAAATCGTTTTTTAATGATATTTATTCACAAAAAATAAATTTTCCTGAAAGAGGATATGTTTCAATTTATCCTAAAAGATTGTCGTCCGCGTGGGGATTAATAGCGGATATGCAGCGTTATTATAAAGTCAGTCTTAGCGATTCATTGGTTTATAATTATTGTATAGCGCTTAAAGAAAATGAAAAGGATTCTGTTTTATTAAAAAATAATTACTCTGTTAAAGTATCTTCCGGCAACAATTTTATAGTATTAAAAAAACAGAACAAATAAAATTTAAACTTTGCCGCTTATTTCCAAAATTCATAACCTTGTAAACAATGGTTTTAATATTCAAAAGCAATTCTTATATTGTATTTAAACCATTTGCAAACTGGTTACTCAAAACCCTGAAGATTACAGGACAGATAGAATATCTATAAGTAGCCTTGAACAAAGGCAGTATTTTAATACTGGATACTGCTATTCCGTAATTAACAAAAGTAAATGCCAATAGAACAAGGGCATCATAAAACCGAAAAATGTGAGATAGTATGCACGATATACCAATTCTAAAAGACTTTGTTGTTATACTTTTAATCTCTATTCCAATAATATTTCTGTTCAAGAAATTAAATGTGCCGAGTATTGTTGGGTTTTTATTTGCCGGAATAATAATTGGCCCTTATGGATTTAAGCTGATTTCCGAGATTGATAAAATAGAAGTTATGGCGGAAATAGGTGTAATGCTGCTTATTTTTACTATAGGACTCGAAGTATCAATTTCTAAATTGATGAAGATAAAAAAACTGTTCTTTTTCGGCGGAGGTTTGCAGGTGCTATTAACAATGCTTTCATCAGCCGCGGTAATATACATCTTCAATATTTCTATCCAGAAAGCTCTGTTTTTCGGGATGCTTATCAGCCTTTCAAGCTCTGCCATTGTGCTTAAATTACTTGCCGATCAGAAAGAGCTTGAAGCTCCACATGGTAAAATTGCGCTTGCAATTCTCATCTTTCAGGATCTGGCCATTGTTCCAATGATTATTATGATTCCAATACTTGGCGGCGGGGGAAACATTTCGTTTCTTTCAATTGCCACACAACTGCTTTTTGCTTTTGCAGCAATTGCTGTTATTCTTGGCGTTTCAAAATTTATGATGCCCAAAATAATGTTCGCTCTTGCAAAGCTTCGCCTTAAAGAGGTTTTTACAATAGGAATTTTATTGGTTTTAATAGGTACGGCGTACCTTACACACCAGCTTGGGTTATCTTTTGCATTGGGGGCATTTATTGCCGGACTGATTCTATCAGATTCTGAGTTTAGTTATCAGGTAATTGCGGATACACTGCCTCTTAAAGATACATTTAATAGTATCTTTTTCGTTTCAATTGGACTGTTGCTTAATGTTAGTTTTATTATTACACACCCGGCGGAAATAATTATTCTTGTATTAACAATAATAATACTAAAGGCTTTTGTTGTAGCCATAATAGTCAAGTTTCTTAATTATCCAATGCGGGTTGCTGTAATTACCGGAATTACGCTCTCCCAAATAGGTGAGTTTTCGTTTGTACTTGCTCAAACGGGAATTGGATATAATCTGATGTCTCAGGATTTCTACAACTCTTTTCTGGCGGCTTCTATTTTTACCATGATACTTACTCCTTTCCTGTTTAAACTTGCTCCTGTAATTGGGTTAAAGGTAAAAGAGGTTAAAAATTCAGACGAAAAAAGCCACGAAAAACATATAAGGGAACTCAAAGATCATGTTATTATTGTTGGTTATGGTTTGAATGGAAGAAATCTTGCAAGAGTTCTTAAAGAAACTGGTATTCAATATGTAGTAATTGAGCTAAACCCTGATACAATAAAAGAGGCAAAAGAAGCCGGCGAAAGAATTATTTACGGCGATATTACAAAGGAAGAAATATTACACAAAGCATGTATAGATAGCGCGAATATAATTGTTTATGCCATATCCGATCCCCGTTCAACCATAATAGGGCTGAAAATGGCTAAAGGAATGAAGGAAAATATTTATGCTGTTGTGCGTACAAGATATACTTCTGAAATTGATGAACTGATTGCCATAGGCGCGGATGTAGTAATTCCTGAAGAGTTTGAAACTTCCTTACAAATATTTGTGAATGTATTGGAAAAATACCATATCCCTATGAACGTGATTATGCAGCAGACTACAATGTTAAGAGGGGAATCGTACAAAATGATGGTAAAGGAAGCTGCCGATATAAGTTCATTCCGGAATATTAATGAAATACTTGCCGCCGGTTTGACTGAAACTTTTTATGTCTCGGAAGATAACGCCAATATAGGGAAATCGTTAAAGGATATTAATTTGCGGGCTGTAACAGACGCTACTGTGATAGCTATTGTGCGGCAGGAAAACAATATCCCAAATCCTTCGGGTAAAGAATTGATTTTGGCAGCGGATACTCTTGTTATTATGGGTACACACGCTGCTGTTGATAAGGCATTTATGGTATTAAATAAAAAATGACCGGCTTAAAAGAGCCGGTCTGTAAAACTTTAGCGCTTCAATTTACTTTTTATAAACTCTTATATCGCCGCCCGAAGTTTTAGCTACAAGTTCTTCGCCGCCATTGTTCAGGTTGGCTTCAAATTTTGATGAAGTTATATTAACAACATTGGATGTGTTTAATTCACATGAAATGTTTCCACCGCTTGTTGCTAAATGAGCTTTGGCTCCGAAATCTGCCGGAAGAAATATTCCAATATTTCCACCTGAAGTATGCAGGGAAATGCCTTTGTTAATTCCTTTATAGTAAAGCTTAACATCGCCGCCGGAAGTTTCGGCATAGACGCTTCCGTTTTGCCCGGAAATATTTATATTCCCTCCGCTTGTATGACAACTGAAATTACCTTCGAACCATTTCGTCCTGATTTCGCCTCCCGAAGTTGAGATTTTGGAATTACCTTTTATAAGGCCTATTTCAATATTCCCTCCGGAGGTTTCGCTGTTAGTTTCGCCTGTAATATGGTCCAAATATATATTGCCGCCTGAAGTTCTCAAATAAGTATTCCCAATCAAATCGGTTACGGAAATATTTCCGCCTGCAGTTTTAACAGCCGGATAATATTTTTTAGGTATTTTAATTTCAAATTTCAGGTTCATTCCTGACCAGCTGAAAGAGAATGGGGAATACTTCTTTGCAATTATCTCAATATTGCCATCGTGGTTTTCAAAAATAAAACGGATTTTCTCTTCAGCTTTTCTGTTCCCTGTAACTTTTATGTAAGTTTCGTTTTTATCCCACGTAGAAATATTTATATCTCCAAGAGCAACATCCACTTTAATGGTTTTGCCTTGAGCTGTTTGAAAGTTCTTTTCGTGAATCACTTTCTCTTCGGCATAAGAGTTTCCTGTATATAACATTAAAAAAGAAATGACTGTTAGTCCTGTTGACATTATTAATTTGTAAACACTATTCATATTTGCTCCAATGGGTAATTTATTTACTATAAAATTAAAGTATTCTTTAAACTGTAGCAAAATAATAATGATAACTGGCTGATTTGTTGTACAATTGGTAAATATTATATTTGTAAATTGTTGATTATATTATCTGAAATGCTAATATTGTAAAAGGTTAATGTGAATAAAATACCAAAACAGGTGTGTTTTACAAAAATAGCGGCATTTTATGTGTGGAATTAAATATCATACATGAATAAGTTTTTATTTACATAATAAGGGGTTATTTGTGAAAAATAATAAACAGGCAATCGGTTTCCTAATTCTCTTTTTATTGTCGTCTTCTATTTTAAAAGCTCAATGGCAGGAAGTAAACTGTTTTCCGCGAGGGAATGTAAACAGTATATTGAGTACAGGCAAAAAAATGCTAATGCTAAGCACTCAGGGCGATTTATTTATTTCTACAGATAGTGGAGATGATTTTTCGCAAATATATTTTGAAAACGAATCGCATTATTTTAAGAAGATAAACTTAGTCAACGATACATTAATAGCAATCGTGAATGGAAATAGGCTGGGTTACTCGGCTGATTATGGAAAAAACTGGAAGTATATTCATTACAATATAAGTGGTACTATAAGCGGAGTGGATAAGATTAATGATAAATTTATTATTCTTACAGAGAATAATCGGATATACTTATCAGTCGATCTGGATTCTACCTGGAAAGAAATAAGCGGCTCCTTCGAGTTTTTTAGCAACTCAAGCCTGAAAGTGTTGGGAAACAATATACTTATTTCCAACTATTGTTCTAATGCGCAAATTTATGCAATTTATTTAACTTCGGACTATGGCAATACGTGGAAAAATGTAGGTCCCTTTTACATTGCTCAAACTGTAACTAACGGATCCATTGCTTTGGGAATCACTGTGGGAGGAGTTATGCGTTCAAGTGATAACGGTTTAACGTGGGAAATGGCTAACAATGGCCTGCCAAATTTAATTGGTTCATCTATAACCATGAGTAATAATAGTATTTATATATTTGGTAACCTTTTCGATGTATTCAAATCTTCCGATAATGGCAGTAATTGGGCTTTGGCAATTGGTATTCCTACCCGAGGTTTCGAACTTTCAGCTACAGATAAGTATTTGTTTTATGTTTATTCAGGTTCTTTATACAAAACTTCAATAGCAGCTTTAACCGAGGTAAATAAGAATGATAAACAAAACGATATGAGTTATGGACTTGCTCAAAACTATCCAAATCCGTTCAATCCATCAACAACAATATCGTTTAGTATACCCAACGAATCTCATGTTACATTAAAAATTTATGATGTCCTTGGAAGGGAGGTAGCTACACTTGTTAACGGGAATTTTAAGGCTGGCGGCTATACCAAAACGTGGAATGCTACAAGTGTTTCCAGCGGAATTTATTTTTACAGACTTGAAGCTGGCAACTATTCTGAAACCAAAAAATTAAACCTGATTAAATAGAATTAAATTGCAAAACTATTTTGTGCTGGGTCAAGGCTGTCTAAAAGGACAGCCTTTTTTATTCGCGGAGAAGTTTTTCGAGAGAGTTGTTTTTTATATTTTAAGCGGTTTCATTTATTTAAAATATAGTTTTTTACAAGTAAATTATTTGTATTTTGTGAAAGAACTATATATAAAGCTGAATTTTAAATATATGTTTTTATTATGATGAATTATAAAAATACTATTTTATATCTATTGTTGATTGTTGCCGGTTCAAATTCATATTCTCAATGGAAATCAATTGGGCCTTATTTTGGCAGTATTATAGATTTTGCGGCTGCAAATGGTAAGTTGGTTTCATTTACGCAAAAAGGGGAGTATGTTACTTTGGATAAAGGTGAAAACTGGCGTAATGTAAGCGATATGATTTGCAATACTATTACAGCTAACGGAAATACTTTTTATGCGGGAAGTAAAAATTTATATCAATCGGATGATTATGGAAATACATGGACAATCAACAGCAGTTTTCCTGCCACACAGGAAATGAATAGCATTATTGTAAACGGAAACAATATTGTTATTCCTGTTAAAGGAGAAGGCGTTTGTATATCTACAGATAAAGGTTTTACCTGGAAAGTCCCTTCATACAGCAGCATTGTTAAAGAAGCTGAGGTTGCATCAATTAATGGGCATGATATTTTTGTTGCCGCCGGGCTTGGCGTTTATAAATCCACAGATTATGGAATCACCTGGGAGTTTAAGGGAAATGGAATATCGCAGTCAAGTTACTACGATATAGCCATGATCGATTCCACTATCTTGCTTGCCACTTTAAAAGATGTTTTCATCTCAAGCAATTATGGGGAGAGCTGGTCGGTAATCAACAGCAACCCAATCATCGATAGTATCAGGAGCTTTACAATTAATAACGGCAAAATATACGCTGTGAATGTAAATGGTCAACTGCTTAAATCGGTTGATAAAGGCAAAAACTGGACACAACTGCAGAGCCTGAAAAATGTGTCGCCTTGCAGAATTATTTCGGACGCTTCCGGTTTATATTATGGAACAAAAGGTAACGGCATTTTTGTAACAACTGATGAAGGAAAAACATGGAATTCGCTTTATCATGGAATAAACACCGCCAATATTAACGCTATAGGTGTTACAGATTCCAGCATTTATGTGGCGATGCCGGATAAAGGAGTATTTGTTACCAACGATGATGGGTTCTCGTGGGATAGCATGAACCAGTCGCTTTCCAATTATAACATTACATCTTTTGCCTGTAAAAACAAATATGTTTTTGCCGGTACGAGCGGGAGTGGAGTTGAACGGTACAATATCATAACTAAAAAATGGCAAAGCTCAAACACAGGCCTTACGGATTTAAATATAAACGCTCTTGCCATAACTAATAAGAATAATCTGATTGCGGGAAGTTCAACCAATGTTTTTGTGGCGGATACCAGCGGAAACAACTGGACGGTTTTAGGGAATATTGCCTCCAATTTAAAACTAAGCGTTTCTGTAAGCTCCATAGCGCTTAGGGATTCTGTTATTATTATAGGAACAAGTAATGCTGGTATATTAAGATCAAATAATTATGGTAAAACCTGGGCTTTAAGCAGTTCGGGAATTACGGGTAGCAATATTAAATATGTTACCGCTACAAAATACTGCTTTTTTGCGGCAACAGATGCGGGGCTGTATGGAAGCAATGATTATGGAGTAAACTGGAAGAAAATATGCAGCACTGTAATTAAAGTTTCTTCGTTGGCAGCCATTTCAAATACCTTGTTTATAGGAACTATTAATAACGGATTTATATATTATAACGATCCTCAATTGCTGCCAGATAAATTCTTTTATGAAAACGATGGTTTTAAAAGTTCGTATGTTAATTGCGTGGCTGTTAACAACAGTACTTTATTTGCAACTACATATAATGATGGCTTGTTTGTTAGACCGGTAACGGATTTTGTCACATCGGTGCATTCAAATAAGGGCAACACTCCATGCGGGTATTTGTTGAGCCAAAACTATCCAAATCCGTTTAACCCATCAACAACAATAACGTTTAGCGTTCCCAAAGAAACACATGTAACTTTAAGAATATATGATATACTCGGAAGGGAAATAACTACACTGGTTAACGAAAAACTGCAGGCGGGGAGTTATTCCAAAGTCTGGAATGCGACAGGATACTCAAGCGGCGTTTATTTTTATCGGATAGAAGCCGGAGAATTTTCCGAAACTAAAAAAATAAATTTAATAAAATAGTATTTGATAATTCGAATAGTTATATATAAATTAAAATAAGGGTAATTAAATTATTTAAAGGGGTAATTATGAAAAAATATAAATTATTCAGCATAATTTTAATACTGATTAGTTTTAATCTGAATTCTTTTTCACAATGGAAATCATTAGGGCCTAATAATTCTGTAAGTATACACGATTTTACAAAATATGATAGCTGTCTTGTCGCTTTTACTGAAGAAGGTGAATTTATTTCAACAAACAGTGGCGCAAATTGGCTATATAATGGAGCCCAATATGTTTTTTCAACAGCTTCTAATGATACCTACTTCTATCTATATGGAGAGGGAGGAGTTTTCAGATCTTCGGATAAAGGGAGAAATTGGTATGAATGTTTAGGCGTCACTCAATCAGGAGACCTTCTTGGCGGGCTTTATGTAAAAGATAATTATTGTCTTGCTCCTTATAGTAAAGCCGGAGTTTATATTTCTACTGATAAAGGGAATAATTGGAAGAGTCCTGCCCTAAATAATAGTGTTAATAATTCAATTCTGGCTTGTATGAGTGGAAATAGTATAATTGCCGCAACTTCAAACGCTTTGTATAAATCAACGGATCTTGGAAACTCTTGGGTAATTAAAAGTAACAGTTCTGCGCCAAGCGCTATTTGTAGCTTTGACTCAACCATATTGGTCTCATGTAATAAAAGTATAATTTTATCTAATGATGCTGGAGAAAGTTGGTCTACTGTTAATGTAAGCGAAGGAATTATCTCGACTTTTTCTGTTGATAATAATATAGTATATGCTGGTGATACATACGGACAAATTTTTGTTTCAAATGATAAGGGGAAAAGCTGGAGCAAACTAAAAAGAGCTTTTACTTCAACGGTGAAGAAACTTATAGTTGAAGGCTCAAATATTTATTGCGGAACAACCGCGCAGGGGTTATATAAATCAACAGATTCAGGGAATACTTGGAATTCTTCTTATGGCTTGTCGTATGTGAACATTAATGCTATTGGAGTAACTAATTCGATAAAACTAATTGCTATCCCTAATTTAGGTGTTTATTATTCATCCAATAACGGTAGCTCATGGAATAGCTCAAGCTCATTTCTGAAAGATTATTCAATAAGTTCTTTTTTAGCAAAAGAGAATATTATATTTGCTGGTACGAAAGGTGCTGGAGTTGTATGTTCGAGCTTGAATAGTCCAAGTTCCTGGAATAAAATGAATGTTGGTTTGAACGATTTAAATGTTAACGTACTTGCTCGGAGTAACAATAGCATTATTGCCGGAACTTCAACTAATCTGTTTGTATCAGATAATGACGGAAATCAGTGGACTGTATTAGGCGATATTGCTTCCGAATTAAAAATACAAGTATCCGTTAGCTCAATTGTTATAAAAGATTCTACTTTTATAATTGGAACAAACAATTATGGAGTTTTAAAATCAACAGATAATGGCAAAAAATGGACTTTCTGTAATACTGGTATAACAACAAATAATATTAAGTATATGGCTGCAACTGATTTATTTGTTTTCGCCGCAAGTGATTCAAACTTATATGCTTCGGATGATAATGGAAAAAGTTGGAAAAAATTAAATAGTGTAGACCTGAGTATAACATCGCTGGCCGCTATAAATAATACTTTATTTATTGGAGATTTAAATAAAGGTTTGATATGGTACAATGATCAACAATTGCAACCTGATAAATTTTTATATGAAAATACAGCTTGGAAAAACTCATCTATAAAAGCAATTGGAGTATTCGATAATGCGATTTACGTTGGCACTTCAGGTTCTGGGTTACTTGAAAGGTCGATTAATGATTTTGTCACATCGATACAAAGTAAAACTGCCAACACTCCATGCGGGTATTTATTGAGCCAGAATTATCCAAATCCGTTTAACCCATCAACAACAATAGCGTTCAGCGTTCCCAAAGAAACACATGTAACTTTAAGAATATATGATATACTCGGAAGGGAAATAACTACACTGGTTAACGAAAAACTGCAGGCGGGTAGTTATTCCAAAGTCTGGAATGCGACAGGTTACTCAAGCGGCGTTTATTTCTACAGGATAGAAGCGGGTGAATTTACTGAAACTAAAAAGATTAATTTATTAAAATAAGTTTGGAAATATTTAAGTAATTAAGGCGGTTTAATACCGCCTTAATTATTTTAAACCCATTGTTAAAATCATAGCACGGTATTT